>Ga0075017_100000225_pt1 | contig 28556 bp, 25 predicted proteins | sample AleBraG_ABR_2012_FD_71475 | JGI IMG/M metagenome (GOLD analysis project Ga0075017, IMG submission 71475) | Freshwater sediment microbial communities in response to fracking from Pennsylvania, USA - Alex Branch Run_MetaG_ABR_2012 | ecosystem: Environmental > Aquatic > Freshwater > Creek >... | reverse complement strand
ACGTGCCCGTTCACGAAGGTGACAAGTGTCGCGGGTGGATCCAACTCGGAGTGATCGATTCTGCGCCGGCTGACGACGAGCTGCTCGTCACCGGCATCGATGACGTCTATGTCGGAGCCGGCTTCGCGGACCGACACCCGTTCGGCGAGCAGTTCGAGCACCGCTTCCTTGCCTCGGCAGTCCCAGGGGCCGGGCTCCCACGACAGCAACTCGACCTCGGGATCGAGCAAGTCGGCCAGGGAAGCCAGATCGCCGCGTTGCCACGCCGCAAGTCCAGCGCGAGCTCGATCCATCAATTCGCTGGACACGCTGATCACCATCCTCGGCTCCGGCGAGTTCGCTGTCGGCTAAGGCAGCTTGCCATCGATCCACTTCAAGGCCGGACCGACGATCGGTCTCTGGTGCCAGCCGTGGCTCATGACGGTGGCTCGGCCATGCCGGACCACGTCACGAGCGCGGGCAGCCACCGACGGGCGCAGCCGGTCGGTCCGCTCAGTAGCTTGCCGGTGCAGAAAGCGTGCACACACAAAGCAGACCGCTGCCTCCGGGTGCTTGCCGAGCCGCACCAGCTCGCCTTCCGAGTACGTCTTGCCGCAGCACCAGCAGTGCCCCTCGGAAGTCCCGGCCGGCGTACTCATGACGGTCGTAGCTCCAAGCACTCCGACTCCACGTGCACGAGTTCATCGTGTCAGATTAGGGCGCAGGTGGACCCTTCCCGTAGAGCCCGACTGCCCACCCATCGGCGGCTGGCTAGCTCCGCCGAGGCTCACCCCGATACGAGCCGAACGACCAGTGATTGCCCTCCGGATCCGCGGCAGCGAAGTCTCTCGAGCCGTAATCGGTGTCGTGCGGAGCTGTCGTGATCCGCGCTCCCGCTTTGATCGCGCGAGCGTGCACTTGGTCGGGTTCGTCGGTCACGACGTACGTGGACAGAGTCCCTGGCCGTCCATGCTCGGCTTCATCGCCGGCCCGGACCGACCCGAGCATGATCCCGCCACCCGGCGGCCAGGACAGCTGAGCGTGATCGACGGTTTCGCCTTCGCCGTAGACGACCGTCTCTTCGAAACCGAAAGCGTCGACGAGGAATCTGATCAGGGCCCGAGCGTCACGCGCGCGAACAGTGGGCCATACCTGGGGCGGAGGGGCGTCACCGGTCATGCAGTCGACGCTGCCACCGCCAGCCAGCCGCGTCCATGCTGCATGGGCGGTCGGCGAACGCACGTTCTTGCCTCGTTTCGCTCGACCGGCGCGTGGCGCGTTCACATCACGTTCGTCGACAAGGGATCCTCTGGAGTATGGATTCCGTCGTTGTCGTGTCCGGCTTGGTCAAGGCGTATGGAAGCACTCGAGCGTTGGACGGCCTCGACCTGACGGTCTCGAGTGGCGAGGTCCACGGGTTTCTCGGGCCCAACGGGGCCGGCAAGACGACGACGCTGCGAATCCTGCTCGGCCTGCTGCGAGCCGATGCCGGGTCGGTGTCCGTCCTGGGCGGCGATCCATGGCGGGAAGCACCGGCGTTGCATCGGCGGCTTGCGTACGTACCCGGCGACGTATCGCTCTGGCCCAACCTGACCGGCGGAGAAGTCATCGACCTGCTCGGCCGGCTGCGTGGCGGTATCGACCCGCGCCGGCGTTCGGAACTGTTGGAAAGTTTCGATCTCGACCCGACCAAGAAGGCGCGGGCCTATTCGAAAGGAAACCGCCAGAAGGTCGCGTTGATCGCGGCGCTTGCGTCGGACGTCGAATTGTTCATCTTCGACGAACCCACATCGGGCCTCGACCCGCTGAAGGAGAACGTCTTCCGCGAGTGTGTACGAGCCCAACGCCGAAACGGCAAGACGGTGCTGCTGTCGAGTCATATTCTCTCCGAGGCCGAAGCCCTGTGCGATCGGGTGAGCATCATCCGGGAGGGCCGCACGGTCGAAACCGGAACGCTCACCGAGCTGCGTCACCTCACACGCACCTCGGTAACCGCGGAGCTGACGGCGGTGCCCGACGGTTTGTCGAGCATTCCGGGGGTACACGAGCTGGTCGTCGACGCAACACGTATCGCCTGTCAGGTGGATGCCGAAGCACTCAATGGCCTGCTCGCGTACCTGGCGCGCGCCGGTGTGCGTAGCCTCGTCAGCCAGCCACCGACGCTCGAGCAACTGTTCTTGAGGCAATACAGCCGTTCGCAACCAGGTTCCGATGCCGCTCGCGATACGTCGACGCGATGAGCTCCACGTCGTCCGCCAGCTTCCAGGGCACGCGGCCGTTAGTGCGGCTGGCATTGCGCCGCGACCGTGTCATCGTCCCGGCATCGTTGGCCGTGTTCATCGCTCTCGCGGCGAGCTCGGCGACAGCGACCATCGGCTTGTACCCGACGGTCGCATCACGCGTGCAGGCCGCTGCCGCCATCAACAACGCACCTGCACTCGTCGCGCTCTACGGCCGGCTGTACGACCCGACGTCGATCGGCGAGCTGGCCATGCTCAAGACGATCAGTTTCGGCGCGGCGATGGTCGCGGTTCTCGCGATGGTTCTCACCGTCCGCCACACCAGGACGGAGGAAGAGGCGGGCCGTCTCGAGCTCATCGGTGCGGCCGCGGTCGGGCGCCGGGCGCCGCTAACGGCCGCGCTCGGATTGGCTGCGGGGACCGTTCTGGTGCTCGGGCTGCTCAGCGCCGCCGCGTTGGTTGCCAGCGGGCTCCCGCTAGCCGGCTCGGTGGCGTTCGGACTGTCTTGGACCGCGACCGGCTGCGCGTTCGCCGCGGTCGCCGCGCTCGCGGCCCAGCTCACAACCAGCGCCCGAACGGCGAACGCGATCACTGGCGCGACGATCGGCGCCGCCTACCTGTTGCGAGCTGTGGGAGATGCCGCGGGCCACGCGGGCCCGCAGTGGGCGTCGTGGGTTTCACCGCTGGGCTGGGCACAGCAGATCCGCCCGTTCGCCGGTAATCGCTGGTGGGTTCTCGCCCTTTTCGTGCCGTTCACCATCGCAACCGCAGGCGCGGCGTTCGCCCTCAACGCCCGCAGAGACGCCGGCGCCGGGATGCTCGCGGATCGCCCTGGTCCGGCAACCGCCGCCGCACACCTGCGGAGCCCGGTCGCGCTCGCATGGAGACTTCACCGCGGATTACTTGCCGCGTGGGCGGCGGCGTTCGTCGTGCTCGGGCTCGTCCTCGGGGGGATTGCCTCGAACGTGGGCTCGTTCCTGACCAGCCCGCAAGCTCGCGACCTCATCACCCGGCTCGGCGGGCTGCACGGGCTGACGGACGCGTTCATCGCAGCCGAGTTGGGCTTCGCGGGAGTGCTGGCGTCAGCCTACGGAATCCAGGCTGCCGGCCGGCTGCGGTCAGAAGAGACGGCGGACCACCTCGAACCACTATTGGCCACGGCAACCGGCCGGGTCGCGTGGGCGTGCAGCCACCTGGCTTTCGCCCTTCTCGGGACTGTCGCGCTGCTGACTGCGACCGGGCTCGGCGCCGGGGTCGCTCGGATGGCACAGACCGGCGATGCGGCGGCCGTCGGCCAGCTCGTCGTGAGCGCACTCGCACAAGTGCCTGCGACCTGGGTTCTGACCGGAATCGTCGTCGCCGCTTTCGGGGTGGCCCCTCGACTCAGTGCGGCCGGATGGGTGGCTCTTGTCGCGTTCGTCTTGATCGGTGAGTTCGGGTCGGTACTCCGGCTGGCACAGCCGATCCTGGACCTGTCGCCCTTCGCACACATACCGAAGCTGCCCGGCTCGAAATTCGCGCCTGCCCCGCTGGTGTGGCTGACGCTTCTCGCAGCTGGTCTCACGGTCATCGGTCTGGTGACGTTCCGTCGAAGGGATATCGGCTAGCGGCCCGGCCGCCGGATGGCTACCTGCGCTACGAGAAGATCATCAACTGCGGTTGCCCCTGCACGATCTCCACGCTGCTCGCTGCATGCTCCGCGCAGAGCGCGGTCCCGTTCACCAACGTTCTCGCTGGCTCGTGGACCGGATCCGGGCCAGTGAGACAGACGTAGCAGTCAAGTTCCACTCGAACCTCCGCGGTTGAGGACTGGCGGTGCCGACGTCAATCCGGGTGCGAGTCAGCTTCCGGATATCACTTCTCCAGACACAGGATGGGACCGCCGCCCCTGCATCTCAAGCTCGACCGAGTCGATGAGCGTCTACTGCTGCCCGAACGCTTCGTCGGTCAACGCGGCTGCCTGACCGACATCCTTGCCGTTGTAGAGCGCGACCAGGACGCTGTGCTTCGCCGATGACCGCAAACAAATGATCAAGGCCGGTGTTTCGACGCAAACGTCCGCCCCCCTGCGGACCACTGTGTCACCCGTTGTTGCAGCCATCGCCTCGACGTTGGCTCCGCTGGTGTCCAGGAAGGGCAGAACGACGAGGATGACGCCGGGACCGGGGTGCCACGTTCCGTAGGCGCCGACCACTACCGGACCGCCTGGGTAATTGCCCGCCAGTTGCTTGAGATTCGCGGCTTCGCCCTGGAGTTGCTGATCGGTCGACAGCGCGATCCCGCCCAGCGTCGGAGGGATGTATCCCCCGGCGGGTCGGCGGTGGCCGACGACCGCACCGAGCGCCACCGCAGCCACGAGCACGACGACGAGGGTGGCCAGCGGAAACCACCGTTCGAGCCGCCGTGACCTCGGCGGCAGCACCGGCTCCAACCGGCTCGACAGCAGTTCGGGTTCTCCGCCGAGCGTCATTCTTCGACGCTGATCGCCTGCAGCGGACACACGTCGGCAGCCTCTTCGACATCGGCGCGAAGCTCGTCGGGGAGAACGTCCGAGCGGTACATCTCGGTAGCGACCCGACGGAAAGCCTGGCGTCCGTCGTCGTCGAGAGAGAACACGTCCGGAGCGGAGAAGACGCACTGGCCGTGATCCTCGCACCGGGCCAGATCGACACGCACGCGCATGGGTATGACTCGTTTCGGAATCGGATGCGGAACCATCATCCTGCCGCAGCCGACCGCAGTTGACGCGAGGTGGCGCTCAACCGGGTCGAAGCTGCCTCCGCGCATATCCTCGGATCGCACGGGGCCGAGGCTCCAGGCCGAAGGGAGCGCCAGTGGCCGTAGGGAACACCGTGCCCGCGGCCGGCACCCCGGCGCCCGGCCGTCGGGCCGGCCGCGCGCCGACCATCGCCGGCGCGATCTTGATAATCGTGGCGTTCGTGCTGGGTGCCATCTCTGTCGGAGAGTTGGTGAGCGGCACCGTGCACGGGATCGTGAGTGCGTTCAACGGACCGACGGTCACGACTCCGGTCTCGGTGCAGCGAACGCTGCAGCCGGGAACGTGGATCGTCTACCAGCTCGACGCCTTCCAGTCCGGAACCGGCCCCGGGGCACAAATCCTGACGCCCGCACAGGTCGCAGTCACCGGCCCGGGAGGGCAGGCCGTCACCGTGACGTCGACAGCCATGAACCAGGAGATCACTCGCGGGGACGGAATGCGGCGGTTCTACAACGGAGTCGCCCAATTCCAGGTGGACCAAGCGGGGCAGTACCAGATTTCCGTCGGCGGCTCGGGCGAGCAGGTCATGATCGCGCTGAGCCCGGAATCGGCGCTCTTGAGTGTTTCGGGATCGTTCGGATGGTTTGCCGGAATCGGGTCGGCCGTCCTGATCGGACTCTTGGGAGTGATCCTTCTGATTGTCGGACTCACCACCATGAATCGAGAGCGCCGTCCGGCGACGACTGCGGCGCCGACGCTGTATCCGACCCCCGGCTATCCGGTCGCTGCACATGTTCCGCTTCCGCCGCCCGGCTGGTACCCGGATCCGAGCCGGCCGGGCGGGGTCCGCTACTGGGACGGGCGGGCCTGGACCGGATTCAGCGGCTGAGACGGCGGAGAAGCCGGTGGCGACGCACGGATTCGAGCTTGGAAACGACGGGCCTTCGCTCATCGTCGTCGGGGTCGACGGCAGCGAACACGCAAACCGCGCCGGCAGTTACGCGGCCGGGCTGGCCCGCCGCCAGGGATCCCGCCTCGTCGGCATCTACGTACGGCCGGTCAGTGGACTGGCCGGATTGTCCGCCGCGGCAGCCAACGCGATCGCGCAAGCGCACGACGCCATCGCGTCCGAGCTCGAGGCTGGGGCAGCTCTGGCCCGCACGATGTACGGACTCGACCTGGAGCTGGTCGTCCGGGAGGGCGATCCCGCCCAGCAGATCGCCCGCCTGGCCGACGAACTTCGCGCGGACGGGGTCGTCGTCGGTGCGTCCAGCCGGGGCGGTCTGCTGGTGGGTTCGATCCCGCAGCGTCTCGTTCGAGCCGGACGTTGGCCGGTCACGGTGGTGCCGTAGCGCAGACGTCGCGCATACTCGGCACGAACCCACGGAGGAGCGATGTTGCCGTACGAGGTGCAGGGAACGCCCGACGCCCGGGTCGAGATCGTGCGCGCCGCGAACCGGTTCCGGACGGACACGGACTGGCTGGAGTCGCGGCATTCATTCTCGTTCGGCCATCATTATGACGCCGCGAACACCCATTTCGGCTTGCTGCTGGTCAACAACGATGATGTGGTCGCGCCCGGGACGGGTTTCGAGACGCACCCGCACCGGGACATGGAAATCGTGACCTGGGTGCTCAGCGGCCAGCTGGTCCACCAGGATTCGCAAGGACACGCAGGCGTTATCTACCCGGGTCTTGCCCAGCGGATGAGCGCCGGGACCGGGATCTTGCATTCGGAGAAGAACGACGCCTACCGGCTGCTCGGCGGCGACCCCGGATCCGATCCGGTCCATTTCGTCCAGATGTGGGTCGTGCCGGACGAATCGGCCGCACGGCCCGGCTACGAGCAACTGGAGATCCCGGACGCGATGCTGCGTTCGGGCTTGGTACCGGTCGCTTCAGGGATGTCGAGGGACGCCGGGACGGCAGCGATCCGCATCGGTCAGCGCCATGCCGCACTGATGGTCGCGCGGCTGGCACCCGGTGAAGCGGTGCACATTCCTGACGCACCTTTCGTGCACCTGTTCGTCGCTGCGGGATCGGTCGACCTCGAAGGTTCAGGCCGGCTCGACACCGGCGACGCGGCCCGGCTCACCGGCGGCGGAGGCCGACGCGTGACGGCCTCAGCCGGGGCGGCCGACGGTAGCGACGGTGCCGAGGTGCTCGTCTGGGAGATGCACGCACGACTGGCCGCGTAGAAGGGTCGGCTCTCACGCGTGCGCGTCCGAAACCGTGGCCGTCGTGCTCGCATCCGTGTCGCCCTTGCGCGAGGGAGCGGCCTTGCGCAACGGGGCAGCCTTTCCCGATGACGACGGCGGCTCGGACGGTGAGTCCGGAGGCTGGAGCGGGGCTTCCCCGCGCTCCATCTGACGCAGTTCGGGAACGAGCTCGTAGCGTCGGCCGTAGGTGTCGATGACCGCGATGACGGCGGCAACCATGGGAATGCCGATCAGCGCACCGATCGGACCGAAGAACGCGGCACCGACGAACACTGCCGCCAACGCGATCGCCGGATGCACATCCATCGTCCGCCGGCTCACCCGCGGAGTCAGTACGTAGTTCTCGATCTGTTGGTAGATCGTCGCGAAAATCACGATCCACAACGCCTTGATCGGCGTCTGGAACACCGTGAAGAACACCGGGATGATGACGCCGATGTACGTGCCGATCGTCGGGATGAACTGGCTCGTGATTCCGGCCAGCAGCCCCATCGGCAGCCAGAACGGTACGTGGATGGCGAAGAAGAACGTCGCGTGGGCGAAGGACGAGATCGCCGCCAGGATCACCTTCGACACGACGAAGCCGCCGGTCTTCGCTACCGCGATGTCCCACATCGAAACGAAGATGCGCTGCTGCTGCGGCGGCAGCCACGATCCGATGGTCCGCTTGAGCCGAGGACCGTCGGCTGCGAAGTAGAACGCGAAGACGATAACCGTGAACGTGTCGAAAGCCAACGAAACCAGCGACCCGATGATCCCGAACACACCGCCGGCCAACGTTCCCGCGGTGGTCGCGACCTGCGAGGGCTGAACATGCAGCTTGTCCACGATCTGCGACTGGTTCAGATGCAGGTGGAACGTGCGATTGAGCCAGCTGACCGCCTTGGCCACCAGCGAGGGTAGGTCCTGCACCAACTGCGACAGCTGGCTGAAGAACAATCCCCCGAACACGGCCATCGTGCCGACGGTGAGAACGATCAGGATGAGCGTGACAACCGTCACAGCCATGCCGCGGCGCATCCCGTGACTGACCAGCCACGCCACGACAGGCTCCATCGCGATCGCCAGCAACCACGCGAGCAGCAGGAGGAACAGGAATTTGGCCAGCTGGGAGAAAGCCCACTCAGCCAGCTGAAGTGTCACGAAGAGCAGAAGCACGATCACCGCGGCGCGGCGGATCGCACGCGGTTCGAGCGAGACATAGTTCACCGAAGTCGTCCGGTCCTTGCGACGCTGGCGCATCCTGGCGAGCCGGTTCAGGTGCCGGAGCTCGTCCTGTGCCTCGCTGGTCGGCGTGTCCGCCGCCCCTTCTGCCACGCCGCCTCCTCGGTTCACTCCAGCCTAGGCTGTCGTCCGCCCCTGAACACGCAGCGGCGCGACCGCCCGAGGAGCCTGCGACGCCATGGACCCGATCACCTCTGCCGGCCTGCCCGACGAACGGACATCCGGGCTGAGAGAAGCTCGCGAAACCGTGAGCTCCCTGATGCCTGGGCTCCTCCAGGACTTGGATCGGCTGATCGCGATCCCGTCCGTAGCATTCCCAGACTTTCCGCCCGCACCCGTCCTTCTGATGGCCGAAACGGTCGAAGCGTTGTTCCGCCGCGAGGACACCACCGGGTCCGCCGAGATTCGATTGATCGAGATCCCCGGTGGCTTCCCGGCGGTCTTCGCCGATTTTCCCGGGCCGCCCGGAGCGCCGACGGTCCTGCTTTACGCCCACTACGACGTCCAGCCCGCCCCCGCCGACCAGGGTTGGACCTCCGATCCCTGGACAGCCACCCGCAAGGACGACGGACGGATCTACGGCCGGGGTGCAGCGGACGACAAATCCGGTGTGGTGATCCACGCCGGGACGCTGCGCGCCTTCGGCGGACGTCCGCCGGTGAACGTCAAGGTGCTGATCGAAGGTGAAGAAGAGACGATCAGCCACCTCGAAGCATTCGTTGCTGCCAACCCGGAGCTGGTCGCCGCCGATGCGTTCGTGATTGCGGACATGGGTGGGATTCGGGTCGGCTCCCCTGCGGTAACCACTGCCCTGCGCGGCGAGGTGGCGGCGGCCGTCACGGTGCGGACGCTCGAGCACGCCGTCCATTCGGGCCTGTTCGGCGGACCGGTGCCGGACGCGTTGGTCGCGCTGATCCGGATTCTCGCGACCCTGCACGACGACGACGGCAACACGGTGGTCAAAGGGCTGCACTCGACCGACTGGTCGGGTGGCGACTTCGACGAAGCCGTGCTCCGTCACACGTCGGGAATCATCGACGATGTCCAGCTCGTCGGCTCGGGGTCGTTGGCGTCGCGCCTGTGGTCCCGGCCCTCGGCGACCGTGATCGGGATCGACGCACCACGAGTAGCCGAGGCCGCCAACATCCTTATCCCGCAGGCGACCGCGAAGGTCTCGCTTCGAATCGCCCCCGGTGCCGACGCCGCGCGAGAACTCGACGTGCTGGTCGAGCACCTGGAGCGGGCCGCGCCCTGGGGGGTCGAGGTCGAGGTGACCAGGGTCAAAGTGGGCTGGCCGTTCGCAGTCCCCGTGAACGGCCCGATCCTGCGAGCCGCCGAGGATGCCCTGCAGGATGCGTTCGGCCAGCCGTCGAGCCGGCTGGGCTCAGGGGGTTCGATCCCGCTGGTCGCGTCGCTCGCGTCTGCGGCCCCGGCCGCGGAGATCATCTTGTGGGGTGCGGAAGACATGGCGCAGGCACGCATCCACGCATCGGACGAGAGTGTCGATCCCGGCGAGGTCGAGCGGATGGTGCTCGCGCAAGTGCGGCTGCTGCAGCGAATCGGCACTGTCAGCTAGTGCGGCGGCGCTCGCTGCGCAGCAGGTCCATCAGCAGCCCGTCGTGGTACGTGCCGTCGGGTGCGCGCTCGTACTCGCGCATGACTCCCACGCGGCGGAACCCGACCTTCTCGTAGCTCCGGATCGCCCGCAGGTTCGTGACTGCCGGGTCGATGGTCAGCCGGCGATGGTCACGCACATCGAACAGGAAGTCCGCGAGCAAGCTGACCGCCTGGGTGCCGACGCCGCGGCCCTGCCAGTTCGAGCTGAGGTAGATGTCGATACCCGCGTGCCGGTACGCGGGCTCGTTCTCCTCCCAATACTCGATGCCGCCGGCCACTTGTCTGTCGACCTCGACGACGAGCAGAACCGCGTAGCTGTCGCCGAGCAGCTTCGCCTCGACCTCCGAGGGCTCCTCCGGGTCGCCCCACCAGCGGACGACCTCGGGGTCGCGAAGAATGCCGCACAACGCGGCGACGTCGGACATCCGGCCGGGCCGCAGTGAGACCCCTGCCGATCCGACGAGGTTCGGGCGCATCTCGCGGGTGTCCGGAGGCTGCGCCGCCGGCTCGACGTCACCCGGATCGGTCACGCACCGATCATGCCCGACGGACGAGCGGGACCTCCGCTTGCACGTGATGTCCCGCTCGTCACGGTCGATCGTTCAGCCTGTGGCTCCAGCGTTGAGCGGCTCGCCGGTCTCGAGCAGCGTCTTGAGTCCGCTGAGCACCCAACTCCAGCCACCGCCGCCACCGCCGCCCTCGTCCTCGAAAGCACCGGAAAGGAGCAACGCCAGCTTCGGCGCATCACCGAGTTCGTGCGTCACGGTCAGTCGGGTGACTCCGCCGTCGCGTTCTTCGATGTCGTAGGTCAAACGCGTGAATCCTTCCGCCGCCATCTCCGGATCCATGGCCAGCCGCCAGGTCTGGACTAGCTTGCGTGGTGGGTCCACCTCGATCAGTTCACCGTCGACGGCGATATCGGGAACCTGGATGCCCATCTCGGCTCCCGCTGTCTTCATCCCGTCGGTGGCCATTCCGCGGTAGGACCCGCCCGGCCGCAAGTCGTACTCCGCGCGGCCGCCGTATCCGTAGCGCTCAGTCCATTCGGGCCGAGTGATCGCGTCCCAGATCGCTTGGGGTGTCGCTTTGATGTACACGCGGTACACCTGGGTCGTCACGGGCGTCACCGACGCTTGGGTGGTATCCGTCGAAGTCATGCCATGCCCTCCAATTCCGTCTTGAGATCTGTGAGTGCAGAGACTTGCCGCACGGTGTACTTGTCGATCCACCGGTCGTGGATGAGCCGGATCGGGACGGGGTTCAGGAAGTGCTGCTTCTCCCTGCCCGACCGGCGCGTGACGATGAGCTCCGCTTCCTCGAGCACGCGCAGGTGCTTCATCACCCCGAAGCGCGTCATCTCCACTTCCGACTCGAGCTCGGTGAGCGTGCGGCCGTCACGAACGAACAGCTGATCGAGTAGGAAGCGGCGGGTCGGATCAGCGAGTGCCTTGAAGACCCGGTCGTCGTCGATCACCACGCGAAAATACGTGACCAATTGGTCACATGTCAAGCGGCGGAGAGCAGCGAGCTTTCCGCATTCTCAGAGCGGATCAGCGCCCGTTCGGCGCTGCGTAGTCCCCGCTGCCGATCGGAGCCACGGTGTCCGGCCGAACCACCGGTGGGAAGGTCGCCCGCACCACCAGAGCGCCGACCAGGCCGACGAGTGCTCCGTACAGGAGCAGCACGTGCCCGTTGCCACTGACCCCGAAGATCTGCGGGATCGATGCGGGACCGGCGACGATCCAACTCGCCAACGCGACGCCGGCCAGCACCATCCGGCGTGGGCGACAGATGATGACCGGAACCAAGGCCAAGACGATGTAGTGACTCCACAGCACCGGTGTGATGACGAGCGCGGCTGCAATGCATGCCCCGAACAGAGCCACCTCTCCGCGCTCGCCACGTCCGCGACTGGCCCACCATCCGACCGCGACGAAGCACCCCGCGACCGCTGCGCAGACGATCTTGGCGAACAGCGGGTCCTCGAATTGGGCGAGCATCCCGTACAGCGAGAAGCCTTGGACACCTTCGTGCGTCGCGAGCGCGCCGAGGAGTCTCATGTAGGCGCCGGCAGACAACGGCCCGATCGCGAACGAGCCCGCGAACAGGATGAACATCCCGGCCAGCGTCCGGGCCAACAGGCTCCATCGTTTGCTCAGCACGATCCACCCGAGCAGTGGAAGCAGGAAAAGCTTGCTGCTGACAACGATGGCGAGCGGGATGGCCGCGATCGCAGGGCGGTCGCGGAAGCGCCACGCGAGGATGCAACCGAGAAAGAGAATCGCGTTCAGACTGCCGACCTGGAAGCCCCTGATCGTGGTCGCCGCGGTCAGTACGAGGATGACCGAAACCGGGTCTTTGAGCCCGGCCAGCCGGCAACCGCCGATCACCGCGAGGCCGGACAGCGCGAAGAACACGATGTCGGCGGCGTGCGCGGGCAACACCGCGAACGGCGCGAAGAGGAACGCCGTCAGCCACGGATAGACGAAAGCGCTACCGCTGTAGACCGACGGCGTGCCGAGAGCGGGATAGGGGTTCAGGCCGTGGATGACACGGCCTCCGGCGCGAAGAAAGACTACGAAGTCCGAGCGCGGCAAATGGCCGACGAAAACGAACCACACGATGGCCAGGAATGCGGCTGCCGCCGCCCAGCACAGGGCCTCGCCGACCATCGGTCGAGCGAGCGCTCCCCGGTACGTGGTTCTCTCGACCGGGGTGGGAGGAGAGGTTCCAACGATCGGCACGAGTTGTATTCTGCCCGGCCCGGCGCCGACTCCAACCACGCCGCCGGTCCGGCTCGGCCGGATCCGAGCCAGACCCGTCCCAGTCGCCGCCCTAGGGCGCGAGCATCGTGGCGACGACCGGCCGGCCGCCGAGCACGCCGGAGAGCGAGGCGATCGCACCGGGCACGCGGGTGTCCCAACGCGCGTCGAGGGTTCCGTTCACCGCACCCGAGCTGACCGGGCGGCCGGCAGCGTCGACTTGAACCAGCCGCAAGTTTGCGGTGAGCACATGGCTGTAGCGCCCCCAGCTGATCGTCCCCGAAACGGCCAGGTCACGCGTGAGCCGCACTCGAACCATGGTGAAGGTCGTCAACCGGTCACCCGAGTACGACCAGGTGCCGCCGTACAGGCCGGCGCCGCTCCCGGTGTAGTTGTTGAACCAGCGGTCCAGGACGTCCGCCGTTGTCAACGCGGCGGTCGCGGCTGCTCGAAGCGCCAGGACGCCGGTACCAGATCCCGGTCCGGCCAGGGCCGGCGGCGTCGCGGTGAACGATGGCGCGTAGCTGCCGACCGCGCGCAGTGGCGGGACAGCAGCGGCGCATGCGAGGACGGGTCCGTCCAGGCCGCGCCGCGGGTCCTTGACGAAGCTCCGCAGGATGGTGACCGCGCAGTTGTCGGTGTCGCCGAGCGCGGTGACGTGGAAGCTGTTCGACACGATCACCTGCCGCGCCGCCGGAAACTGCGACGCCACGATCGCGCCCTCGGCGGGCGTGGTGATCGAGTCCAGCTCGCCGGACAGGACCAGGACCGGAACGCGCGGGTAATGACCGGCGGGTGGAACCGGAGGCCCTGCGGGTTGCCAACTCGGTGCGACCGGCCACTGCAAGCACCAGTTGACCTCCTCCCATGACGACGCGATGTACTCGTTGATCGTGAACGGCGCGTAGACGGTCGGATCAGCTTTCTGCTCCTTGCGCACCGACGCGGCCAGCTGCAGCAGTCGCGTGGCCGGCGTCGCTCGCATATCGAAGAGTTGTGGGTAGTCGTGGCAGCTGACCGCCGCGTCGGCGCCCTCGCTGTACGCCGTGTCGTCGACACCTCCCCCGCCGCCGTCGACAGCCTCGGCGACGAGTCGCAACAGCGGAGCACGATCGCCGTCCAGGGCGCCACGCAGCGCCGCCCCGAGTTCGCGATACCACGCTGGTCCGTACGTCGCACCGAAGGTCAACGACACCAGCGCCGGTCCGTCAACGACGACGTGGTGCAGGACACCGGCCGCGTCCGGCGCGATCCCCCGATACGGCGATGTCCGCACTCGGCGCAGGACCGCGTCGAGCGCGGCGGAAACCGAGCCGTGCGCGGCGCAGGCCGCGGTGCGCGAGCAGGCTAGATCGATCGAGCGGAGCATGGCCGCGTCCTGCGTCGGGTACCAGGCGGTCTCGCCGTACGCCGGATAAGCACTGTCGAGGACAACGCTACGCACCAATTCCGGATGGCGGCCCGCGAAGACCTGGGTGAAGAACGTGCCGTACGAATCGCCGTAGGCGTCGACCGGCCCGAGGTCGAGCGCGCGGATCACGGCCGCCAGATCGTCGGCCGACAGCGCGGTTCCGTACAGGTTCGCGTGCGAGCCGAGCGATCGCGCGCACGTCGCGGCCGCCGGTGCATACGCACCGACCAGGTTGTCAAGTGCGGGGCAGGTGATCGGAGCGGTCAACCCGGTGCCCCGCTGGTCCACCAGCAACAGGTTGCGCCGCTGCAGGAGCGGGCCGTACATAGCCGCGTAGCTACTGCCGGTGCCGGTCGTGCTGTATCCCGGGCCTCCCTCGTGCGGCACCACTGTTCCGAGCGCGGGTGCGGAGGCGTCCCGCGCCGGCACGAACGCGAAGCCGACCGAGACCGTGCCGGCGATCCGCCCGGTCGGATCCCACGGTCGCGTCAACGAGCCACACAGCGCATGGCTGACAACCGCGCAATGCTTCAGTACGAGCGTCCCGATCCGCACACTCGCAGCGGACTCCGCGGTCGCCCCTGCAGACGGCGCGGTCGCTGCGGATGCCGCCGGTGCAAACCCGACGAGGAGAGCTCCCGCTGCCGCCACCGCGAGGATCCCGCGGTGGCGCCTCGGTCGGCGCGTCCGATCCATGTCCCACCCCTCAGCTGAACTGACCGGCCAGTCAGTTCAGCCGCACTATAGGCCGGTCAGAGTGCCCGGTCGATGGCTTCGGCCGGCCAGATCGCACGCAGGACCGCCACCATCACGATCCCGACAGCCCCCGCCAGGCTCACGGCCTTCGCCGGCCCGATCGCGCTCAGTTGCGCGATCCAACCCACGACGCCGAACGCGACGGCAGTCGCGACGTTGAACCCGGCCGAGGCAAGCCCGAGTACGCGACCTCGGCGCTCGCGTTGGGTCAGGATCGTGACGGCCGCGATCACGGTGAGCACGAAAGCTTGCAGTACACCCGCGACGAACCAGAGCACCGCCGCAACGGCCGGCGGGGGGTTCACCGAGGTCGCGAACAGCGGCAGGCAGGACAGCGCCGCGAGCGGGAGCAGCAACCGCAGCTGGTCCCGGAGGGGAATTCGGGGCAGCAGCAACGCGCCGAGCGCCGATCCGGCCGGGACCGCCGCGAGCAGGATGCCGCCGACGAGTTGAGATTGCTCGGGCCGGTAGGCGAGCGCAACGGCCTCGGGGGCGATCAGGAACAGCGCCGATCCCCAACCGAGCACGATGATCATCCGGCGGACCGGGTCACCGAACAAGTCGCGTGCTCCGACCACCATGTCATCCACCAACCGCTTCGGCGTCGTCCCGGCCTCGTCCGCCGTCGGTCGTTCGCTGACCGTCCACCGGATGATGAAGAAGGACACGGCGAAAGCGAGAGCGTTGATGGCAAGCGCCTGCGTGATGCCGAGCAGCTGGACGAGGGCCCCGCCGGCGATCGAGCCGACCACCTGCGTCGTCAGGTGCACTGTCCGCGAAAGACCCTGCGCGGTGACGTACTCCGAGCGATCCGGAACGACATCGGGATACAGGGACGCGCGTGCGGTTCCGAACGGCATCGAAACGAATTCGCTGATGGTCAGGAGGATGAAGAAGACGACCAGAGGCACTGACCCACGCAGCGTCAGCAACGCCAGCGCACCGACGATCACCAGCCGGAGCGCGTCACAGATGAGCATGATCGCTCGCCGGGGATAACGGTCAGCGAGCGACCCGAGCGCGGCCTCGCCGAGCATTCCGGGCAGGTAGGTGAGCGCGAGGACCAGGGCGCTGTCGAAGATGCTGTGCGTGCGATCGAGGACGAGCAGAGCCACGGCCACCCGGGCGATCTGGTCACCGATCTCCGAGGCCGCCTGGGCGATGAGCATGCCGCGCGCTTCACGGTTGGCCAGTACGCGTCGGTATGTCCCGCGCTGATCCCCCGTCGAATCCGTCACCCGAAAAAGACTCTCTCCACGACCCCTCGAGCGCGCCGTGTCGCGCGCCGGTAATCCTCGACGAGCTGGCTCGCCTGGCCGGGAGCGTAGCCGACCAGGCGCGCGACGCCCGCGAGGTCGCGAACGTCCGATGGAAGTGTGTCGGACGGCCGGCCGCGCACCAGGACGATGGCATTGCGCACCTGTCCCGCGAGCTCCCAGGCAGCAGCAAGCGTCGATGCGTCGTCCGGATCGATCACCCCGACCGAGACGGCCGCTGCGAGCGCGTCCAGCGTCCGCGGCGTGCGGAGGCCGGGCACGCGCGCGCCGTGCATGAGTTGCAGCAGCTGCACCGTCCACTCCACGTCGGCCAGACCGCCCCTGCCGAGCTTGGTGTGCAGGCTGGGGTCCGCGCCGCGCGGCAGCCGCTCGGCCTCGACCCGGGCCTTGATCCTGCGCACCTCCCGGACCTGCGCGTCGGTCAGGCCGTTGGCCGGGTAGCGCATCGGATCGATCAGGGCGACGAACCGCTCGCCGAGCAGGCCGTCGCCGGCGATCGGCTCGGCTCGCAACAACGCCTGGCTCTCCCAGACGGCGGACCAGCGCTCGTAGTAAGCCGCATACGACGCGAGCGAGCGCACCAGCGGACCCTGCCGCCCTTCCGGACGCAGGTCCGCATCCACGACCAGCTGCGGATCAGGTCCCGGCAGCCCGAGAAGTCGGCGCATCTCGTTCGCGACGGCGTGCGCGGCATCGGTCGCGGCCTGCTCCGGCGCGCCGGGCAGCGGGTCGTGAACGAACAACACGTCGGCGTCAGACGCATAGCCGAGCTCCCGCCCGCCGAACCGGCCGAGCGCGACGACGGACATAGCAGTCGGTAAAGCGGATCCGATCGATCGCTCGACTGCTTGCTGTGCCGCTTCCAAGCCACCGGCCAGGCTGGCCGCCGTGACGTCGGCCAGCGCCCGCCCGACGCCCGCGAGATCCAGACGGCCGAGCAGATCCGCGGCGGCGGTTCGGAACAGCTCGCGGCGCCGAATCGCCCGGACAGCCGTAATCGCGTTCTCCGGATCGTCGTGCCGGCCGGTGGCGGCGAGCACCTCGGCCATCAGCGCCGATCGGCCGCGCGGGACGAGCTCAGCGTCGTCTGCGAGCATCGCCACGGCCTCGGGAGCACGCATCAGCAGGTCGGTGGCATAGCGGGACGAGGCGAGCACCCGTGCCAGGCGCTCAGCCGCGGCTCCCTCGTCGCGCAAGAGTCCGAGGTACCAGTGGGTCGCGCCGAGGGCGTCCGAGATCTGCCGGAAGCCGAGCAAGCCGGCGTCCGGGTCGGGCCACTCGGCGAACCATCCGAGCATGACCGGGAGCAACGTGCGCTGGATCGCCGCGCGGCGGCTCACGCCGGCGGTCAGCGCCTCCAGGTTGCGCAGGGCGCTGACCGGATCGGCGTAACCGAGCGCCTCCAACCGGGCGCGCGCGGCCTCTGGCGTGAGCCGCGCCTCCCCCGGGTCCAGCCGCGCGACCGCGTTGAGCAACGGACGGTAGAACAACTTCTCGTGCAGGCGACGGACCAGCTGGCTGTGCCGTCGCCACGCCTGGACGAGCTCCGTCTCCGGTTCCTCGCGAAAGCCCATCGACCGCGCGATGCGCCGCAGCTCGTCGGCGTCCGACGGCACCACATGCGTGCGCCGGAGCCGGAACAGCTGGATCCGGTGCTCCATGGTGCGCAGGAACCGGTAAGCGTGGTCGAGCTCGGCCGCGTCGGCGCGACCGACATACCCAAGTGTCGACAGCTGTTCCAGGGCGACGAGCGTGGTCGGGCTCCTGATGAATACGTCACTTCTCCCGTGCACCAACTGCAGCAGCTGCACGGCGAATTCGACGTCACGCAACCCGCCACGCCCGAGCTTCAGTTCTCGATCGGCGTCCCTGGAGGGGATCGACCCCTCGACTCGGCGGCGCATGGCGCGGGCGTCTTCCACGAAACCCTCGCGGTCGGCCGCCCGCCAGATCAGCGGGCCCACCGCCTCGACGTACGAGTCGCCAAGGTCGCGATCTCCGGCGACCGAGCGCGCTTTCAACAACGCCTGGAACTCCCAGGTCTGCGCCCATCGCTCGTAGTAAGCGAGGTGGCTTGCGAGCGTGCGGACGAGCGCCCCGGACCGGCCTTCCGGACGCAAGTTGGCGTCCACCGGCCAGATCGTTCCCTCGCCGGTCTGCTCCGAGCACGCGCGCATCAACGCAGCGGCCAGCCGGTTGGCGGTGGCGAGGGCAGCCGCTTCTTCGCCACCGGGCAACGGTTCGCCGACGAAAATCACGTCGACGTCGCTGACGTAATTCAACTCGCGCCCGCCACACTTGCCCATTGCGATCACGGCAAGCCGGCACGGCTCGGATTCGTCCGACCCGGCGGCCAGCTCGGCGCGGGCAATGGCGAGCGCAGCGTCGAGCGTCGCTGCGGCCAGGTCGGCCAACTCCGCGCCGACATCCTCCAAGAACACCGCGCCGGACACGTCCCGGGCAGCCACCGACAGCAGCCGTCGCCGGTAGCCGACGCGGATCCGATCGAGCAGGGCGGGGCCCGTGGCGATGGGCGCCGCAGCGCCGGGATCAGCTCCGACCGCGCTGAGCAGGTCGGCGCGAAGCGCCGCCGCCGTCGGCCGGCTCGCCGCTGCGAGGTCGCCGTCGAGTTCGCGCCAGTGCTCGGGATGGCGGGCCAGATGATCGGCGAGGGCGGCGCTGCAGCCCAGAACGCCGAGCAGGCGTGCGCGCAGGCCCGCGTCGCCCAGCAGGGCGGCGTGAATGTCCGCAAGCGCGGCATCGCCGGGGTCAGCCGCCGGGCCGGTCCCGGACGCAGCCACCAACGCGTCGGTCAGCCGTACCAGACCGGCGAGGGCGAGGTCAGGGTCCGGGGACGCGGCCAGCGCTTCACGGATCAGCGCATCATGGCCGAGCGGCCCGAGCGAAGGCATTGCCAGCAGCCTCTCGGCCGCGGAAACGTCACTGAACCCGAGACGTGCCAGCCGGCCGGCCAAGCTCGCAGGGGGACGCTGCGTCACGACGCGACCTTAGGCGACCGCACGATCGGCCGCGCCGACGGCAGGTCGATCGGTCGCAGCCCTGCCGACCCCGGCACGAGCTGTGTCGGCGTTACAGGATCGGCAGGTAGCGGTCGCGCTCGAACGGTGTGACCTGCCCCCGGTACTCGGCCCACTCGGCCCGCTTGTTGCGCAGGAAGAAGTCGAAGACGTGCTCACCGAGCGTCTCGGCGACGAGCTCACTGCGTTCCATGGCCATCACCGCGTCGTTCAGGCTCTGTGGCAACGGCTCGATTCCGAGCGAGCGTCGCTCCGCTTCGGTCAAGGACCACACGTCGTCCTCGGCTCCGGCGGGCAGTTCGTAGCCCTTCTCGATACCGCGCAATCCCGCCGCGAGCAGCAACGCGTATGCGAGGTACGGGTTGCATGCGCTGTCCAGCGTACGAACCTCGATGCGCGTCGATTGGCCCTTGGACGGTTTGTACATCGGAACCCGAACCATCGCCGACCGGTTGTTATGACCCCAGCAGACGTAGGCGGGAGCCTCGCCACCGCCGTACAGCCGCTTGTACGAGTTGACCCACTGGTTCGTGACCGCCGTGATCTCGGGCGCGTGATGCAGCAGCCCGGCAATGAACGAGCGGCCGACTTTGGATAGCTGGTATTCCTCGCCGGCCTCGAAAAACGCGTTCCGGTCGCCTTCGAACAGCGACAAGTGCGTGTGCATACCCGATCCGGGAAACTGCGCGAAAGGCTTGGGCATGAAGGATGCGTAGATGCCCTGCTCGAGCGCAACCTGCTTCATGACCAGGCGAAACGTCATGATGTTGTCGGCTGTGGTGAGCGCGTCCGCGTAGCGCAGGTCGATCTCGTTCTGCCCGGGGGCTCCTTCGTGATGGCTGAACTCGACGGAGATGCCCATCGCCTCGAGCATCGTGATGGCCTGCCGGCGGAAATCCTGCCCGAGCCCGTGCGGCGTGTGGTCGAAATAGCCGCTGTTGTCGATCGGCACCGGCGCGGCCCCCGGCTTGGGCTGACCTTCGAAGAGGAAGAACTCGATCTCCGGGTGGGTATAGAAGGTGAAGCCCAGATCGGCCGCCTTGGTCAGCGAACGCTTGAGGACGTACCGCGGGTCGGCGTAGGACGGGCTCCCGTCGGGCAGCAGGATGTCGCAGAACATCCGGGCAACCCCGGGTGACTCCCCGCGCCACGGAAGCACTTGGAACGTTCCCGGGTCGGGGCGCGCCAGCATGTCCGACTCGTAGACCCGGGCGAACCCCTCGATCGCCGAGCCGTCGAATCCGATGCCCTCGGCGAATGCTCCCTCGAGCTCGGCCGGGGCCACCGCCACCGACTTGAGAAAGCCGAGCACGTCGGTGAACCAGAGCCGGACGAACCGCACGTCGCGCTCTTCGACGGTACGTAGGACGAACTCCTGCTGCTTCTCCACAAACCGGAGTCTGTCCTCGCCGTGTTTCCGGAGTGTTACGGGACCGGACGGCTGACGGATCGACCGCGCGACGCCCGGAGTCAGTCGCCGTTTTCAACCGCTGCCGGGGCCGGCAGTCAGTACTCCCGTCCGCCGTAGGCTGGAGGCATGTCCCAGTTGCGGCTTGCTCTCGCGCAGGTCGACCCCGTGGTCGGCGACCTCGCGGGCAACGCGGACCTCGCATTGCGGTGCGCCAAGGAAGCAGCCGCCGACGGGGCTCACCTGCTGGCGCTGCCCGAGATGTTCTTGACCGGCTATCCCATCGAGGATCTGGCGCTGCGGCGATCGTTCGTCGAGGCGAGCCGAGAGACGCTGGCCGCGCTCGCGACGCGGCTCGCCGACGAAGGCCTGGGCGAGCTTGCGGTCGTCGTGGGCTATCTCGACCGGCTCGCCGAGCCGGGCGCCGACCGCTTGGGCCGCCCGGCCGGAAGCCCGTTGAACGCCGCGGCGATGTTGCACCGCGGACGATCCGTCGCCAGGTACGCCAAACACCACCTGCCCAATTACGGCGTCTTCGACGAGTTCCGGTACTTCGTGCCAGGTACCGAACCCTGCGTCGTCCGGGTGCAGGGCGTGGATATTGCGCTCGCCATCTGCGAGGACCTCTGGCAGGACGACGGCCCGTTCGCACACACGCACGCGGGGCTGCTGCTCGTCATCAACGGGTCTCCGTACGAAAGGGAGAAGGACGACGTCCGGCTCGCACTGTGCAGGCGCCGTGCAGCCGAAGCCGGCTGCACACTCGCCTACGTCAACATGGTCGGCGGCCAGGACGAACTCGTGTTCGACGGCGACTCGTTGGTGGTCGCAGCAGACGGGACGCTCTTGCATCGCGCCGGCCAATTCAGCGACGAACTCGTCATCGTCGATCTGGAGCTGCCGCCCGCGACGGCGACGCCGACCGTCGAGGTGAGCGACGCGGCCGTCGCTCCCTACGAGCGGCGACCGGGGAACGTCCCCGAGCGGCTCGACCCCATCGGTGAGGTGTACTCCGCCCTGCGGATCGCCGTACGCGACTACGTCCGCAAGAACGGCTTCAGCAGCGTTCTGGTCGGCCTGTCCGGCGGGATCGACTCGGCCCTCGTCGCGGCTATCGCCTGCGACGCGATCGGCGCGGAGAACGTGCACGGGGTGAGCATGCCCAGCGCTTATTCGTCCGAGCATTCGCGTGACGACGCGGCCGACCTGGCACGGCGCACCGGCTGCAACTTCCGGACGGTGGACATCGCGCCGGTCGTCGACGCATTCCAGGCCCAGCTCCAGCTGTCCGGTCTGGCCGAGGAGAACTTGCAAGCTCGCGTGCGCGGCACCACGTTGATGGCCATCTCGAACGCCGAAGGCCATCTGGTGCTCGCCACCGGCAACAAGAGCGAGATCTCGGTCGGCTACTCGACCATCTACGGGGACGCAGTCGGCGGGTTCGCGCCGATCAAAGACGTTGCGAAGACCTTGGTGTGGGAGCTCGCTCGCTGGCGGAACGCCGAGGCGGAACGGACGGGGACGACGGCGCCGATCCCGGCATCCAGCATTTCCAAGCCGCCGTCGGCAGAACTCCGGCCCGGACAACTCGACGCCGATTCGTTGCCGGACTATGCCGTACTCGACCGGATCCTCGACGAGTACGTCGAGCGGGACCGAGTCCCCGAGGGTTTCGACGCCGAGATGATTCGCGACGTGCTCCGCATGACGGACGCCGCAGAGTACAAGCGCCGCCAGTACCCTCCGGGGCCGAAGATCACCTTCAAGGCTTTCGGCCGGGATCGCCGACTGCCGATCACGAACCGCTGGCGGGAGCGCTGACTCCGTACAGCACGGCATCGACGAGGGCTTCGGTCGTCTCCCGCGTCGGGCGCGCCCCGGTCAGGTTCATGTAGATCATCGGGGCGCTGAACAACGTCACCAGAAAGTCGATATCGGCCTCGGCCTTCAGCTCACCCGCGGCGATCCCCCCTCGCAAAACGACCCGGAATCGCTCTCGCCGAGGATCCAGCACGCGGTCGTAGTAGATCTGGAACAGCTCGGGGTGGCACACCCCGTACGAAAGCATTCGCGGCATGATCCGGCCGGACACAGTGTCCATGCTCTTGCACCGGATCGCGTCCACCATCTCGACCATACGATCTCGCAACGATCCCGCAGTCGGGACTGGTGGAAGCTCGTCGTTCAGCGAGGTCAGCGCGTCGAGGACAAGAGCCTCCTTGCTCGGCCATCGCCGATAGATCGTCGCCTTGCCGACGCCGGCGCGCACCGCCACCGACTCGACGGACAACGCGCCGATGCCCTCTTCGGCAACGAGTTCAAGCGTCGCCTCGATGATCGCCCGGTCCGCCTCCGGGTTGCGCGGACGCCCGCGGCGCGCGTCCAGCACCGTCACCGCTGATCCACTGATTCGGTCGTGGCCGGCTCGTCGCCGGTCTCGATGGACGCGAGTTCTTCCACGTCTTCCGCGGACTCCGGGCTCGCGGTCGAACCGCCCGTTGGCTGAGCCGGGTTTGCCTGCGGCGGCTTGATCGTCGGCAGCAGGAAGCCGACGATCGCGGCTGCGAGCAGAACGATGACCGCGCAGATAATCGTGGTGAAGTGCGACGCCGACAGGAACGCTTCGTACGCTCCATGCTGGATCTGGGCGATGACCGCCTGCGGCGCACCCTTGGCCTCCGCCTTCTCGAGGACGACTTTGGTCAGCTCGACAGATTGCGACGCAAGGTTCCGCCCGGCCGCGTTAGGGAGCTTGTCCAGCGACGGAGCAGCGAGGCTGGCGTAACGGGTGGCGAGCAGGGTCCCGATGATCGCGATGCCGAACGCACCGAACACCTGCCGGACGGTGTTCTGCACCGCCGAGCCGGCCCCGACTTTGCCGAGCGGCAGAATGTTCTGCATCACGGTCGATGCGGGGGCGATGACCAGGCCCATGCCTGCGCCGAAGAAGAAGAACACGACAAGCACGAACCAGAGCGGAACTGTCAAGGAGACGACGCTCAGGCCGATCAGTGCGATTCCCACGATCACCAGACCGGTGGTCATCACCGGGCGGTAACCGAAGCGGGCAACGATTTTCGCGCTCCGGGGCGCCGCGAGGAACTGGCCCACCGCGAACGGCAGGAAGCACAGTCCGGCTTGCAGCGTCGACAACCCGCGCAGCGTCTGCAGCAGGAACGGAAGCGTGAACGTGACACCGGACAGCGCGAAGAACGCGAGGCTGACGGCCGAGATGCTGACCGCGTAACCGCGGTTCTTGAACAGCGTGACGTCGAACGACCGGTGGTCGCTACGCGCTTCGTAGATGACGAACCCCGCGATGATCAGGACACCCAGCACGATCGGGATGACCACCGACGCGGCGGTCCAGGACAGCGTCTCGGACGCCCGGATGATGCCGTAGACGAGAAGCACCAAGCCGGCGATCGAAATCGCCAGGCCCGCGAGGTCGAGGCGCTGCGGCTTCGGATTCCGGGTCTCGGGAACCAGTCGCACGATGCCCACCAGCCCGGCCGCGACGATCGGGACGTTGATCAGGAAGACCGAGCCCCAGTTGTTGTGCAGGAGCCAGTAGAACCACTGCGGGTTCTGCAACAGCAGGCCACCGAGAACCGGGCCCAGCGCTACTGCCGCACCGACGGCGCCGGCCCACATGCCGATCGCCCGGCCGCGCTCGTGCGCCGGGAAGATGACCGTGATGATCGCCAGGGTCACCGGCAACACCGCGGCGCCGCCGACGCCCATGACAGCGCGGAACGCGATCAGCATGTCCGCACTGGTCGCGAAGGCACAGAACGCGGAAGCGATCGCGAAGATGCTCAAGCCGATGATCAGCACACGGCGCCGGCCGTACTTGTCGCCCAGAACGCCCCAGGTAAAGAGGAACGCTGCGAATACCAGCACGTAGGCGTCAACCGCCCAGACCAGCTGGCTCTGGTTGGCGTTCAGATCCTTCTGGATCGTCGGCAGAGCGATGTTCAGCACCGTGTTGTCGAGGACGACGACGAGCAGGCTGACGACGAGGACCGAGAGGATTTTCCACCGCTTGGGATGCCCCTCGGGAACCGGCAGCCACTCCTTGGAGTGCGAACGGACCGCTGGTTCGGCTTGCGAAGACGCTGATGATCCTGCTGACGCTGAGGACGCTGATGACACCGTGTGCTCCGTGGGGTTGAGCGGACTCCGGGCGTTTCTTCGATCCGGACGCCTCGGCTGTCAAGATTCGAGACGGTCTCGTATCGGAACTCCCCGCACTCTAAACCCAAGGAATCCGATACGCAACCGTTCCGTTTCGGATCATGGAATCCGTCGTGTCGGGCGGGCAGGTGGTCGCCTCGCGGTGCCCCGCCGTGCGATCCTCGTCACATCCGTACGGGGACCCACCTGGGCCTCGAGATGGGAGTTCGGTGATGACCGACGTGCTCTTCGGTGGCACATCCACGAAGCGCCTCACGATCCGTGACCTTGCCGCTGCCAAGTCCCGCGGCGAGAAGTGGCCGATGCTCACGGCCTACGACCAGTACTCCGCACAGATCTTCGACGCTGCCGGGATCCCGGTCCTGCTGGTCGGCGACTCTGCCGGGAACAACGTGCTCGGGCACGAGAACACCTTGCCGGTCACCGTCGACGAGCTGCTTCCGATGGTCCGCGCGGTCGTCCGCAACACCGAGCGCGCACTCGTGGTCGCCGACTTCCCGTTCGGCGCGTACGAGGAGTCGCCGGCGCAGGCATTGGCCACCGGGTTTCGGATGCTCAAGGAAGGCGGCGCGCACAGCGTCAAACTCGAAGGCGGCGCACGGATCGTGGCCCAGGTGGAGGCGCTCGTCACGGCCGGCATCCCCGTGATGGGCCACGTCGGCCTGACCCCGCAGTCGGTCAACACGTTGGGCGGGTTCCGGGTCCAGGGACGCGGCGAAGCGGGCGAGCAGCTCATCCGGGACGCCAAGGAGCTCGAGCACGCCGGGGCGTTCGCGGTGGTTCTGGAAGCGGTGCCCGCCGAGCTGGCGACCCGGATCACCGCATCCGTTTCGATTCCGACGATCGGCATCGGAGCCGGGAACGGCACGGATGCGCAGGTTCTCGTCTGGCAGGACCTGCTGGGCCTGAATCCGCGAGTACCGAAGTTCGTCCGGCCGTACGCCGACTTGCGCACCGTCATGAGCGAGGCGGTGACGGCCTGGGGCGGCGACGTCGTCGCCGGGTCGTTCCCGGACGACGAGCACTCGTACCACTGAGGGTTGAGCGCTGCCGCGCCGGTCTCACAGCGGGGCATGGCGCGATTGGGCCGTTCGAGCGGCGTTCCGGCTCAACCGGGCCGGGGTGCGGCACGATGACTGGTCATGGACGTTGGCCGGGTGGCGGTCGTACGTGAATTGCTCCAATCGACCGGTTGGGTCGACCGGACGAGGTCGTTCGCCACAACGATGCGGACGTCCACCCAGGAGAAGGGCGGCTTGCTCCTCGTCGGTACGCCGGACGAAGAGCCGTGGCACCTAGCCGCTCATCTGGACGACGAGTCGCGGTACTCGGGGTTCGGACAGATCGCTCCCACGTTGATCCGCTGGAAGGTCCCGGCGGACGCACCAGCTCACCTGTCCGTCACGCTGAACCGGCTCGAGGTGGCGCGCAGAGGAGAAACGGTCTTCGTGGTCGCCGAGCAGGCGCCGCCCGAAGGTCTCCTCGAACGGGTCTGGGACGCCAAACGACATGGCGCGACGGTTTTGTCGCTGGACGGCGGGGACCAGGAACTCGCGCAACTCGCGCACGAGTCGCTGACCGTGGTTACCGCTGACCTGGCCGAGGTCTCCTTCGACACGGTGCAGCATCTCGTGAGCGTCGCCGCCGGAGAGAAACCGACCCCACGCGGGTTCAGGGACAGGCTTGCTCGCGCGCTCGACCTGGTCAGCGGAAGCACCGCCCGCTGGTAGCTCGGATACTCGGTCGCCGTCGGGCCGGGCAAGCCGGATGATGGTGAACCGTGTCGAACGGCCTCCTCGATCTGTTCCGTAAGACACGGCTCGACATCACGCCGCTGCGGACCTCACGTGAGTTCAGGCTGCTGTTCGCCGCGGGATCGGTGACTCGGCTGGGGTCGATGGTCACCTATGTCACCTTGCCGTTCCAGGTGAAGCTACTGACTGGTTCGTTCGTCCTGGTCGGCGTCCTCGGCCTCGTCGAACTCGTCCCGGTCATCGTGATGGGCCTGTACGGCGGAGCGCTCGCCGACGCCGTCGACCGCCGGAAGATGGTGCTGGTCACCGAGGCCGCCCTGATGGTGATGTCGGGAGTGCTGCTGGTCAACGCACTGCTGGCCCATCAGCATCTTTGGCCGATCTATGTGTTCGCGTTCGTCGCCGCGGGACTGGACGCGTTGCAGCGGCCGTCGCTGGACGCGATGCTCCCGCGCATCGTGGCCCACGACCAGTTGGCCGCTGCCTCCGCGGCCAACGGATTCAGCCTCAACATCTCGACTGTCCTGGGTCCGGCGATCGGCGGCATTCTCATCGCCGCGTTCGGCGTGTGGGCCGGCTACGCAGTCGATGTCGTGTCGTTCGCGTTATCCCTGGTGCTGCTGGGACTGATGAGACCAATCCCGCCACGCCGTGATGCGGACGCGCCGAACCTGCGCGCGATCGGCGAAGGCCTGCGCTACGCGTGGTCCCGGAAGGATCTCCTCGGCACATACCTCGTCGATCTGTCGGCAATGTTCTTCGCGTTTCCGTACGCGCTCTTTCCGTTCGTGGCCGACGATCTGCATTCCCGATGGGCGCTCGGGCTGCTCTACTCTGCGGGCTTCGTCGGTGGCGCGATAGCAACCGGAACGAGCGGATGGGTGGTGCACATCCACCACCACGGGCGCGCGATCGTCTATGCGTCGGCTGCGTGGGGATTGGCCATCGCGGCGTTCGGTCTGTCCCGAAACATATGGCTGGCATTGGCTTTTCTCGCGGTCGGCGGAGGTGGCGACATGATCAGCGGCATCTTCCGGCAGCTCATGTGGAACCAGACCATCCCCGACGAGTTGCGCGGCCGGATGGCCGGGACGGAGCTGTTGTCGTACTCGATCGGACCCGAACTCGGGCAGGTGCGCTCGAGCCTCGTCGCGCAGTGGACGACACTGCGTTTCTCTATCGTCAGTGGCGGGTTGGCCTGCGTCGCCGGCGCCGGCATCCTCGCGGCCGCGCTACCGAGTCTGTGGTCGTATGACGACAGAACCAACGAACATGCGCTGCGCGAACGTTCACGGCGAGCTCGGTCCGTCGAGGACACGATCGAAGAGTAGAGCCGCTAAGCGTGCGAAAGCGTGTGTTGTCTGCGACGCTCGTCGCAGACAGCGTTCGGCGAGAAGCGTCGGACCCCACGTTCAGGAGGCACGCGTGCCTGCCAAGTTCGTTCTCTCGAAGCGTGGTGGCAAGTACCAGTTCGAGTTACGCGCCACCAACGGTCACGTCATCGCAACGTCGGGTGCCCACGCGACGAAGGTTGCGGCGAACAACGCCATCAGTTCGCTCAAGAAGAACGCGCCAGCGGCCGCCGTGGAGGACGGGACGACCGCGGGAACAGCGAAGAAGGCGGCTCCCGCTCGCAAGCGGGCTGCGAAGCGCACCACGGCAAAGCGCACCACCGCGAAGCGAGCCACCGCCAAGCGGACCACTGCCAAGCGGACTACTGCGAAGCGGGCGACCGCCAAGCGGGCCACGGCAAAGCGCACCACCGCAAAGCGGGCGACAGCAGCTCGCAAGACGACCGCCAAGCGCACCACCGCCAAGCGCGCTACGGCAAAGCGCACCACCGCCAAGCGCGCTACCGCCAAGCGGGCCACGGCAAAGCGCACCACCGCCAAGCGGGCCACGGCAAAGCGCACGACCGCAGCTCGCAAGACGACGGCAAAGCGCGCTACGGCACG
>Ga0075017_100000223_pt1 | contig 28573 bp, 29 predicted proteins | sample AleBraG_ABR_2012_FD_71475 | JGI IMG/M metagenome (GOLD analysis project Ga0075017, IMG submission 71475) | Freshwater sediment microbial communities in response to fracking from Pennsylvania, USA - Alex Branch Run_MetaG_ABR_2012 | ecosystem: Environmental > Aquatic > Freshwater > Creek >... | reverse complement strand
TGCCCGGATCCGGGCTGGGGGAGCCTGGTCGGCAACTCCCTGGACCACGGGGCCGGTTACACGAATGCGCCGTTCCGCGACCATTTCGAGTCACGCTGCGGCATGGAGGTCGTGCTCGCCAACGGCGAACTGCTGCGCACCGGCATGGGCGCGCTACCCAATTCCACGACGTGGCAGCAGTTCCGCTACGGCATGGGCCCGATGGTCGACGGGCTGTTCGCGCAGTCGAACTTCGGCGTGGTCACGAAGATGGGGTTCTGGCTGATGCCGCAGCCGGAATGTGCACTCGTGCTGACGGCCGAGGCGGTCCGGCACGACGATGGTCCTGCGTTCATCGATGCGCTCGCGCAGCTGGGATATGCCGGGCTCATCACCTCGCAACTGCACGTCGAGAGCCCCGTCATGGGTTTCCCGATGGGGCCCGAAGTCGCACCGCTGCGCGCCGACTGGAGCGAGCGGCGGGTCCCGGCGCTGGATGAGTACGCGCGCCGCAAGGGGTTGCCGTGCTGGTCGGCGCCTTTTGCGATGTACGGGCACGAGGACGTGATCCGTGCGCAGCTCGCGCACATCCGTGCGCGCATCGAGCAGATCCCGGGCGCGCGCGTTCGCGAGACGGCCTGCCTGCATTTCCCGCTCAACGACGAGCAACTCGCGTCGGCGCCGGAAAAGTCGCGCATGGGGATCCCCAACCTTGCGTACTTCGCCTCGCGCTTTGCTCCCGGTGCGCCCCTGTTCGAGGGCCACATCGATTTCTCGCCGGTGGTGCCGCTCGACGGGCAGACACTACGCGAGGCGCAGGACCTGTTCGACCGCATCTGCCAGGAGCACGGGATTGCGCCCTTGGGCGGTCGGGTCATGCTCTACCACCTACGCGCGGCCTGCCTTATCTATGCGATTCCGGTCGGGCACGACGTGCAGGCCAACACCCGGGCGAGGGAAGGCTTCGCCCACCTCATGGAAGTCGCCGCCGAGCGCGGCTGGGGCGAATACCGCATCCATCCCGCGTTCATGGACAAGGGCATGGGTTACTACAACTACAATGACGGGGCGCTGCTGCGCTTCCACGAGCGTCTCAAGGATGCGGTCGACCCGCACGGTATCCTTTCGGCCGGTCGCTATGGCATCTGGCCGCGGCACCTGAGGAAGCGCCCATGAAGTTCCGGCTCATGCAACTGGCCTTGCTGGTAGCCTTCGCTTCGCTTCCGCAAGGCGCCCCGCAGGCCGCCCAGCCGGCGATCTCCTGGACCTGGCAGTCGGTGCCCGCCAGTGCCGATCCCGGCAAGGCGGAGTTCGAGCGTGCCTGTGCGGTGTGCCATGGCGAGGGCATTGACCGACCCGGCACCAGCTCGCTGCAGGTCAAGTACGAGGGCAAGGTGCCGGCCCTGCTCGAGCAACGCACCGACCTCACGCCCGAGTTCGTACGCGTCTACGTGCGCAATGGCTTCGCGATGATGCCGCGCTTCCGCAAGACGGAGCTCGGCGACGCGCAGGTGGAGGCGATCGCGCGCTATCTCTCGCGGGCCCGCTGAAGGGCCCGCTGGGGGCCCGCCGACAGGCAGGGTGCTTCAGTCGACCCGGCCGAGCAGCAGGCCGCCGTCGATCACGATTTCCTGCCCGGTGACGTAGTCGCCCGCATCCGAGGCCAGGAACAGCGCGAGGCCGTGCATGTCGGCCGGCATGCCCACGCGGTGCATCGGGATGCCCGTGGCCAGGGCCTTCCGCACCTGCGGATCCTTCGCGTGGCCGCCACCGATGTTGGTGACGAACATGCCCGGCGCAATCGCGTTGACCGATATTCCGAAGGTGGCCAGCTCGAGCGCCACGCTGCGCATGAAGTGCGCGGATCCTGCCTTGGCGGCCATGTAGGCCGCGCCAATGGCCGGCTCGATGCGCTGCGAGGCGGCCGAGGTCGTGATGATGATGCGGCCCCTGCGCTGCGGGCGCATGTGCCGGGCCGCGGCGCGCACCGTGGCAAAGACGCCGTTGAGGTTGATGTCGATGACGCGGTTCCAGCGCGCATCGGCGTAGTTCTCGAGTGCGCCCTCGACGACGCGTGGGCGCTGGTCGCCCACCCAGGCACCTACGTAGCCTGGCCCCGGGTCGATACCCGCATTCGCGAAGGCCGCATCCAGGCGGCCGAAGCCCGCCACGACTTCATCGACGGTGCGATCGAGCGCGGCATGGTCGGTGACGTCGACGACGCGTCCCGAGACGTCCATGCCCGCGGCGCGCAGTCGCGCGACCTCATCATCGATGCGGCGGGCATCCATGTCGAGGAGCGCCACGCGGGCGCCATTGGCCGCCAGTGCCTCGGCATATCCCAGGCCGATGCCACTGGCACCGCCGGTGACAATCGCCGTACGTCCCCGAACGTCGAACAGTTGCTCGATCCGCATGTGGCCTCCGGTAGGTTGGCGGGCCTGAGGGGCCCGCCGTCGCAAGTCAGGACTGTCCAGCGATCGCAGCGTAGATGCGATTGGTGACATCGAAGCCCAGCTGCCTGATTTTCTCTGGATCAGGCGGCCCGGGCGGGAATCCGGTCATTGTCGCCGCGAAGCGCTGGCGCACGCCCTCGACGAACTCGTTGTGCGTGATGACGAACAGGCGGTTGTGCCGGATTCCGTCCAGCACCTTCTCGCCGACGACCACCGGGTCCAGCCAGACAGCCGGCGGCTTGCGATGGGCAAGGTTGGCCTCCACGTCATGGAGCCCCGAGTCGCTGAACTTCTCCGGGCGCAGCTGCGCGACCTCGTGGATATTGGTTCGCGTGGGCCCTGGCACGAGCAGCGTGACGCCGACGTTGGTGCCGTCGAGGTCGCAGCGCAGCGCCTCGGTAAGGCCCGACACGGCCGACTTGGCGGCGATATAGGCGACCCCGCCCGGCATCGGCATCAGGGCGCCCATCGACGACGTGTTGACGATGTGCGCCTCCTCGCCGTGGGCGAGCAGGCGCGGCAGGAAGGTCTGGATGCCGTTGACCACGCCGCCCAGGTTGACCTGCAGGGTCCAGTCCCAGTCGGAGTACGTGTACTTCTTGACGTCCCCGAGCGAGCCGACGCCGGCATTGTTGCACAGGACGTGCACCTTGCCGAACACGCGTTCCGCCTCTTCGGCGGCCGCCAGCATCGCAGCACGGTCCGTGATGTCGAGGCGGATGAAGTGCGCATTGGGGCCGGCAGCCAGCTCGGTTTTCGCGCTGTCGAGGTGGTCGGCGCGGATGTCCGCGATGACCACCTTCATGCCATTGCGCAGGAAGACCTTCACCATGCCGAGGCCGATGCCGCTCGCGCCACCGGTCACGAATGCGACCTTGTCACCGACCGTCTTCATGTGCGTGCCCCGGAGGAGTTCAGTGGTTGCATGGCTTGCACAGCGCTTCAGCGCCGCGTGCGAGTGAGGTACGCCACGATCGCATCAAGTTCGGCGTCCGTAACTTCGGTCTTGCGGAAGTGCGGCATGACCGTGATCCCGTTGCGCACTACCGTGCGGATCAGTTCCGGCTGCAGGTCGGTGCGATCCTCGAGCATCGCGGGAAGCGATCCCTGGTACTTCGCCGCCAGGGCGCGCGTGCCGGGGCGCTCGGGCATGGGTCCGTGGCACACCGAGCAGCTGTTCTGGTATTCGACGTAGCCGCGAGGCGTGTCCGCCGTGACAACGACGGTCTTGCGCGTCCAACCGATCGTCTGCGCGTTGTCGGCGAAGGCGGGCGCTGCCGCTGCCAGCAGCAAACCCGCCGCCTGCAGCCAAAGATGCCGCCCATGGCGGCGTAGCAGATTGCTGGACGTGTGCATCAGCGTGGCTTCCTCAGGTGTTTTGGCCATATGCCATACCTTCCCGGGGAGAGGATCCCATTGGGATCCAGCGCATCCTTGACGGATTCGTGGAAGCGCATCAGGGAGTGGTTGTTGAACGAGAATTGGCGGGCGACCGCATCCTGGAACACCGGGCCGGTGCGGTATTCCGCCCAGCCGTGTTTGCCGGCGACCTCGATGAGGTGATTGAAGACCTCGCGGTGGTGGCGGTTCTCGGCCGGATCCTCGCTGACCGGGAGGCCGAAGATGAAGATGGCGCTGCGCTGCCAGTACCAGGCGGGAAGGGCAAAGCGCAGCTGCGGGAGGCCGAACTGGCGGGCGGCATCGCCGAAGACCTTGTTAGCCTCGAAGATCGCTTCGGCCGTACGCGGAATGATCGGGGCCAGCCACATGTGGCCATGCGACGGCGTCGGGTTCGTGCTGGACCGGGCACCGATTGAGAAGTTGTTCAGGCTCGGGATGCCGAACTCCGGATAGCGTGCGTGGTCCTTCGGCTCTTCGGCGAGCGGGAAGCGGTATTCGCCCTGGTCCTCGAACCATGCGTCCGGGATTGCGGACAGGATCTCCTTGGCGCTCTCCCACTGGGCCGCGACGACCCTTGCGGGGCCGTAGAACTTGATGTCAAACGTCCAGTAGGCGAGGTTCTTGCGGCGACCGTAGGCCTCGAGCCCCGATGGGTCGCCGGCTTCCGCCTGGTCGCGCAGCGCCGCCATTTCGGGGTCGTCCGCCGGGATCGGCTCGTCCACAGCCAGGAAGCGCGCCTGCGCGCCGATCGAGCCGATGCCCAGAAGTGGGCTGGAGGAATCAGGGCAGCCGCTGGAAATGTTGCTGTTCTCGAGCAACGAGATCAGGCGGATCAGCTCGTGCAGGTCGTCGCGACGGCGAACCAGCACCCGGCCGCAGAGGTAGGCCTCCGGCTGCGGCATGAGCCAGAAGCCCATCTTGGTGACGACGCCCATGTTCGACTGGGAGAACAGCCCGTCGATCCACGGTCCAAAGCCTGTCTTGTACTGTTGCCAGGTCTTCGAATTGGGCAGCGCGCCCATGCCGGTGCGCAGCAGCTCCCCGTCGGCGAGCACGACTTCCATGCCGCAATGGGCCTCGAAGTGGTTCCGGATGTAAGGCAGCGTGTAGCCGCTGCCACGATCCAGCGCATTGCCGATGAGGCTGCCCCAGCCCGGGTCCGGGCAGTCGATCCACAGCTTGAGCTTGCGCTCCTGGATGTACCGGTAGAGGTCGAAGTAGCTCACGCCAGGCTCGACCAGCGCGTAGGCATTCTCCTCGTTGATCTCGATGATGCGATTCATGCGCTTGAGGTCGAGCACGACAGAGCCGGACCAGGCGGGCGCGGAGCCGCCGTAGCCGAGGTTGCGTCCGGTCGAGATCGTGTAGATCGGAATGCGATGCCGGTTCGCGATGCGCACGACCTCCTGCACTTCCTCGACGGTGGCCGGTGCCACCGCTGCGGAGGCCCAGCGCTCCTCGGGTTCGCCGAGGAAGGGAGAATAGGCGTCACGGTAGAGGCGCGTGTCCTCGTCCTCCGTGAAGACCCACTGCGAGCCGACCACCTTCTCGAACTGGCCGATCGCGGTGGCGAATGTTGTGGATGAGATGCCGGGAGGTGTGCGCATTGTGGGTCCTGTGGAGCCTGTCAGGCCGGTGCCGTGGCAGGGGAGCGCCAGCTTTTCGGTGCGATGAGCCAGGAAACGAGGCGCGGGGCCGGCGTTTCGCTTCGAGAGCGCGTGCGGAAACTCGCCCGGGTACGCGCCTGTGGATCAGACGGGAAGGCGGCGACGGGCTCGTCGATACGTGCAATCAGGCCGGCAACCTGCGCAGGCCAGGGTTCGGCGCCAGAGAGACGACCCTGCACGTCTTGGGGTCGGCTCGCTGATGATTCCAGCATGTGCTGAACGCCGCCGTCGGGCGAGGCGCTGTGGAAGCCGCGGTATGCGACGCGCATGCCGTTGTCCCAAGCGAGCTGTTCGAGGCAGAAGAGCGCACCTTCGGTCGTCAGGCCGGCGACCGCCATGGGATATTGGCGCCACACCGGGTCGAGCTGCTCGAACCAGACGGGCGTGACGTCGCCGTCATACGGTGCAAGCGACACACCACGAATGGCCAGCGCCCGTGCAAAAGCGTGCGCGGCCGGGAATCGCGTGTCGAACAGCGCCAGGTGCAGGGGCAGCTGCAGTCCCAGGGGATCCTTCGGCGTGCCGCCCGCGACCGAGGCCGCCGCGGCGGCGCTTGCGGCCGCAGCCACTGCCAACCCGGTCGCGACAAAGCGCCTGCGTGAAAGGTAGTCGTGCATGCAGCCCCCCGGCTAAGCGTTCGTTACCATCAGACTTTATACAAAGGTATAATCTTGGCTGGGTCGTGTCAACGCCGTTACTGTCGGTCGTGATGCACTACCCCGTCGGGCGGCCGCCGGGAGACAACCGGCGGGACAGGCTTGCAACGAGGGAATCGCTGGCAATGAAGGTACGTGCAACTGGCAACAGGACACTGGCGGCGTTGCGCACCATGGCGCGGTTCCTGGAGGCCGCGGAGGCTATTTTCGGCCGCCATGGTTACGAGGGGACGACCGTGCGCGAGATCGCGGCACGATCCGGCGCCAACCTCGGAACGCTCAAGCACTACTGGGGCAGCAAGCGGGAACTGTTCCGCGACCTCATCGAGCGGAGACTCCGGTCCGTACATGCCGTGACTTCCGCGCGGCTGGCCGCGCTCGATCCGCGGGTTGCGAACGGCAAGGCGCCGGATCCGGGCGCCATTGTTGCCTGCCTTGTCGAGCCGGCATTCCTCGTGGGTGTCGAATCGCCACCCGACCTCGATTTCAGTGATCCGGCAGCGCGAGGCCGCTTCCACCTTTTCTTCGGGCGATGCCTCACCGATCCGTCTCCGGAGATCGTCGAGGACCTCAACGAGATGTTCGCCGACGTCACCAATCACTTCTTCCGGCTAATGCGGCTCGCCTGCCCGGGCCTGACCCAGGCGGAGCTAGACTGGCGCATCAATTGCGTGTTCGGGACCGTCAGTTTCGCGCAGCTGTACAGCGAACGAATTGGCCGTTTCGTTGGCGCGGCAGCAGACGTTGGTGATGAGCTGGCGTCCAAATGGGTGATGCATTTCATCCTGCAGGGCATCGCAGCGGTGCCGCTGATGGGGGGCAGGACCGCTCGCCAGCTACGGAAGGTGCCGGTGCGGCCCCGCGTTGGACGCGCTTCCATCACTGCGCGAAGCAGGAAATGAGTGGAGCTTCAGGCCAATCCGGCCGCCGGCGGCGTCGTAGCGATGGCCCGTCTTTTCGGCAGGACCTGGCCAAGGTGGATGCTCCTAGTCTTTCCTGCGGCCGAGACATTCAACACCTGGCGGAGTGTGCAGAAATGAACGTTACCTATGATTTTCGAGGCAGGACGGTGCTTGTGACCGGCGGCGGTTCGGGCATTGGCATGGCCAGCTCACAGGCCTTCGCGGCAGCAGGCGCCTTCGTGGTGGTAGCCGACCTGTCGGCCGACAACGGCAATGCAGCCGTCGAGGCGATCCGCTCGGCGGGCGGCAACGCTGAATACCGGCGCGTCGATGTTGCCGACGAGGCCCAGGTGATCGAGCTGGTCGGGTACGTACGCAGTACGCATGGCCGCCTGGATATAGCGCACAACAACGCCGGCATCGAGGCGAAGACCGTGCCACTGGCCGAAGTGCCGTCGGACAACTGGCGGAAGGTGATCGACGTCAACTTGAGCTCGGTGTTCTACTGCCTGAAGGCCGAGATCCCGGTGATGGTCGCGCAGGGCGGTGGCGCCATCGTCAATACGGCCTCTGCGGCGGGCCTGATCGGCGGCTTCAACCTGAGCGTCTACACGGCAGCCAAGCATGGGGTCGTCGGCCTTACTAAGGCGGCCGCGATGGACTACGCCACCAAGGGCGTTCGCGTGAATGCGCTGTGCCCTGGGGCGATCGATACGCCGTTCCTCGCCCAGCTGCCCAAGCCGTTCCTCGACCGGCTGATCTTTGGAACGCCGATGACCCGGCTGGGCACGCCGGCTGAGATGGCCCAGGCGGTCCTCTGGCTGTGCTCCGACGCCGCTTCCTACGTCACCGGGCACTCGCTGGCCGTCGATGGAGGCACCGTTCTTGGAGGCATTGGCTCGCGTTTTGACGACCTGGTGGGCCAGGTCGCGGCACTTTAGTCGCGGAAACTGCCTAACTTTTCGGTAGGACCTGCTTCTCAGGGACGGCCGTAAGCTTCCGGATGGCTGCAGGAGCCAACCGGATTTGAACTACAGAATGATCGGAGGGGAACCCATGCGTTTTGCATCCAGGCTGTGCTTGCTCTCGGGCTGCGGCGTCTCGCTGTTGCTCGCAACCATGGTCGCCGCGGCAGCGGTGGCAGGCGAGGGCGGCCCTGCGCTCGAGGAGATCGTGGTCACGGCGCAGAAGAAGGCCGAGGACCTGCAGAAGGCTTCGGTCGCCGTTTCCGTGGTTGCGTCGGAAGACCTTGCAAACTCCGGCGTCAAGAACGTGGTCGACCTGCAGGACATCGTGCCGGCCGTGCGCTTCATCGCCGCCGACCAGATGACCGTCCAGATCCGCGGCCTGGGCACGATCAACGACAATCCCGGCGTGAGCTCTTCGGTGGGCTACGCACAGGACGGCGTCTACCTCACGCACCCGCCGGCGGTGACGCCCGTGCTGATCGACCTGCAGCGCGTGGAAGTGCTGCTTGGGCCCCAGGGCACCCTCTATGGCCGTAATACCAACGGCGGCGTCATCAACTTCATCAGCCGCGACCCGACCGCCGACAAGGTGTCGGGCTTCGCCAAGGTCGGTGGCGGCAACTACTCGGCCATCAATTCCGAAGCCGCCATCAACCTGCCGCTGGCTGCCGGCTGGGCCCTGCGCGTGAGCGCGGGTTCCGAGAAGCATGCCGGCTATGCCGACGACGGCACCAACGACGTCAGCAGCTGGGCCGCGCGCGCCAAGCTGCTGTTTGCCCCGAGTGAAAATTTCTCCGCCAAGCTGACCTTCGAGGGCGGCAGGCGCAATTCCCTCGGGCAGGGCTATGGGGGGCAGTGCCCGCCCGGCAATGCCGACCCGTTCTGTGCGGCCGTGCCGTGGAAGCCATACAGCGGCTTTTCTCCGGCCCCGAAGGGGCTCATGAACAACGGCTCAGTCTATGCGGCCACGCTGGACATCAACGCGGGCTACGACTGGGGCAACCTGACGTCGATCACGGGCTATCGCGGCTATGACTTCTATGCGACGACTTCGCCTGCATCGAATCCGGTGACAGGATCGCCCAACTTCCTGTACACGCACCCGGACCACAGCCGGGCGATTACGCAGGAACTGCGGCTCTCCAGTAAAGCCGGGTCGCCGGTCTCGTGGGTGGCGGGCGCGTACTATTCGCGTGAGACGGAGCCCAGCTACGTGCGCTTTGACTACATCAATACGATCCTGCAGAACCCGGCGTTCGTGAACCCGCCGCTACCGCCGAACTTCTACGAGCAGCTGACGATCCAGTCGCAGACCGACCGGTCCCTGGCAGCCTTTGGCGACGTGACGGTTCCGGTCACCGACCGGTTCCGTTTGCGTGCCGGCCTGCGCTACACGAACGAGCACAAGGATGCGGTCGGCACCATCGACACGGGCGCCACGGGGGTCTTTGCGGCGCCGACGGAGTACAACTATGCATCCGACAGCTACTCGAAGCTGACCTGGAAGGCCGGCGTCGACTTCGATGTCACTGCGCAGAACCTGCTGTACGCGACCATCAGCACCGGCTTCAAGTCGGGTGGCCTGAACAATCTGCCCGCGGACATCGGGCTGAGTACCTACCAGCCTGAGCAGATCACGGCCTACGAGCTCGGCTCCAAAAACCGCTTTGCCGGAGACCGCGTGCAGCTCAACGCCTCGGCGTTCCGCTACGACTACAAGAACTACCAGACCTTCCTGTTCTACCAGCCGTCGGGCGGGCCGCACATCGGTTCGACGCTCTTCCCGACAGTCAACTCGCAGACGGCAACTTTCGAAGGCGCCGAGTTGGCCAGCGAGTTTGCGCTGACCACTGCCGACAGGCTTGGGCTCAGCGTCAACTACTTGCACGACACCTTCGACAAGTTTGTGATCCGGCTTCCGTTCGCGCCGGTGTCCGACCAGTCTGGTACGGACGTACCTTTGACGCCGAAGTTGGCGGCCACACTTTCGTACCAGCATGTCTTCCAGCTGGGCGATGCCGGCAACCTGACCGCCGGGGCGGATCTGCACTATTCGGACAGCTACATCGTATCGGGCAACCAGGGAGGTTTCGCGGGCAATGCGGTGTACGTGCAGCCCTCGAACACAAAGGTCAATGCCAACATCGCATGGCGTACGGCCAGCAGCGGCTGGACCGTGTCCGCGTTCGTGCGCAACCTGACGAACAAGGCCACGGTCAACACCGTCGCGGGAGGCTATCCCGTGATCGACAACCTGTTCCTGATCAATGCGATGATCGACCCGCCGCGCACCTTCGGCGCCACGGTGCAAAAAGAGTTCTGATCCCTGGCGGCCGCGGGGGCCGGTCCGGTCCCCGCAGTCGCCATGATTCATGGCGTGCGAGTGACTTCAAGAACCATTGCGGGTCGACGGCAGGAGGCGCGGGCCGATCGCAACCGGCGCCTGGTCATGGAAGTCTACGAGCACGTGCTCAAGCCGCTCGATTCAAGCCGCGTCGACGACTACTTCCGGCCCGACTATGTCCAGCACAACCCGATGGCACGCACCGGGGCAAGTGGACTGAAGGAATTTCTCGACTGGGCGAAGAGCGTTGCGCCGTCGGCCGAGCACCACGTCAAGCGGCTGTTCGTCGAGGGTGATTTCGTGATCGCGCACGTGCACGTCATCATCCAGTCCGGTGAGCTGGGCAGTGCGGTGGTGGACATCTTCCGCATACAGGAAGGGCTAATCGCCGAGCACTGGGATGTGGCGCAGCAGATCCCGCGCCACATGCAGAACGAGAACGGGATGTTCTAGCGTTTTGCGTTGGCAATGGCCGCGAGGCCGCGCAGCACCTCGATCCGCTCCTGGCAGTAGGCCCTGAATCCCTTCGGTCTCCGGCCGTTAAGCTTCTCGACGTCGTCACTGAGCACGGCGAATCGGCCATTGCGGGTCTCGCGCTCGTAGGAAATCATGTCGTCGCTGCACCATTCAAAGCCGCCGACGTTGAATTCCTTCACTGCAGTGCGCGGAATGCCGGCCGAATCCAGGAACGCATACATCTGCGCCTCGGTCAGCTGGATGACCTGCACCGGCCTGCCCGTCAGTTCCGCCGTCAGCGCAGCCATGTCCGGGAATGACCACAGCTCCGGCCCCACGATGTTGTAGGTGCGGTTCTCGTGGCCCCTGGAGGTGAGCACGGCTACCGCGGAATCCACGCAATCGACGCGGTCGACGAGGTTGACCTTGCCGTCGCCCGCGCACATGCGCCACTGACCGGTGGCAATGGCGGCGGGCATCGCGGCGTTGAATATCGAATCGCCGTACATTCCGTCGCGCAGGATCGTGTAGGCAAGGCCGCTGGCTTTCAGCAGCTTCTCGGTGCCGTGGTGATCGATGCAGACCAAGGCCGTGTTGCCCTCGTCCGAGCCGAAATAGGAGGTGTAGACGATGTGCCTGACCCCTGCCTGCCCGGCCGCCTCGATGGCATCGCCGTGCTGCTTGATGCGATGGCCGACCTTGTGGCCGCTGATGAGCAGCATCTGCTCCGCGCCGCTGGCGGCGGGCGTCAGGGATTCCGGATGATCGAAATCACCAAAGCGCACGTCGCATCCCAGTTTGGCGTAATCGGCCAGCTTTTCCGGCTTGCGGGACATCAGGATCAGGTCCTTCGGGTCCATGCGCTTGAGCAGGCGCTGGACGGTCATGCTGCCGAAGTTGCCCGACGCGCCGGTGATCAGAGTCTTCATATCTCAGGTCTCCCCAAGGCCACTGCTGGCTGAGCGCCGAGGCGCATCGTGAGGCATACCGCCAGTCCGGCGACCTATCGAACAGTTAGGTGTCACGCGCCGGGAACCGGCTGGCGTGACCCTATCCTCGCGGAAGGCGACCAGCCGGCTGGCCGCCTGCACAATGATCCAAGTGATCGCCATCATACAGGCCGGGAGAAAATGCCATGGGTTCAGCCTTGACCGCCAGTGAGCGTCTGGAGATCGAGCTCGCCTGCCAGCGGCTGGGTTTCGCCTACCTGCGTGCCCTCGACCAGGGTGACGCCAACGCTGCTGCAGACTGCTTTTCGGAACAGGGGACACTTGCGCGGCCCATGCAACCCCAGCAGCTCATCCACGGCCGCGAGGCGATCCGGGCTTCGCTGCAGTCCCGGCCGAAGGGTCTTCTCACGCGGCACCTTGCCACCAACGTCGTCATCGAAGTCGAGTCGCGCGATGCGGCCAGTGGCTTGTGCCTGATCACGATGATCGGCTGCACGCCTGCGGACGGGGCGCAGGCCCCCCACGAGTCGGGGGGGCCGCTGTACTTCGGGGAGTTCCGCGACCGGTTCGTGCGCGTGGCCGAGGAGTGGAAGTTCCTCAAGCGCCTCGGGTCCATCGCCGTGAAGTACTAGCCGCGAGTCGCCCTATCTTCGCGGATAGGTCCGGTCGCCGATGCGACCGACATATGCTCGTGGCCCGTCAGGCTCAATAAGGGGGAATCCATGCCGACTGCAATCAACCGTGCCTCGCGCCTGGCGTTCCTGGTCGTCCTGCTGCTGGACATCGTACCGGTGGGTGCCTCCGAGGCAGGCGTGCCTGTCAAGCCAAAGAATTCCGCCGAGGCGACCGTCATGGCCTTCCTCGATGCCGCATTCAACCAGCGGAAGTTCGACGAGGCGTTTGCGAAGTACGTGGGCCCTGAGTACCGCCAGCACAACCCTACGGTGGCCGATGGCAAGCAGGCCATCATCGACGCCCTGCGGCGGTGGTTGCCGGCCACGCCCGCTCTGCACTACGAATTCAAGCACGTCTATTCGGATGGCGACCACGTAATCGTCCATTCGCTGGTGACCGTGAGCGCGGATGATCGCGGCAAGGCCGTGATCGACATCTTCCGGCTCGAGCACGGCAAGGTCGTGGAGCACTGGGACGTAGCCCAGCCTGTGCCGGAGAAGTCCGCCAACGACAACACGATGTTCTAGGAACGCGGCACGGGTTCCGAGGTATCAGGTATGGCGTCCGGGGAGTTCGACTACGTGATTGCCGGCGGAGGCACCGCCGGCTGCGTGCTGGCCGCGCGCCTGAGCGCAGACCCCGACGTGCGCGTGCTGTTGCTGGAGGCGGGCGGCCGCCCGGATTCGATCTGGACCCGCATGCCTGCCGGCGCGGGTCGCCTGTTCGTGAATGCCCGCTACAACTGGGGGTTCATGGCCCACGCAGGCGAGAAGCAGCCGCAACGGGAACTCTACCTGCCGCAAGGCAAGGTGCTGGGAGGGTCCAGCACCATCAATGGCCTGGCCTTCGTGCGCGGCCACGCGCAGGACTATGACAATTGGCGCGACCTGGGCGCGACGGGCTGGGAATGGGATTCCGTGCTTCCCTATTTCGTCCGGCTCGAGCAGTACATGGGCCAACCCTCGCCGCAACGCGGTAGTTCGGGACCTCTGTGCGTGTCGGAACCGGCGTTCCGGCATTCTTCATCGCAGGCGTACGTCGATGCCGCCGTTGCTGCCGGCCTGCGACGGAACCCGGACTACAACGGTCCGACGCAGGAAGGCGCAGCATTCCTGCAGTTCAGCATTCGGAACGGCAAGCGCGATTCGGCCTATAAGGCCTGGTTGCTGCCGGCACTCCGGCGACCGAACCTGGTCGTTAGCACGGGTGCGCACGTGCATCGCGTGATGCTCGAGCACGGTCGGGCGGTGGGCGTGCGGTATGCGGTGGATGGCCAGGTGCGCGAGACGCGGACGAGGCGCGAGGTGATCGTCTCGGGCGGCGCAATCGGTTCGCCGCGCATCCTGCTGCACTCCGGGATTGGTCCGGCCGCCGACCTGGAACGCGTTGGCGTGCCGGTCTCGCACGACCTCGCGGGCGTCGGCAGGAACCTCATCGACCACCCGTACCTGCAGCCCACCTACACGACGACCGAGCCGAGGCATTCGCTGAACCGGCAGCTGCGCGGCTGGCGCGTATTCAAGCACGGTGCGAAATGGCTCCTGGGCGGTCGCGGACCGCTGACCATTGGCGCATCGCAGGCAGTGGCTTTCGTGACGCTGGCGGGCGAAGACCGCCCGGGCCTGCAGATCAACTTCCGGCCGATCAGCTTCCAGTACGACGCGAGCGGGCGGCTGAGCCCGGATCCCGTGGGTCGCGTGACCGCGGCGGTATGCATGTTGCGGCCAAGGTCCCGGGGCTCCGTATCGATCGCTTCGGCGGACCCGGCCGCTCCCCCGAACATCCATGCCGCCTATCTGGAGCATCCGGCTGACGTGGATGCCATGGTTCAGGGCCTGGAATGGATTCGCCGCATCTTCGGGCAGGCGCCGTTGCGCTCGATCCTGAGCAAGGAAGACATTCCGGGTCCCGATGTGCGCACGCCCGAACAGCTTGGCGAATTCGCCCGCAACATGGCACGCACCATGTGCCATCCCGTGGGCTCCTGTCGAATGGGCGGCGATGAGTTCGCGGTCGTGGACCCGCAACTCAGGGTCCGCGGGATCGAAGGCCTGCGCGTGATCGATTCCTCGGTGATGCCCGATATCGTGTCGGGCAATACCGCGGCGGCGACCTACATGATTGGCGAAAGGGGCGCGGACCTCGTCCGCGCAGGCTGACACGGGGATACCACATGGCACGCGAGCACATCCGGCACTGGAAAATTGGAGATGTGGAGGTCGTCCGCATCGTCGAGCTCTTCGAGCTGCAAGGCCTCAACGAGATCCTGTTCCGGTCGTGCAGCCACGACATGGTGAAGAGCCACGAGTGGCTGGTGCCGAACTACGCTGCGCCGGACGGTGCGATCAAGGTCAACTATCAGGCGTTCGCGCTGCGCATTGGCGATCGCCGGATCATGGTCGATACCTGCATCGGCAATGACAAGCACAGGCAGGCCCCTATCTTCCACCACATCCAGACCACGTTCCTGGATGACCTGGCCCATGCTGGTTTCCCCGCGGCATCCATCGACACCGTGCTGTGCACGCACCTCCACCTGGACCACGTCGGCTGGAATACGCAACTCGAGGCCGGAAAGTGGGTGCCGACGTTCCCCAATGCGCGCTACCTGTTCAATAGGGTCGAGTGGGACTTCATCAACGGCCTCGTCGGCAAGGAACACGCCGAGGTCGACCACCTGCCGGACTCTCTGCAGCCGGTCTACGACGCGGGGCTCGTGGATTTCGTCGCGACCGACCACCAGGTGGCGCCCGGGGTCTGGCTGGAGCCCACCCCCGGGCATACGCCGGGGCACGTGAGCGTATGCATCGAGTCGCAGGGCCGGCGCGCCGTGATCACGGGCGACATCATGCATCACCCGGTGCAATGCGCGGAGCCTGACATGAAGACCAATTTCTGCAACGACCACGAGCAGGCCATCCGCACCCGGCGCGGCTTCCTGGAGCGCTACCAGGATCGCGGTGCCTACGTGATCGGCTCGCACTTCTGCGACCCCACGGGCGGGTGGATCGTGCGCGACGGCAAGGCCTGGCGGTTCCAGGGCGAATGACAGGGCTGGGCGGGGCGGAAAATCGGCCCACGCCTTGCGGAACACCGTTCAGGTGCCGCCAGCTGCGCGACGCACGTAATCATTGATCCACTGGATCGTCTTTCCCAGTCCGCCAAACGGGTAGAAATGGAGACGCACCGGACCATGTTCGGGGCCGAGTCCCTGCCAGAATGCATCAACCAGCTTGTCGGGACCTGCCGAGCCGACGAGTTTGGTGACGGAGATTCCATACTTCGCCAGCATGCTGGTAGTGGCACCGACGCCGCAACGTGTTGCAAACCGGAGGAGCGCAGCCACACTTGCCGGACCCGGGACGCCCAGGCGAACGGGAGCGTTGATTCCCCTTTTCCGCACTTCGACCAGCCATGCCAGAATCGAATCGGAATCGAACCCGAACTGGGTCACGATCAACGGCGTCATGCCACGGCCCTCGATCATCCCGCACTTGCGCTGCAGGACATCCCAGCATTGCTCGATCGACATGTGCGGGTGCCCGTCCGGATGCCCCCCGATGCCGATCGCCCTGACGCCCGATTGCTCGAAAGCGCCCGTCGCGACGAGCTCGCTGCTGTCCGCGTAGGGCCCGGCGGGCTGCTCCGGGTCGCCCGCGACCACGAAGCAGCGACGAACCTCGGCCTCCTCGACGACCCGCTTCAGGTATTGCCTGAAATCCTGTTCCGAGACGACACGCCGGGCAGAGAAATGCGGCATCGGCTCGAACCCCAGTTCCCGAACGGTCCTGGCGGCCAACACCCTTGCATCGAGCTCCTCGCCCGGAAGGAAGGTGATCGCGACGGGCGTTTCCCGCGGGATGCCCGCGGCGGCCTCGCGCAGTGCGGCCACGTCCTTGGCGGTGATTTCGAGTGAATAGCCGTCCGTCATTCCGTTCGGCGGACGCAGCCAGTTCGGATGAATGCTTGCTATGTTCATGAATCCCTCGCCGCTCCGTCCGGCTTCGCGCCTTCGACGCGGACAATCGCCTGCGCCAGGCGACAGGCCGGGACCTTGGCGTCCGCGGTCCGTCCGGGCAGGTGGCTGACAGGGCGGAGGATCCCGGGGGAGCCACCCGCACCCCGCCTACAGGAGGGCGCGTCAGGTCTGACGGGTGCGCCAGCCCTGGTGGTAGCTCTCGCGGGCATCGTTCGAGTACGGCACCGGCGCGATCTTCACGCGCACCTCGCGCTGCTTGTGCCGCTCGACGGTCGTCTTGGCAGTGCCTCCGTTCTCCTCGCCCCACACCAGTGTCAGGACGTCGCCGATGTTGATGTTTGCATCGACGATGCCCAGCGATAGGCCGCAACGTTCATTAAAGCTGTAGCCGCCGAACATCGACAGGCCCACCGTCTTGCCAGCCATGGTGACGGCGTCGTAGCTCGAAGAAGCGTAGTTGGCGATCGGCAGGTCGAAGAATTTCGCGCACTCTTCGCCGCGGGCGAACAACGAGGCATAGATTCCTGCCAGGTCTTCGCCATTCCACTCGAAGGTGACCTTCTTGCGTTGCGGCTCCTTGGACATCGTCTCCAGCGCCGCGCGGCCTGTGAAGTCATGGTCGAACTTCACGAACTGCCCGTAGCCGAGCGCATAGGGCGTCACGTAGTAGTCCTCGATCCGGCCGGATACGAAGCTGCCGCCAATCGAACCGGTGGCCTCGTAGCTGTTCGCGGGCAGCCACTCGCGGTAGGACTTCATCGAGTCGCCCGTGTACACGGCCGGCAACGGCGAGGGGATCCATCCGGATTCGAGGGTATTGCTCGCATAGGCGCGCGAGCCGACCTGGACAAGTCCGAATTCCTGGCCTGCCTCGAGGATCGCATCACGGATCTCGTCACCCTCGGCGTACGGTCCCCAGACTTCGAGTCCTGGCTCTCCGGCCATGCCGTGGCGGAGCGCGTTGACCTTGCGACCCTTGATGGTGACGGCGTCGAAGTTGAAGAACTTGATCTCGGGCAGCGGGCCGCCGTTGAGCTTCGTCAGGATCTTCGCCGCATTCGGGCCCTGCACCTGGAACCGGTAGTGCCGGCGGGTCACGGCCTTGCCTCGCGGGTGCGAGGGCGAGCGATCGTCGCGTATCACCTCGACCTTGAAGCCACCCGTCTCCGCGTGGAACTGGATCCAGTTGACGGTCGGTGCGCGACCCACGAACAGCAGTTCGTCCTTGGCCGTGTAGAAGAGTATGCCGTCGCCTATGACATAGCCGTCGTGGCTGCAAGGCACCATCTGCTTGGCCTTGCCCGGCACGAAGTTCGCGAAGCTGTTGATCGTGCACCAGGACATCAGCTTGAGCGCGTCCGGTCCACGGACGGTCAGCTCCGCCATGTGGTGCGACTGGTCGAACAGGACTGCGGAGGTGCGCCACGCCCGCTGCTCGTCGCGCCAGTTGCTGAACTCGCTGGGCACCACCGGGTAAACGTACGCGCCCAGTCGTGAGTTGCGCAGCATGTTGACCGGATTGCCGGACGCCTTGAGGACTTCTTCGAGATTCCTGTTGCCCACGACGCTGCTCCCCCGGTCGGTTGTCTGATTGCGCAATACTCTCTGCTTGCGAACGAAATCTGGCAATCGCATAATAGAAATAGAAAGTATTTGATTAACAGATAGTGCGAAAGCAACTGGACATCGACATGCTGCGGGTCCTGGTGGCGCTCCTCGACCATCGGGGCGTGAGCCGGGCTGCGCGCGTGCTGAACCGCAGCCAGCCGGCCACCAGCGCGGCCCTGCTGCGGCTGCGCCAGCATTTCGAGGATCCGCTGTTCGTCCGGTCGGGGGGGTCCATGCAGCCCACGCCGCGCGCCGAGGCAGCGGGTGACGCGGCCCGCGCGGTGCTGCAGATCGTCGATACGCGGATGGATCCGCGCCAGGTCTTCGAGCCGGCAGCCAGCCAGCGCCCCGTCAGCCTGGCCATGTCGGACGTCGGCGAGTTCATCTTCCTGCCCGCAATCCTGCAGGTGCTGCGAAGCGCGATGCCCAGGGCTGCCGTGCGCTCGGTCAGCGTGCCCGCGGCGCAGGTAGCAAGCGGGCTGGAGGACGGCGGCATCGACATGGCGGTCGGCTATTTCCCCGACCTCTCCGGGCGGAACTTCATGCAGCAGGTGCTGTTTCGCGACCGGTACACGTGCCTGATCCGTGCCGACCATCCGGTCCGCTCGGATCCGCTCACCGTGCGCCAATTCGGCCAGCTGGAACACGCGGTCGTGCGCGTCGAGAGCCGCACTGAAGAGGTCATCGAGAGGTATCTCACCCGACGCCGCATCGCCAGGCGCGTGGCGTTGACTACGCCCCACTTTGCGAGCGCGCCTATGATCGTGGCGCAGTCCGATCTCGTGGTGATGGTGCCGGAGCCACTGGCGCGCTACTTCGCCAGGACGTCGTCAAACCTGCGCGTGGTCGGGTTGCCATTCGAGCCGCCGGCCATCGACCTCAAGCAGCTCTGGCACCGCCGGTTCAACAATGATCCGCGCAGTCGCTGGTTGCGCGCCCGGATCTACGAGCAGTTCCGCGACCGGCGCGCTCCGTAGGCCTGCGTCAGGGCGCCGAGCGTTTCTATGGCGGATACAACCGGCTCGGTGCCGGCCGCGGCGAGGGCCGCAAGGACTCCCTGCGACTTCAGGGTCGCCTCGGCGAGTTCGGCTTCGGGGTCTGACAACGCAGTGATCGCCCCGCCTGCTCCCAGGGAAAGGTGCATGCCGTTGATGACGATCGTGCGGATGACGACGCTGAGGCGAGCGGCGCCGCCGAGCGAGAGGTACCCCAGTACGCCCGAATACACTCCCCGTGGCGACGCCTCGAGCGACTCGAGCAACGCCACCGTCCGCTTCTTCGGCGCCCCGGTCATCGACCCGGGTGGAAATGCGGCCGCCACGCAATCCAGAGAATCGAGGCCGGGGCGACATTGGCCCTGCACGGTGCTCACCAGCTGGTGCACGGTCGCAAAGGTCTCCACGCCAAACAGCATGGGTACCTGCACGGACCCCGGCGTGCATACGCGGTTCAGGTCGTTGCGCGTCAGGTCGACGATCATCAGGTTCTCGGCGCGATCCTTCTCGCTGGCAAGCAGCGCGGCGGCTAGCTGCCTGTCCGTGGCCGGATCGGCGTCCCGGCTTCGCGTGCCCTTGATCGGTCGCGATTCCACGCTACCGGACCCGGAGACTGACAGGAACAGCTCGGGAGAACTCGACAGCACCGCGAGATCGTCGAAGCGCATGAATGCCCCGAACGGGGCGGGGTTCAGGCGCCGAAGTGCCCTGTACACTTCCAGCGCATTCATCTCGCCATGGCCCTCGAGCTGGTTCGTCAGGCAGATCTCGTAGGACTCGCCGCAGCGGATGTAATGCTGGGCCTGCGCAATCAGGTCCAGGTACCTGCGGGCGGGATGACGCCATGCGAGCCGCAGGGGGCCGGTGCCGGCTGCTGGCCGGCTGGTCCGCTCCAGCGCAGGCGGGGCACGAAGGGCGGAGGACGCGCGCGCGATCCACGCCTGGTTCTCCGCCGATGGTGCTTCTTCGCGAGCCGGCTCGACACAGAGCAGCCAGGCACGCCCCGCGCCGGGCTGCATGACGAGTGCGCGGTCGGCAAAAAGCCAGCAGGCGTCTGGTTCAGCGGATCCGGCAGCACGCGCCGGCTGGTGATCCAGTGCGGCCTCGTACCCGAAGTATCCGAGGTAGCCTGCCTGGAAGTCGAAAGGCAACGGTGGGGAAGAGATGCGTTGCTCGCGCAGCCTGCGCTTGAGGAACGCGACGATTCCCTCCTGGAAGGACGCCTCTCCTCCGCGCGTGCTGACGTCGACCCTGCGTTCCGAAGCCGTGTAACGGACGATCTCCGCCAGTGGACCGGAATCGTCAGCCATGCACGCAAACGGCCACCCGTCGCCGCGACCCGGGCACGCGTCCAGCCACACCGCATTGCGGCGATTCCCGAGCAGCCTCTCGAACGCGTCGCCGGGTTCGACGTCAGTCTCGAGTGACGCGACGTGGAGTCGCCACGGGGGCGAGGCGTGCAGCGGGTCTTGCGGCGGCTCTACCGAAGTCTCTGGCCGAGGCACTGGCGCGCGTTCGTCCCGCCAGTGGGCGTTGCCCACGGCGATGAACTTCCTGATGAGCGCGTCGCCGTGCTCCGAGCAGATGGACTCCGGATGGAACTGCAGCCCCCAGACCGGCCGCGCGCGGTGACGCAGCGCCATGATCGTGCCGTCCTGCGCCCACGCAATGGCTTGCAGGCATTCGGGCAGCTCCAGTACGGCGAGCGAGTGGTAGCGGACGGCGCGGAACGGCGAGGGCAGTCCCTCGAACAGTTCGTCGCAGGAGTGGTGCACCAGGTCCACGAGGCCGTGCACCTGTGACGGGGCCTGGCCGATCGCGCCGCCATGCAGGTGCGCAATCGCCTGGTGGCCCAGGCACACGCCCAGCATCGGGACGCGTGCATGGCGGATCGCATCGGCCGACAGCCCCAGGTCCGTGGCGACCTGCGGACGTCCGGGTCCTGGGGATATTACGATTCGCGAGTAGCGCTCCGGTTCCAGGGCGTCCCACGACATCGCGTCGTTCGCGACGATGTGCGGCGGCTGGCCCGTGGCTGCCGTCAGTAGCTGCGCGAGGTTGTGGGTGAATGAATCGTGGTTGTCGATCAGCAGCGTCTCGCCGGCGCTGCCGCTCACGAATCTCACTGGTCGATGCCCGACCCGATCGCCGATCCGCGCGCCTCCAGGGCCAGCCACTCGAGCGTGCGGACGAAGCCCCCGAAGCTGAAGAAGTGCACGCCATCGAACAAGGTCTTCCGTCCGGCGCGGGCCGTCGCGAGTTCGCGCAGCATCCGGTCCGGCCGATGCTCGCCGGCGAGGTACCGCAAGGTACTTGGCCTGGCGCCCAGCGCGCGGATGGACCGACCGACGCCGCAGCGCCTGGCGTATCGGAACAACGTCGATACACTGGCGGGGCCGGTCATGCCGCAGACGATGCGTGTCGTGGTGCCGTTCGAGCGGAGGAGATCCGCCCAGTCAAGGAATGGCCGGGCTTCGAACAGGAACTGGGTCAGGAACGTGGCGGCCAGGCCATGGTTGGCCGCGATCAGGGGCTTCGTCCGCTCGGACACTCGCAGCGCGGCCTCCGGGACGACGGGATGGCCTTCCGGGTGCCCAGCGAGGGCGACCTCGCAAAATCCCGCCCGCTCCAGGGCGCCGCTCTCGAGGACCATGGACGTGCATTCATAGGGACCCTGCGTGCTCGCATAGTCGCCTGCGATCAGCAGTGCCCCACGCGGGCGCGCTGCCTGCACGATCGATTGCAACACCTGGTGCAGTTCAGCGGCAGAGCGGAACAGTCGCACGGGTACGTGGGGCACCGGTTCGAAGCCGGCCTGGCGAACCGCCCTGCACAGCGAGACGGTGGAATTCCAACCTTGCCCCGGCAAGTGGCTTACGTACAGCGTCGATCCGGCGGGCAACAGGCCGCGCGCTGCGTCCAGCAGGCGTTCGTCTTGCACATTAACCTCGACCGAAGCCGTGCGCGCGAGGTAACGGATTTCCGCCAGGATCTCCGGCTCCGCGGGCGAAGGACAGGCCTTGCCAGCGCGGGAAGGGGCGGGCGTTCTTCCTTGCACCTGACTGTCTCCGGGGCGAATGGGAGCGCGGATCCAGGCGCTGTTGTGCACAGGCCGCGGATGGCGGGAGTTCACCAGTAGCGAGCGCGCCGCGAACCTGCCGGAAAGTTAGGCACGTGCCAACCGGCGCATCACCTGCGAGAAGATCGTGATGGCCCGGTCGCAGGTCATGGGCATAACCTGCGGGTCCGGCGTGGCATCGAGGATGCCCTGTTGCGCCTCGATCATGATCCGGTCTTCCTCGAAGGCCTTGCGGGCAATGCCCATCATCACGTCGCGAAGCGCCGCATTGCCCTGAGTTGCATGCGGCCCCCATGAGAAGAAGTAGCGCGACGTCTTGTCCGTCAAGGGCGTTACCGCCTGGCAGGTGAACGAGGCGTCGCGGATCGAGCGCGAGTAGTCGGGCTTGCCATAGTTCCACTCGGCCGCCGACCCCACCGGGAAGCTGCCGCTCCACATCAGCAGGACGCCGGGCGCAAGGAAATCGTAGTCGGTCCAGCCGTCGACATTGGTATCCGTCTTGAAGACGGGCTGCGCGTCGCACAGCCACCGCTCGAGTCGTACTCCGCGCTCCAGCGCAGTGAGCTTGGGTCGCTCGGTGGAGAAGCTGGGCGGCGGGCCGAAGCTCTCCGTGTGCAGGAACGGCAAGTGGCTGAAGTCGAGCAGGTTCTCATGGACCAGGCGCGCTTCAGCCTGGTAGTCGATATGGCCGCTGCCGAGGATCCAGTCCGGGTGATCCAGGCCGATCGCCGGAGGAATCAACGTTTCGTCGGCGAGCTCCGCAGGCCCCATCCATACCCAGACCCATGAGTGTCGTTCCACGACGGGATAGGCGTGCACCTTCGCCCGCTCAGGGATCTCCGGCTGTCCGGGAATCTCTACCACTCGACCGTCCGGTGAGTAGAGCAGTCCGTGGTACTGGCAACGGAGCTTCTCGCCCTCGCACCTTCCAAGCGAGAGGGGAGCGAGTCGGTGCACGCAGCGGTCTTCCAGCGCCACCAGTCGTCCGGAGTCCGTGCGATAAATGACCACCGGGTTGCCAAGTATCCGGATGCCGAACGGCCTGTTAACGGGCAGCTCGTGGGACCAGGAGGCGACGTACCAGGCGTTGCGTGGGTAATGACCGGACATGGGACCCCCCAAATGTTCATGTAGCCCGCGGAGCCATCATTATTGAACACCGTTCAATAGTCAATCGTGGCACCCGTGGACGGCGGTTGCGCACGGCGGAATGACTGGCCTGGCCTCCGGTCCTCTGGGAAACTGCGGTTTGGTCGGGCATTGCCCGGGGGTCTCCGCATGGTCCAGGGTTCGGTGTCGAGGAGAAGGAAGGCGCGCGGCAGGCCGTTCGCGACGGGGTCCCAGGTGCTCGGTCCGGAGCAGATCACGGCGCGTGCGTTGCAACTCCTCGACCAGAACGGCCTGGAGGCTCTCAATATGCGCGCGCTCGCTCGCCAGCTTGGCGTCCAGGCCTCGGCGCTCTATTGGCATATCGGGGACAAGAGCGAACTGATCGGATTGATGGCTTGGCACTTCTACGCAATGGCCATCGAGACCGCGACAGGCAGCCGAAGCGCGGAGGAATGGCTGCTTCGCTTTGGGCAATCTTTCCACGCCGGCCTGTGCGCGCACCGCGACGCCGCCCGGCTATGCGCAATTGCGCGGCCACGGGACCAGGATCCGGTGAGCCGCGGCGACAGGATTGCGGCACCGCTTTTGCAATTGGGCCTCAGCAGGAAGGTTGCCCTGGTTCGAATGGCCTCCGTCATCTCACTCGCATTGGGATGGGCCGTGTACGAGCAGAGCGAAGCGCAGCGGGAGTACCTTGCCCGTATGATCTCCCTTGAGGAAGGGTTCGACACCGGCTTGTGCGCACTGCTCAGGGGTTTCTCGGCGGATTCCGGGAAGGACCGAAAGCCGCCCGCGCGCCGCCGGCCCCCTAACCGCGGCGCATCGGCGCTCCTGAGGGTAGACCGATAAAGGTCTATATTTAGTCCTCAGCTGGCCCAGGAGACGTTATGCGGTATACGACCCGGATCAGGCCCATCAGCTATCTGAAAGCCAATGCCGCGGAGGTCCTTCAGGTACTGACCGACCAGCGGCAGCCCATGGTCATCACGCAAAACGGTAGGGCCAAGGCGGTCATGCCGGACGTCGCCTCCTATGAGCAGACCGAGGAGACGCTCGCGTTAATGAAGATACTGGCGCTGGGTAACCAGCAGGTCGGACAGGGCAGGGTGAAGCCGCTGGCCGATGTCGCCAAGCGATTGAGCGCTAAGACGGTGGCGGAGGACTGACTCTCTTTCAAGTCGTCCTCACCGAAGACGCTGAGCGCGACCTGGAAGACATCGTCACCCACATTGCGAGGCACGACTTTCCGCAGAGTGCCGAGCACGTCTTGGGCCGGATTCTCGATATTGCCGATAGCGTTGCCGCAGCGCCGACTCGCGGATCTTGCCCCAAGGAGCTGCGCGGCCTGGGCGACCAGGAATACCGGCATGTGTTCTTCAAACCTTACCGGCTGATCTATCGCGTCGTGGGGCAGCAAGTCGCCATCTACTTGATTGCTGATGGACGAAGGGACATGCAATCTCTCCTGGCCCGGCGGCAACTAGCACGCCGTCGCTGCAGGTTAGCCGACCCATCAACGTCCAGGGTCGTCTGAGCAAAGCCAGGATTTTTGGGGGCATCCCTGGGGGCACCTGTAGCAGTCCGATGGCAGGAAGCCCACATGGATCAGTCATTTAGTCGCGAATTTCGGTGGCCACCCTAGCCACCATAGACGTCCAGGGACTTCCAAATACATCCAGGGAAGTTCGGAAAAAAATAGAAGAAACAGGTAGTTAAGAATGGCAGTAAGCGTCCGGTCTTGGCCGCATAGCCTCGCTTAAGAGTCGCGACGATGATGAGTGTTCACCAGGTAGATGGACACTTAGGGCTAGATGGACACTTCGGTCGAGACCGTCAAGACGGATAAACTGGGCCGCCGCTTGGCGCCCCGGCGCAAATATACCGTGGCGGAGAAGCGTGCGATCGTCGAGGAGACGCAGCGCCGTGGCGCTTCGGTGGCGGTGGTCGCGCAACGTCATGGCGTGAATGCCAACTTGCTGTTCGGGTGGCGCCGGTTGTATCTGCAGGGCGTGCTGACGGCGGAGGTCCCGGCGGATCCTCCCACGTTGCTGCCGGTGAAGGTCTCGATACCGACGGTGGTACCGAGCGAGCGGACGAAGGAGCCGCAGCGGGCTGAGGGGCCGGCGAAGGAGTCGCCCGGCGGGGTCATTGAGATCGAGTTCGCCGGCGGTGTACGTCTGAAGGTGCGCGGTCGCGTGGATCGGGCGACGCTCACACGGATCATCGCGCGGCTCTCACGCCGATGATCGCGTTGCCGGCCGGCGTCCAGGTGTGGCTGGCGGCCGGCGAGACGGATCTGCGCAAGGGTTTTGACGGTCTGGCCGGTCTCGTGCAAACGCAGCTGACCGAGGATCCGTTCTCCGGCCAACTGTACGTGTTCCGTGGCCGGCGCGGCGATCGGGTGAAGATCTTGTGGTGGGATGGCGATGGTCTGTGCCTGTTCGCGAAGCGACTCGAGCGCGGCAAGTTCGTGTGGCCACAGACGAGAAGCGGCACCGTCAGTCTCACGGCCGCGCAGTTGTCGATGTTGCTCGAAGGGATCGACTGGCGACGCCCGACGCGCACCTTCGATCCGCATATGGCGGTGTAGAAAGTGCTTATTTTATAGCCTTTATAGCGTGCATCACGCGCTTGCGAACGCTATAATGTCGCATGTCCAAAGCAGTCGATCTGCCCACCGACGTCGAAGCCCTCAAAGGGCTCCTGATCGAGCGCGATGCCGCGCTCGAAGTGGTCCAGGCCCGACTGCTCTCCCAGAATCTGGAGCTCGAGAAGCTCCGTTACGAGATCGCGCTGCTCAAGCGTGCGCGGTTCGGTCGCTCCTCCGAGCAGAGGGCGGCCGATGTGCTCCAGATGGCCCTCACCCTCGAGGATCTCGAGGCGAGCTTGGCGCAGCTGCCCGAACGGGCACGGCCCGTGCCGAAGGAGCCGCCCGCCAAGCCCGTCCGCCGTCCGTTACCGGAGCACTTGCCTCGCGAGCAGGTTGTTCACGAGACCGCCTGCACCTGTCCCGCCTGTGGCGGTGCGCTTCGTGCCCTCGGCGAGGATGTGAGCGAGATGATCGAGCACATCCCGGGTCACTACAAAGTGATCCGGCACGTCAGGCCGAAGTACTCCTGTGCCGAGTGCCAGACGATCGTCCAGGCGCCGGCCCCCAGCCGGCCCATCGCCAGGGGCCTCGCTGGACCCGGGTTCCTGGCCCATGTCCTCGTCTCCAAGTACGCCGACCACTTGCCGCTGTACCGGCAGAGCCAGATTTATAAGCGCGAGGGGTTGGACCTGGATCGCTCGACGCTGGCCGACTGGGTTGGGGGCGCGAGCGCGCTGCTCGCGCCCCTCGTTGCTTCGCTCGGCCGCTACGTCATGGGCGCCGCGAAGCTCCATGCCGACGACACCCCCGTCCCGGTGCTGTGCCCGGGCCGAGGGACCACCAAGCAGGGGCGCCTGTGGACGTATGTTCGGGATGACCGGCCTGCCGCCAGCGCTGAGCCCCCGGCGGTGCTGTTCCGTTACTCACCGGATCGCAAGGGTGAACGGCCCCGAGTCCACCTCGAGCCCTTCACCGGCGTGCTGCAGGCCGATGGCTATGCCGGGTTCGACCGACTCTATGGCGAGCGCATCCAGGAAGCGGCCTGCTGGGCGCATGTGCGCCGCAAGTTCTACGACATCCACGTGGCGCAGCACTCGCCCCTGGCGGCCGAGGCGCTGGAACGGATCGGGCGACTGTATGGGATCGAGGCCGAGATCCGCGGCCGACCTCCCGATGAGCGGGCGCAAATCCGCCGCGCTCGCGCCGGACCTGAGCTTGAGGCCCTGCACACCTGGCTGCACGCCGAACTGACCACGCTGTCGAAGAAGAGCGAGCTGGCCGTGGCCATCCGCTACGCGCTGTCGCGCTGGGTGGCGCTCACCCGCTACCGCGATGATGGCCGACTCGAGATCGACAACAACGCCGCGGAACGCTCGCTCCGGGCCGTTGCACTCGGCCGCAAGAACTGGCTGTTCGCCGGCTCCGATGACGGCGGCGATCGCGCCGCCCACATCTATAGCCTCCTGGAAACCGCCAAACTCAACGACTTGAACCCGGAGGAATACCTCCGCCACGTCCTCGAGCGCATCGCCGAACACCCCATCAACAGAATCGATGAGCTGCTGCCTTGGAATGTCGTCGCACAGCTCCCGACGCTCCGCCTCGCAGCCTGATCAACCCGTCAAGACGGTGCAGACCGGACGCTTACGAATGGCATGCCGGCAGTGGCGTACAAGGATTCCTAGTGGCAGCCCGTTGCGCCCGGGACAATTATGGGGGCAACCCGTGAGGCCTGCCCGAGATGCCCCCAAGGTCACGCGGATCGCCATTTACCTGATTGCTGACGGACGCAAGGCAATGCAGTCCCCCCTGGCCCGGCGGCTACGGACGATCCGGCAAAAGGCTGAGGCGCTGATCGATCCTCGCGATGTGAATGAAGTCCTGGTCGCAATGTAACAGTGGCATGGCATGCGCAATGGCGTGCACGGCGATAAGGCAATCGTTGGTGGATCGCGGCGTGACACCCGCCCAGCGGCAGCGCGCGTAGAGGTGGGCGGCCTCGCGGGACGCGACGCGTTGGTCTGGCATGGAAACCAAAGGCAATTCACCCAAGATCCGATCCCACCGGGCGAATCGCTGCGGCCCGTTGGCGCCCTGCAGAACTTCCTGGAGGATGGGTGGCGCCAGCCAGACCGCCTGTGATTGAGTGAGCGCCCGCGTGAGCATGTCGACTTCTGTGGACGAATCCCCCCGCAGATAGGGGATCCAGACCGACGAATCGACCAACATGGGTCAGGATCGGGGCGGGTTGGTCGATTTGGGATCGTAGCCCTCAGCGACCCCGCCCGTTCCCCGCAGGGCCAGCAACGCCTTGTAATCCCGGCTGCGAACGTAGTGGTCGAGAGCCACATGGACGGCGTCGCGTGCGGTAGTGACATGGGCCAGCTGCTTGACTCGCTCGACGAGTTCACTGTCCAACACGATGTTTGTGCGGTCCATACTCTTCCGCTTGGCAGTCTTCATGCCGGCACTCCTGTACACCTACAATGTGTATAGATTACTTGAGCCCACCGATGGATTCAACGAAAACCTATCGGCTTCTTGCGATGCCCGCTATGCGCAACACCAGGTCAATCGGCCGGCCGAAGCCGGTGAATGCATGTCCACTGTCGTTCGAGGAAAGCCAGGAATTCTGGGGGCATCAGTGGGGGCATAGTCGGGCAGACCGCAGAGAAAAACTCCCAATATCAGAGGGATAGGCGGCGCAATCGGTAGCCACCCTAGCCACCATGGACGTCCGGGGACTTCCAGGCAGATT
>Ga0075017_100000221_pt1 | contig 28622 bp, 25 predicted proteins | sample AleBraG_ABR_2012_FD_71475 | JGI IMG/M metagenome (GOLD analysis project Ga0075017, IMG submission 71475) | Freshwater sediment microbial communities in response to fracking from Pennsylvania, USA - Alex Branch Run_MetaG_ABR_2012 | ecosystem: Environmental > Aquatic > Freshwater > Creek >... | reverse complement strand
GCAGGCTAGTGCCCGGCGGCTCCAACGAACTTCGCTCCGCGATCCTGCTGCGCCTTCGCCAGTGCTGGGGCGATGATTTCAAAAACGGCCAGATGTTTGTCAATGTCCGCTTCCGTGTGCTGCACGGAAATCGTCCACTGCTCATCCCACCAGTAGGGCTGCGGCAGCACCCCGCGGTTGACCATGGCGAACCAGTAGTGACGCCAGAGGTCGACGTCAATTTTGGTCCAGTCGCGATAGTTGCGGATCTCCTGCGGGTAAAGCATCAGCGCGCCGTTTACTCCGGCGCTTGCAACATAAGCCTGCAAGCCGGATTTCTTAACGATCGTGCGATAGCCGTCGGTCAGTTTTTTGCTGAGACTGCCGACGTGCGCATAATTCTCGCGAGTCAGGACTTCGCGAAATGTGGCGAGTCCAGCGGACATGGCCACGCGATTGGTGTTGTACGTTCCGCCGTGGAAGACTTTATGCTGCGCGATGAGGTCCATCACCGCGCGGCTCGCGCCAAAGGCTCCCAGAGGCAGCCCGCCGCCGATGGACTTGGCCAGGCAGATCATGTCCGGCTTGACGCCGAAGAAATCGCTGGCACCGCCCCAGGCAAGTTTCGCGCCGGTCTTCACCTCGTCGAAAATCAGCAACGCGCCGTTCTTGTTGCAAAATTCGCGGAGCCCCTCGAGGAATCCTGGCTGCGGGAGGCACAAGCCGACGTTCATCAAGATCGGCTCAAGAATGATCGCGGCAATCTGGCCTGGATATTGCTTAAAGCGGTTTTCAACACTTTTGAGATTGTTGAAGCTGGCAACGACGACGTTTTCCAGAGAATTTTTCGGAATGCCTCCACCGCCCGGCACGGAGTTTGGCGCATCAGGATCGCCCCAGTCTTCCGCCTTCGGTTTGACGCTGACCAGGGCCGTATCGTGCAAGCCGTGGTACGAACCTTCAAACTTGAGGATTTTGTCGCGGCCCGTGGCAGTGCGCGCGATGCGGCAAGCGTGCATGGTGACTTCGGTTCCGCTCGAGCCAAAACGGACCATTTCGACGGGGTAACGTTTGCAAATCTCCTCGGCAAGCTCCCATTCCTGGTCATGCGGCATGCCAAACGTGGTTCCTTCGTGCAGTTTCTGTTCGACGGCTTTCACAACGGCCGGATGGCAATGTCCAGCCATCAAGGCGCCAAAGCAAAGGTTATGGTCAATATATTCGTTGCCGTCAACGTCATGAATCCTGCCGCCTTTCCCATCCTTTACGAAAATGGGATACGGTTCGTAGTGTCGGTAATTGCTGGCCACGCCCAGCGGGATGCGTTCCAGGGCCCGCTTGTGCGCAGCGGCAGAGTTCGGCGTGCGCTTCTCGTACGTGACGAGTTCCTTCTGCAGTGCGTCGTGCATTTTGGTACTCCAAGGAGGGATTGCCGTTTTTCGGTTACCCAGGCAGGTCTGTTCCCTGCGGTCAGTTTGAGGTGTGAAATCAGTATCTCATGAGCGGGAGCGTGGCCCTAGCGGTCCCCGCTTGGGAAACAATATGGCTCCTTCAGTTTGCGCTAGAAGTGAAACTTCAGCGCAAACTGCACCAGCCGCGGGTCACGAACGTGTAGTACCTGTCCAAAGGTGGCGTCGCCAATATTGCCGTCCACGCTGGTGAACTGCGCATGGTTCCAGACATTGAATATATCGCCACGGAATTCCATGCGCAGTCGCTCGCCTATTTGTGTCGACTTATTAATGCTCAGGTCCGTATTGTTGATGCCCGGCCCACAGCAGATCGAGCGAGGCGCATTTCCGATCGTTCCCAGCGCAACTGAATTTGAGAACAAACCAGGATCGAACGCTAACCCTCCGTTCTTCCGAATATCTTGGGCGTGGAATGGAGCTAACAGGTTCGGTTCGCCCGGCGCTTCGAAGTTGAACGTGCTGTCCAACAGCTCGTTGTCCGCCTGTGACGTTATGCGTATCGGGAAGCCGCTCTGCAGTGTCTCGATGCCGGACATCTCCCATCCATCGAGCAGTTTGCCCTTGAACCCCGAATACTTGGGAACGGGCAAATCCCAGACAAAGTTGAAGACAAAGCGCTGCCGCGCGTCGTACTTGGATAAGCCGTAGGTCTTATTGAAGTTGAACGGGTTTAACGCGTCTTCGAAGCTGGACGCGTTGTCCATCGTTTTGCTCCACGTATACGAAGCCTGGAACTGCAGGCCGTGCGAGAACCGCTTCTCAAACAGAGCCTGGAGCGAATTGTAATTAGACTTGGCGACCGTATCTTCCGCAAAGATGCCGACGATGGGCGGCGTGCTGGGGCAACCAGCCCCGGATAATGGATTGCAAAACGGCGACGAATAAAACCGTAGTCCGGTAAGGGTAATCGGAGTACCCCCCGCCGCCCCTGTTATGTGGCACCCTGCGGGGGTTTTCACCGGCAGGCACGGGACGTTCGGTCCGGTGGCGCTTGGCCCGCCCGGGTTATAATACGGCAAGTCAAAAGTTTGCCCAGCCGGCAGCGTAAACGAATAAGCCGCATCTTCGAAGAATGGCCCGCAGGCAAGACTTGGATTGTTGAGAGAAACTGAAAAAGCCTGGAGTTCCAAACATGTGTTTGGATTTGTCTCGTTGACCTCATAGATTGCCAACAAGCGGTGGCCCTGCGAGCCTACATACCCCAGTTGCAAAAGAATATCGCCGGGCAGCTCCCTCTTGATCGTCAAGTTGTACTGGTCCGAATACTGCGACCGCATGTGTGGCTGGAAATCTCCAAAATACGTAGTGCCCAGGTATTGGGACCAATCGAGCGGTGTGCCCCGTGGCGGATTCTTTACGCCGTTGAACGGATTCGGATGGATTGAGCCGTTCTGGCCCAGGAAGGGCATCTGCAGGAACGAGTTGCTGATGCTCTCACTACCCCCGAACGGCGGCTCGGCGCTGAACTGCTCGAGTACCAGCTGCTCGATCGGGTTGTAAAAAATTCCATATCCCATGCCGACGCTAGTCTTGCCCGGGCCACCGGTCAACTTGGCCAACCATCCATCATGTGCCCCGGGGCTCCAGTTGAGTCCAAGACGCGGCGCAAACGCCTTGTAATACGTCGCGGTCAGACCTTTCGGCACACCAGGGTCACCCGGAAAAACTATGCCCAGCGGAGTAACTCCCGCGGCGTCGTTGCCCGGTATTCCAGGATAGATGGTGGATCGCTCGCCGGGCCGGAACGCTTGAACCTTCTGGCCGGCGTCAGCCATCGGCGTGTTCAGTTCCCAGCGCACGCCATAGTTCAGCGTCAGACTCGGCTTGATCTTCCAGCTGTCCTGCGCGAAGAGGTACATGGATTTGGTGCGCACCAGTTCATGTTGTGCCGAGCCCTGCAGGTAACCTGTTGAGAGGCCCAAGAAATAATTCGGGAACGCATTATCGAATCCCAGGTCGTCACTGGACGGGGCTGCGCAGGGAGTCGTAGTACCAGGCACATTATTTCCAAGAACGCAGCTGTTTATGCTGCTGGTGAAATTGAATTGGCCGTTGATGTCGAAAACAAGAAATTGATCGAATTTTTGGTAGCGAACGTCGCCGCCAAACTTCAAGCTGTGGTTGCCGATGATCCTGCTGTAATTGTCAGAGAATTGGAACGTGTTCCCAACCTGCGGCAACTGACCGCCCGGGTTGTTTCCAATATAACCTGGCCCGCTCATGAAGACGAATGGAACTCCTTCCAGCTTGGACCCCAGCCCCGTGTGAATGCCGCAGTCCTTTACGGTCGCACCCGGTATGGTGGCAATTCCTGCGGCGCAGGCGGCGTTGAGAGTCGCGGAATCGCTTACACCGTTAAAGCAGGATGCGGAGGCGGAGGGGAAACCTGGTGCGGCGTTACAGGAATCCGTAATGGCATTGGTCTTCACGGGAGTATTGAATTTCATTTGGCCTTCGCGGAAGTAGCTGAAGCGCGCTTCGTTTACCGCCTTCGAGCCGATATTCAAGGTATGGCTTGCGTTGATTTGTTGCGTGCGAGTCGCATAGGTGCTCGGGAATTGCCCGGTGATGGCTCCGAAACTCTGAAATTTTGCGAACGGATCAAGCGTGGTGTCGTCATCAAAGTAGTAGTACGCTGACAGTTTCTGATTATTAGTTAAGGAATGATCCAGGCGGATCTGGGCTTGATCCCCCCGGTCTCTGTTGTTCGGAACCTGGATGTTCGAGTTCGCGCTTCCGCCGACCCCCGGAACGTACTTAAGCAGGTTCACCGCTACGGGGTCGAAGCACTGCCCAGGAATTACGTTGCCCGGAAAAAGGTTATATTGAGCAGCCAGAACAGGGTTGTTATAAGGAACACCCTTGGTCCCAGCCGGAAGCCCAGGATCAGTTGTTCCGTTGATCACGTCGTTCAACAGGGCCTGCTGGGTAGGATTCAGAGCCGGGTTGGGGTTGCCGCTACCGCAGCGGTCCTGTAAAACGCTGGCCACCGTCGGGTCGACAAGGGCGCCGGTAAATGTTGAACCAGACGAAAAGTCGCCGTTACTCAGTTCCGCCCCAGTCGGCACGGCGATAGATTGCGAGTCGATGCCCTTGACCGTCCGGCGCCCCTCATACGACCCAAAAATGAAAGTTTTGTCTTTCTTGATCGGCCCTCCCAAGGTCCCGCCGAACTGGTTCTGCTTGAATCCAGGCTTGGGAGCTGGAGTAAAAGTAAATGCGTGCGCGTTGAGAACATCATTGCGGAAGAACTCGTAAAAACTGCCATGCACATTATTCGTCCCCGATTTCGTCACCACATTGACCACCGCGCCGGAATTGCGGCCGTATTCGGCGTCGAAGTTGTTGGTGATTACGCGGAACTCTTCGATGCTGTCTGGCGACGGCTCGATGGCAGGTCCATTCACAAAAAGATCGTTGCCGTCTCCGCCGTTCACCGAGTAGTTGTTGGCCCGCCCTCGGCCGCCATTCACCGTAACCACGCCGGCTTTGTCCGAGCCATAGAAAAGGTCGTTGCCAAGCTGCGACTGAACTCCAGGCTGCAACTGCAGCAATTGATAGACGTCGCGCTGGTTGAGGGGCAACTGCGTCGAGGCTCTTTCGTTCACGATGGCGCCCAGTTGCGTCGAGCTGGTATCCACTACGGGGGGTGCGCCGGTCACTTCCACGACTTCGGTCGAGCCGCCAATTTGCAGCGTGACATCCACGCTGATGACTTGATTGAGATCGAGGGCGATTCCCTTGCGGGCATATTTTTTGAAGCCTTGGCTCGCAGCGTCAATTTCGTACGTACCCACCGGCACTTCGAGAAAAATATATTCTCCAGTTTCCCCGGACTGAACAATCCGCGTCGCGTGATTCGCTTCATTAATCAGCGTGACCGTCGCGCCAGGCACAGCTCCGCCGCTCGCATCCATCACAGTTCCGCGGATCCGGCCACCGGTACTCTGAGCGCTGGCAAACGGCGCAAAGAGGCAAAGTGCAATGACCGTCAAAAGAATGTACTTGGTTTTTGGACGGCCTGATACTCGGAAAAGAAATACACCATGATCCCTTTTCATCGCACACCCCTTGGATTTTCTCCCTCCACGAATCAAGCGGACAAATTTTCGTGGTTGTCGTGCCCCCGGAACCTTACTATAATCCCGTAAACTTATTGAAAGCCCAGACCAGTGTCAAGCATAAATAATTCATCAAAAGCATGGAGAAAGTCCTCCACTCATGGGCACTTTCGCATCAGTGAAGTCGCTCGGAGACTGGGAATCTCTTCTTCCGCGTTGCGCGCATGGGAAGCGCTCGGACTGATGTCCCCGCACCGCACGCGGAACCGCTATCGTCTCTACACTGAATCGGATGTGCGGCTTCTGCAACGCGCGATCTTTCTCCGTCGTTCCCGCGGGCTGAATCCACCGGCGATCGTTCACATTCTCGGAGACCGGAACGCTCCCAACACTCCGAAAAGACTTACTCCCGATCCCGGCCAGCGATTCCGCCGTCTGCGCATTCGCCGTGGACTATCCCTCGCACAGGTCGCGCGCGCAACTGGTGTTTCCATCGGCTTTCTCAGTGCACTTGAACGCGGGCAGATGCAGGCCTCGGTTGCCACTCTCCGCCGCATCGCACGCTTCTATCGCACGAACATACTTTCTCTCTTTGATTCTTCCGGCGAAACGCGGCGCCTCATCCGGCCCACCGATCGCAAGGTTCTTGAATCCTCGCCTGGCGTCCGCATGGAACTGCTGGCGTCTGGGCACACGGCCATGGAACCACACCTTTTTTGCATCCAACCCGGTGGCAGCAGCGGGGAGTCCTATGAGCACGTTGGAGAGGAATTTCTCTTCGTAGTCAGCGGACATTTTGAGATCTGGCTCGGCAAGGACGAACACTATCATTTAGGGCCGGGCGACAGCCTCTATTTTGAAAGCAATATTCCGCATCGCTGGAAGAATCCTGGGCGGAGGGAAACGCGGCTTCTGTGGATTAACACGCCGCCAACTTTTTGAAAGCCATATTTTTAAGGGAAAGAGCCGTACCCTCATGAAACTATCGCCGCAACGTTTGAACCTCTTGTTTTGTCTCTTTCTCCTCGGGGCTTCTGCCGCGAGAGCGCAAACTCTCATGGTCGCTCCGGCAGACACCATTGTGATTCACGGCCGCGTGTGGACGGGCAACCCCAAACAGCCCTGGGCGCAGGCTTTGGCGATCCGTAAAGGAAAAATTACTTTTGTGGGTGACGATCCGCCGGTCGAACGTATGCGCGGCATGGGTACCAAGATCATTAATGCAGCTGGCAGGCTCATCCTGCCAGGCTTGGTGGATTCGCACGCTCATTTTTTCGAGGGCTCAATTTTCCTGAATCGGGCGCACCTCGAAGGCACGCATTCCGTCGCAGAAATTCAAAAGAGATTAAAAGAGTACGCGGCCAACCACCCCGGCAATGACTGGCTCGTCGGTGCGGGCTGGGACTACTCCGCCTTCGGGGAAGCAAAACTCCCTCACAAAAAATTCTTGGATGAGGTTTTTCCAGACCGCCCCGTGTATCTTGACGGCTTTGACGGCCACACCGCGTGGGTAAACTCCAAAGCGCTTGAGCTTGCCGGAATCGGCAGGGACACCGTAAATCCTCCGAATGGCGTCATCGAACGCGACTCCCAAACCGGTGAAGCTACAGGCGTCCTGAAAGAAGACGACGCCATTGATCTGGTCAAGAAAGTTCGCCCGCTCGTTGAACGCGATGACCGCCTGAATGCCATTCGTGCGGGAATGTATCTGGCCAATCAGTTTGGGCTGACGCGAATTCACGCGGTTGGCGGCCACTACGAATCCGGCGATTTCGACGAACTTGGTCTCTACGAGACTCTCCTGGATCATAACGACCTCACGGTCCGCCTGTACGTCGCCTACTTTGTGAATCCTCCCGATTTGCGCCCGCAAGACCTCGAGGCGCTAGAAGCCGCTCACAAGAAGTACACGGGAGATTGGCTAACGGCTGGTGCCGCGAAGATTCGGATCGACGGCGTGATTGAAACACACACCGCAGCCATGCTCGAGCCTTACAGTGACGACCCCTCCACTAAAGGCACGCTTTTCTGGAACGCCGACAAATACAAAGCCGCCGTTGCCGCACTCGACAAGCGTGGCTTCCAGATTTTCACGCATGCCGTGGGTGACGCGGCCGTACGTATTGCTCTGGATGCGTACGAATCCGCTGCTGAAGCAAACCACTCGAAAGATCGCCGTCACCGCATCGAGCACATTGAAACACCCGCGGCTTCCGACATTCCGCGCTTCGGCAAGCTGGGCGTAATTCCCAGCATGCAGCCCCTGCACGCCTATCCGGACGACGACACACTTGGCGTTTGGCTCAAGAACGTGGGTCCCGACCGCGGCTCGCGTGCCTGGCCGTGGCAGAGCATCCGCTCCGCTGGAGGGCGGCTAGCTTTCGGCAGCGATTGGAACGTGGTCACTCTAAATCCATTCGAAGGCATACAGAACGCCGTCCTGCGCCAGACCACGGACGGCACGCCAAAGGGCGGGTGGATTCCGCAGGAATGCCTCACCGTCGACCAAGCCGTCCAAGCTTATACTCTGGGTGCCGCTCATGCGGGCCATCGTGAAAAATGGGAAGGCTCGCTCGAGGAAGATAAACTGGCGGATTTGATTATCGTGTCGCAGAATATTTTCGAGATTGCTCCGCAGCACATCAAGAACACTAAGGTTGTCCTGACGATGGTCGGCGGTCGAGTTGTTTACAAAGCTCCTTTAAGGTAGAAACATCCGGTTCGGAATAGTGCTTGGCTAATTTACGGCGCGGCCGGATCCTCCGCCGTGCAGGGTGAGGTCAGATGAGACCGCGTGCCATCATGTGCGGATTTATCGCGCTTGCGTTCCTTTGTTGCGCTTGCAAAAAAAAGGAAGATAGCCTCAGCCTTCTTGTATGGGAAGGTTACGCAGACGCATCCTTTGTACGCGCTTTTGAGGAAAGCCATCATTGCAAGATCAGCGCCTCTTACATGGGTTCCAGCGACGAACTTGTCGCCAAACTTCGCGGCGGCAGCGCGTCTAATTACGACGTCATCTCTCCCTCCAGCGACGTGGCGGCCTCCATCGCACGCACGGGCCTAGCGGCACCGCTCGAACTGGCGAAGCTCCCCTCGTACATGCAACTCTCGGCCAAGCTCCGCGACCTTCCTGTCGTGAAATCGGGCGGCCAAATTTACGGCGTGCCGTTCATGTGGGGCCCCAATCCTCTGCTCTACGATTCGTCGGCGTTCGCGCCGCCTCCGGACTCCTGGTCGATTTTCTGGGACCCGAAGTACAAAGGAAAAGTCGCTGTCTGGGACGATCTCTCCACCGTTTACATGGCCGCTCAAATTCTCGGCTACGACAAACCGGACCCATCACAACTTTATAATCTGACCGACGACCAGCTTGCCGCGGTAAAGAAGAAACTCATTGAGCTGAAGCCCAACGTCCGCAAGATGTGGTCTACGGGCGGCGAGCTTACCAATCTTTTTCAAAACCATGAGATCGTGCTAGCCATGGGTTGGCCGCTAAACACGGCTGACCTGCGCAAGCTGAACTTTCCAATCGGCGAAACCATTCCGAAGGAAAATACCACCGGCTGGATTGACCACCTCATGATTACCGCAGCCAGCACGCGGAAAGATCTCGCTCACGAGTTCCTCGAATATATGATTCAGGCGAAGACGCAGAAGCTCGTCACGGACCGTACGCACTACACACCAGCTAACCCCGGGGCTTCGCAATTTCTTACGCCCGACGAGATGAAAGGCCTCCACCTCGATAATCCTGATGCCTACATGCAGCGAATCTATTTCTGGCAGGACGTTCCCCGGCGTAACAAGTACAACGAAATCTGGAACGAAGTGAAAGCGGCGCAGTGAGCGCGGTGGCCGCCAGTTTTGGTCAGGAAAGTTCTGCTGCGGCGCCAATCCTGGAAGTTCGTCAAGTCGCCAAGAGTTTTGGCAATCGCGAAGTTCTGAAGAAAATCTCGCTGAATATGGCCTCTGGTGAATTCCTAACTCTTCTCGGCGAAAGCGGTTCCGGTAAGACCACTCTTCTCCGCCTAATAGCAGGTTTCGAGCAGCCCAGCAGCGGAGAAATCTGGATGAGCGGCGAACGTCTGGATCAACTCCCTCCCTACAAGCGTCGCGTCAATACTGTGTTTCAAAACTATGCGCTATTTCCTCACTTGAGTGTTCGCGACAACGTGGCCTACGGTCTCCGCGTTCGGGGCACGGCGGCGGCGGAGATGAACACACGCGTCGACGAAGCTCTCCTTATGGTGAAAATGCAGGAATACGCTGGAACTCGACCTCCAAAGCTCAGTGGCGGCCAGCAGCAGCGCGTGGCTCTTGCCCGTGCTCTCGTCAATCGTCCTCAACTCTTGCTCCTCGATGAACCTCTCTCGGCGTTGGACGCCAATCTTCGAAAGCAGATGCAGAGCGAGCTGAAATCCCTTCAGCGGCAGATCGGCATCACGTTTCTGTTTGTGACGCACGATCAGGAAGAGGCTATGGCGCTTTCCGATCGGATCGCGCTGCTTCGCGGCGGAGGCCTTGAACAAATCGCTTCACCGCGCGAAATTTATGCCCAGCCCGCTACCGCGTACACGGCCGAGTTCATTGGGCAGACGAATTTGCTCCGTGCCGAAATCCGCGAGGGAACGGCTACTTGCGGCGTCCTCCGGTGGCTTACAAAAGAAAACCCCGGTCCGGCGCTGTTTTCGCTCCGGCCGGAGGCTATCGCATTAGTTAGTGGTACTGGGCTTCCGCCGGGAAAAGTGGCGTTTCGCGGCACACTCCATCAGCAGCTTTACGCCGGCTCCAGTGAACTCCTCGAAGTGAATTGCGGCAACGGACAAATTCTGCGAATTCGGATTCCGGCAAAAGGCCCACTCTCCGGTGAACAGGAATTTTTCTTTTCGCCCGTGGACGTTGTTCGCGTTCGCGAGTGAATGTGGAAATGGAGATCTCGTCACCTAGCAAGATCTAAATGTATTCCCGCGCGTACAAATCGCTTGTCTCTGTGCCGCCATTGCTCTGGGTCGGCATATTCCTGATTCTTCCCTACCTGCTCATGTTCGCTCACAGTTTCTGGCTGGTTCGTGAAGGCGTCATCGTGCATCAGTGGAATTTGGCAAACTACAAGGCCCTCCTCACAAATCCTGTCTACCTTGAAGTTCTCTTCCGCACGATGCGCATCGCCGGGTCCGTCACCCTCTTTTCTCTCCTCCTCGGCTATCCGTTAGCCTACTACCTATCCCTCCACGGCGGCCCTCGCAAGGAACTTCTCTACCAACTGGTCATCGTTCCCCTGTGGGTCAGCTATTTGGTGCGCGGCTACGCTTGGAAAACCATTCTCGGCAGCACCGGCGTGCTCAATGGATTTCTTCAATACCTTCACATTACGCATGAGCCAGTGAGTTTTCTCCTCTATAGCCCTTTCGCAGTAGTCCTGGTTCTCACACACATTTATACCCCGTTTGTCTTTCTTCCCATTTACGCCTCCCTCGAGCACATTCCCCGCCCGCTCATTGAGGCTTCGCAAGACCTCGGCGCCAGCCCCCGCGCCACTTTTTTTCGTGTGATTCTTCCTCTTTCGATTCCCGGACTACTAGCTGGCGCCACGTTTGCCTTCGTGCTTTCGCTCGGAGATTTTCTCGCGCCGCTTCTGGTCGGCGGCCCTTCCGGAACCATGATCGCCAACGTGGTCCAGAGCTTATTCGGTGCTGCCTATGACGTGCCTCTCGGTTCGGCTGTTTCTCTGTGCATTCTGGCCATCACAATCTCTCTTCTATTTCTCAGCGAGCGACTCGAGAAGCACTGGTCGTTCAAATGAACAACTCTCCTTCAAGCCAGCGTTCATTCTTCCTGACCGCGTACGCCACTCTCGTCTTCGCTTTCATTTACCTCCCGATCGCCGTGCTCATCCTGTATTCCTTCAATCGAGAGGGAGTAGGGGGCTTCCCGCCACATCACCTCACGCTCGATTGGTATCGCCAGCTTTTTGCTGATGGCCCTATCTGGGATTCGGTCTTGAATAGCCTCATCGTCGCCGCCTGTAGCGCAGTCATCGCTCTCACTTTTGGTTTGCTTGCGGCGCTCGCGCTGGATCGCGCTGATTTCCCCGGCAAATCGCTTTTCCGCCGCCTGGTACTGCTGCCACTCATCCTGCCGGGCATTATCACTGGCCTCTCGCTGCTGATGTTCGCCGTTTTCGTTCGAGCGCAGCTCAGCCTGCTCACGGTGTTTCTTGGTCACGGCACAGCCCTCATTTCCGTTGCCACCACGGAACTGTTCGCCGGAGTTCAGAAAACGGATCGCGCTCAGGAAGAAGCGTCGCTAGATCTCGGCGCCACTCCCTGGCAAACTTTCTGGCGCATTACGATCCCCAACCTCAAGCTCTCTCTGATCGCCGCCGGCCTCTTGATCTTTACTCTCTCCATGGACGAGATTGCTGTCACTTTCTTCCTCACAGGCCGGGACAATACTCTACCGCTTGAAATCTGGGGCCGGCTCCGACGCGGGATTACTCCCGAGATCAATGCCGTTTCCACTTTGATTTTCGCCGCATCGGTCTTCCTCATCATCGTCTGGTACCGCATCCGTACGCGCAGCCTCGGCAACGCTGCTCAGGAATTTCTCGAGCGCCCTTAACGCAATCCCAGGGACCATTTACCTTCTCTCGCAAGAATCAACCCCCGTTTTCATTCATAATGAAGCTTGTCATTTTTAAAACTACCGATTTTTGCACGGAGGAACCATGTCTGACTGCTTGGAAGATTTTCAGAAATTCCGCGCCAACCTGAACGAAGAAATCCTCGGCTCCGGCCATCTGGGTATAAAACGCTTTTTTGGTCTTGATCACCAGGCCTACGAGCCCGGCCCGCTCGGCACCAAGAACAAGGAACTTCTGGGACTGGTCGCATCCGCCGTTTTGCGCTGCGACGACTGCATCACTTATCACCTGGTCCGCTGCGGGGAACAGGGTTGGAAGCGCGAGGAGGTCATTGACGCTCTCAACGTAGCGCTGGTCGTTGGCGGCTCCATCACTATTCCGCATGTGCGCCGCGCTTTTGAGCGCATGCGAGAAATCAAGCAGCTTCAGCCTTGATCCGCTATTTCTATTCGATGAAGGATACTCCTTCGTGACCGTGGAGAAATCCTGACCGAATCCTTCGCTTCGTGGTTCTTTCCATGCGACAATACACTTATGGCAAGAGGGTGGGAAAGCAAGGACGTAGAGTCGCAAGTCGAGTCTCAGAAAGATCCGAGCAAACCTTTTAGCTCAGGCAACAAACCAGCAGAAGTGGACGAGAGAAGCCAACAGCGCAAGGACCTGGAACTGTCTCGCGTCCGCATTGCCAATGATCTGGCCAACGCTACTCACCCGAACCATCGCAAGACGCTGGAAGCTGCTTTGGCCCATCTCGACAAGAAGCTCGCAGCCCTCAAGTAACTTCTTGGGTAGTGCGGCGCTCTCCAAACGTGAACCTGCCTTCTCCGCTTCCCATCGTAATCGCTTGATCTGAAATTAGTCTGCGAAAACTACGCCCACGGCGCTGGGGCCCTTGTCGCTTGCCCCTTCGACTCGAACCACGTACCCGTGAAGACTCATCGCTTGCACTCCGTTTGTCCCACTCGTCTTCATGGTCACTTCCAATTCAGATTGCAGTCTCGGATGATGCTTCAACAGAATCAGCGCTCCCTGAATCGACAAGTCGCGTACTTCGGTCTCTTCCTCAAATGGCTTTCCGCCTTCTGTAACTCCGCAGACTTTCGCGCGGAATCTTGCTTCTCGCCTCAACGCCGTACGCGTGCCCGGCATATGCGCCTGGACGGGATCTCCGGGTGCGCCAAGCGTAACGACCATCCCCTCGCTGGCCGCAAAGACGGAATCAAACTCTTCCCGCGCGTGACGCAAGATTGCATCTACCTTGCGATCGGAGGAATCCGGATCGTGGTGAAACAGCACGAGCGTCTTTGCTCCGCATTGACGCGCCGTGTTTACACCTTCGCGCCAGCTCGAGTGTCCCCATCCCTTTTTCGCGGATTGAAGTTGTTCGGGCGTAAACTGCGCGTCATTAATAAAGATATCTGCACCCGCGGCAAGTTTCTTCAAGCTCTCATCCAGCTTTTTGTCTCCCGGCTCGTTGTCCGTTGCATACACCACCGTGCCGGCGGGAGTCTCAATCCGGTAGCCCAAGCACCCTTGCGGATGATTCACCCAGTGTGCTGTGATCTTGTTCTCCCCGATGGTGAACGTTTCTCCTCCGTCTATCTCTTTGAACCTTCGCTTCGCGCTCATCACGCTCATGTCCACGGGAAAATACGGCGTGGCCATTTGTGCCTCGAAAACCTGCCGCAAGCTGTCGCTTCCCAAAAACTTCGAGCGGAAACTGTAGAAATGAAATTCGTTATTCTCCGCGTAGAGCGGCGCAAAAAAGGGGATGCCCTGGATGTGGTCCCAATGATAGTGCGAAACCAGGATGTGTGTCTGCGTGGGACGGTTTCCCGCCGCTCCATCCCAGCGATTCCCTAGCATTCGCAGACCCGTGCCGCAATCCAGAATCAGGTGCGTGCCATCCGGCGCTGTAAGCTCCAGGCAAGGCGTGTTTCCGCCATAGCGCCACGTCGACGGGTCCACCGTCGGCGTTGAACCGCGCACACCCCAAAAGTTCAGTTTGGCGATCGGAGTCGGCATGTTTTCAGATGGCTAATTGCCTCTATCGCGGCTTGCTGGTGCCACTCCTCCCTTGCAGCCGTTCCCCATTCCTTATCTCATCGTCGCAGCCCCCACAGAGAGCGTCAATCAATTCACAACCGGCCCGTGTCAAACTGCCCAATAACCCCTACACGCGCCCTGTGCACATACTCCCAAACAGGTAAAATGGCCTGTATGAGTTCTCACACTCATGTATCCGAGACTCCCCACACTGGCCTTTCCCACGAGCATGACCATTCTCATGGCCACAGCCACGCGGGCCATTCGCATCCCCCTCTGCGCCCCTCCGTTCTCGGCTGGGCCATGGCCGCCACTCTCGCTCTTGTGCTTGCTGAACTGTTCGGCGGTATCCTCGGCCGAAGCGTCGCCCTCTTGAATGACGCTGTTCACAATCTCTCCGACGTCCCGGCATTAGGAATTTCTTACCTCGCCATGCGATGGGCTGAGCGTCCCGCCGACAGTGAAAAGACCTACGGCTACCACCGTGCCGGGACGCTCGCCGCTTTTACCAACGCCGTCGTCCTCGTCCTCTTGTCGCTCTGGCTGGGCTACGAAGCGTTTGAACGCTTCCGGTCCCCTGTCGAAGTGGTTGAATCCTGGATGATCTGGACCTCGGTCGCGGCGCTGGCCGTCAATGGGGGGATCACCCTCGCCCTTGTCCGCGGGCATTCAGACCTGAACCTTCGCAGCATTCTGGTCCACAATTTTGGCGACGCCCTCTCCAACATCGCCATCATTCTTGGTGCCATCGTCATTCGGTACACGCACGCTCATTGGATAGATCCGCTTCTCGGTGTGGCCATAGGTCTTCTCGTGCTCTGGTCCAGCATCGGCATTCTCCGCGAATCCTCCCACATTCTGCTCGAAGGCCGCCCCCGCGAACTTCGCGTCGAAGACGTTGCCCGCGCCATCCTCACCATCGAAGGCGTCAACGAAGTCCATGACGTGCACCTCTGGTCCCTCGGCGGCGGGCACAACGCCCTCAGTCTTCATGCACGCATTCCAGATATGCATCTGGATGAATGCGAGCGTGTCCTTATCGCCATCCGCAGACAGGCCTCCGAAAAATTCGGGATCGAGCACACCACTGTCCAGCTCGAACGCGCTGGCCTCCCTGCTCACTCCGGTTACGTCATGCCCGAATCTGCCCCCAAGTAACTCTCGGCTTTATCCTTCGTTTCGTTTCCTTTGCCTTCTCCGCTCAATTACTTCTTGTCCTTTTTCTCCCCTCCTGTGTTATAAATCTTCAACCGTGAACGATATTTTAGACCGAGGCACAACGCCGGATGTCAGCGCCCAGCAGTTGGCCGCCCCAGACGCGAGTGTCCGCCTGGAAGACCATTCGCAGTACTGCCCCGCATGCTCGCAGCGTCTTGAATCTCGCCGCTGCAAGCTGATTTGCTCTGGTTGCGGTTATTACATGTCCTGCGCGGACTATTATTAGCAGTTCCCCGGGCCCCGGGAGCCGACCGTCTTTTCACCGCTTCTCCATTTGACCCCTGCGCTGGCATGCATTAGGATTCATCCCTCAGGGATAACCGTAATTTGATAAGCTCTACGGCTCTGGCCAGGGTTGCCGCCGGATCCGGTTTCCGACGAGGAGGAAAACAACGTGGCTTTGAAGATGACAAATCGTGAAGTGGATGGCGTTGCGGTCGTGGCTTTGGATGGCCGCATCGTGCTCGGCGAAGAAAGCAACGCCCTGCGCGAAAAAGTAAAAAGCCTGATTGCTGAGGGGAAAAAGAAAATCGTTCTGAACATGGACAACATCACCTTCATCGACAGTGCGGGCCTTGGCACTCTGGTTGCCGCTCATCATTCCGCCAAGTCTCAAGGCGCGGGACTTCGCCTCTGCCATCTCGGCAGCAAATTCCAGGAAGTTCTCCAGATCACTAAACTCCTCACCGTCTTCGACGTCTATAAGACGGAAGCGGAAGCTGTCTCCAGCTTCAAGTAAGCTCGGCGCTTCTCAAGATTTACGACCAAAAAGAGAGGGCACGCCCCTGCGTGCCCCCTTCTGTTTTTGTTTTGATTTCTCGACTGCGAAATTTTCTTCCAATTCATTCCATTTGTCTGGCAGCCACTGTTACCGCGAACCTGCCACTTCGGCCTGAGCAATGGTGATTCTCGCCGCCGCGGAGTGGAGAAATCTCACTTCGATCTCACCCCCGAACTGACTCCCCGCCCGCTGATTTCTTTCCAGCGAAATGCTATCTTTTCATTTCGGATGCCCCCGATGAAATCAGCTACGGCCCCCGACGCCAAGTCTTTTAGCGTTACTCTCGAGGGTTCCGGCGACAGCCTCAACTGGGTCATCATCCGCATCCCCTTTGACGTCCACAAACTTTGGGGCAAGCGCGGCCAGCTTCGCGTCAAAGGTTCGATTAACGGCTTCGCGTTTCGCACTTCACTCTTCCCCACTGGGACTGGCCATCACACCATGATCGTTAACAAGGGTATGCAAACCGGCGCGCGCGTCCAGGCTGGCATGACCGCAAAATTCCAACTCGTTCCCGATTTCGATAGGCCGATGCCCGCTCTCCCCTCCGAACTCGCCCGCTTTCTCGCCGAAGACCGCCTCCTCCGCCGCTGGTATGACGGCCTCAATACTTCCACCCGCTCTGAAATTGGCAAATTCATTCTTCAAGCGAAAACTCCCGCGGTCCGTCTTCTTCGTGCCCAGCAAATGGCTGAGCGCCTCCTCGCCGTCATGGACGCTGAACTCGAACTCCCGCCAATCTTGAAAGCGGCCTTTGCGCGCGATCCACGCGCCATGGCCGGTTGGCTTGGCATGTCTCCTTCTCAGCGCCGCCGACACCTCTTCGACATCTTTTATTACCGCGCTCCAGAAGGGCGCGACCGCCGCCTCGCCAAAACCATCGAAGCCGCCATCGCCGTCGCCAAACGTAACTCGCCGAATTAAGTGGAATTCCGAAACTTCGCAGACGTTTGTGGCACTCGCTCAAGTCCGGGCTTACAAACGGGCCTGAACCTTCGTACGCCCGTCTATTCAGCTTCCACAAGCCCGGTTCGATCCTGGTTTCGTGGCGGGTGGGGGCTTTCCAGGTACGCCCAGCGCTCCACAATCTGCCGGTTGGCGATTCTCCAAATTACAATTCCGCGGAATTCCAGCCGCTGGTTCGTTGCCGCATTTGTCCCAGTCCAGAGGTTGCGGACCACAACTTTGTCATCCTCGGCGACCATGTCTTCAATCTTCACGTGCATGTCTGGAATTTTTTTCAAGGCCGCTCCCACGTACTGGATAGCTCCCGCGGGCCCCGCCGCGAGGCCTGGCGGAACATCTGCCCCATGGTCCACAAAACTTGGAGCAAGATTCACTTCGCCAATCCCCAGGTTTTGCCGATTCACAAACTCTTCAAAATGGTTGCGGATGAACTCTCTCATCTCCGTATGCGTCATCCCCGTCTTGGGATTTTTCGCTTCAGACAACTTCGCCCATGTGCTCATCTCATTCTCCCTCAGGCCGATGCAGCCTGATCCCGGAATTCTTTCGCGTTGGCCGCCAGATACTGATCCAGTGTCACCGGTTCGCGTCCAATCAAGCTCTTGAGGAGTCCATCCGTCTTGTCGCCTCCACCTTGTTTGTAATATTGCTGAAGTTCCAGCAGCGCCGTCACTTGCCATCCCGGCATCCCCAGTCCAAGCATCGCCTCTGTTTGCGCCGCCTCAGGAATGTCCACGAAGTTCACCGCGCGCCCGGCAACTTTTGAAATCCGCTTTGCCAGTTCCGCGTTCGAGATCGCCTCTGGCCCGTTCAACTCATAAATCTTCCCTGCGTGCGTTCCTCCCACCAGCGCTTTCACGGCGACTACCGCAATATCGCCAACATCCAGATGACTGACCTTCGCCTCGCCCATCGCCGTATAAAATGCCCCTTGCTCGCGAATGCTGGGAGCGTTGAAGGCTACAATATTTTGCAGGAATCCATTGGGCCGCAGGATCGTGTAGCTCATTCCCAAACCTTTGAGCTTGTCCTCCACTTTGCGGTGCCAGCTCGGATAAGACTTTCCATAATCTCCGGCTCCCATTGCTGAATTCAGCACCACGTGCTTCACGCCGGATTCCTTGCACGCATCCAGCATGTTGCTCTCCAGTTCCACCAGTTGCGGGATCGGAGCGCACACTACAAAAGCTGCGCTCACTCCCGCCAGCGCATATCCCAAACTCTGTTTATCCGAGAAATCCGCCAGTACCGTTTCGCATCCCCTTGGCCCCTTCGCGGCATCTTCCTTGGACCGGTACATCGCTCGTACCTTCACGCCTTGCGTGATCGCTTCCTGCAAGACTGCTTTGCCGACGCTTCCGCTCGCTCCAGTAATCAGGTTCACTTTCTTCCTCCTCGGTGATCTCGGCCCACTCACGCTCTTGGCTTCAAGAGCATGGTATAACGGCCCTGTAGCCCCGTGAAGTACGCACAAATTTGTAAGCTGGAGTCCGCATGAAGGTTCACCACGGCTGTCCCGTTCGGGCCACTATCGATGTCCTCAGCGGCAAATGGAAAGTCCAGGCCGTTTGGCGCCTTTCCTTCGGCCCGTTACGCTTCGGGGAACTCCGCAGGCTGCTTGGTGGCGTCAGCGAGAAAGTTCTCACCGCTCAGCTCCGCGAACTAGAAACGGACGGTGTCTTGATAAGAGAAGTCGTAGCTTCCTCTCCTCCCAAGGTCACCTATTCGCTCAGCCCCGCCGGACAACAGCTCATCCCGCTTCTCGAAGAGCTCTGCAATTGGGGCTCAAAACAGTTTGGCATCAAGCCCAATCTCCCGCGCCCGCCCGCACTCACATTGACACTGAAGAATGGCGCCCTCTCATCATGAACTTCTGCCGCCTGTTCGACATCAGCCCCGAACTGCACCCCTCCCGCGTTGCCAATTCCCCCTTCATGTCCTTTGTCCGAAACGGCACGGGCCCGCGGTGGTAATGCACAGCTCACCAATTTCTACCGCACATGATCAAAACCGGTCGTCCCTAAATACATAGCCGGCGCGACATCGGCTCGAACCAAGCGCCAGAGGCGCGCCATTAAGCTAGCCCAGCGGGGAAGCGCGGCTTATGCTGTGTTCAAATCCAGAGCGCCGTAGGTTAGCGACGACGTTGACGCATCCAAACCGAGGCGATCCCTCGCGAGGCGTGGTATGCTTCCGCCGTGGCTACCGCCGCCTCACTCCGGCTTGCGGAAACTCCTCGGCACAGTGCATTGGTGCGTGTAACCCACTGGATCACGGTGCTTTCCTTCTTTGCTTTACTCCTCACAGGAATCGAGATCGTCATCTCCCACCCTCGTTTTTATTGGGGTGAAACAGGCAATTCGCTGACGACTCCTTTGTTTCGAATTCCGATTCCCTCTTCGAGAGCAACCGTGCCAAGTGGCTACGGCTATGTGCTGCCAGACCAGAACGGTTGGAGCCGTTATCTTCACTTTCAAGCAGCGTGGGCCGCCGTCTTAACCGGCTTGATCTACGCCTTCGCCGGCTTGTGGACCAGCCACTTCCGTAAAAACCTATTCCCGGCGCCAGGGGACCGGAACTGGCGGGCGTTTCTTGCTGTGATCAAGAAGCACCTTCGATTCTCGCGCCCTGACGAATCGGAAGCTTTTTCGTACAACGCGCTGCAAAGAGTCGCCTATTTGGCGGTGATCTTCATTCTGTTTCCCCTGGTGATCTGGACGGGTCTGGCGCTCTCGCCTGCTTTCAATTCCGCGTTTCCGTTTTTCGTCAATTCGCTGGGAGGGCGGCAATCCGCACGAACGCTGCATTTCTTCGTTTCCGCATCTCTCTTGCTTTTTCTCATTGTCCATATCGTAATGGTGATTCTCTCTGGATTCGCGGGTCGCATGCGAGCGATGATCACCGGGGTCGTCGCCGCACAGAAGGGCCGCACATGAAGAAAACTTCGCGTCGCAAGTTCGTCACCACTGGTCTGGCTGCCACTGCGAGCATTGCGGGTCTGACGACCGCCGCAATCCTGGCGCGGCGTTATGGACTCGTCCCGCCGGACAGCGGCGGAATTTACGGCCCCGGTGAAACGCTGACCTACGCTGCACAGCGGCTTCTGACCAGGCACTCGCTAGCCCGAGAATTTCCGCGCAGCATGATTTCGAAGACCCCCTTCGGTAACGAAGTCGCGCCCCCAAGCAACGAATTCAAACGCATTCAGGCCGGCGGATTTGCTGACTGGCGGCTTTCCGTAGAGGGAATGGTCGCCCGCCCCGTATCCCTTCCGTTATCCGACCTCAAAGTGCTACCGCTGCAAAGCCAGATTACGGAAGTGGTGTGCGAAGAGGGCTGGTCCTATATCGCGGAGTGGATCGGAACGCCGCTCATTAATGTTCTGAACGCCGCAGGAGTCCTCCCGCGGGCGCGTTATGTCGTCTACTATTCGATCGATCCCGAATGGTGGGAGAGCATAGACATGGCTGATGCCCTGCATCCTCAAACATTTCTGACTTGGGCCATGAACGACGGCGAGCTTCCCGTGCAGTTCGGCGGCCCGCTTCGCCTGCGCGTGCCGCGCCAGCTCGGCTATAAGAGCGTGAAGTACATCAACCGCCTGGTGGTCACCGACTCGATGACGCACTTCGGCAAAGGACTTGGCTCTGCCTCTCCCGAAGGCGGATATTCCTGGTACGCCGGCATCTAAGTTGCTCTGCTGCGATCCATAAGATAAAGACTCGCGATTTGGATCCGACCGGTTTGTCGGCTGCTTGTAGGTAACACCCCTGAGGCTCTCGATTTCCCAAAATGGAATTCAATCGGGCGAACCAGCGGCGACAAAACTCGCAGCCGCCCCTCACGCTACCCGGTACATCGTGATCCCACTCATCAACTTTGGAAAAAAGTCGGTGGACTTCTGCGGCATCACCTCGCCCGACGTGGCAATCTTCACCATCTCTTCCACGTCGCATGCGTTCAGGAAAAACGAAATCTGCGCGCGCCCGCTGTCGACCGCTTCCACTGCAGCAGGCGCTTCGCGCTCGTACGTCAGATTCGCTTCCGCCGTCACTGCCTGCGGAGTAATCCCGAGCGCAGGTTCCAGGATCCCTTCATGAAGCAGCACCACATCCAGTTCGTGCTGCAGCGGAGAGACTTCCGGCAGGAGTTCAGCCACGTTCGCGCCAGGGCGCAGCGTCAATACATAAAACGCGTGGTGCTTGTGCTTGGACCTCGGATAGACTCCGATCGCCCTTTTCTGGCGCGCTTCGCGCAATTTGGTCAAAAATCTTTTCTGCGCGCCAGCTTTCTCCTCATCCGAAGTAAACGCGAATCCCTCCGCCGCGAACCACGGCTCCAGGTGACGCCGCACTTCGGGCCAGGAAAAATCGTGTACGTTGGCCACCACTCGATGCGTCGGCAGAATCGTCAAGCCAGCGCTGCGCGTATTAAAAAAAGTCATCATCGCGCGCTCGTATGGCGCTTCCGGATCAATCTTCCCATCACTCGACCGCCGCTCATTGCGATAGTTCAGCGCCGTTTCATAGCGGTGATGCCCGTCGGCAATCACCAGTTTCTGCTCTTCCATCGCTTTCTGGATGGACGCCACACGCTGGGGCTCCGAAATCACCCACAGCCGATGAACCACCTCATATTCATCGCGCACCTCCGTCACCGGAGCGCCGGCCTCGGCTTCCGCAAGAATCGCTTCAATCTGACACTGCGAATCCGAATAGAGCATGAAGAGCTGGCCGGTGTGCGCTTTCGTGTGCCGCAAAAGTTCCAGCCGGTCCGCCTTGGGGCCCGAAAGCGTTTGCTCGTGGCGGAAAACCACCCCCGCGGAATACTCTTCCAGCTTCGCCGCTCCAATGAAACCGCGCCGGGTGCGGCGCTCTTCCGTTCCCGGGACGGTGTACTCCTGTGCGTAAGCGTAGAAAGACGGGGCCGGATCTTGAGTCACGACATCGTCCCGAATCCAGTTTTCAATCGTTGCGGCCGCGCGCGTGTAAACGTTGTTCAGCGGCGTATCCGTCGGATAAGCGCGGCCTTTCTCCACGGCAATCAGATTGTTCGGGTCAGCGGCATAATATTTTTCCTGCATCGCGGGCGAAATCTTGTCATAAGGCTGCGTCAGGGTCCGCTCGAAGGAGACGCGAGAAGGGTTATAGCGGTATGCGCGAAAAGGATAAACCTGGGCCATGAGTCTCCAGCCTCGTTTTCTGGCGGATTGAGGGCACTCCAGTCTACGCGAACTGAGCGAAAATCCGAACGCCCGGCCCCATCAATTTATGCTCTCCAATGTTTCGCATTCATGAATAATGCGGGGGCGCGGCACGGCATATTACAATGTCAGGTTCATGACCACTCCGGATTTCTCTTCCGTGCGCGCGCTGATTTTCGATCTGGACGGCACGCTGATCGATTCCAAACGCGACTTGATTCACTCCGTCAATGCGATGCTCTTGGAAATGGGACGCAAAAAACTTCCGGAAGAAACCATTTCAGGTTACATCGGCCATGGCGCACCGCAGCTCATAGCAAGCGCCCTGGGCGAAGAAACTCCTCAGGCTGACCGCGACGGCGCGCTGAAATTCTTCCTCGCGTATTATGACAAGCACAAGATGGATACCACTCGCGCGTATCCCGGAGTGGCAGAGGCCCTTGAGAAGTTCGCACTGATACCCATGGCGATTCTGACGAATAAGCCGGTACGCATTAGTGAAAGAATTTTGCGCGAATTGCACCTCGACAAATATTTTCGCGTAGTTTATGGCGGCAACAGTTTTGAAACAAAAAAACCGGACCCGCTCGGAGCAATTACGATTCTTCGTGATTTCGGAATTCCACCTGCCCAAGCAATCTTAGTCGGCGATTCCGAAGTAGACATGCAGACCGCCCGCAACGCAGGAATGTTTGCTGCCGCCGTAAATTATGGTTTTGGCGCGCACAATCGCGCCGCCCATCCCGCCGACATTTACCTAGACAGCCTGGCCGATCTTGCGCCGCATCTCCAGAAATAGATGTTTTGCCTGGATTTATTGCTGCTTAGCCATCGGGAGAGTGGGAGCGCCGTCATTGGTATCCGGGTGGGCTGGAGCAAAGTCTCGCGCCAAGAAAATATCAAGGCGAACGGAAGAATCCGGGTGAAGTTCTTCTAAGCATTCTGAGGCCTTGAACTCATGCCAAACGAGTTGAAGGTGGCGGGGCTCGGCGAACCCGCTCACTCAACAGGATCTGCTTGACAGTCGGTTCGTTGAAATATATAAGTCCAGTCGTCTATACAACTGGAGGGGACCCGATTTGGCTGCAGTCGTTCTCGACAGACAGAGCGTGTTGCCGTTGTATTACCAGATTCAACAGCGTCTAACCGCGCAGATACGGTCAGGCGAACTGAAACCGGGCGAATTGGTGCCTTCTGAACAGGAGATAGCCGTGAAACTGGGCGTGAGCCGGATGACGGCGCGGCAGGCGCTGAAATCGCTGTGCAGCTTAGGACTGACGTATAGCCAGCGCGGGAAAGGCACGTTCGTTTCACGGATGAAGTTGGAGAAAACTTTCCGGCAGTTACTTTCGTTCAGCGAGGAGATCAAGGATCGCGGGTCTGAACCCCGGTCGAAGGTTCTGGCGTTCAAGCGCATTGTTGCGGACGGAGATGTGGCGGAATCGCTGCATCTGAATCCCAATGAAGAGGTGATTCTCCTCAAGCGGGTGCGGATGGCGGATTCCGCGCCGTTGTGTGTTGAGACTAGCCACGTCTCTTCGCGGCTTTGTCCAGATTTACTCGAAAAGTTCGAGCCCAGCGGCTCGTTATACCGCGCTTTGGCGGAGCGGTACGGTCTGCAAATCCACATGGCCGACGAAGTGGCTGAAGCGTCGGTCGCAACGGCGGGGGAGGCGAGGCTGCTGCGCGTGCGGGCGAAAGCGCCGGTGTTCCGGTTCACGCGGACTGCGTGTCTGCATAGCGGGCAACCGATCGAGTTTGTAAAGTCGACCTATCGGGGGGACCGCTGCAAAGTTGTAAGCCGTTTGACCCGGCAACTGGAATTGGTTGGTTAGTTAAGGGGGGTGTGAGATGCAACGCTTACTTGTCGTCTTGATGGTTGTGATGCTGGGCATGAGTCTGTGCGGTAGCGCTGCCGCGCAGAACGTCACGGGCTCGATCGTGGGCACGGTGAGTGATTCCAAAGGCGGAGTCATTCCGAATGCCACGGTCACTGTAACGAACGCGGACCAGGGAGTTTTGGTGCGCACGCTTGCAACGGACGAGCGCGGCCAGTACTCAGCTCCGCTGCTTCCCGTGGGACATTATTCTGTGACGACCGAGATCAAGGGGTTTAAGAAGGTTACCCAGAGCGGCGTGCTGTTGAACGTCGACGACAGGGTTGCCGTCAATTTCACGCTTGAAGTCGGGTTGGTCACCGATAGCGTACTGGTGGAAGCCGATGCACTCCACGTGGACACGGAAAGCGCAACGGCAAGCGGCGTCATATCGGGAATACAGCTCCGTGAACTGTCGCTGAATAGCCGCAATTACGCGCAGCTAGTTCTTCTCGTGCCAGGGGCTTCCGATTCCGGCAACGCGGACCAGATTTTTCCCGGCGCCACCTCTCCGGTTGGCACTAATCTGATGACTTTCCAGATCAACGGGAGCCGCCGCGAGGAGAACAATTGGCAAGTCGACGGCGCAGACAACATCGACCGCGGCTCCAATCTCACGCTGCTTTCCTTCCCCAGTATTGACGCGATCAGCGAATTTCGCGTCGTTCGTGGCGCATACGACGCGGAGTCCGGACGCTCGGCCGGCGCGCAGGTTAACGTGATAACGCGTTCCGGAACGAATGCGATTCACGGAGGCGTTTACGAATTTTTCCGTAACGACGATTTAAACGCCAACAGTTTCTTCAATAACGCCACCAACCCAGTTACTCCGCGTCCCACGCTCCGGTATAACGACTTCGGGGGAACCGTCGGGGGGCCTGTGTGGATCCCCAAAGTCTACGAACAGAAAACCAAGACATTTTTCTTTTTCTCCGATGAAGCGCGCCGCATCGTGACGTACAGTAATCCGACAGCCACGGTGCCGTACTCTGGAATGACCAGTGGACAGTTCAACCATGTGGTGTGCACGCGATGGGCAAACAGCAACGGCGCGCCTGGCGCCTGCACCGCTTACGGAACCAGCATCCCTTCCGCATCCATCGATCCGACTGCGGCAGCATATGTCAAGGACCTCTTCTCCAAATTTCCGCTGCCAAATGCCGGGACTGCCAGCAGTCCGTTCACCGACATTACGACGCTTGGAAATATATTCAACTTCCGGGAAGACATGGTGAAGATCGATCATGTGTTTGGGCCAAAGCTGACCGTCAATGGGAAATTCCTGCATGACACAAACCCGACGGTCGAGGCCGGAGGGCTGTTCACCAGTATGCCTGTTAATGGCATCGCGACGACGTCCACACACTCGCCGGGACACCAGTACAACATCGCGGCTACTTACACGCCCACCGCGAAATTGGTGATCGAGACAGGCTACCGCTATTCCTACGGGGCCATCATCAGCGGCGTAATCGGTGCAGAGAACTTCTCGCAGTCGCCGGACGTAAAGGCTGCCCTCGGCAGCGCGATGCCTTTCCAGAATTTGCTCGGCCGCGTCCCGTCCATCACTCTTACGGGCGGCACAGGGATCTCTGACTTTGGGCCGTACAACGATTTCAACGTCAACCATACGGTTTACGGCAACGTCACCAAAGTGGTTGGTTCGCATACGCTGAAGTTCGGTGCCATCTACTACCATTACAACAAACATGAGAACCAACTGACAGGAAGCAATAACGGCGCGTTCACGTTCGACGCTGTAAACGCGCCTAGTTCTGCGACACTGTTTAACGGAAGTCCTGTTTGTACAGGAACGGCCGCGGCTGGAGGTACGTGTCCGTTCTCCTTCGAGCAATCATTCGCGAATTTTCTGCTGGGTCAGAACAGCACATTCGCACAAGCTTCGCTCGATGTCACCGCCAACATTTTCGACAATCAGTTTGAATACTTCGGTCAGGACAGCTGGCGTCTGAGGAAAAACCTGACCTTCACCTACGGCATCCGCCACTCTTTCTTCCGGCAGCCGACCGATGCCAGCGGCCCCGGCGGCACGAGCCGCCTGGTGAATTTTGATCCGGCTCTTTACAATCCAGCGAAAGCTCCATGCATCACCTCATCCGGGGCCATTGACGTGAAGCTCATGAACGGAGTGCCGACGAGCAGCGCGTGCAACACGAATTACAACCCGCTCAATGGACTAATCTTCGCCAATCCGCCAACCTTCAATGGATTCGTCGGGACAAAATCGCCCTACGGCAGCAAAGTCGGGAAGGAGTTCAATCGAGCCATTGCACCGCGGCTCGGAATTGCCTGGGATCCGTTTGGCAACGGCCGCACATCGGTTCGCGCCGGGTATGGGATGTACTTTGACAACGGCTTGGAGTTCGGTAACCCAGAACTTAACGTGGGGCTAAGCCAAGGCTTCCTGACGAATCTCAGCATCAACCGCAGCACCCTCTCGAACCCAACTGGGGCAACCACGACGGTTGCTACTACAACGCCGTTCACTATCCAGTCGCGCATGCCAATCGACTACAAATCTCCTTACTCGCAGCAATGGAGCTTGGACATACAACGTCAATTTGGCGCAACTTGGCTAGTGGACGTCGGATATTATGGGAGCAACGGAATCCATCTTCCGGGCTTTGAAGATTTCAATCAGGCCCCCGTTGCATCCTTTTTGAGCTGCACCGCGGCGACTCCATGTAAAGCCGGGCCCGCTCCGACAGCTGCGGACAATGTTGTCATCACCGGAGCTATCAACAGCACAGGGAATTCGAACAAGCTGGCGGTACTGCGGCCTTACACCGGCTACGGTCCCGGGCTGTTCTTCGTCGATGCCTTCACCTCAAACTACAACTCGCTGCAGACGCAATTGCAGAAGCGCTTCTCCGGCAACTCGATGGTCAACATTTCCTATACCTGGTCGCACGGGTTGACTACCGATCCTGCTGACCGAAGCACTGGCGGCGCGGCCCTTCCGCAGGTCACGGGCGACCTTCGCGGTAATTATGGACCCACAATCGCGGACCGGCGCAACGTGCTGACGGCAAACTTCGTTTGGGAAATCCCCTGGACGCGCAAACTTCACGGCGTCGAGGGCAACGTTTTGGGAGGCTGGCAAATTTCCGGCATCCAAACATTCCAAACGGGGCTTCCTTTGACCGCTGTTCTAGGCAACGGCACCTGCGGTAGTAGTGGCGCCGCGTGCGTCGATCCAACCGGCTCCGGCTGCTTACTCAGCGCTTCACCTTTGGGTTGCCGCCCCAACCTGGTCGGTGATCCGAATTCCGGAACGCATACTTATGCTCAGTGGTTCAACTTGGCGGCTCTCGGATACCCCACGGCAACTCAGACTACGGAAACCACCGAGCCCCCAGGAGCAATTCGAGGCCCAGGCTTCTGGCGGACAGACCTTTCGCTATTCAAGAACATGAAGTTCACCGAGCGTTTTACCGGCCAGCTCCGCTGGGAAACCTTCAACACTTTCAACCACACCAACCCGATCTGCTGTGCTTCGCTCAACGCCACCTCGAGCTTGTTCGACAGGGTGACTTCGACGCGCGATCCGCGAATCACGCAGCTGGGACTCAAGCTCAACTTCTAACCAACCACTCTCCTGAAAACATTGCGGCGCCGGTGAAATTGAACACTGGCGCCGCTTTTTCATAATTGAGACTTGCTAAGTGAATCAGGGCTTGGCAGACTCGGGCCGTGATTATTGGACTGTTTACGGAGTTGGATGCGACGGGCGGAGTGCAGAGGGCGGGGCGGCATCTGGCAGCGGTGTTGAGCGAATTCGCTTCAAGCCAGGGCATGGAGTGCCGAATCCTCAGCTTGAATGATTCGCGTGAGCTCCACCGCGTGACGGTAGGCGACAGCGAGTTTGTTTACACGGGATCGCAACGAGCGAAGAGCAGCTTCACCGCTTCAGCACTGAGAACAGCGATGCGAGGAGCAAAGCTTGCGCTTGCTGGGCATCCGAATCTTGGGCCGGTAATGCGCGCGATGGGAGTCGTCGCACCGAAAATGAAGCGCGTGGTGTGCACGCACGGTATTGAAGTGTGGGAGCCGCTGAGCATGGCACGCCGGGGCGCTCTTAAGAGCGCGCACCTGGTCCTAGCGCCGAGCCAGGACACCGCAGACCATGTGGCAACGCAACAGGGCGTTGTCCGGGCACGGATTGGAGTTCTGCCGTGGGGACTCGATCCTCAATTTGAGGAGCGCATGGGGGCGAAGGAGCAGAGTGCCCTTCCGCTAACCTTCCCGCGGGGCCGAGTGATTTTGACTGTGGGGCGGTGGCTGAAGACGGAACGCTATAAAGGAATGGACACGCTGATTACGGCGTTGCCGCGTCTGCTGACGCGCTGGCCGGA
>Ga0075017_100000220_pt1 | contig 28624 bp, 30 predicted proteins | sample AleBraG_ABR_2012_FD_71475 | JGI IMG/M metagenome (GOLD analysis project Ga0075017, IMG submission 71475) | Freshwater sediment microbial communities in response to fracking from Pennsylvania, USA - Alex Branch Run_MetaG_ABR_2012 | ecosystem: Environmental > Aquatic > Freshwater > Creek >... | reverse complement strand
TCAGAAAGTTCGCCGGAGGCCAGACGGCGGAGAGCGTCCATCTGCCAAAGCCGGTCTTGAGCCGTCACGTAGCCCTGCAAGAAAATCGCATCTTCCCAATTGGCGGCGGCGATGTGCGGGACGCCGCGCGCATCGCGCTCGATGGTGGCTTCTGCTGCGATGGGGGCTGCGATCTCTCCACTAGTTTTGGCCAACGGCCGCCAGACATACCAGTAGGCGGTAGCGGCGAAGAGCACCAACAAAACCGCTATGCTCAAGTTAATGTATTTGATCGCCTTTGCGAGATGCACGGAAATTCCATGGTCCCATAGGAGTCTGGGTCGAGAAGGGCTGGACAGCAGAGAGCACGCCCAGCACAGGCTAAAGCCTGTGCCACCAGACCGTCAGAAATGGTGAGACTCCAGGGACACGCGGGACATGCTTTCCCATAGGTTCCATGTACTATCGCTTAGGCATATTGGGCATCATTATCGTACTCAACGGCTTCTTTGCGGCCGCTGAAGTGGCGCTGCTGTCCGTGCGCCGCAGTAAGTTGCGCGAACTTGCCGAGCAGGGGCAGGTTGGGGCGCAAACCGCTCTGAACCTGCTGGCCAATCCGGCGCGCTTGCTGTCGGTCACTCAGGTTGGCGTCACTTTGGCCAGTCTCGGTTTGGGTTGGGCGGGAGAAGGCACGGTCTACGAGATTCTGGTAGCGGGCATCGGACCTTGGACCACGCCGCACTTTGTGCCGGTAATGCACGCGGTGAGTTTCGGCATCTCTTTCCTCCTGATCAGCTATGCGCACGTGGTGATTGGCGAGGTGGTGCCCAAGAATCTGGCAATCGAAAAGGCGGACCGGTTGGCGATCCTCGCCGCTCCGGCGTTGCTGCTGTTCGATCGCTTGGTGGCGCCGTTTGTATTTGTTTCGGCGCGATCCGCGGCAGCGCTCTCGAAGCTGATTGGGCTGAAAGGATTGCATAGCGGCGGCGGGCATTCCGCCGAGGAGTTGAAGTTCATCGTCAGCAGTAGCCGGCATGAAGGGCATCTGCGGCAGTTTGAAGACGATGCGATTCAAGCGCTGCTGGAATTGCAGGATTATTCGGCTCGCGAGATCATGGTGCCGCGCAACGCCATCATCTCGGTCTCGGTGGACGCTTCGTTGGATGAAACCTTGCGGCTGATGAGAGAGCACCAGTATTCCCGGCTGCCGGCGTTTGAGGGCACGCCTGAACATATTGTCGGCTACATTCACTACAAAGATCTGATGCGGGTGTGGGAAGAACGGAGAATCGCGCTGGAGCGCGGCCGTGCGGTGCGCCAGTTTCGGGTGCAGCGGATTCTGCGCAAGCCGCTGGTGGTGCCGGAGACCAAGTCTCTGGCCGACCTGATTGATGAATTCCGGACGACGCATATCCATTTGGCGATGGTGGTGGACGAGTTCGGCACAATCGCGGGACTGGTAACGCTGGAAGATGTTTTGGAGCAGATTTTTGGCGAAATCGGCGACGAACATGACGTCAAGCGCCCCGCTCCGCGCGCCGAATCGCCCATCCTGGACGTCGAGGGCGCGACCAGCATCGTCGACTTGGCGACACAATATGGCGTGGAACTGCCGGGAGACGCCGGCTTTGAAACGCTGGCCGGTTTCTTGCTGTTCCAGCTTGGCTACATTCCCACGCAGGGCGAATCGGTGGAACATGGCGGCCGGAAATTCACTATCACCGGCATGGATCGAAACCGGATTGCCCAGGTGCGGATCGAGCGGCTGCCCACGCCCTAGCGAGCCCGGCCGGAAATTTCGCGGTATCCTTCAAAAATGGAAATTGTCAAAATGTTAGCGGAACTACGGCAGGAGCGCGAGCAGATTGATCATGTGATCGCGAGTTTGGAGGTGTTGGCGTTGGGAGGCCGGAAACGGCGCGGGCGGCCGCCCGCCTGGATGAAGCAAGCGGCTACTGTGAAGCGACGTGGCCGGCCGCCGGGCAGCAAGAACAAGCCCAAAGAGGAGTAGCCAAGGGCCGCCGTGCGCGCAGTAAAATCGTAAATATGTCCTCCAGCACGGCGGCAATTGCTTCGGCCGATGAAATCGCCCGCTATGAAGCGGTCATCGGTCTCGAGGTGCACGTGCAACTCGGCACGCGCACTAAGATTTTCTGCGGTTGCCCGACGGGATTCGGTGTGGCGCCCAACACCAACGTGTGTCCGGTTTGTCTGGGTCTGCCGGGAGCTCTGCCGGTATTGAATCAGCAGGCGGTGGAGATGGCGATTGCCGCTTCTCTGTCGATGCACTGCCGGGTGAACGCGTATTCGCGGTTTGCGCGCAAGAACTATTTCTATCCGGATTTGCCCAAGGGCTACCAAATATCTCAGTACGATCAGCCGCTGGCGGAGCATGGCTGGCTGGAGATTCCGGTTGGGGGAAGGCGCATCGGCATCACCCGCGTACACATGGAAGACGACGCCGGCAAGAGTATCCACGACGGATTCAAGGACTCCGACCTGTATACCTACGTGGACCTCAACCGCAGCGGAACACCGCTGATCGAGATTGTTACGGAGCCCGATTTGCGATCGTCCGAAGAAGCCCACGCTTTTCTGACGGAACTGAAGATGGTGATCGAGTATGTCGGCGTGTCGGAATGCGACATGGAGAAAGGGCAACTGCGCTGCGACGCCAATGTGTCGGTGCGATTGAAGGGCACTGAAAAGCTCGGCACCAAGGCGGAAATCAAGAACCTGAACTCATTCCGTTTTGCCAAGATGGCGCTGGATTACGAAATCGCGCGCCAGGTCGCCGTGATCGAGGGCGGCGGCAAGGTGGTGCAGGAGACTCGTCTTTACAATGTCGCCACCGGTGAGACGGTGAGCATGCGCAGCAAGGAACACGCACACGATTACCGCTATTTTCCCGAGCCGGATTTGGTACCGCTGCGTGTGAGCGATGCCTGGAGAGAACGAATCGCGGGCAGTCTGCCGGAGCTTCCCGCCGATAAGCGCGTGCGGTTTATGGCGAACTACGGGATTCGCGAATACGATGCCCAGGTGCTGACGCAAACCCGGGCCCTGAGCGACTACTTTGAGCGTGCGGCTGGGGTGTCGGGAGACGGCAAGACCACGGCGAACTGGGTGCTGGGAGACTTGTTGGGCGCCGCCAAGGGCCAGGAGATTGGCGAGTGGCCGGTGACCGCGGAAAGGCTTGGCGAGCTGGTGGCTCTCATTGGGAAAGGCGAAATTTCCGGCAAACTGGCCAAAGAGATTTTCGGCAAGATGTTCGCCAGCGGCGAAGCCGCGGTGGCGATCATGGAACGCGAGGGTTTGAAGCAGATCAACGATGCCGGAGCGCTCGGCAAAATTGTGGACGAGGTGATTGCGGCCAATCCGAAACAGGTGGAACAGTACAAAGCCGGCAAGACGACGGTTTTGGGCTTTCTGGTGGGCCAGATTATGAAGGCCAGTAAAGGGCAGGCGAATCCCAGCGCGGTGAACGAGCTGCTGCGGGAGAAGCTGTCGTAGCGGACTGATTGAATCTTAGCTTTGTGGTTGGAAGCACCCTTGCCGCCCTAATCCTCGGCTAAACTCTCTCCATGGGCTCGGAGTTTCCTGCCGTGGTTGCGGCGCTGAAGAATGTACACGAAGTCCGCGTCTCCCTTTCCCGCGCACAAAGGGAAGCCGCTCTTCTTTGCTGGGGTCCGTCTCGGCAGGGCATATGTAAGCTTTCATCTGTTGCCGCTGTACATGAATCCGGCGCTGGTCAAGACCATCTCGCCGGCATTGAAGAAGCGTATGCAAGGCAAAGCATGCTTCAATTTCAAGACTGGGCCGGAAGCAGAACTGCTTTCGGAGCTCGCGCGGTTGACTGAGGCCGGGCTCAAACAATGGAGCGAAAATAAGTGGCTGTAAGCCGGATTAACGTCCCTGCGCGCGTGGGGAGGCTCGCACCGCGCGCTCGAAAGCCCAGCCGCGAATGTGATCGATCTGTTCCTTCATGGTGCGCGAAAGCGGCACGCTTTTTACCGCCACGCTAATCAGGTCCTGGCCGGTGACAGGACGGCCGGCCAGTTGCGCTTTGGTCACAGCCGAAACCACGCACTGCTCGATCTCGGCGCCCGTCCAGCCGATGGTGAACTCCGTGAGTTGCTCCAGACGGAAGTCTGTGACATCCACGCCCCGGCGCGCGAGATGAATTTTAAAGACCTCGATGCGCTCTTCCTCCAGCGGAAGGTCCACGAAGAAAACCTCATCGAAACGGCCTTTGCGGATCATCTCGGCAGGCAACAGATCGATGCGGTTCGCGGTGGCGGCCACAAACAGACCCTTCGCCTTCTCCTGCATCCACGTCAGGAAGAAGGCGAAAATGCGGCCCTGCTCTCCGCCTGAATCGGTGGAGGTGATTCCCATCTCGATCTCGTCAAACCACAGAACGGCCGGCGCCAGGTCTTCCATCATCTTGCAGGTTTCCACAAAAGCGCCTTCCGGTTTACCGTGCCGGCCGGAGAAGATCTCAATCATGTCCACGCGGTAAAGCGGAAGCTGGAAATAGGATGCCGCGGCCTTGACGCAGAGGCTTTTGCCGCAGCCGGGGATGCCCATAATGAGAACGCCTTTGGGTACAATTTCGGCGCTCAGGCTGTCGCGCAACTGAAAGAGTTTTTGACGTTCCAGCAGCCATTTCTTGAGGTTTTCCAGCCCGCCCACCTCGCCGATGTTGGTACCGTCGGCGATAAACTCGACCACGCCGCCACGGCTGACCAGCAGCCGCTTTTCCTCGAGCAGAGCGGGCAGGGAATCGGGTCCGAGCGGCCCGGCGTTCCGCGCGCGCCGCAAGGCGTAGCGCGCCTCGTCCAACGTGAGTCCCTGCAGGGCGGAAGCGAGCAGGTTCAGGGTTGGCTCGTTCGTCTCCAGGTTCTCCTGCTTGAGGAACTCGACCAACTCCAGCCGGTCGGGTGGGCGCAGTTCCAGAAACATGACACTGCGCTCGACCTCTTCGGGAATGGACCGGACGGGAGAAGTGATCACTACGAATTTTTGTTGGTTGCGGGAGGTTTCGTATAAATCCCGCAGGCCGCGCCGAATCTCGGCCGACTCGCGGAGCGGCTCATGAAAATCCTTCAGGTGAAAGATGGCTGGACCTGGGTGCGCCGCGATAAAATCCAGCGCCGCGGCGGGAGCGTGAGCGGCAGCGGGCTCGCCGGCGAGCTGCATTCCTTCTGTCAGGCTCCAGGTCCAGACGGGAACCGGCGCGGAAGGAAGCAGCCGTGCGACCTCGCGCAGTACTCGGGCCACGCGCTGTTCTTCGGATGAATGGATGTAGGTGATCGGCCGTCCGGACTCGAAGACTTCTCGAACGGCTTTGGCGGCGCGGCTCTCTGAGGGCTTCAAATCGTTGGGCGTACGCTTTCATTATCAATGACGCGCAAAGTTGCTATAAAGGCGAAGTAGGGAACGGTGGGCAGAAGTTAGCTGCTTTGATTTTCTTCGGCAACCGGCTTCCGCCGCAAGCCCTTGATCGGGAGCGCCTGCGCCGAATCCGCAATGAGGGTGGCCAGGCGCGACAGCCGCGTCTCCGGCCGCTTGGCGCTAGTCACCCAATAGGTGGCGGTTCGGCGATACCAGGGCGGCTGGGCCTGAAAGAAATCCCACGCGGCCCGGTTGGAGCGAAACTGGCGTTCGAAACCGTCGTCGAGTTTGGCATGATTGCGCTGTTCGTAAGCATAGATTCCCGATTTGCCTTCGCGGATCTTTCCGAACGCCGCCAGGCCGGCGGGCGCCATCAATCCGAGCTTGGTGAGTTCTTCCACTCGCTTTACGTTTACTGAGCTCCAGGCGCTGCCCGGCTTGCGCGGCGTGAAGCGAATCTTATAGCTCTCTTCGTCGATTTTGTGCCGCACCCCATCGATCCAGCCATAGCAAAGCGCCACGTCCACAGACTCGGGCCAAGTGATACTCGGTTTGGCCGTGTGCTTCTTGTGGAAGCCGACCACTAGCTCAGTGGCCTTGTCATGATGTTTGGCGAGCCAGGCGCGAAACTTCGCCGGCGTCGCAAAGAAGATCGGGTCCATCGCTACTTTGCCAGTTGCTATTATCACCCGATGAGTTCCGCGATCAGTTTTGGCAGATCCGTGGCGGCGCCGCTCTATTTCCTGGCCCGTAAGCTATGCTAGGAGCATTCATGTTCTTCCGTAGAGAAAAGCCGAAGTACGTTTCATTCAGCGAGCACACCGACAGTCTGAGGTCGCTTCGCTTCGCAGTGGAATCCCCGAGCTCGGGCACGGTGAAGGTGAGCCGCGATGGCATCGCGGCGATCCTTGAAGATATTCCCGGTCAGGCTCCGCGCGTCAACAAGGCTGGGTTGGCTGTCGGTTCGGAAATCGGATTGATTGAGAACCATGGATACCAGATGTTCTGGCGCACTCCGGGTGGGAAGCGCATCCCAGCGACGGCCGTGCACCTCAAGGCGCTGCACGCGTTTCAGGAAGATTTGAAAGAAGGACTGGGGCTCACGAGCCTGTACAACGAGAGCCTGGGGACGGTGTCTGACCTGCATCTGTACGATCGGGTGGAGCACCGCGATGCGGGGAACGCGGATAAGCCCTGGCAGCATTAATCCGTCAATTTCCCGAGTACTGCGAAAACAGTTTCTGATCCCGTTGCGCTTCCGCCTGCTTGCCGTCCCTAGTGAGAATCGCGGCACGCACCGCGAAGAAGCGCGGAAAGATCAGCGATGTGAACATCGGATCGCCGGACGCCATCGGAATCGGTATTATCCGCAGTAGCTCCTTGGCGCGATCGAAATGGCCGGTCTCCACGTTGGCCCAGGCCAGCAGGATGCGCACCTGCCCGTCGGTGGGTGGAGTGGTTCGCGCATAGGCTTGCTCCAGCAGCGGCAGCGCTTTTTGGAAGTCTTGTTGGAAGAGGGCAGCCAGCGCGTCAACCAAGGGGGAACCGGAGCTGTGGGAACCATCGGCCAGCAGAAATTGCACCAAACCGCCCACGGAATTGCGACCCGGGCTGGCCGGCTGCAACAGAATATTCTTCGCGCTAACATTGGCTCCCGCGCGGTCGCCGGTTTGCAATTGCCAGACAGCAGCTTGCGCCCAGAGCAGCGCGGCGCCGTCGCCGTGGCTCTGGGCAGCCTCGGCCTGAATCTTGGCGAGCGCGCTTTTGCGGCGTCCAGTGAGAAACTCCCATTGCGCACGCTGATAGACGCTGGGCCCCTTGGCGAAGCGGCCAAAGATTTGATCGGCGCCGGACAGGTCACCGGTCATCAAGCGGGCCTGCGCCGCTTTCAGCCATTCCGTGCCGGCGGGGTTTTTCTGTTGCGCTGCCAGAAAGGCCGCTTCCGCGCCGGCGAAATCTCCGGCCGAGAAATCGACTTCGCCCAGCGAGTCCAACGCGTTCGCCCGCTGCTCCGGCGCCTCGTCCACGTATTTCTTCAGTGCTTGCCGAGCTTGCTCCAGATTGCCGGCAAAGCCTTCGGCATACCCGCGCATGTTCTCGAGACCGCCATTGTCCGGATCCAACCGCAAGGCTTGCCCGTAGGCCGCGGCGGATTCCGCAAACTGCCTGGCGCCGAACTGCAACTCCGCCAAGTGCTCGTAGTTTTCGCTGACGGCCGGGGCCAGCGCGGTCAGCTTCTTGAGCGCGGAAATCTGGGCGCCGCGGTCCTGTATGGCGCGAGCGCCGAGGTACGTCAAGTTCGCCTGGGAGGAATCATCCAAGCTCGCTGCCCGCCCCTTATCGGCGATGTCCGCTGCGCGTTGCAACTCGCCGCGCCCCAGAAGCGCTCTTACCCAGCTCACATACGCCACTCCGAAATGCGGGTCCGCTTGAATAGCCGATTGAAAGGCCTCATCCTGCGCCGCGGCATCGGTCGCTGCGAAAGCGCGGTTCAGTTGCTTGTAGGCCGCTGGAGATGGACTATTTCCCGGTTTCGCCGCGCTGTTGATTCCTTTCGCCAGCCTGGCAACCAGCGGGGCCAAGCCGGCCGTGGCGCCGCCATCCACACGCATGCTCCGCAGCATTTTGTGAGAGGCGGCATCCTCGATCTCGGCCTGCAGTTGCAACTTGCCTCCGCGGCCGGTCCCATAGGTGTGCAACAGGCGGTTTGCATGACGGGCGTAGGCTTGGGGGATGGAATCCACCTGTATCGCATCCAGGTTCGGGACCTGCGATAGGGCGGAACTCAGCAGAGCGGGACCCACTCGATCGGTCTCGCCTTCGCCGCTGAGAAGTTCAAACGGGAGAATTGCCAAGCGCTCGACTAAAGAGTGCTGCTCCGGTTTCGAGCAGGCAGCGATTGACAGGAGCAGGAGAAAAAGCGCTACGTGAGCGCTCAAAGAACGCGCGGCTCCCGCTTCAGCAGTTCCTTGAACTCCGGCAGTTCACGAATGGCCGCGAACTCGGGATCTTCGCTCAGTTTGTTCCGTTCCTTCAAGCCCTCTTCCAGCGCCATGCGCAAATATTGCAGCGCACGGTCGTTGGCGCCGGCTTTGGCATAGAGTTTCGCCATGTAGTAGTGGAACTTGGCGCGCTCTTCCACGTTCCGTTCCTGCAGCAGCACTCCATGGGTACCGCGATGCTCGAAGACGTCGGGATCCAACTCCAACGCGTGCTGCCAGGCTTCTCCCGCTTCCTTGTAGTCTTTGCGGGCGAAATAGGCCGTGCCCAGATTGCTGTAAATGGACGCAGAGTTGGCATCCACCTTCAGCGCCCGCTTGTATTCGCTGAGCGCCCGCCGGTAGTTCTTGCGCGCATAGTAGACCGCACCCAGATTGTTCATGGCTTCGGCGTATTTCGGGTTTGCCTTGATCGCCTTCTCGTAGTATTTTTTTGCCAAATCCAATTCAAGCATCTGATGATAGGCGATGCCGGTCTTGTTCAGAAGGACGGCGGTTTGCGGCTGAACCTCCTGATAGTCCGCAACCGCCTGGCGATAGTTCTTGCGGGCCATGGCGATGTCGCCGCGCGCTTCCGGCCCAAGAGCCACGCGGGATACGGTAGGCTGTGGTGTGGTCAGGCCAGGAGTGGTGTCGATGGGAACGGCCTTGGCGGTGGTCGGCGCCTGGGCTGTCAGGGTCAGGCAGCCGCCAAGCAGTAGAAGAGCGCGGAAGGTGGTGTCAAGCATGAGAACCCCTCGTTGGCTATATTATGCGCGATTTCACGAGAGATTTCCACGGCCTCCCCGGCACTACCTTGCCGAACGCCATGTACGACACATTTCTAAAACAACCTGCTGGCCAGAAACAACCCGCTGGCAAATCCGCCAGCCTCCGAGATTTTGAGGAGCAGTGGGGCAAAACGCCTGCGCGCACGCCGGAGGATCGTTACGCCGGCCTGCCCGACGGCGACTATGAAGCCACAATCGAGGAAGCCCGTCTGTCGGAAACCGCTTCCACGCAACGTCCGGTTGTCATCTGGACACTGCGAATTGAAGGTCCGCATGGCGCGGGCCGCGTGATCTACAAGAGCCGCGTGATTACCGAGAACACGCTCACCTACTTGAAAGAGGACTTGGAGAAGTGTGGGCTGTCACTGGACCGTCTGTCGGAACTCGAAGCAAGTCTGCCCGAACTCGCCGGGCGTGCGGTGAACTTCCGCAAGGTCACACGGCCTAACGGAAGCGACATCTATTTCAGTTGGTCGCGTCCGAAGGCTGGGCTAGCGTCAGACGAAGATTTGCCCTTCTAAGACCCAATCGTTCCGGGGGCGGTGTGATCACGTCCCGCTGTCAGGTCTAGTGGCTCTTTTCGGCCCGATCCGCGGAAGCAGTGCATTGTTTCGCCCGGCGGCTGGCGGCTGACGGACCTCGATTGACATTTTCGATGGTTGCTGTTGTCTCGAACCTGGGCTCCCCTTGACCGCGGGTTCGGGTGGTGGTTGGCCAGCGTCAAGTGGGATGACGGCTTTGAATCTGAAGAGTGCGCGGGACGAACATTGCGTAGCTTCGGCCGGCGCTAAGGAGCTAAGAAATACCTAAATACACGACGTGTACGTAGATGCCCAGTCTGGGGTTGTACGCCAGATACCAACCATCGTGGTCGGGATCTTCATAGATCACGATCTGATCGCTGTCCCAGAGCCAGCCACTGACATAAGCCAGGTCGAACGCGGCTACGCTCCAGTAGAAATTATTGAACCAGAAGCGGTCCGGGCCTCCGCCGCCGAGACGCCAAACATGGCCTCGTCCGAAACCGCCGGTGAAGCGCCCGTGTTCCCACGGGTGATCCTGATGAAAGCGTGGATCGTTCCGGCCCTGTTCGTGTCCAATCCACTTGTCGTTGGTATGGACGTGCGGAGCTTCGGGGTGGCCTTTCTTGTCGGCAAGTTTCGGGGCTGGAGCTTGCGCTTGCGGCCGTGCGGGAGCAGGGCCGCGCGCGGGAATGTGCCCGCCGCCAACGCCCTTGACACCACCGCTGGGGTGTCCTTGATCGCCCTTGGCCCTCTCCTGTCCAAAGACAGACACAGCCAAAAGCAGGAAAAACGTTAGAATCCATTTCACAATAAATCACCTCAGCCCTAACGTTAGCACTTGGCGGGCCGTGCTACTCTCCTGGGTTGGCAAATCCAATTCAATTGCTGGTGCTGGGGAATCCGCGCGCTCCGCACCTCAAACCGCTCGACACCCTTCGTACGCTCGTCGATCTCGAGATCGGCGTCGACCTTGAATGGGCTAAGCAGCAGGCGCCGGTGGCCGACGCTATTTTCGTCGCCAATTTCGCACCAGAACCCTTTGATACAATTTTTCCCCTGGCAGGCAAAGCGCGCTGGGTACACAGCCTTTCAGCGGGCGTCGACTACTTGCTGACGCCGGAATTCGTCGCCAGTCCGGTTCCGCTGACCAACGGGCGGGGCGCCTTTAAAGAATCGCTGGCCGAGTACGCTATCACGGCGATGCTCTTCTTCGCCAAAGATCTGCGCCGGCTGCTGCGCAACCAGCAAGCCCACCGCTGGGAGCAATTCGACATGCGGATGCTGCGCGGGCAGACGCTCGGCATTGTGGGTTACGGCGAGATCGGGAGCGCCACCGCGCAACTGGCTGCCAGCCTGGGAATGCGTGTTCTGGCAGTCCGGCGGCGGCCCGCGCTCTCGGACGCTGATCCCAAGCTGGCGGCAAGCTATGCGCCCGATCGGCTGAGAGAGATGCTGGCGGAGTGCGACTTTGTTCTAGTGGCTGCCGCGCTGACTCCGGAAACACGCGGCTGGATCGGCGCTCAAGAATTGGCGGCGATGAAGCCGACCGCCGTGATCATGAACGTCGGCCGCGGGCCGATCATTGTCGAGTCCGCCTTGATCCAGGCGCTGGAGAACGGGCAGATTCGCGGTGCGGCACTAGACGTCTTCGATCGGGAACCGCTTCCGGCCGAGCATCCTTTCTACCGGATGGAGAATGTGCTTTTGTCACCACACTGCGCCGATCACATTCCGGGCTGGCTCGAACTGGCCGTGGATGTATTTCTGGATAACACCCGGCGATTTGTCCAAGGCGAGCCTCTGCGGAACATCGTGGACAAGATAGCGGGGTATTAGTGGACATTAATATTGAAGATATCCGCGCCGCAGCGGAACGGATTCAACCGATCGCCCATCGCACGCCGGTGCTGACTTCGCGCACCTTTGACAGTTTGACGGGCGCGACGGCTTTCTTCAAGTGCGAGAATTTCCAGCGCGGCGGAGCGTTCAAGATCCGAGGCGCGGCCAACTTCGTATATTCCATTCCGCTTTTTGAACGGGAACATGGCGTGGTGGCGTATTCCTCCGGCAACCATGCGCAGGCGGTCGCCATAGCGGCTTTCTCTGTCGGCATTCCGGCCACGCTGGTGATGCCGTTGGATGCACCGCGCTCCAAGATGGAAGCCACGCGCGGCTACGGCGCGACCATTGTGACTTATGACCGGCTGAAAGACGATCGCGAGGCCATTGGGCGCCGGATTGCCGGGGAAACGGGCGCCAAGCTGGTGCCACCGTATGATCATCCTTGGACCATTGCCGGTCAAGGTACAACGGCGCTGGAACTGCTGGCCGAGGTTCCCGATCTCGATTCGCTGGTCGTCTGCTTAGGCGGCGGTGGACTGGCTTCCGGCTGCGCCATCGCGGCCAAGGCGCTGCGGCCGGGCATTCGAGTCTTTGGCGTGGAGCCGGCCGATGGCAACGATTTCTGGCTCTCGCGGCAGAAGGGCGAGCGGGTGGTGATTCCGCCGCCCGCCACGATCGCCGATGGCTTGCGCGCGCAAACTCCGGGTCAGATTACTTGGCCTATCGTGCAAAGGCTGGTGGACGATCTGGTCACTGTGAGCGACGACGAGATTCGCGAAACCATGCGGTTCTTCCTGACCCGCATGAAGATTCTCGTGGAGCCGAGTGGCGCCGTGGCTGCGGCGGCCGTGCTGCATCATAAGCTGCCGCAGGACCTGGGGCGAACGGGAATCGTCATATCGGGCGGGAACGTGGATAGCGACGTGTTGAAGCAGGTGCTTTAGGCTGGCGGGGGCGACGCGTCCGGCGTTAGCGGAGTTTACTTAGGCTGGCCGCAGCAATAAGTACTACCACGTAGTCGTTTCTATTTCATAACTTGCCATCGCTTCATCTCTGAATATGAAAGCGCCAAGTAGCCTGAGCTGCGGACAGGCAGGGCTGTTTGGTGCTTGGGGCCATCAGTGACAAGGGCGCTCTGATTTGTTATAAGTTCCGAGCAGGAGGACCGAAGTAAGACGGAACTATAACATTATGAGACCTCTCTCCTTCCGCTCCGACGAACTGCGTTCGTTGCTCCTACGCAGCAAGATCGCCACCCTCGAGGAACTGAAACAAGCCCTCGGCACCTCGGTCGATGTCACGGTCTTCCGTAAACTCAAGCTGCTGGATTACCTCACCAGCTTTGGCATCACGGCTATCGTCGCTCACTACCCGACGGGCGCGTCCAAATGGAACCCGATCGAACATCGTCTGTTCTCGGAGATTTCCAAGCACTGGGCCGCCGAACCGCTGGTCCGTTATGACAAAATGCTGGGCTTCATTCGCGCTTCCACCAAGACCGGCTTGGTTGTGAGGGCGTATCTGGATCGAAAAGAGTCTCCACCGGCCTCAAACCGGACCACCAACTCATCTCAGCACTCGATCTCAAGCCCGGTAAAGTACGACCCCGGTGGAACTACACCATCGCGCCCAATCTGTGAAGTTAAATTTTGCGACTACCCTAAGTGGAGCGGCCCCCCTGGTCCGCCTGCTGGTAATTCAGCACTGCAAGGAGGGCACCGCGTCTCTTGACCCAATTGTGTACTTCCGCTGCTCGATTCACGCCGCAAGCCCATCAAAACAGGACTGAAACGGTTTGGAGAGCAGATTGCTAGCCTTAACTGAGATGTTTTTCCGGCCAGGTCCGCGCTCGCGAGACCGCCGGAAAGGAGGTTCCAACGAATGCCAAACGAAACTTTTACGGTGACGGATAACCGGACGGGACGCACATATACATTACCTCTCTACCACGGGAACATTCGGGCCACCGACCTTCGTCAGATCAAGGTCGAACCGGACGATTTCGGGACGATGAGTTACGATCCCGCGTACTTGAACACTGCTTGCTGCCAGAGCTCCATCACGTACATCGATGGCGATAAGGGAATCCTGCGCTATCGAGGCTATCCCATCGAGATGCTGGCCGAGAAACATACCTTCCTGGAAGTGGCCTACCTGCTGCTGATGGGCGAGTTGCCCGACGCCGAGGAACTGAACGAGTGGGAGCAAAAGATCAAGCACCACACGATGCTGCATGAAAACACCAAGAAGTTCATGGAGGGTTTCCACTACGATGCCCATCCCATGGGAATGTTGGTCAGCACGTTGGCCGCGTTGTCGACATTCTATCCATCCGCCCGCCAGGTGAAGAATCGCTCGGAGCGCAAGCTGCAGGTGCTGCGGCTGGTGGCGAAGATCCCTACAATCGCGGCCTACGCCTATCGTCACAGTCTCGGGCTGCCCTACGTTTATCCGGACAACAGCCTGGGCTACACGCAAAACTTCATGAACATGCTGTGGAAGATGACCGAACCGAAGTACAGCGCCAATCCGGTGATCGCGCGGGCACTCGACATTCTGTTCATCCTGCATGCCGATCACGAGCAGAATTGCAGCACCACTGCGATGCGTTGCGTGGGCAGTTCGCTGCCGGATCCCTACCTGACAGCGGCAGCCGCGGCCGCAGCCCTGGCCGGTCCGCTGCACGGAGGCGCCAATGAAGAAGTCCTCAAGATGCTGGACGAGATCGGCTCGGTGGATAACATCCCGGCTTACATCAACCGCGTGAAAACCGGCGAACTGAAGCTGATGGGATTTGGGCACCGCGTCTACAAAAATTACGATCCGCGCGCCCGCATAATCAAGCAGGCCGCCGAACAGGTGTTCGCGGTGACCGGACGGAATCCCAAGCTCGACATCGCGCTCGAATTGGAGCGGATCGCACTCGAAGATCAATACTTCGTGCAACGCAAGCTGTATCCCAACGTGGACTTCTACTCCGGGATGATGTATCAGGCCATGGGCTTCACGCCCGACATGTTCACCGTGCTGTTCGCGATTCCGCGCATGGTGGGTTGGCTGGCGCAATGGCAGGAGATGCTGGAAGATCCGGAGCAGAAGATCGCCCGGCCTCGGCAGATCTACCTGGGCAAGAATCGGGAGGTCGCCGCCTCAGCCGCCCCTGGGAAGCCGGAAACGGCGGCCGTGCCGGTTCTGAAGAGTTAGATTCAGTACGGCAACCCTCCCTGCCGGTCGGGCCTCAGACCGACGCCCGCTTTCTGAGCCCCAACCGCAGGGAGGGGTCTTCGCTAGCGAGAGCTAAATCTGCCAGCGCCACAGATTGGTGCCGACGGTGTAGCCCGCCCCGACCGCGGCAAATAAGACTAAATCGCCCTTCTTCAGTTTGCCCGCCGTAACGGCGTCCTGCGTCGCCAGCGGAATCGTCCCCGCCGTAGTGTTGCCGTAGCGGTCGATATTGATCATCACGCGGTCGGCCGACATGCCCAAGCGTTCCGTGGCTGCCATAATAATGCGCTTGTTCGCCTGGTGCGGGATGAACAAGGCCACGTCGCTGCCTTGATAGTGGTTGCGAGCCAGCAAATCGCGCGACGTCTCGAACATCTTGCGAACCGCGTATTTGAACACCTGCTGCCCGTCTTGCTTTACGACGTGCAGGCCCTGCGCCACGGTCTCCGCCGTCGCCGGCATGCGGCTGCCGCCCGCGGGCTGCTTCAAATAATCGCCGCCGGATCCGTCGATCTCATTCAGGAAATCGATGAACCCTTCCTCCCCTTCCTGCGCCGGCTCAATCAGAAACGCGCCCGCGCCGTCACCAAACAAAATGCAAGTCGACCGGTCCTTGTAGTCAATCACCCGCGACATGGTGTCGGAACCGATGATCAACACTTTCTTGTGCGTGCCCGCGCCCACCAGGTGCGCTCCCACCGTCAGTCCATAGACAAAGCCCGAACAGGCGGCGATCAAGTCGAAACCCCACGCGCCTTTAGCGCCCAGCCGATCCTGCACCAGGCAAGCCGTGGCGGGAAACAGCATGTCCGGAGTCACCGTGCACACGATCACTGCATCCAGTTCCTTGCCGCTAATTCCCCGCCGCTCCAGCGCGATCTTGGCCGCTTCCACCGCCATATCCGACGTCGCCATTTCCGGAGCCGCGATATGGCGTTCGCGAATGCCCGTCCGATCCACGATCCACTGATCGTTCGTCTCCACCATCTTTTCCAGGTCCTGGTTGGTCAGCACTCCTGGAGGAGCATAGGTGCCGAGCGAAGTGATTTTCGCTTTCAACAAAAAGCATTCTCCTTAACGTTGAGCAAACCCTCAGCATACAGCAGAGCAAGCGGTAGAATCTGACCGAAAGGCTTAATGCTCTGCTGCCCCGTCCGCGAATGCCATCTGCCTCTGTTCCGCGAGCCACGCCGGCTCGTGTGTCCTAGCTTGCATTCGTTCGACGTCGCCCGCAGCGGGTATATCAATCTCCTGCAGCCGCAAGATCGGCGGTCCAAGCAACCGGGCGACACGGTGGCTGCGGTGGCGGCGCGCCGCCGCTTGCACGATCGCGGAGTCTCGGAGCCGCTGCTGCGGGTGATCGCGGAAATCATTGCCGCGCGTCCAGACGACGTTGTGCTCGATACGGGCTGTGGTGACGGTTTCTATCTCGGGACGCTCGCCCGCCAGATCGGCTTCGGCGCGCATGGCGTCGATATCTCAATTCCCGCCATCGATGCCGCCGCCAAGCGCTATCCCGAATGCGAGTGGATTGTGGCCAATGCGGATCGCTACGTACCGTATGCGGACCGCTCCTTCTCGCTCGTGCTGTCGATCACGGCGCGGATGAATGCCCCGGAATTCCGCCGCGTCCTGCGCGAGGATGGCCGCCTCCTGGTCGCGCTCCCCGCCCCCGACGATCTCATCGAACTCCGCGGCGTCGGCCGCGACCGTGTGAGCCGAACCGTGGAGACTTTTGCCCCGGAGTTCAAGCTAGTCGACCAACGCCGCGTGACCACCGTTGCAGACCTGGACGCCGCCGCCGTCGAAGATGTCCTCAAGTCCATTTACCGCCCCCTGCAAGCCCACCCGGCCGAGGCGATGCGAGTCACCTTCAGCTTCGATCTTCTCTTGTTCAGTTAACCGGCGTTAACCGGTGTCTGACTCCTCTGCCTCCGATTGCCGCACAAAGCACCCAGCCTTGTTTTGGTCAATCGCTGCAGTGACTTAGCTCGGGGGGCTCCGAATGCCAACGAACCTGCTTGAGGCGGGATGGTGGGCGCGCAGGGACTCGAACCCCGGACCCCCTCGGTGTAAACGAGGTGCTCTAACCAACTGAGCTACGCGCCCGTGGCTCTATTCTAACGTGACTCGGCGGCTGTCTTAATCACAAGAGCGCGCTCCTGCAAAAATCTCACCAAGTAGTCTCGCAAAAAAATGCGGTCGGCACACCTTCCCAACCAGCCCAACGGCGAGGTGTAGTCAAAAATATCTCGCATCAGAGTAACCCCCGACTCAACCGAGAAAATGTGATCGTGATCGAAGCGGGAAAACGGACCACGAACCTGTGAATCGTGGAAACGATTGGGGCGGTCAAAGATCGTAATGCGGCTCGTGAGTCGTTGCCGAACTCCGAAGTGCCTGGCCTCCCAAGTCCCTTCCTGATCGAGGCCAATCAGCCCGCCGGTGACTCCGGCAACAGCCTTCTCACCGGTTCCCTTCGTTGATTCAATGTGTAGCTCGATACTCCGAGCAAGATCGAAGCATACCTCGATTGGCGCGTGGATGAGCGTGACCAAGTCCAAAGTGGGCATACAGGAACTGCTTCGCGTTTCCGTCTACTCAAACACCACGCGCCGGCCGCGCACATGCCATTGCCCGGCGAGCACTCGCGCCACCGCTTCACTGTAGATGCGATGCTCCTCCAGCAGAATGCGCGCCGACAGCGCCTCCACCGTGTCGTCATTCATCACCGGCACCGCGGCCTGGGCCACGATGGGGCCGGAGTCCAGGTCGTCATCGACAAAATGGACCGTGCAGCCCGTCACCTTGACGCCATACGACAGCGCCTGCGCCTGCGCGTTGAGACCGGGAAACGCGGGCAGCAGCGAAGGATGGATATTCAGCGTGCGCTGCGGAAATGCGTGGATAAAAGTTGCGGTCAACAATCGCATAAAGCCGGCCAGGCAGACTAAGTCAACTTGGCGGCTGCTTAATTCCTTCACCAATTGCGCATCGTAGTCTTCGCGCGTGACTCCTTTGGAAGGCAGAATCAGCGCGGGAATTCCACGCTCGCGGGCAATATCGAGCCCGGGCGCCTCCGGCCGATTGGAGATTACCACTGCGATCGTGGCGTTCAATCGGCCGGCGGCAATGCTGTCGGCGATCGCCTGGAAATTGGATCCCCGGCCGGAGATGAGAATGCCCAGCCGGTTACCCAACATACTGCACGCGGCACTGCTTGGCTTTCACTACTACGCCTATGTCGAACGAGCGCTCCTGCATGCGGTCCAGCAGCGCCCAGGCTTTCGAGAGGTTGCGCTTGGAGACTACTAGCACCATGCCGATTCCCAAATTGAAAGTGCGGCGGTAATCGTCGTCCGCCAGGTTACCGAGAGTGCGCAGGCGCTCGAAAATCGGCAGCACCGGCCAGGAGCCCAATCGAATTTCCGTGCCCAGTCCGGACGGCAGAATGCGCGGCACATTGTCGGTCAGCCCGCCGCCGGTAATGTGGGCCGCGCCCTTCAGCAATCCGGCGTTAATCAGCGCGCGAAGCGGTTTGAGATAACTGCGGTGTACCCGCAGCAGCTCATCGGCGAGTTCCTGATTCAGCGGCAAGCGCGCCACCTCAAACAGCAGCTTCCGTGCCAGGGAATATCCATTGGTATGCAGACCGTTGGACGGCAGCCCGAGCAGCACATCGCCGGCGACGATGGAACTTCCATCCAGCATGGCCTTTCGTTCCACCGCTCCGACAATGAATCCCGCCAGGTCGTATTCTTCGCCCTGATACATGCCTGGCATTTCCGCGGTTTCGCCGCCGATCAACGCACAGCCGTTGTTGCGGCAGCCGCGCGCGATTCCGCTCACCACTTCACCGGCAACTTCGGCGTTCAGATGTCCGGTCCCGTAATAATCGAGGAAAAACAACGGCACCGCACCCTGCACAGCGATATCGTTGACGCAGTGGTTGACCAGATCCTCGCCAATGGTGTCATGCCGGCCGGCATCAAATGCCACTTTCAGCTTGGTGCCGACGCCGTCGGCGCTACTCACCAAAACCGGACGCTTCCATCCCGATAACAGATAGCCGCCGCCAAACGAGCCGATATCCGTGAGTACGTTTTTGGTGAATGTGGTTCTGGCGTGTTTCCGAATGCGCGCCACGGCGCGGTCGGCTTCATCGATATTTACACCCGCGTCCGTGTAACCAAACTGTTTGGTGAGCGCCATCTTCTTATTGCAAACCTCTATAATAAGCGATTGCCCATGAAACTCAGACTCATGTTGGTCGTCCTCGGCGCCGGCGCATTGTGGGCCCAACAGCCCACCGCGCTGGCCATTCACAACGCTCGCATCGTGCCCGTAAATGGCCCGGTTATCGCCAAAGGTACGGTGGTGGTGCGCAATGGATTGATTGAGAGCGTGGGCCCGGACGGGAACATTCCCGCCGACGCCTGGGTGCTGGAGGGCGACGGATTGACCGTCTATCCGGGCTTGATTGACAGCCTGAGTACGATCGGCTTGCCGGATGAAGCGCCACCAGCTCCCGGCCGGACCGGTGCGCCACCGGCGACGCCTGCAACGCCTCCGCCGGCACCCGCCTCCACCACTCCTCCGGCGCGCGGTCCCGAGGACCGCCCCAGCACCTATAGCTGGCAGCGTGCCGCCGACATGATCAAGACTTCCGACCGCCGCTTGGAGGTCGCGCGCGCCGCCGGGTTCACCACCGCCGTGACGTTTTCTCACAAAGGCATTTTCGCCGGGCAGGGAGCGGTGATCGATTTGGCTGGCGACACCACGGGCAAAATGGTAGTGGCCGAGAACGTCGGGCAGTATGTGACCACCGCCACCGGCGGTTTCGGCTCCGGCTATCCGGCTTCGCTGATGGGTGTGTTCGCTTACATCCGGCAGATCTATCTGGACGCCGATCACTATAAGAAGGCCAGGCAGATGTACGCCGCGCACCCGGCAGGCATGGAGCGGCCGGAATATGATCGCGCGCTGGAGGGCGTGTTGGCCTCTCCGCAAGTGCTGCTGCCGGCCACGCGCCGCATCGACGTCGACCGCATGATCCGGTTTGCCAACGAGCTGAAGATTCATCCGGTCCTCTATGGCATTCCCGAAGCCTATCGCTCGGTTGATTTGCTGAAGCGTTCCGGCGTGCCGGTTCTGTTGAGCTTAAAGTGGCCCGCCAAGCCCCAGGAAACCAATCCGGACGATGTCGACGAACTGCGCGCCTTGCAGACACGCGATCAAGCGCCATCGGCGCCGGCGCTGCTGGCCAAGAACGGCGTGAAGTTCGCCTTCTTTGCCGACGGCATGGAGCGGCGGACCGATCTTTTCCCGGCGGTAAAGCGGGCGCTGGACGCGGGGCTATCGCAAGACGATGCCGTGCGCGCGCTCACGTTGACACCGGCGGAGATCTACGGAGTGGCGGATCGCCTGGGGAGCATCGAAAAAGGTAAAATCGCCAACCTGTTGGTGACCAAGGGCGACCTGTTCCAGGAGAAAACGGAAGTGAAGTTTGTGATTGTGGACGGCGTGAAATATGAACCGGTGGAAGAACCGCCGCCGGCGCGGCCAACTTTAGAACGGAGTAACATCCAGTGAAATATAGCGTGTACTTGCTCTTGCTGGCTGCCTTACATGCGGCGCCCATCGTAATCAAGAATGCGACCGTGCTCACGGTCACCAAAGGTACATTCGTCGGCTCAGTTGTGATTCGTGACGGCAAAATCGTGGAAATGGGCGAGAAGGTTACCGAACCGGCCGGCGCGGAGATAATCGACGCATCGGGAAAGTATCTGATGCCCGGTATCATTGACTGCCATTCGCACATCGCCAGCGACGCCATCAATGAGGGCAGTGTCTCCGTCTCCTCCATGGTGGGAATTGAAGACACCATCAATCCGGACGACATCGCGATTTACCGGGCGCTGGCCGGTGGAGTCACCACCGCCAATGTACTTCATGGCAGCGCAAATTCCATCGGCGGCAAAACCGTGGTCATGAAGATGCGCTGGGGCAAGGACTCGCGCGACATGATCTTTGAAGGCGCCAAGCCGGGTATCAAGTTTGCCTTGGGCGAAAATCCCAAGAGAGCGGGCAATCCCGGGGGCCAGCGGATCAACGCCAATGCGGTGTTGCGCTATCCGGCCACGCGCATGGGCGTGGAAGATGTAATTCGCGAGGCCTTCAACGACGCCAAAATTTATCAGGCGCAGTGGAAGGAGTACAACGAAAAGACTGCTCGCGGAGAGCAGCTTCTAGCGCCACGCCGCGATCTGAAACTCGATGCCTTGGTCGAGGTTCTGGAGGGTAAGCGATTTGTCCACGCGCACTGTTACCGCCAGGACGAAATTCTAATGCTGCTGCGCGTGGCAGACGATTACGGATTCAAGATTCGCACGTTGCAGCACGTGCTGGAAGGCTACAAAGTTGCCAAAGAAATTGCCGAGCACGGCGCCGGCGCTTCTACCTTTAGCGATTGGTGGTCGTACAAAGTGGAAGCCTTCGATGCCATTCCCTATAACGCCGCGATTATGGTGCGCAAGGGCGTGCTGGTGTCTCTTAACAGCGACTCCGCGGAACTGATGCGCCATCTCAACGACGAAGCGGCCAAGACCATGAAGTACGGCGGCCTCTCGGAAACCGAAGCGCTATCGTTGATCACCATCAACCCCGCCAAGCAACTGGACATCGATAAGCGAGTGGGTTCCATTGAAGTTGGCAAGGATGCCGACCTGGTGATCTTTGATGAGCATCCTCTCTCCAACTACGCCAAAGTGGAAAAGGTATTCGTCGACGGCCAAGCGTACTTTGACCGGAACAAGGATCTCGCCGATCGCGCGCAGCGCGAGGCAGAAAAGGCCAAATTGCTGGAAAAGGAAAAGCAAAAGGAGAAGGAGAAGCGCCCTGGCGCCGGCGCCAACCCTAGCAGTCTGCCGAAAAAGGCAGCGCTGGACGGGGACGGGTACACTGCGGGCTCGAGTCCGAACTCCATCGCTCACAGCCATCGCAGCAGTGTCCCCCTGGGCGTTTGGCATGTGACGCCCGTTAGGAGGGCCACCGTATGAAATCGCTTCTCCTCATCTTTGTTTTGAGTCTTCCGCTCCTGGCCGGTACCGACGATAGCCTGCTGATCCGCGGCGCCACCATTCATCCGGTCTCGGGACCGGAGATGAAAGACGGCTCCATCCTGGTGCGCGACGGCAAGATCGTCGGCATCGGCCACAATCTGGCTGCGCCGCGCGGGACCCGAGTCATTGAAGCCAAGGGCATGCATGTTTACCCGGGCATGATCAACTCGGCCACGCAATTAGGGCTGGCCGAAATCAGTGCGGTTCGCGAGAGCGTGGACACGGGCGAGATCGGCGACTTCAACCCGCAACTGCGCGCCGAAGTGGCGGTGAATCCTTCCAGCGATCACATTCCCGTCACGCGCGCCAACGGTATCACAACCGCGATTGTTCTTCCCATGGGCGCCGGTGGCGGAGAAGGAGGGCCGCGCGGTGGTGGAAACGCACGCCAGCCCATCATCACCGGGCAGGCCGCTCTGGTTCACCTGGACGGCTGGACCTGGGAAGAGATGGACATCAAAAAATCCGCCGGCATGGCGATGCATTTCCCCATCATCCCTTCCCCACCCCAGCGCTTTGGCGACGCGCCTCCCAATCTGTTCCGCTACTCCTATGCGGATTCCAAGAAGACGTATGAAGCCCAGCTTCGCGATCTGCACGAATTCTTTGAGCAGTCCCGCCGCTATCAGAAAGCGAAGGCCGCCAAGCCCGCCGGTTTCAAGATCGATCTGAAGTATGAAGCCATGCTGCCCGTGCTGGAGGGCAAAACGCCGCTGGTGGTGATGGCCAACCGCGAACGCGCGATTGACGATGCCGTGAAATTCGCCGATGAACAAAAGGTCCGGTTGGTGATCGCCAATCCCAAGGAATTGGGCAAGGCCGGCGCCGCGATGAAAGCCAAGGGCGTCACCGCCATTCTCGGTCCCACTCTCGAATTGCCCGAACACAATGACGATCCCTACGACGCCGCCTATACGTTGCCCAACGAGTTCTACAAAGCGGGTGTGAAGTTCGCCTTCGGAAGCTTCGATAATCAATTCGCCCGCAACCTGCCCTACCAGGCAGCCACGGCAGCCGCCTTCGGTTTGCCTCGCGAGGAAGCGTTAAAGTCCGTTACCCTCAATGCGGCGCAGATCTGGGGACTCGGGGACAAGATCGGATCGATCGAGGAAGGTAAGTGGGCGGATTTGATGATTACGGACGGGGATCCCCTGGAAGCCAAGACGCAGGTCAAGCAGTTGTTTATCAAAGGGAAGAATGTCGATCTCGACAACAAGCACCGGCGGCTCTACGAGAAGTATCTGAACCGCCCGTCAACTTAGGCCGACGCTTGCCTTCAATCGAGAAAACCGCGCCAGCTTTTCCCGCGCGAGTCCCGCAGCAGGATTCCCGAGCACTCGGAGTCGGAAAGGCCGGTAATGGTGTGCCCGTTGGCGTCGCGGAACGTATACCTTACGCTTTCGTCGGCGAGAGTTTCGGCGGAGCCCTTCCAGACGTTGCCAAATTCGTCGCGCAAGCGTACATAATCGCCGTGACCATAGCCATGGATGTGAGTCCGGGATTTCAGCTCTTCAAAATGGAAGAACCCTCCCGCCACTTTGCTGTGAATCCGCTTGCGTTTATAGATCACAACCCAAGTATGTACTGGTTTGGCGCGCCATCGAATGCGGTCACTACCTTAGTAGTACCCAATCTGTCACCCTAGCAGGTTGCTGAAAAAGGCTGGGCGGCGCGGACGGGGACACTGCGGGCTCGAGTCCGAACTCCTTCGCTCCAAGCTATCGCAGCAGTGTCCCCTTTCGAGCGCAGCCGGGTTGTTTAAGTTGACACATCCGAACGCGTCCTTCGAAGCCGCCTCGGTTAATCATTCTGCGAATGTTGACACGGAGCCAAAAATGCAGGCCTTTTCAGCAGCCTGCTAGAGTAACCCTAGCTGACCAACAAAAAGGATTACAAGTTTTGCGGATAGTGTTACAGCGAGTCTCCCAAGCGAGCGTGACCGTAAATGGCGCGATCGTGGGCCAGATTGGCCGCGGTCTCCTTCTCCTGGTGGGTGTTGCAAAAGGCGACCGCGAGAGCGACGCGGACTACCTGGCGGAGAAAATCGCAAATCTGAGAATCTTCCCCGACGACACAGGCAAGATGAATCTGAGCCTGTTGGAAGCCGGCGGCGCGGCTTTGGTAGTCTCGCAGTTTACCTTGTATGGAGATTGCAGCAAAGGAAGAAGGCCCGGCTTTGATGCGGCGGCCTCACCGGATGTCGCCAATGAGTTATATCGGTATCTCATCGGCAAGTTACAGGGGACGGGCATTCCCGTGGAAACCGGCGTGTTTCAATCGGCCATGGCCGTCAGCCTGGTGAATGACGGCCCTGTAACTTTTGTTCTCGAATCGCGCTCTAACAAATAAGTTGTTGGCAAACTTACTGTAAGTCATTTAAACTTATTCAAGGAGATCAAATGGCGCGACCATCGTCGGCAATGGATGAGCGAGCATTACTGGAAGCCGCCCTGACGGGGCTGGAATTGCAGCGGCAGAAAATCGAAGCGCAGATTGAAACTGTGCGGTCACGCCTGGGAGATGGGGCGAAACGGCGCGGTCGCCCCCCTGCTGCTAAAACGGCCAAGAAAGCCAATGCCAGACGCCCTTTGAGTGAGGCTGCGCGCAAACGCATTGCGGCAGCTCAAAAGCGGCGCTGGGCCGAGTACCGAAAAGCGACCGGCGCTAAGGGCGAGTAACTCCGCACTTACTATCCTTGTGATCGTCGGCATGGGAGTTGACTTGGCGGAGGTACCACGCATTCGGCTGGCCGTCGAGCGCCATGGCCAGCGCTTTCTGGAACGCGTGTACACGCCGCGCGAGCTGGCCTATGTCGACCGCAGGAGTGTGGCCAGCCGCTTTGAGCGCTTGGCTGCGCGCTTTGCCGCCAAGGAGGCCGGCATGAAGGCCGTCGGCACCGGATGGCGCCGCGGCGTCCGTTGGCTGGATTTTGAAGTCTCCAATTTGCCGAGCGGGCGGCCCACCTTGCTGCTGCATGGCGTGGCCCAGAAAGTTGCCGCCGAATTGGGAGTCCGCAACGTCGTGCTCACCTTAACGCACACGGCCGAACAAGCCATGGCGATCGTGATTCTCGAAAGCTGAATTCACAAGCTTACGAGCCCGCTTCGTTGTAGCCGCTCTGTTCCAACAGACGCTGCCCTTCCGCTCCCATAACGTATTCCACAAAGCGCCGGCCTGCCCCCTCGCGCGCGGAAGACTTTAACACGCCGATTGCCTGGTCGATAGGGCTGTACAGTTTCGGGTCAACGAGAACTGGCAGGTCGTGGAGCGCCAGCGAATAGGCCGTAAACGCCGCGTCCGCATTTCCGGTAACGGCGTATTGGCGGCTGATGTTGATATTCTCGGCATAGACCACTTTGGGCTCAATCGACTCCCATAAGCCGGCGGCTTTTAGTGCTTCCACGGCGGCGCGACCGTAGGGCGCCGCATCGGGTTTGGCGATCGCTACAAAACGAATCGCGTCCGTAGCCAAATCCTGCAGCGACCGGGCGCGGCCAATCAGAGCGAGCCGCCCGCGCGCATAGACATGCACGGTGCCCGGCAGCAACAAGCCTTGCCTTTCGAGTTGGCGAACGTGATCCATGTCGGCTGCGGCAAAGACATCAAACGGCGCGGCATTCTCGATTTGCCTCGTCAGATCGCCCGTTGCCGCAAAACTGAAGACGACAGGAATGCCCGTGGAGCGTTCAAAATCACGGCCCATGCGGGTGAAAACATCCGTCAAGTTCGCGGCCGCGGCCACGGTCAACGGCGGCGCGGGTGAGGGCTTGCACCCGGTTATGGCCGCCGTCAACAGGAAGAACCGACGTCGTGAAAACAAGACAGTGTCATTTTAGCAATTCGCCCCGCCAGCGAAGTCCGCAGCATCGTCACCGGGTCTATGCGCAATGAGCGAAGTGCCGGCAAGTAGCACGCCAGCATGGTCAACCCTCCCAGCAGCACCGTGGCACCGATGATCGGTAGCGGATCGGAAACAATGGTTTTGGTGGCCTGCGCCAGCACGTCAAAGCAATTTGGCGTGACCACCTGCCCCCAGATACGTTGAGTATGTCCGTCGATTGTCACCAAAAACGGCACCGGCGCAAGTACGCCACCGTGCGATGGTTCTGACCGCTCCAGCGACTTCGCTTGCCCCACTCCGGAGCGTCGCGGAAATAGTTGTAGATCTGCTCGTAGGAAACGGAGCAGCTTCCAATAGCACTGCCCAGGGAAACAGCAGCAGCGAATGGTACACTTATCTGCGAACGCAAAACTTATGAGAATACTAGTCGTCGAGGACGAAAAGCGTATTCAGGATTTCCTGTCGCGGGGGCTGGAAAACGCCGGCTATGCCGTCGACGTGGCGGGCGACGGCAACACTGCGATAGAAAGGGTCCACAGCACCGAGTATGACCTGATCATCCTGGACCTGATGCTTCCCGATACCGACGGTCTTTCCGTTCTGCAGAAAATCCGCAACCGCAAGACCAGTCCGCCGGTCCTGATTTTAAGCGCTCGGGATGCGGTGGACGACCGCGTAAAGGGTCTGGAGTTGGGCGCCGACGACTATCTAACCAAGCCCTTTGCTTTCGTCGAACTGCTGGCGCGTGTGCGCGCCCTCATGCGCCGCGGCCAACCCACGCCGGAACGTTTGCAGGTGGGCGAACTGGCGCTGGACTGCATCCGCCGCAAAGTGACGCGGAACAACGAGAACGTGGAACTGGCGCCCAAGGAATTCAGCATCCTCGAGTACATGATGCGCAACCGCGGGCGTCCGCTCAGCCGCACCATGATCGTGGAGCACGTCTGGGACATGGACTACGACGGGTTGACCAATATCGTGGATGTGTACATCCGGCATTTGCGCAGCAAGATCGACGATAAGTGGCCGCTCAAAATGATTCAAACGGTGCGCGGTATCGGCTACATGCTGGATGCGCCGGAACGGGCGGCTGAGAAGGCGCCTGAACAGCCTGCATGAACCTGTTGGGCCGGGCGCTGCGAATCACTCGCAACCTGCGCTTCCGCCTGGCGGCTAGCTACGTCATTTTCTTCACCATCCTGATCGTGATGCTGGGCTTGTTTTTCCGGCAGACGCTGAGCAGCATCTTTGATTCGCAAGTCACCGACACGTTGCGCGAGGAATTTGCTGTGGCAAAAAGCTACATCCGCACGACCGACCAGGGGCTCGACTGGTTTCACGATCTCAACGACCCGGATGAGAGCTACACGGTAGAGCAGTTGCGGCACGTGTCGATGATCGCGGACCCGCAGGGTCACCCCATGCAGTGGTCCGAGATCTACCGGTCCCTGGGCTTCGACAAGCCGGAGGAGATCCGAGCCATCCTGAAATCCGGCCAACAGGCCACCTGGGTCCGCAAAGACCCCGCGGGCGTGCCGTACATGATTCGAGCTGGCCTGATGGTGGATGAACGCCACAACAGTTATTACCTCGCCATCGGCCGCTCCATCGCCAACAACACCAAGGCGCTACGCGATTTTTCCCTCAACTATTTCAGTCTGGTGCCCGTGCTGATTGTCCTCAGCGGCTTTCTGGGTTGGTTCGTCGCTGGCCGCGCGTTGGAGCCGGTGAACTCCGTGGCCGACACCGCCCAAAGGATCACGCACGAGAATCTCGACATGCAGATTCCGCTACGCGGCGCGGGAGACGAACTGGACCGCTTGGTGGAGGCCTTCAATCGCATGATGCAGCGGCTGGATTTCTCCTTCGACCAAATCCGCCAGTTCTCCACCGATGTCTCGCACGAGTTGCGGACCCCGCTGACCGTGATTCGCGGCCAGTTGGAGGTGGCGCTGCTCACGGCCAAAGCGCCGGAACAATATCGCGACGCCATGGAGAACGCGCTGGAAGATGTGGACCGGCTCTCCAATATCGTCCGCGCGCTGCTGATGCTTTCTCAGGCCGAAAGCGGACAACTGTTGCTGCAGAAGACGCAGATCAACCTGGCCGAACTGGTGCGCGACCTGGTGGACGAGTATCAAATCCCCGCCGATGCGCAAGGCGTAAGGCTAATCGCCGAGGCGCCGGAAGCCTGCCTGCTACAAGCGGATCGCATCCAGATCGAGCGTTTGATCACCAACCTGCTTTCCAACGCCATCAAATACACACCCTCCGGCGGCACGGTACGGGTGCGTCTGAACAATGAGGCGAGCCAGGTTGTCTTCGTGGTGGAGGACACCGGCGTCGGAATCGCTCCCGACCATTTGCCGCATATCTTCGATCGCTTCTATCGCGTGCCGTCCGCCGATCCAGAGAAGGGCTTGGGCTTGGGACTGAGTTTCGTCACTTGGATCGTCAAGGCGCACGGAGGCACCGTCGAGGTGGAGAGCGAACTCAACAAAGGGACGCGGTTCACTGTCCGCCTGCCGGCCGACGCGCCGGCGCAGGGCGCGGAGGCGCCGGCGCTGAGTCCTTCCGAGCAAGCTAGCTGCTAGCGTAACTGCGCCAAATTCAGCGTCGCGGTGTCCACGATATCCAGGTTCAATTCGAGACGATCATTCGGCTCGACGTTGACTGGTTTGGCGATTCCAATCAGGATCGACGCAATCTTCGGATCGCGGTAGGCAATCTCGCTGCCTTCGGTGAGCGCCACCAAGAAGTAGTCTCCTGAGGAAATGGTTGCCAGACGATAGCTGCCGTCGCTGTCGGTTTGATCCACCCGATAAGCCCAACGCTGCGCCGGGTCCTTGGGCATCAACAGAACAAAGGCTCCCACCTTTGACGAACCGCCTTTTTGCACCGTGCCCTGAATCACGGACGCGGCGCG
>Ga0075017_100000219_pt1 | contig 28628 bp, 25 predicted proteins | sample AleBraG_ABR_2012_FD_71475 | JGI IMG/M metagenome (GOLD analysis project Ga0075017, IMG submission 71475) | Freshwater sediment microbial communities in response to fracking from Pennsylvania, USA - Alex Branch Run_MetaG_ABR_2012 | ecosystem: Environmental > Aquatic > Freshwater > Creek >... | reverse complement strand
AAGCCGCATATGTTTCGATTGTAACCGCGTTTTGAGGGCCGGAACATCTATCGGCTGGGAACGAGGAGTCTTGCGGACGCTCATCATCGGGGTCTCGCCGGGGGAGGCACAGCTTTTAGCCTGGTCACTCTTCGTTGCCTGGAAACGTCTATAATTTCAACAGTGGCTGAAGTACGGCACTCCGTTTGCGCGCTCGATTGTCCGGACTGCTGCTCGTTGCTCATTAAGGTGGACCAAGGGCAGGGAAGCCGTCTGCGTGGCAATCCCGATCACCCGGTAACCCGGGGATTTCTGTGCGGCAAAGTGGCCCGCTATCTGGATCGAGAGTATTCGCCGGATCGGCTGCTGTATCCTCAGAAGCGAATTGGCGCCAAGGGCGAAGGCAGATTCGAGCGCATCAGTTGGGATGAGGCCTTGGACACGATCGCCGGCCGGCTGAAAAGCATCGCTCAGGAATACGGTTCTGAATCCATCCTGCCGTACAGCTACGCCGGCACCATGGGTCTGTTGCAGGGCTCCAGTATGGAGCGGCGCTTTTTTCATCGCCTTGGCGCGTCGCGGCTTGACCGCACTATCTGCTCGGCGGCCGGCGGCGCCGGGCTCATGAAGACCAACGGCTTCCGCTACGGCACGGAGCCGGAGCAGTTCCGCCACTCCAAACTCATCATCGCCTGGGGCGCCAACATTCTCGGCACCAACGTCCACTTGTGGCCGTTCATTGTGGAGGCGCGCCGCAACGGGGCCAAGTTTTATGTAATTGACCCAATTCGCAATCGCACCGGCAAGCTGGCGGACAAGCATTTTGCTCCTCATCCGGGCAGCGATCTCGCGCTGGCGCTAGGACTGATTCACGTCATCGTCGGTGAGAATCTACAAGATGCCGATTACGTCACGCGCTACACGCATGGCTCTGAAGAATTGGCTGCGCTCGCGGCCAAGTATCCGCCGGAGCGAGTAGAGGCGCTGACGGGCATCGATCGCAACGATGTCATCTCTTTGGCGCGCGAATACGCGACGACTCGTCCCGCAGTCATTCGCCTGAATTACGGTGTGCAACGGAGCGAGCGCGGCGGCGCTGCCGTGCGCGCCATTGTCGCGCTTCCCGCGCTGACCGGTTCCTGGAAAGAAGTTGGCGGTGGATTGCAACTCACCACCAGCGGCGCGTTTCAGTTGGATCGACTGAGTCCGCAACACCCCGGCAGCACGCCCACGCGGCTGATCAACATGACGGAGCTGGGTAAGGCACTTACCCAAGTGAACGACCCGCCGGTGAAAGCATTGGTGGTGTACAACTCCAATCCGGCTGCCATCGCGCCCAATCAGAACCTCGTCTGGCAAGGCCTGCGGCGTCCCGATCTGTTTACTGTCGTGCTGGAGCAGTTTCAGAACGACACCGCCGATCATGCCGACATTCTGCTGCCGGTGACGACGTTCCTGGAACATACAGACTTGTACTTGGCTTACGGGCATTATTATCTGCAGTTGGCCCGTCCGGTGTTGCCGGCGCCTGGGGAAACCAAGCCCAACACCGAAATTTTCCGCCTGCTTGCCCAACGCATGGGTTACGACGAACCGTATTTGCACGAGCCGGATGACGACATGATTCGGACGCTGCTGGCTTCCGGACATCCTTTCCTGGAGGGCATCACGCTCGAACGCCTGGACCGGGAGCCCTCCATTCGCCTCAATGTTTCCGCGGCCGGCGAGCCTTTTCTGCCGTTCGCTCAAGGCCGATTCGGTACACCTTCCGGCAAGTGCGAGTTTGGCGCAGAGTCACTCGACTACGTTCCTCCCATCGAATCGCGTTTTGGGTCCCCGGAAGTCGTCGCTCGCTACCCTCTGGAATTGATTTCCTCTAAGAACGACGACAGCATGAATTCCACCTTCGGCAATCGTCCGGACACAAACGCCCAGACCAGCCGTTTGGCCATCCACCTGACAGACGCCGCCCGGCGCGGGATCCGCCCGGGAGATCGAGTGCGGGTCTTCAACGCCCGCGGCAGTTGTATTCTGCCAGCGGACGTGGACGGAGAAGTGCGGCCCGGTGTGGTGCGCGCGCCGGCGGTCGGCTGGGGGCGGGGAATTAACGCACTCACCCCGGATCGTCTTACCGATATCGGCGGCGGCCCCGTGTTCTATAGCTGTCTGGTGGACGTTGAGCGTTGCGGCGACTAAAGCCGGTCTCCCTGTTGTATTGGTCGGGTCCAATGCTGTTCTGCGTGGCTTGGCATTTTACGGCCCTGCGCAGTTGGTTCTGCAACGATGATTTCGCCTGGCTCGGCCTGCCACTGTTGATCAATTCGTGGCGCGATCTGCCGCACGTTCTTTTCGCGCCCATGGCTCAAGGCACCGTGCGGGTGTTTAGTGAGCGGCTTTTTTTTATTACCCTCTTCTCCCTGTTCGACGTCAACATAATTCCGTTCAAGATCGTCGTTTTCCTAACGCAATTCACCAACCTGGCCCTGCTTACTTGGATTGCCCGCCGCTTGACCGGCTCGGCGCTAGCCGGATTTCTGGCAGCGGTGCTTTGGTGCGCCGGCCTGGCCTTGGCTGAGCCTATGGCTTGGTCTTCCGCGTACAACGAGGTGCTGATTGCCTGGTGCGTGCTACTGGGCTTTTTCTTTCGCTTGAAATGGATCGACACCGGAGAGCGCCGTTATCTCTATCTGGAATGGCTGCCCTATCTGTTTGGATTCGGCGTGCTGGAAACCATCGTGATCTATCCGGTGCTGGTCTTGTTCTACGCGATGGTTTGCGCCAGGAAGACGCTGCGCAGTACTTTGCCGCTTTTTCTTCCCGCCATCTTCTTTGTCATTGTTCATTTCGTTGTGATTCCGCCTTCTGACGATCCGAAATACAAGCTCTCCCTCCAGCCAGGCGAGATGCTCTATTCGCTATGGACTTATTGGGCCATGGCCATCGCATCGCTGCGGCTGAACCGGCCTGTAACTTTTGCCATCCTCTTCCTGGTAGTCGCGTCCGCGGTAATGGCTCTCTTCCTAGCCAGGAAGCTGTATCAAGGCAAACGCCTGGCGCTGTTCCTGCTGTTGTGGTTTCCCTTGTCGCTCGCTCCCGTGCTGCCGCTGACGACGCACATCACGGAGTATTATCTGACCGTGCCCACCATTGGTCTCATAATTCTGGCGGCCTGGGCCGCGGCTACTCCCCATCGTTGGGCACGCATTACCGCGCTTATTCTGATTCCGTCGTATCTTTTCTGCTCTTATACGGAAGGACACCCTATCGAGCAGGTGCGCTTTGAACGCGGCCGCGCCATGCGGAATCTCGTTCGTGACATGGAGCCACATGAGGACGAGTATCAAGACAAGATCGTGGTGCTACAAGACGTGAAGGAGGATCTTTTCTGGGGTGGGCTTCTGGACCGCCCCTTGAATTTGATCGGTATACCGAATGTTTACCTGGATCCCGATGGCCACTGGCCGTCCTGGCTCCACGACGAGTATCCGGAAGTGAAGAACTACGAAATCTCCTGGCAGGATACTTATGATCTAGTCTCACATGGCAGAGCCGTCGTTTTCTCCCTGAGCGGCAAACCAGTGAACACAACCGCGGAATATGCAAGAATGCTCGAAATACAGAGGGTGTTGCGCGCCGCCGACGTACTCAACGTCGGTGATGCGGAAGCGGTCCCTCGCCTCGGCGCTGGCTGGTATGCGGTGGAGGGCCTCACCCGCTGGACCAAGCGCGAGGCCAGCCTTTGGTTGGAATCCGCTCGTCCTGGCCAGCGCCTATACATTCGCGGCTTCTGCCCCGATTCGCTGCTGCAAGCGGGTCCGCTCGAGTTTACGGTAGACGTGGAAGGGCGGCACATGGCCACGTTCGCGATCCGGCATTCCAATTGGTTCACCGTGGATGCGCCACTTCCCGAGGAACTCTCCGGCAAGGGCAAGCTAAACTTTCATCTGGCCGTCAGCCGCGCCTATCACGATCCGAACGATAAACGGGAGTTCGGCTTGATCTTTGCAACCTTCACAATACAAAAATGAGCTACTTTGTTGAGCATCATGCGGAATACCTGGAAACGCTCAAGGCGTTTTTGCGCATTCCTAGCATCAGCACCCTTCCGGAGCACCAACCGGATATCCGTCGCGCCGCGGAGTTTGTGCGCGACCAACTGTCACGCGCCGGACTCCAGCATGCGGAGTTGATTGAAGGGCAGGGCAACCCGCTGGTTTACGCGGAGTGGCTGGGCGCACCCGGCAAGCCGACTCTTCTTCTTTACGGTCACTATGACGTGCAGCCGCCCGACCCGTTGGAAGAATGGCTGTCGCCGCCTTTTGAGCCGACCATTCGCAACAACAACATCTACGCCCGCGGTTCGGCCGATGACAAGGGGCAAACGCTGATCCTCATCAACGCCGTGTCCGGCTTGTTGAGGCAGCATGGCGCTCTTCCGGTGAACGTTCGGTTCTTGATCGAGGGCGAAGAGGAGATGGGCGGCGAGCACATTGAGTCCTACGTCAACAGCAGGCCCGCTCGCCTTCAGTGTGACGCGGCCGTAATTTGTGATACCGAGATGTTTGCTCCTGAACTGCCGACTCTTTGTGTGGGGCTGCGCGGCATCGTCTATGGGGAGCTGGTTGTGCAAAGCGCACGGCAAGACCTGCACTCGGGAGTCTACGGAGGCGCAGCTCCCAACGCTTTGCAAGCGGTGTCCGAGATCATCTGCGCGCTCAAAGATCGCAGCGGGCGCATTCTCATTCCCGGTTTTTACGACCGCGTGGTTCCTCCCAGCGCCAAGGAGCGCGCCGCGTGGGCGCTGCTTCCGTTCGATGAGGAGAATTACCGGGAGCACGAAGTTGGCGTCAAACAACTGACCGGCGAACCAGGCATTCCACTGTTTGAGCGAACGTGGGCGCGCCCGACGTTTGAAGTGCACGGCATCCGTGGCGGCTTTATCGGCGAAGGCGCCAAAACGGTGATTCCGGCCCGCGCCGTGGCCAAGATCAGCACTCGTCTGGTGGCCGATCAGCGCCCGGAGGAAGCCGTGGCGCAGATACAGGCCGCCGTGAAAGCGGCATGCCCGGTTGGCGTGGACACGGAGTTTCGCTTGATTCATAGCGCGCCGCCCTCGCTGGTCAACCCGGACAATCGATTCATCGCCGCGGCCGCGGATGCGCTGCAACAGACTTTCGGCAAGCCTACGGTCTACGTGCGCTCCGGCGGCTCCATTCCGATCGTCAGTGCCTTCGAGAGCGCGCTCGGCATCCCGAGCGTCATGATGGGATTCGGTTTGCCGGACGACAATCTGCATGCACCCAATGAGAAGCTGCACCTGCCGAATTTCTTCCGGGGCATTGAGGCGGTGGCGCTGTATTTGGAGAAGCTGGGGTGAGACAAATACCCAATCTATTTCGCGGCGGCGATGCCCGTAAGGCGGTTCAGACTTACGAGATGTTCCTCGCCCGGCTCGCGGTCCTGGGGCGGCACCAACGTATTGTTGAGGTTTGCCGAAAGATCCGCCGCTTTGCCGCGGCTTCCGGTGATAAAACAGTTGGGGCCTTCACTGACTTCGCTGAGAAGCAAGCCCCCAACAGACTTCAGAATTGGACAACGCTGTGGCGTGCATTGCGCGCATACGAAGCGGCGTTCTATGGCCGTCGCCTCGACCTCAAAAAGCGGCGCTGGAAGGGGAAGGGTTTTGAGATCCTGTTCTACTATGGGCCACGTCTCTACTTCCGCCGCGAGTATCGCTTCGGCTGCAAGTTATTTGAAAAAGCTCTGAGCGACGCCGCCAGCCAGCGCAAAAATGGTTCCATTCCCTTTGGCATGTTTATAAACCCGAGGCCACTCCCACCAGTACCTATCAGGTAACGCTCTGGCACTTCTATGAGACCCTCGGGAAGGATTTCCAGTCCTGGCCGCTCTGGAACCGGTTCGTCGACGGCTTCGCTGGGAAACTCTCTTCCAAGAGCGGCATCGGGCGCGAGGCGTTGCGTAAGGATCCGCACCTTCTCAAAACCTTTTTCGTCTGGATCGTCAAGACTCGAAGTGAATGCACATTCTCGGGTACTACTTCCGGCGAAAAGGATCTTATCGAATCAAGGAAGAAAGTCCACCGCCGCCAAGCCGAGACGATCGAGAAGATTCGGGCAATAACAGTTCGACCGGCCACCACCTCCTGGGACGAGGTATTGCCGAAGTTCCTTCCTGAGCTCCGTGATACTCCATCATTGGCAGAACGCTTCAGCGGCCTCCATCCGGAACTCAAGTAGCAAGGTGCTGTCGCTATTGACTGCGATCTCCGAAGTATCTTTATCCGCGTCGTTACGCGATCGGAACTCCGAACGGCTTCATCCCTTTCTCCAGGATCGTCTTTGGAAGCTTGCCGGACCCGCACAGAATAAACGAGCCGAAGTTCTTGTACCAATCGCCCTCTGGGGCTTCCGGGCCGGTGCGCACCAAGCTTGGAGGGCAAGTAGATCGCCTACGGAAATGCGCCGCTCATCCACTCTTTGCAGCAAGTGATGCCAAACGCCGCGCGGAAGATCAGAAAACTGAATCTTCGGCAATCGAGTCCTTCCCGAAGATTGCGCGGATCAGCTCGCGGCTGGCTTCGTTTTTGCGCTGCGGTTCCGCTTCCCGCAAGAAGTTCCGGTAAGCTGTTTTAAGGTGTTGCTTCGCTTCGGCTTCAGCGCGGAGCCCGCGTTCCGCCAGGTCCACCAAGGCCCGGCTCATTGTCACGTGGCGCTGCTTGGCGACCCGTCGCACGTCTGCCGCAAAGGTTGCAGGCATCGTGACGCTTTGGCGCACGGATTTTGCTGACGCCGCCTTAGTTCTCGTTGCCATACTCTCAGAGTACCAAGAGTGCACCAGGGTGGTGCATATCGCCAACGATAAGTTGAAGCTCCCTCCAGTCAGAGAAGACGACAAAACACGTTGCTAGACAGACTGGCCTTTCAGGCCGAAGTAGGTTGCCGCCGCCAGCATGTGGCGGTCATTGGTCCACACGGCCGGTTCTCCGATTTCCTGCGCCGTCGTAAGATGGACCGCGACAGCGGTCCGAATGAAGAGACCGGGGGGAGCGGAAACCAGCAGCGCGCTCGTCCTCCGCAGCAGAGCTTGGCTGACGGGAATGAAATTCCACAATCCTGCCTCTATGTGCTCGGAGAAGTGTAAGGCCAGTTTGCGCACATCAATTGGCCGCAAGGCGCCCTCACGCATGCGTCGATGAAGCACGGCATGGAACTCGGCCAGGGCCCATAGCGACGAATGGATGACGTCCGCCTTTCGGACAAGCTCGCGAACCCGAGGAGATTCAGGCTCATTGAAATAGAATTTTGCGATATAAGACGTATCGAAATACACGCGGCTAACGGCTCCGGTCCTCTTCGAGGATCTTCGTACTGTCGCCGACTTGCGGCATTCGATCCCAGATTCTCCGCATGGAGGTGAAGATCCGCGCTTTCTTGTCGGCGGGCATACACTGTGGAGAGGTGATGGGTCGCAGTTCGGCAACCGGCTCGCCGCGGCGTTCGATCACGATAATGCCGCCCTCCGAAGCCTCTCGCACCAACTCCGAGGTGTTGATGTGGAGTTCGCGGACCGACGTTTTCCTCATAATGCTACATTGTAGCACCGGCGCGGACCCGGCGTCCTGACGGCTACCGGGCGTTCAACGAAGCTAAGATTCGCTGGCTGCACGTTGGGCGCGCTGGGCCGCTACGCAGCGTAGTACACTATGAACGTATGAGTCAGACACTTACAATTCGTCTTACGCCAGAGCAGGCGGACTGGCTGCAGCGCAGATCCAAAGAGACGGGCCTTCCCCAAGGCCGAATCGTTCGGAATCAGATTGAGCTTGCCCGCGGGACGGAGGATCGACCCTTTATGGAACTGGCCGGAACGGTCAAGGGCCGTCCGCGCAATCTTTCGGCGCGTAAAGGATTTTCGCGGTCGTGAAGGCCATCGCAGACACCGGCTTTCTTGTCGCATTTGCCAGCCGCGCCGATCAGCATCACAGTTGGGCTGTGAAGTTGGCCCAAGCGATCACCGAGCCCCTGCTCACCTGCGAAGCCGTCCTGGCCGAGACGGCATTCCATCTGGAGAGTTCGGCCACAGTACTCGAGTTGATCCGGCGCGGCATGGTCCGGATTGCATTCAACGCGGCCGGCGAGATCCCCAGGTTGACGGAATTGACGTTGCGTTACCAGGATCGCAATCCGGACTTTGCAGACCTCTGTTTGATCCGGATGAGCGAATTAAATCCCCGTCATCCGGTAATCACGGTTGACGCAACCGACTTTCGGATTTACAAGCGAAATCGCCGCGAGACCATACCGTTGATTCTCCCGCCAGCCTGACGTAGCGGTGTATTTCCAGAAACTCCGCGTACGCCCACCTCTAACAACCTGGGGCCGGGAACCTCGGATCAAACCGCGAACGCCGAGTCCGCGGGGAGATCAGGTCCACAATAATCGGACGGCTGCGCCCGATGTACTTTTCTGCCCACTACGATCTCTGGTAGTATTCGCCCGCATGCTGTAGCCTGATTGTTTTTCCCAATGTCACGCTTAATCGCCTTCTTATTTCTCATTTCGATCTGCCTCGCACAGACTCCCGACACCGCCGTTATCCGCGGACGCGTGGTGGATCAGAGCCAGGCGGGCGTCGCCGGCGTCCACGTCCAGATCACCAACGGGCAGACGGGTCAGCAGCGAACCGCGGAAACCGGCACGGGTGGCGATTTCGCCATCACTGGCCTGCCCATTTCAGGGCGCTACGACGTGGTTGCGTCCAAGTCCGGTTTCGCCGACGCCGTCGCCAAAGATATCGCTTTGATTGGCGGCGCCACAGCCGACGTCACTCTGCAACTGAACGTGGCCGGCGGTCAGACGCAGGTCACGGTGACGGGTGTAGGCGGCGAGGTCCGAGCCGATCAGCCGCAACTCGGTGACGTCCTCAGCGCGGTCCAGATCGAAAATACTCCGATCCTCAATCGCCGCACTTCCTTTCTTCCGCTGCTGAACGCCGCCAATCGTCCCGCCATCAATCAAGGCGATGTCTTCATGAACCAGTTTCTGTTCACGAGCAATGGAGCGGGACGCCGGCAAGCGACCTTTGAAGTGGACGGCGCCACAGGGAACGATAGCTGGGGCCGCCAGACGATGATGACCGCGGTTCCGCTGGAATCCGTTCAGGAGATGGACGTGCTCACCAACGCGTTCTCGGCCGAGTATGGCGGTAGCACCGGTAGCGTGGTCAACATCATTACCAAAAGTGGTGGCCAACAATTTCACGGGGACGTCCTCGAAGCATGGCGCCCTTCCGGGCCGGAAGCCAAACTCGCCGGGTTCACCACCACCAACGCCGCCAGCGGGAACGACATCACCAACGACACGTTGGGCCAATCTGCGGTGTCCTTGTCCGGTCCGCTGGGTAAGGTCACGCGGCTGTTTTTCGCTGGAGAATTCAGCCGGCAGGACCGGGCGTCTCCGATCATTTCCCCGGTCGCGCCCGGCAGTTTTGTGGGCCATTATCGCGGCGTCCTGTTGGACTTTCGCCTGGACCGGCAGCTTGGCGACAAGAATAGTCTATTCTTCCGTAGCGGCGTGGATGGTTTCCACGACACCAATCCGAACGGGATTGTCGGCGGGAACTCTCTGCCTACAGTAGCCAGAGTTTTCCGGCGGCGGACCTACACCGAGGAGTTGGGCGAGACTGCGGTGCTAAGCCCAGTGCTGCTGAATAACGTCCGCCTCCAATTCCAGTTGGCATCGCCCATCACCCAATTCGACCCCATCGTCTACGGCACCCAATTCCAAGTGCCGATCTCGACCGGTGGGACCTTTACCACCGGCACCTCTCAGTCGGCTCTCTTGATCAATCGCCAATATCAGATTAACGACACGATTTCCGCTTCCTGGGGAAGGCACCAAGTGAAGTTTGGCGGAGATGTGGTGCATGCGCGCAATGGCGGTAACAGCAAGGAATTTGGCGGACCGATTTCCTTGGGGATGTTTGTGTACAACACTTGCACGCTGGCCTTGGCGGTATGCGAGAGCCAGGCCTATCTCGGAAACATCGCCAACGTGAGAAGCTACACCCAGAGTTACGGAAACGCCAATTACACGGTGAACGACACGTTGTGGGACTTGTTTCTTCAGGATGATTTTCACGTGCGTTCCGATCTCACCTTCAATGTTGGTCTGCGCTATGAGCGGCAGACCTTCACGGACGCTGGCAAAGACTTCGCTCCCCGCGTGGGCTTCGCCTGGAATGTGCGAGGTGACGGCAAAACCGTAGTGCGCGGCGGGTTTGGTATCTACTATTCGCAAATCGTCGACAACTTGCAAGCCAATTACGCGCTCACCGGCCCCACCGGAGTCTTTAATTACACCGCCACTCCGGGGCAGATTGGTTTTCCCACCAGCATTTCGGCCGTGCCATTGCCGGTATTTCCGGCCGGCGCCGTTGCGCCGCTCCGCAGTCTATATATTCGCCCGGGCCAAGCCGCTTACCTCAATCAGTTCTTTCCCACCAGCACCCTGATTGGATATCAGAATCAATTGTTGAATCCTTACTCGGAGCAATGGACGCTGGGCATCGAACGCCGCGTCGCTCGCGGTTGGGTGCTGAGCGTGGATTACGTCGGCTCCCACACTGTGCGCATCAACCGGCCGCGCGATGTGGATCCGCCGTCTCCCTTCATTCGCACGGCGCCCAATCAGATCCGCACGGCGCAAGCCGCCAACTGCACTCGCCAGTACTGGATTTATTTCTACGGCCAACTCGGAACCGCCTGCAATCCGAATGCGGCGACCAATGCCCAACCGCCGTATGCCGTGATCCAGAGCGACGTAAACGACGGCTTTGCATCCTATCAGGCGTTGGACGTCAACCTGAGTCATCGATTCTCCAGCGGCTTCACGCTGCTGGCCAGCTATACCTGGTCGCATGCGATCGACAACGTGGATCCCGATGTCCCCGGCCAGAACCCCAACGATCCCAACTTCACCGGCGGCTTGGAGCGCGGCAACGCCATCTTCGACCAGCGCCAGCGTTTTGTGCTGAGTGGCTTTTACGTGCTGCCGCTCAAGATCACCTTCGGCGGCGTGGCGACGCTAGCCTCCGGCCTGCCGTTCAACTACACCACCGGAACTACCAACAGCGGTGACACCGGCGCCACCACCGATCGCCCGGTGATCAACGGTGTAGTCGTCAGCCGCAACGCGGGACATGGCAGGAATATTTACGATGTCGCGCCCTTCCTGGAGCGTCCGTTCGCTTTTGGAGAGCGCTTCCGCGTTGTGGTGCGCGTCGAGGCCTTCAACGTTCTTAATCATGCCAACTTTGTCGGCTACAGCGGAACGTATGGCAACGGAGCCACGGCGGGACCCGGTTTCGGACAGCCCTTGGTGGGCGTCACTAGCCAGTTGCCTGCGCGGTCGCTGCAATTCTCAGGCAAGTTTGTGTTCTGACTCGGGCGCACGCCGCCCGCTTCCCACTTTTGACGGTCGCGGCATTAAGTCGCGCACCCATGGCCGCGCCCGTCACGGGCCAGAAGTGTCATCATAAAGTCAGGTGAGTGATGTCGGCACAATCGGTTCGCTATCTGACTCCGCAAGATTATCTTGAGATCGAAGAGAAAGCTAATTATTATAAGAGCGAGTACTATCGCGGTCAGATGTGGCCGTTGGGCGGTGAGCCTCATGGCATGGCCGATGCCGGCTCGAACACAGCCTCATCGCAATGAACTTTACTGCCGAGTTGCATTAGGCACTCAGGGGCAAATGTCTGGTGTTCAACAGCGATCAACGGATTCGCGTCAGTCCGGATGGTTTGTACACTACCCGGACGGCTCGGTGGTTTTTGGAAAGCCAGTAATTGCCGAAAAGTACACCCTGCTCAACCCGCGTATCCTGATCGAAGTTCTATCCAAGACCACGGAGTCCAACGATCGCGGAATCAAGAGACAAACAGTTAAGACACTGCTTACCGTTCGATGATAAATCGTTCCCTGCGAGCTGGCAATAGATTTATTCTGAGCGTGCCGGTGAAGCGGAGACGGGCAAGGCTGGCGAGTAACCCGATCAAGGAATAGCCGGTCGGAACTCATCGGAACCATGGGGAGAACGTGATCCTCCCGGCGCGTTCTCGAGCCAGGGTCCGGGGCCATTGTCGGGAGGCGATGCTCCGGCTCGGGCTGGGTTGGGTTGGTTGGCAGTTCAGCCTGCATCGGATCGATAGATTCCGCTTTGCCTCAAAAACGCATTCTGATGGCCGTCAGAATCTTAGTGATCCAGTGGGGAGGGAGGAATCGACGCAAACTCTCTTGGGACGATTACAACCCGGTCCACGTAGCAGCCGGTCGTCTGGAGAGTTTCCCGGTATCGGGCGTCTTTGACTTTGTCCCCACTCGGACTTCGCGGTTCCGCTATCGGAGATTGATGCAGGCGCTTTCTCCTGATGGTGGGCTCAGCGGCAGACTTTGCTCGAACTCGACCGGCGGCCGATAGCCGAGCGCCGAGTGCAGTCGCTGCTGGTTGTAGACCTTTTCGATGAACCGCTCGAGGCCGGTTCGAGCCTCGGCCAGATCGCCGTACTCTTGTCGAAACACCTCCTCGTATTTCAGGGTTTTCATCCACGATTCACAGTTGGCATTTTCACAAGGGCACGCCTGGCGGCTCATGCTGATTTGACAGCCCTGCGCCTGAAGAAAATCCGTGTAATCGCGGGAAGCATATTGGCTGCCGCGATCGGAATGATGGACCAGGCCAGGAGCCGGCTTCCGCCGCTCGCACGCCAGGCGGAGTGCAGCCAGCGGCAGATCCTCTTCCATCGTGCGATCCAGTGCCCAGCCATTTCACGTTGAACCGGGACAAATCGCCATACGCTCCTCCGGCCAAGATGAATTTTGGGACCCCCCGATTGCGCTCCGGTCCGATACCGCGATGGAAGCCCCATTGGCAAGTCCGCATTTGGCGCGTGCCGGCTGAAACTCGGTTGCCCGCAACGCCAGGTTGCGAAGCGCACTCGCTGTTTTCTCGGAGTCGAAGCTGCTATCTCCAGAGTTGTTCACTGGCTGCGTTATCGGACGATTCATCGAAAGCGGGTGCGAACGGCAAGAACAGCCGGCCAGAGGCGAGTGTACGCTGGCAAAAGGCGTTTTTTCGGGCTGATGATCCACCGGCACTAATCGGTTGGTTCAGGAATGTGTCTTACGCGGGCCGAAGCACTTTTCAGGTGGCAAGCGAATGCCCCTCGGGTCACGTCACTGTCCTACGATGAAGGGGCTTCGCAACCCACGCGAAACCGCCTGACGCCACGAGCGGCGAGGTGTCCCATCGATTCGAAGGCCGGTCATATTGTCGGGTTCGACGCCGGCCACAAGGTTGTGCTGGCGGGAACAGGTATTGAGATGGGCCGTACCTCAAGTGGTCGATGAGCCGTCGGCCTATTCGGCAAATAGCTGCGCTAATGAGAGGCGGAATTCGGGTAGAACCGAGGATGTCAGATCGTCGGCAGAACCCAGATTGGCAGCCAGTTTCAGGCCACCCTCTTTGCGCTTCCGATACACTTCGACGGTCTTTGCGTCGGCATCGATAATCCAATACTCGTGGACGCCACGCGCCGAGTAGAGGCGGCGCTTCACGGTGCGGTCGCGCTTTTCATGGGTTGCGCCGGGCGAAACGACCTCCACGACGATTTCCGGAGCCGCGGAAAGCTGGCCTTGGGCTAGAATGTGCTTCTTGCGTTCGTGTGTGAGGAAGATCAGGTCCGGAATGACGCCGTTGAATTGGTCGAAGATCACACCGACGCCCGCAACGGCTGCGCCAACAGGATGCTCTTGCAGATACAATCTCAATTCGAAGGTCAGATTGGAGAGGACCTGCTGATGAAAAAAACTGGGCGCGGTGGACACGAACAGTTCTCCTTCAATCACTTCGTAGCGATTCCCGTCGTCTGGCGCGCCTTCCAGATCGGAGACGGTCAAGGGAAGCTCAGTGGTTTTCATCGGCGGAACCTTTTTCTGATGGTAGCAAGGTCTTGACGGCGGCTTCGACGGCTCGCGCCGATGCCAGATAGTCGCTGCCTTCTAAGCGTATGGGTTTGCCGATCACGACGCGGACTCGGCCTGGACGTGCCATTTTCCAGCTTCTGTGGAGGACGCGGTCCAGGCCGAACAAGCGGATGGGAACCACCGGCAGGTCCAGCTTGGCGGCAATCATGCCCACACCGGGCTGGAAGGGACTCATCTCCCCTGCTATCGTCATGAAGCCTTCGGGAAAGATCAGCACGCATTGCTGTTGGTTGGCGAGTTCGCCCATGTAGCGAAGCGTCTCCAGCGCGCCTGCCTCCCGCTGCGGAATCGGAAACGCATTGAACAGCCAGGTGGACAGATAGTAATTCAAGCTATTGGTGAAGCTGCGGCCGTGAAAATGATCGTGGAAGAATTCCTTGCGCATCGCGGGGGCTGTGCGGTAGCGGAAGCTGGCCGGCAACGCGGCCAAAATCACCGGAACATCCAGGTAGCTTTGGTGGTTGGAAGCGAATACAACCGGACCTTTCATGCCCGCCAGATTTTCGCGGCCTTCGATATGGAGCCAGGCGAACAAGCGCGTGAGCGGGAGCAGGAATCCAGGGAGGAGAATCCGGCGCAGCAGGCGCGCGAGGCGGCTGCGGTTCCAGACGGGGAACTCGATCGCTTCTTCCGGCAGTGGCGTCTGGACTTCGGATTCCTCCGCGCCGAGTGCCACCATGCGCTCCACGCGCTCGAGGGAAGTGAGGGACTCCGGCGGAACGGAGGAGTCGAATTTCGGGCGCTTTTCCGGAGGCGGCGTGCCTTTGGCGATCTCATGGCGTTTGAGTTTGCGCGTGCCCTCGGTGCGGGGAAATTCGGCGTATGGCCAAAAGGAATGGCTGCGAATGCGTTGATAGTCGGCGAGCTGGGCGTTGGCCTGGCTCACGACGTTGCCGGCATCGACGCCAGGGTCGAGTATTAATACCGCGTGGACTCGATCCTGGCCGATGACGGCGGAATCGCGCACGCCGGGTTGGCGGTTTAAGATTTGCTCGACGTCCTCCGGAAAAACATTCAGGCCTTCCGGCGTGACGATCACTTCCTTCTTGCGTCCTAGAATCTTGAGTTCACCGTTCTCGGTGAAAGCGCCGATGTCTCCGGTGTGAAACCAGCCGCCGGCAAACGCTTCGCTGTGCTCCTGGCCGTAATAGCCGGTGGTGACGTTGTCGCCGCGCACCAGGATTTCGCCATCGTTCGCAATCTTGACTTCCACTCCGCCGATAGGCTTGCCAACGGTTCCTTTTCGCGCGTGGAAGGGGTGATTCATAGTGACGATGGGCGCTGTTTCGGTGAGTCCATAGCCTTGAATCACCAGAAAGCCAAGGTTCGAGAAAAAGGCTTCCAGATCAGGCGCCAGCGGAGCCGCGCCGACGATGAAAATCCAGAATTTCCAACCGAAAAGGTCGTGAATCTTGCGATAACGCCACCAGCGCATGTACCACCTGGAACCATCCGGCTTGGCGTCTTTGAGTTCGGGGAAGCGCTGCAGCAGATGCTCACGAAGAATCTCGAGTATCTGGGGGACGGACACCAGAACGGAGATGCGGCGAGTGCGGATCTGGCGCAGAATCTCGTGAGGATGGTAGCCGCGCATGAAAACCACCACGCCGGGAAGCATGGGCGGAATGAACGTCGCCATGGCCTGCCCGAACATATGGCTGAGCGGCAGCAAATTCAGAAACCGGATGGGCGCAAAGGGTTTGGCATAGCGCAGGTACTTGCGCACCTCGCCCTCCACCGGCACGATGTTGGCGAGAATATTGCGATGCGTGATGATCACGCCTTTGGGATCGGCGGTGGCGCCGGAGGTAAAGAGGATTTCGGCTGTTTGATCGCGGGAAACATTTGTGGGAAGGCTTGTTCCGGTGGCTTTGCTCAATTGCGCCAGTGGCCAAATGCGGTCTGAGGCCGGCAAGTCCACTTCGTTGCCCGCCAGGATGATTTTCGCTTGGACGATGACGTCAATGCGCTGCACCAGATCGAGGCTGGAGCGGAAGTCGATAGGCACCGCTACGACGCCGGCGAGCAGCGTGCCCCAGAGGGCCATCAGCCATTCCGGCCGGTTCTCGCCATAGAGGATGATACGGTCGCCGGCTTGGATGTTGTGGTCCCGCAGACTTGCGGCGAAGGCGTGGGCGCTGGCGGCTACCTGCTGATAAGTAAAGCGCTCAGTGCGAAAGCCGTCGTCATAGATCAGAAACTCGCTGGCGAGGCCTTCGAAGTCATGGAAGAAATCGAGTAGGGTCTCACGGGGCACGCGCCTAAGTATAAACGACGAGTTCAGCGCTTCAGGCCAATGCGGGGCAATGTGGGGCTTCCATCCTGCGCCGATCCGGTGTATAGTAAATCTCACCCGAACGCCATTTTAGAGGTTGTCCATGGCCACTCGTGATTTGCGAACACTTGTCCTTTGGTTTGCATTCGCTGGAGTCATGCCCGGCCAAGTGGTGGTCAACGGCGATTTTGAGGATGTCAACATCTCCCCGAACTTCTTCTCGTTTGACAGTACCCAGATGCCGGGATGGACCCGGGCGGGTTCGCTGGGCGACGGTTTGTTGGCGCGAGTGGGCTACTCCGACTCGCAAGGCAGGAATACGCTCGCTGGTCATGGCAGCCAGTTCGCGATGCTGGGTGGCGGGTTTAGCAATCCGGCAACAACCACGCTGACGACCATGGTGACCGCGCTAACGCCAGGCTCCACCTACGCGCTGTCTTTTCTGATCGCGAATGAAGGCGAAGCGGGCAGCCAAAGCATCACCGTGAGTTTTCCCAGCGGCTCATCCACGCCTGCCCGTACGTTCACAACCATGGCGCCCTTTGCGGGACTCTATTGGACCACGTGGGAACCGCAGGCTATGCAGTTCATCGCCACCTCTACAACCGCCACTCTCCAGTTCTCCGTGATCAGCCAGCAATACGACATCGGGCTAGATTACGTGCAAGTGAAGGCGATGAGCACCACGCCGTTGTTGCAGGCCTCGCCCACAAGCTTGTCGTTTGCCGCGCTGGCCGGCGGCGACATGCCCGCTCCGCAATCGATCTCAGTTCTGTCCACGGGCAGCGCCGTGGCCCCGTACGCCATCGTGATCGATAATGGCACGGCGAATACCGCCGCGCCATCGTGGCTCACGGTGGCTCCGTTGGCTGGAAATACACCGGGGCGACTGTCAGTGTCTGTGAATCAGAATGGTCTGGCGGCGGGTTCTTACCCGGCCCGCGTGCGCGTGACGGTTCCCACCGACATGACGCAGAGCCCCATCGATATCGCGGTTAGCTTGGTGGTGACTACGGGTGCGCCCAAGCTGGATGTGGTTCCCACCTACCTTAGCTTCGCCGCCCGCTCGCTCTCCCCGGGTGTTCTCAATCAGACTCTGGTGGTTCGCAACAGCGGGGGCGGAGGAGCCATCCCGTTCTCGGCGGCAGTTGCGTCGTCAAGCCCCTGGTTGAGCGTGACCGTTCCCAATGGCCAAACCACCCCGAACACGGCGGCCTTGGTTGGCGTGCAGGTCAACACACAGGGACTGGCGGTGGGCGGTTACCGCGGCTTGATTCATCTGAGCGCTGCCAGCAACGCTCTGGATATCCCGGTGGAACTGTTCGTGGCGGACCACGGCCCGATTCTGGCTCTCAACGTTACTGGCGTGCGGTTCCAATCCCGGCAGAACAACGGGACGTCTGCGGTGCAGACGGTGAGCGTGTTGAATCTTGGCGATCCAGGCTCCACGGTGAACTGGACGGCTTCTGTCAGCGGCACGCCGGCCATCGTCAATTTGGGAGTTACTGGCGGATCGGCTTCGCTCGCCAACCCCGGCAGTTTGCCAATAACGCTGGCCGCCAGCGCCACCACGCTGGCGGTTGGCGGTTACTACGCGTTGGTGAAAGTCTCCGACCCCGGGTCGCTGAACTCGCCGCAATACGTGGTAGCCGTACTTGACCAAGCCGATGCAGCATCGCAGCCGAAACCCGACCCGGCGCCGCAGGGACTGGTATTCACCGGTGCCGCGCCCCCGTCTCAGAAGATTGCGGTAAATGTGGATAGCGCCGCCGCAGTGGCATTTCAGGCGTCCGCTTCCACCATCAGCGGCGGAGCGTGGCTGTCGGTGACGCCCTCTACTGGCACCACGTCCGCCGGCACTCCGGCGCAACTGACGGCCGCGGTGAATCTCACGGGGCTCGCACCTGGCGTGTACACCGGTGGCGTCGACATCGAAGTTGCCAATTCCCTGCGAACGGTCAATGTCACGCTCTTCGTCCGCCCGGCCGGATCGGCCGCGGCGGGAAGCCAGTCTGTACTTCCCTTGGCGACGGCCTGTGTTCCGGCGCGGTTGGTGCTAACGTACACGGGCCTGGTGAATAACTTTGCCGTGCCTGCCGGCTGGCCTGCGACGCTGGTGGTGAGGTTGAACGACGATTGCGGGAATCCGATTACCGACGGCTTTGTTTCCGCAAGCTTCTCCAACGGCGATCCGCCGCTTTCGCTGCGCAGCGACCAGCAGACTGGTCAATATGCAGCGACCTGGCAGCCAGGATTCCCGTCGGCTCAAACCACGATTACGATGCGTGCATCGGAGGGGGCATTTCCGCAGGCGGCGGCGCAGTTAACGGGCGCCGTGGCGGCTAACAATTTTCCGCCTCCCACGCTTGCTCCGCACGGTACGCTCCATAACTTGAATCCGGTTTTAGGAGCCCCGCTGGCGCCAGGAACCATCGCGCAAGTCTACGGAACCGGGCTCGCCACCCAGACGGCATCACCCGGCGTGGTTCCTCTGCCGAACGCTTTTAATGGCACCAGCGTTATCGCCGGCGGCCTACCAGCGCCGCTCTATTACCTGAGCGGCGGCCAGCTCAACGTCCAGATTCCCACGGAGCTGAAGTCCGGCCAGCAGTGTGCCATCGTTGCCAGCGTCAACAATGCTCTCACGCTGCCGGACACGCTCGATCTCAATCCGGTGCAGCCGGGAATGGCGGCTCTTCCGAGCGGAAGCGTAATCGCACAACATCCGGATTACTCGTACGTGGATGCGAACCACCTCGCTAAGCCGGGGGAAATTCTTACCATCTACCTGGCGGGCATGGGCGCCACCAACCCGGCGGTGAGTTCCGGTCAGCCATCACCCTCCATGGAGCCGCTGGGGCGCGTGACGACACAGCCCACGGTGCTGGTGGACGGCCAAATGGCGACCGTGCAATTTGCCGGGCTGACCCCGGCTGCGGTGGGCCTGTATCAGATTAACTTCACCGTGCCGCTCAATAGCCGGTCCGGCAGCCTAAGCCTGGTGGTGTCGCAGAACGGAATCCAGAGCAATACCACCATGTTGCCAGTAAGCCAGTAGCTTAGGACGGTTCCGATTCGGCGAACAATTGCGCCATGATTGCCTCAATGTGTACTCGGGAGCAGTCAATGTGCGGAAAGTCCGTATTCCGCTCCTCAAAAATCATTGACAGATCGGTGCCCGCCAGGATGATCCCGTCCAGGTGGTCACGATCGATCAGCCGACGCGCCAGCGCCGATAATTCCTGGCGCTCAACATCCGAACCAGTGCCTGATTCCGCCAGATGCATGTAGATGGTGTGGATCAAATCGATTTCAGCGGGTTGGGGCCGCACGATTTCAGCCCTGGTGATTTGGCCGAAGAGACCGGTCTCGATGGAGAAGCGTGTTCCGAACACGGCAACGCGGCGAAGCGCCCTCGCGGCCAGCGCCTCATCGGTAGCGGTCAGAATATTTATGAGCGGCAGGGGAGAGATTTCCGTGAGTTCGGGCGCGCAGATGTGTGGCGTGACGGCTGGGATCACAGCAACCTCGCCGCCGGCTGCGCGCAGGCGGCCGATGAGTTCCGCAAGATACTGGGCGAGTTTCATTCGCTCGCCGGCTCGAACAAACGCCAGCCCATGAGACATGTCGGCATGAACCATGACCAGACGCAACACACTTCCGCGTGCTTCATGCGCGCGTGCGAGTTCGCGGTAGTAGTGAATGGCCGCTCCGACGCCGAGGCCGCCGACAAGACCCAGGCAACGTTGGGAAGTGTAGTTCGCCATGCAGGTTTCAGTGTGGCATCAGATTCACTGCACTGTGGCTCTGAGCAGACTGTTCCGGCAGCTTGAGCCGGACGAAACAAAGCGTTACTGGCGCTCGGCCAAGTATAACGACGCTACCGCTGTTGGTTCCAGGCGGTAAACTCAACGGTCATAATAACTTCCTGCGACTGCGGCGTTGCGCCAGGTTCGAGCGCTTGAGCCCCCAAACCGCTTTGTCTGTTGGACACTCGTGCCAGAGCCGCTGCATTGACCGAGGGGTCTGAAGACGCCAGCACTTCCACTTCCGTGAGTTTCCCATCAGGGGATTGCATGCCGTGCAGTACTACAATCTGCGCCATGGGGCTCGGAGCCGGTGACGGCGCCATCATCCGAGAGCGCCACGGTGGCGTCATCGGCGGCCCGACGCCGATCTGGTTCAAGCCTGCAGGCTGAAATGCGGCGGGGTTGTTGGGCGGGTCGGTCACGCTCTCAGTCTGCGCCTCAATGACGGTTTGCCCTGCTTGGGTAATGGTGAACTTATTCCAGATCAGTTTGTCATGGAAGGCCAGCGCTTTTGAATAATCGTAATGGACAAACAAGCCCGGCACCGGGGAGTAAGTGACCAAGGTGTTGGCCTTTGGGTCCAGGCAATACTCTTCCTCGTCCCAGCGGCGGCCATCCGTGCCGGCATTTGTCATGGCATTGCGCGAAATCAATGTGCAAGTCAGCGCGGTGCCGTCCAGGTTCGCTGGGGCGATCCGTAGGGAGGCGCGAGGCCCTAAGGGCGGCTGATTGAAGAAAATTGCCGCTCGGACTTGAGCCAGGCGCAAGGGCAGGGCATTGGCTGCCTGGTCGCTATAGAGAACGCCCCTGATTTGCAGATTCACAGCAGAATAGTTGGGGCCTTGCGCGGTCCAGCGGTAGCGGTTTGCACCGGGCGAAGTGTCTTCCAACTGCCATTTGCCATCGGCTGTAGTGAACGTCGTCTTTAAATTGTATGGATGTGACCGCACATTGGAAAGCCGGTGCGAGTTGCCCAGCAGATCGATGATCTCGGCGCGCTGGCTTACATCCCGCACCGGCTGGGCATTTGCGGGAACCAGTTCCAGCGGATCGGACGGGACCGGCGGCGCTTGCTGGACGGTCATCGGGGGAATCTGACCGGACAGCAGCGGTAACAGACCGGTTACAAGCAGGATCGGGTGAAGGCGGGTAGTCACAGCAACCTCCAATGCCTAATTCTACTGGATATAATCGGCGGAGTCATGAACATCCCGATTACCCGGCGCACCGCCCTGCAAGTCCTTGGCGCTTCTCTTGTGACCGGCGCTTCGGCAGCCACGAAAGAACCGATTATCCGGACCATTCTGAAAGACATGAAACCCGGCGAGCTAGCGGGCGGGGCGACGCTGTTCCACGAGCACATGTCCTTTACGGGCGATTTCTGGGCGAGGTTGATGGTGAATATGCGGGCGCAGTTCGCGGCTCGCAATCCTACTGCCAGCGCTCCGCCACCCGCGCCTCCACCGCAGACGGGCACTTACTTCATGGAAGACCTGGACCTGATGGTGGAGGAGATGCGCTGGGCCGCACAGAACGGGGTCGCTTGCATCGTCGATGGCGGGCATGAAGACATGGGCCGCAGTCTTCCGTTCTTGAAACAGCTCGCCATCCGCTCCGGAATGCCAATCGTGGCAGGCGGCGGATACTACACGCATCCTTTTTATCCGCCCGAGATCGCGGCCATGAGCGAAGATCAGATCGCGCAGGAATTGATTCGCAAAGCAAACACCCAACCGCTGGGAGCGTACGGCGAGATTGGCAGTTCGGATGAGATAACGCCGGACGAGCGCAAGGTGTTTCGCGCGGTGAGTAAGGCGCATTTGAAAACCAATCTGCCGATCTTTACGCACACGGCTTTTGGAAAAGCGGCATCGGAGCAATTGGACATCTTTGAAGAGATGCACGTGGATCCGAAGCATGTGGTGATCGGCCACCTGGGCGGCATTCTCGATCCCAAGGCGGAAATACACAAGGAGATCGCAAAACGTGGAGCCTATGTCGGCTTCGACCGGCTGGGCGGAGGCACCGACGCGCGGCAGGTGCCGATTGTGCAAGCCATGCTGGATGCGGGATACGCCGACAAAGTAATGCTGGCGTCGGATTTCAGCAGTGTGCGACTGCTGAAGCACAATGGCGGTCCTGGGTATGCGGTGACGCTTACCGTGTTCTTGCCGTTGTTGAGAAAAGCCGGTGTGGATGAGAAGACCATCCACGGAATTGTAGTGGACAATCCGCGCCGCTTCTTGGCGTTTACTCCGAAACACAAACATCCTGCGATGTCTTAGTAGTTGCATTGGAGTGAAAGTAGCGGGAGACCGCTAGCAGCTTCATTCTGCCTGCTATGATGACGTGCCCGCCAATCGGCACGCGAAAATTCATAGCGCCACGATTCCCGCAACTTCTCCGGCCGCAAACGGCCAGCCGGCTTGCCTCTTCAACGTGGCGTAGACGGATCGCTCAAAGTCGTCCAATAGCCCAATCGCGGCCTTGTCGACGAACGGCAGAAACTGCATGCACAGAACCGCGCAGAGATTTCGCTTGGGATCGATCCAGTAGAAGGTGTTGAACAAACCCGCCCAGGCCAGGCTTCCTGCCGAACGTCCTCCCTTATAGGGCGTCGTGTTGAGCAGGAATCCGAGACTCCATTTTTGGTTGGCGCCAGGCTGGATATCCACATCGCTCGAGAGATCGAGCCGCTGCGACTTCATTTTGCCCGCAGTCAACGGCCCGATCTGATTGCGTTCCATGCTGGCAACCGTCGGGGCGCCAAGAATCCGGACGCCAGTCGAGCCGCGTCCACGACCCAGGATCATTTGCATGAAGCGCACATAGTCGCCCGCAGTGGAGTAAAGCCCGCCACCGCCGTTGTACTCCTTGGGCGGTTGCGGTTGTGTTCGCTCATTTTCTTTCAGCGATCCGTTTTCCTGCCGTTGGTACATGGACACCAGCCGGTCGAATTTTACGGGCGGGAGGAGGTAGCTGGTATCCACCATTTCTAACGGCTTCAGAATTTTCGCCTGGAAATAGTCTTCCAGATTCATGCCGCTGACGGCTTCCACCAGGCGCCCGGTCCAATCCACTCCGGTGCCATACTGCCAGCGTGTTCCCGGCTCAAACATGAGCGGCGGAATACCCTCCGGCTTGGGCACCTGTGAATTGTAGCGGAATGCATCGGCATCCCAGATGTCATAACAAAATCCTGAGGTGTGTGTAATCAGATGATGCAGCGTGATGGGCGTTCGCAACGGGCGAAGGCGCGCATTGCCCGAGCCGGGATCGAATCCCTCCAGCACCTGAAGCTCAGCAAGTTGCGGGAGATGGGTCGAAACTGGTTCATCTAATTTCAGTTTGCCCTGTTCCACCAGTTGCAGCACCGCCACGGTGGTGATGGCTTTGGTCATGGAGGCGATGGAGAAGATGGAATCCGGCCGAACGGGTACGCCGGACGAATCGCGCGTGCCGAAGGCGCCCTCATAGAGAGTCTTCTTTCCGCTGGCCACCATTCCGACCACGGCGGGAATTTTTCTTTGCGCGATCCCGGCGCCGAGACTCCGGTCAATTGGGCCCGCCACCGGACTGGTTGCGCCGCGCAACATCGGCGCGGCCGCGCCCAGCAGCACGCAGACAGCATCCCTTCGACTTCTCCGCAGTGTAGTGTAGCTCAAAGATGCATGCGCTGCGCATCCCAGCATGCCTGAGCGCCTTGGCATCTTGTATTGGCGTGGAGGACTTCGTGCAGGCGCTGGCGTTTCTGGTCCGGCAGCTTCGCGCCGATGTTCCTGAGTTCGGCGGGATCCTGCACCAAGTCGTAATAGGAGACCTCGCCGGTTTCATACTCGACGTACAGTCCATCCTCAGTGCGTAGCGCCTCATAGCTCGGCGGATTCGCCGAGTGCTTTTCCGGGGCGTCGGGGTCATCGGGGCTGACAATGGGAGCGCCGTGATGTTCGATGAGAGCCATGCGCCGCCAGTCGGTGTTTCCAGTGCCTCGAAGTAAGGCAACCAGGCTATGTCCATCCAGCGGCTTCGGGGAAGAAGCCCCGCCCAGTTCCTCGAATGTCGGACATAAGTCGACGTTCTCAACGATCTGATCCACGACAGAGCCCTTCCGGACGCCGGGTCCGACGATGATCAGTGGCACGTTGATATCGATATCAAACGGGGTCATCTTGCCCGGCCGAAGCGAGTATTCCCCCATATGTAAACCGTTGTCGGAGCTGAACACGATGTAAGTGTTCTCGTCGCCGAGCGCGGCTAGCGCCGACCGGATATCCCCAATCATCTTGTCGATCGCCAACACGGACTGGGCGCGCATGCGGAAGGCCCGGTTGATATTTTTCGTGGCCATCGGAACCAGCGGCGGGATGCCCTTGAGCCAAGCCGGGGCGGCGGCATCCGGCCGTGCGGCGAACGCCGCGGTACGAGGCGCCACCAGTCCCGGAAATTTGTCGGCGTCGCGCGGCGCGGGAATGTAAGGAGCGTGCGGCGCGAAGGTCGCAATTTCGATGAAGAACGGGTTCCTCCCGGCCTTGCGGATAAATTCGATCCCGAGCCGGGACGCAACGTCGGTCAGATAGGCTGGTTCCTCGCTCCCGTACCGCACGACCTTACGGTTCTGATTGAGCCGGTAGTTGAACTCGGCATATCCGGCGCCGGCGACGTCCCATTCGTCCCAGCCTTTCGGCACACCGTTCCGTATAGGGAAGTAACCGTTGAGGTATTTGCCGAGCATGGCGGTTTTATAGCCGGCCCGTTGCAACGCCACCGCGAACGTTTGCGACTCGTTGCCATGCACGTTGAAGGCGTCGTACCCGCCGTCGGAGCCCGTGTTCTTGAAGACTCCCGTGTTGTGGGGAAACTTGCCGGTGAAAATGGAAGAACGTGAGGGACAGCACAGAGAATCGGTGACGAAATAGCGCGAGAAAGTTGTTCCCTCCTTCTGCATGGCCAGGAGATTGGGCATGTACTGGACGAGATTCATCGAGAAATCGTCGGCCAAAATGAACACGATGTTTGGTTTTTTTGCGGGGGGTGCTGGTTCGGGCATCACCTCTGAGGGGCAGACCAGGAATGCCACAGTTAGCCAGACCCGCGCTTTTGTCATCACCGCTCCTTGCTTGGTAGGATACATGGCTTCCGTGCAGTGGCGCCAGCACGGACTAAAGTCTGTGCCACCCTAAGCCAGACATCCCGACTGCCTCGTGGCACGGGCTTTAGCCTGTGCTCTGCGGTAGATATGTAGAAAACTCCAGTGCACAGGCCAAAGCCTGGGCCACCTTGCGTCTTGCATCCAGTCTTGGCAGAACGTAGAAGTTCTAGCGCGCCAGCGCACGGGCCGCAACGGTAGAATATTGCCAGGATGATCCAGCCGATTACGGACCAGGAGCGAAGCGAGCGCCAGGCTAGCGTTGCGCGCGCTGTAGCGTCCGTGCGGCTAGAAAGTCTGGAGCCGACCGAGGCAGCCAAAGCGGTCTTTGCTCGCTACATTGCTGGCGACTTGACGACCGAGGAGATGGCTGCGGAGATTCGAGTGCTGAATGCCCGAGAGTTCGGACCCGTACACCTACCCGGGGACTGATGTCCTGCGCAACATCCTCGGCGTCCATGAACCCCAGCGCCTGGACGCTTTCGAAGCGAACGCGACAGCGGCGCGGCTGATCGAACTCGACGCGAAGCCTCTCGCTGGCCAGTTCGATGTCGCGCACTTTCGGGCGATTCACCGGCACATCTTTCAGGATGTCTATGCGTGGGCCGGTGAATTCCGGACGGTCAACATCTCGAAGGGAGGCCAGCTCTTCGGGGTTGCTGCATTCATCGAACCAGCGTTGCGGGAGGTGCTGCGAAGATTGTGCGGAGAGCATTGCCTGAGAGGACTCGACGTTCGGAAGTTCACGTTGCACGCCGGCTTTTACCTGGGAGAGCTCAATGCGATTCATCCGTTCCGGGATGGTAACGGCCGCGTACAGCGGGAGTTCATCCGGCAACTGGCCGCGCAGGCCGCTTTCTTGATCGACTGGGGAAGGGTGACGCGCGAGCAGATGTTGGCGGCGTCCATTGAGAGCTTCAAAACCGGCGACAGCTCCGGATTGGCCGGCCTGATCGAGCGGTCGTTATCACCGCGAGACCGTTAAAAGCGGTTGATTGCTGCCGGCACTGCCAATGGTGACCTGCAACGGGTAGTCGCCTGGCGCGATGTTGGGCATCACGAAATTCAACTGCATCAGTCCCACATAGCCTGGCGCCATTCCGGCGAACTGCACGTTGGCGGTAGATCCGCCTACCGAAACGGTAGTCATCAGCTTTTCCTGCGACAACGGCGTTAGAGGCGCCGGCGCGCCGGTGGGAATTGGATTATCCAGTGGTCCTGAGCCGATCAGATAGCCCACCATGACACTGCCTGGCTTGGCGCCATTGGCGGCGGCGTTCACGCTGCCGTCCGGGTTGATGACCACAGCACGGTTGTTTGCGTCGCCGTAAGTCAGAATCGATGGCGCGGCTGGTTGCACAGTCACTGAAACGGCGCCGCTGGCAATGCTGCCGGCAACCACTGACACCGAGGCCGCTCCCAAGGATGCTTCCTAAGGCATTTGAAAAATGACCTGCAGCGGGCTGACGTAGATCAGAGGCGCGGCTTTCCCGTTGACCATCACCTGTATGTTGCCCAGGGTTAAAGGCAATGCGGGTCCGGGCGCGGCGGATGCGACAGCCGCCGCCAGGTTGATCCCATAGATATCCACCAGCGATCCGGGCGAAACTGCGGTGGAGATGCCGGCGTGTATGACGATACCCGCGGCATTTATTGCCGGCGGCGCCAGTTCAAAATGCGCCCGCAAAATGTCATCGGGAAAGGAATTCGCATCGGTTGCAAACAGCTCAATGTACTGGGCTCGCAGACTGTTGTTCTTGCCCAATGGGTAAATGCCCGTTTCCAGCAGTTGAATGTACGTCGCGTCGTTACACGGCGCGGCGCCCGCGGATGGCTCAGTACACGCGGCAAACTTGCCGGTACTGGAGACGAGATCCTAATTGGTCTGAAACGCGATCAGAGTTCCCAAGCTTTGCGCAAATTGAATGGTGGCTGGCTGCGCCGGCGAGTCCGCATACAGCGTGTTGTTCTGAATCACCAGATGACCGGGAAATTTCTGACTCGCGAGCGTCAACGGTGGCCCGCTCAGGTCGGGAATGTTGCCGGTGAGGATCGAGCCATCCTCGGCAATCGGTGGAAACGGAGTGTTGGTCCGGCAATGATGGCCACGGTGAAGGATTTGTCGGGAAAACTCTTGTGAAACGAACTGGTGATGGCATCCCAACCCTGCAGCAGCAGAGAAGGAAGGTACCCCGCATTCTGCCACGTGACGATGGCATCGCTGACGCAGGCCAGGCCGGTGGATTGCGGAGTCTCTTCGGGTAAATGGAGTTCGTCGGTGTCGCGATTGATTCCCGTAAGCCGGAGGAGTGTCAGCGGTTTGTAAGTTCCAGCGTCCTTGAGATGGGCCGACAGCGCCGCCAGCATGGAATCAAATTGCTTTAGAAATGCCGGATCCCAAGGGGCCGCAATCGTTTCTTGTTCGCAGACGTTCGACGCGCCGCCCTTGCGGGAGATGGAGAAGCTCAGCGGCCTGGCGCCTCCTCCGCCCGGCGCGGGCTGAAACAGCCAGGACGGAGTATGAGTGCCGTCGGTGACCGAGAGGGTGATCTTCTTGCCAGCCGAAGCCGCCTGACTCATCCACTTGTCGAGTGTGGCCCATTGATACTGTCCGAGAGCCGGCTCGATTTCATCCCAGCCGATGACTAACAAAAAGCCGTCAACACCGGGAACGCGGAGCGCCGCAGTCAGGGATTTGGTGTTCTCGTTGGCGATGTCGTTGCCGCCAACGTAAATACCGCGCAGATCGGCCGGTGAACTCTGCGCCCGCGCGAGCGAGCAAATCACCAGCAGGAGCATCCCCCGCGTTACCATTTTCTGGGCCGCCAGCTTTGCGCTAGTATACACGATGGATGCTGGCTTTTCCCTGCGATGCGGTCCTGTTCGATATGGATGGCACGCTGGTGAATTCGAATGCGGTGGTGGAGCGGATCTGGCGGGCATGGGCGGCACGGAATGGATTTGATCCGACGCCCATTCTCGCTGTTGCACATGGCCGGCGTACTTCGGAAACCATGCGCGAGATTGCGCCGGGGCTCGATTTCCAAAAGGAAGCGGCCTGGTTTGATGCGCAGGAGGAAGCGGATGCTGAGGGAATTGTCGAAGTTATCGGTGCTAAGGCGTTGTTGGCGCGGATCGAGCGCTGGGCCGTAGTGACATCGGCGCATCGGCGATTGGCGGAGATTCGGATGCGGTCGGCGGGTCTGCCCGTGCCTTCGGTGCTGGTTTGCGGAGACGAGATTACCCGGGGCAAACCAGATCCGGAAGGTTATCTGAAAGCTGCTGAGATGCTTGGCGTGGAGCCCGCGCGTTGTTTGGTGGTCGAAGATGCGCCGGCCGGCGTTGAAGCGGGTC
>Ga0075017_100000217_pt1 | contig 28658 bp, 21 predicted proteins | sample AleBraG_ABR_2012_FD_71475 | JGI IMG/M metagenome (GOLD analysis project Ga0075017, IMG submission 71475) | Freshwater sediment microbial communities in response to fracking from Pennsylvania, USA - Alex Branch Run_MetaG_ABR_2012 | ecosystem: Environmental > Aquatic > Freshwater > Creek >... | reverse complement strand
CAGGTAATCTCGAGGATCCGCACGCAGCTCAATGTGGAGATTGCCATGCGCGAAATCTTTGAGAACGCCACCATAAAGGGCATCGCCGCTGCCGTGGAAGCCGCACCGCCGCTCGCCACAGACAGCGGCTCACGCCTAGCGCCTCTGCCTCGCGATGCTTATCGCACAAACCTCAAATAAGTAGGTTGGCGCCACTCCACTTGTTAACCGGTATCGCCTCCCATCACAGCGCTTGCCACCCGGCGGCGGGACCCGGACAAGTCGTGAAGAAAGAGACCCCACCGATCTGACAGTAATAGGCCTGTTGACCGAGCAGTGCGCGCAATTCGCGACGAGAAATGGTCCGATAGAAGGGATAGTCCCGATAGACCAACGACTTACATTTGCGATAGATCCAATGCACGAAATTGAGCCAGGTGGCTGAATTTTCGTGAAACTCGAAGAACAGCGGAGCATTTCCAAAAGAGGCGAAGATGGTTGGCAACGACTCTGGGCGCAGATACTGCAGTACGCCGAGGCCCACCACCAGGTCGAATTCAAAATCTCGGCAATCCAGCTTTTCAATTTCTCCAGACTTAAACGCGTAGCGATCCTCGGATATGCCAAGATCGGCGGCGCGCTTTGCCGCCGTCGCAATCGCGGTTTCTGAAATATCTAGGCCTGTTACATGAGTGGCTCCCCCCTGCAGCAGATCACACGACAGTCGCCCGGTTCCGCAGCCCAGCTCCAGCACTTTTCGCCCGTGTATGTGTGGCTTCAAGAACTCTATCGCAAAATTGTGGCGCACTCTCAGCTTGCCGCGAAAGAGAGTGGCCAACTTCTCCAGCACGCTTAATTTTTGCGCATCAGCGTCATAGACGCTGCCGTCCCACGCCAATACAAACTTATTCCAATATTCCTTTTGCGATTTCATGTGTCGATATCCATTCTTGACCGTATTACTTGAACTCGATTAGATGATGTGTTCAGGAAACGCCTGTTTCAACTTGATAGCCGCCGCAAAGTCGCACTTGTGCTCGTACTGCCAGTGTTCGTACTTCTTAAGCGCCTCGTCTTCAAAACCCGGGTGGCACATGACTTCAAGCGTAGAAGTCCCGGCACCGGATCCATCCGCTCTGAGCACGCGGATCCATGAATCGAGCACGGCTGCCGTCAGGTGGCCGCTGTGAGCCAGGCCGATGAATCTGTCCGTCTTGGCCAGCCCGCGTAATGGGCCGCGAAATGCCCAAATGGCTGCCATCGAGATCAGGCCTGAGACCGGTAATCGTGTGACTCTTGGGGCTGCGGCGAGCGCCAGCGATGGCATTTCCACCGGGCGACGTACCCTCGAAATACCGTACTCCCGGACCACAGAGCCCACGATGGAGGCCATGACAGGCAGGACATGCAGATGTCCGTGTCCGTCCAGGTACTTGGGTTGAATGCCAAGACTCAAGAGACGCTCGACCTGAGCGCGTGTCTCGGTCTCCAGGTCCTGGCGTTCGACCCGGCCCGTGAGGATGTCCGCCACCATTCGGCCTCGGCTTTTCAGCCTTCCTGCCTCCGTTACCAAGGTAGGGATGCGGTTTGCCGGCGAGATGGGCATCTCACCATCAAGACAGAGATGCAGTCCGATTCGATCGTGAAAGCGCTCCGGTAGTCCTTTGATACCGTCCTCCACATAGTCCGAGCACACCAGCGCGGACGCGTGACTCAAGGCGCCCGCTTCGAACAAATCCACCACGGCGGCATTAACTCCCGGGGTGAGACCAAAATCGTCGGCGGTTATGCAGAGTCGCATCAAATGGAGTGCCCGATATTCGCGTTAGTGGTACTTCGAGCGCGGTGCAGGCGTCACGGTGGGGACGCATTATACAGCGCATGAGCAGCGCAAGCGGCTAAGAGCGCTTGATTTCGGGCACCTCCGCCATCAAAACCGGTGCGCGATGCAGGTACTCGGTCGTGCGGCGCTTGGCGCGGATGTCATCGTAGACATGCTGCGCCTGCTCCACACTGAGTGCCAGCGCTGCGGCCAATTCCGTCGCCGCCACGCCATGATTGATGGCCCACAGCGCCAAGTCCATCTGGCGATACGGCAGCGCGAAATAGAACTCGTCCTGCCCCTGTGGCAGGCTGTAGGTGTCGGTCGTGGGCGTAGCCGTGCAGATGCGCTCAGGCAGCTGCAGGTGGCGCGCGAGCGCATACACCTGCGTCTTGTACAAGTGCGCTATGGGCTTGACGTCCGCCGATCCGTCACCATTCTTGACGAAGAAACCCTGATCGTATTCGAGTCGGTTGGGCGTACCGACCACCGCGTAGTTGAGCCGGTCGGCATGGAAGTACTCCAGTGTCTTGCGCACCCGCTGCTTGAAACTGGTGGCCGCGACGATCTGCAGATACTCCTGCAGCCCCAGGCGCTCCTCGCGCAGCGTGCCCTGCGGGGATTGCGCCACGACCTTGAATTGATTGATGCGACCCTGCAGGCCGCCCGTGATGGCGAGCTTCACGCGCCAGTTCGAATCGTAGTCCGGAATCACGCGCCGGATGGCCTCGTCGCGCCAGCGGTAGCAGCCGATGGCTTCCAGCGTTGGGGCGATGTCCACGGTCTCGACTCGCACGCCCAGATGCTGGGCCAGCATCTGGCCATGCTCGGCGCTCTCATCGGCCGAGTCGCGCTCCGGCAGGATCAGGCAAAACACCCGTTCGGCGCCCAGCGCCCGCACGGCCAGCGCCGCGCACACCGAGCTGTCGATGCCGCCGGAAATGGCCACCACCAGCCCGCGCCGGTGCAGCAGCTGCGCGGTCACCTCGCGCAGGCGCTTGAGAATGCGCGCCTCTTCCTGCGCGCAGTCCAGATCCAGTACCGACTCGCTCAGTGCACTCATTCAGACGCACCCCGTCAGGCCGCGGATCGCCCTGTCTTCGTCCAGGAGCGCCCGCACCTCACGGAAAGTACCGATCTTCGCCATCCGTTTCAGCATCCCGGCCCCCTGCCCCAAGCCCACTTCGAAGGCCAGCGCGCCGCCGGGGCGCAGCATACTCGGCGCATCCTGCAGCAGACGCAGCAGTATCGCCACGCCAAAAGGCCCGCCGTCGAAGGCCAGGCGGGGCTCGCGGGTGGCAATCTCGGCGCTCATCTGATCCACCCGGGCAGTGCCGATATAGGGCGGGTTACAGGTCAGCACGTCCACCTTGCCCTGGAACTCCGGCGTGGCAAAGGGCGCCAGCAGGTCCCCGCAGCGGAACTGCACGCGCCCCTCCAGGTCCAGGAACTGTGCATTGCGCCGGGCGAGAGACACCGCCTGCTCGCTCAAGTCCGCCCCGAACACCCGCGCGCCGGGCACCGCCGCCGCAATCGCGAGCGCGACATTGCCGGCACCGGTGCAGACATCGACGACAGTGACCGTACCGGCCCGCGCCGCCCGCTCGCGCGCCAGCTCCACCGCCGCGCGTCCGAGGATCTCGGTCTCCCTGCGGGGCACCAGCGCTTCGGGCCCGGCCAGCATCTCGAGCCCCATGAAATGCTGGCGAGCGGTCAGATGCGCGAGCGGCTCACCGGCGTGGCGACGCGCCAGCAGCGCCTGCAGGACGGCATGGCCATTGGCATCCAACTCGGGCAGATCCGCGATCAGCGACCGCGTCGCGGACATTGGCGTCCCCGCCGCCGTATGCCACAGCGCCCGCAGGGTGCTCTCGGGCGTCTCCTCGGGTTTGTCTGGCAGGGTCTGCAGCGTAGCGCTCAACTGCGCCAGCAGCATCGCGAAGCGCTCGTTCATGATCCGGCTCGCAGCGCCTTCTTGCTGACCTTGCCGGTGACGGTCCTGGGCAGATCGGCGCACACCACGATCTCCTTGGGCACCATGAAGTTCTCCAAGCGCCCGGCGCAGTGGGCGCGAATCTGCTTCTCGGTCAGGGCGGCGCCCGCCTCCAGCACCACGTAGGCGCGAATCGCCTGACCCAGCAGCAGATCGGGGATACCGAGCACCGCGGCCTCGCGGATGCCGCGCAGTTGATGCAGGACATTCTCGACCTCGACTGGACTGACCTTCTCGCCCCGGGTCTTGATGATGTCGTCGCTGCGGCCGACAAAATACAGAAAGCCCTGAGCATCCATGCGGAAGAAGTCCTGGGTACACAGCACGCGCTCCCCGGGCAGCTTGCCGGGCTTGAGCACGATTTCGCTCAACTCTGGTCGATTCCAGTAGCCGGCCATCACGTGAGGGCCGCGCACGTAGAGTACGCCGGTCTCACCGGGCGGTGTCGGCTGGCCATCCGCCCCAAGCAGATACACCTCGGTGCCGGGAATAGCCTTGCCCACCGACCCGGGCTTCTGATCGGCCAGCTCAGGCTCCAGGTAGGAGACGCGTTTGCATTCCGTGAGTCCATACATGCGGTAGATCAGCGCCTGCGGAAACACGCCCCGCAGGCGCGAGACGAAATCGTCGGGCAGCGCCGCCGCCGTATTGGTGAGGCGCGTGACGCTCGGAAAGCTCAATGGCTCGCGGCCGTGCATCGACAATAGCATGGCAAAAATAGTCGGCACCCCGGGAAACACCGTCACGCGCTGCTCGCGCATCCGCGCGAACACCTGCGCGGGAAACGCAAAGGAGCGTTCGAGCACCAATGTGGCGCCCAGGTGCACCGTCATCAGCAGCTGGTACAAGCCATAGTCAAAAGCCAGCGGCAGTACCAGCAGGATACGATCCTCGGCCGAGAGGCGCAGGTACTCGATGAGACTGCCAACCGCGAACAGCATCGACTGATGCGTCTGCATCACCCCCTTGGGCTGGCCGGTGCTGCCGGAGGTATAGATCAATGCCGCCAGATCGAGCGAAATCGTCCCAGGATCGGCACTGAGCGGTGCAGCACCCACCACCAGTGCGTCAAAGGGCTCGATGCCTGGTCTGGCCGGCAGTCGACCGGAACAGATCACCGTCGAGAGCGGCCTGGCATGCGCCAGCGCCGACAGGAACTCCTTGGAGAGATGACCGTCGGTCAACAGCACCCTGGCGCCGCTGTCGTCCAGCACGAAGGCCAGCTTGTCGGCCTTGGTCTGGGGGTTGATGGCCACGAATACGCCGCCGGCCAGCAGGGTCGCGAAGATCGACACGACGCAGGGCCAGGTGTTGTCCATGTAGATGGCCACGCGATCGCCGCGCTGCACGCCGCGATCGCGCAGCACCGCGGCCAGCCGCAGCGCGCTCTCGTGCAGCTGCGCGTAGCTGTAGGCACGATCGTCCATGACGAGCGCGGCCTTGGCCGCCAGCGCAGGGTCGGCAGCGCTATCGAGCAGGCCGTGATGCAGCAGGCGCCGGGGGCGCATGGCTAGGGCGCAGACTTCAGCCGCTTGACGAAGCGCACGATGTTCTGCACCGAATCGAAGTTCTCGGGCAGCATCTCGCTGTCCTTGACCTTGATGTCGAAGCGAGTTTCCAGAAACATGATGACTTCCAGGATGCCCGTCGAATCGATGATGCCCTTCTCGAGCAAGGAATCATCATTGCGCAGCTGAGCGTCATCGCTGCTGAACAGATGATTCTCCAGCAGGTAGTGGCGGATTGCACCCTCATACTCGCCATCGACAGCAATACTCACGCCTTCTCCCGTCGTACGAACTGATCATCGAGCAGCATGGTCGAGAGGATCCCGACGAATGCCATGTTATCCGAGAAGCCTATGGCGCGGCCTGCGCGGCACTTCTCAAACAGCCGACTCACGGCCGCGGCATCGAAATACCCTGCCGCCGAGACGCGTGAGGGACCCATCAGCTCCGCAACATAATCCAGGGCTTGGCCATTGGCGAAGAAACTCAGGCTGTCCGGGGCCCGATAGGGCTGCTTGACGCGGGTGGCGATCTCCCCCGGCAGCAGCTCCTCGAGCGCCTTGCGCAGCACGGCCTTCTCCGTCAGCCCCCGCAGCTTGTAGTGCGCGGGCAGGCGATTGGCGAACTCGATCACAGTATGGTCCAGAAACGGGAAACGGCCCTCGACGGAGTTCGCCATGGCCACGCGATCGCCCTGGGAGCACAGCAGGTAGCCGGACATGAGCGTCTGGACCTCAACGTACTGGTCACGGGCCAGCCCGTTCCAGCGCTCGAAGTCCGCTGGCAGCAGCTCCGCTGCCCAGCGCGTGGCCTCCAGGCCCTGCAGCCGGGCGCGGACATCGGGGCTGAAGAAGTTCCAGAGCCTGCCTGTGGTCGCCCAACGCGGCCTGTGGGCGTAGAAGGGGTCGGCGGTGTCGGTCAACCCCCTGCCAAAGAACGAGCCCGCCAGAGCCGCATTGCCGACGGGAGAGTGCTTCAGATAGGGGTAGAGCCGGGTCAGCAGGGCGGCGCGGGCCTTGGAATCGGGCTGGCGAGCCCAGAAGCGCCGGATCTTGGCTTCCTTGAATATGTCATATCCGCCGAAGACCTCGTCGGCCCCCTCCCCGGTCAGTACCACCTTGTAGCCCGAGCGGCGAACCAGGCCCGAGAGCAGCATCAACGGCACCGGGGCCGTGCGCAGCACCGGGGACTCGGCGTGCTGCACGAAGCGGGGAAACAGCGAGCCGATATCGGCCCGGGCGCAGCGCACGCTGGTGTGCTCCGTCCCAAGGTAGTCCGCCATCAGCGTCTGGTAGTGGCTTTCGTCAAACTCTGCGTCCTCGAAGCCAACCGAAAAGGTGCGCAGCGGCGTCGAGGTGAAGCGACGGATCAGAGCCACGATTCCCGAGGAGTCCAGGCCACCGCTGAGGTACGCCCCGACTGGTACATCCGCCCGCAACTGCAGCCGCACCGCATCGATCATCCGCTCGCGCAGCTCGCTCCCCGCCGCAGCAAAACTCAGCGACGAATAATCGCCCGCCGGCGGGCAGGTCCAGCGCCAATAGCGGGTCAGGACCTGGCGACCGTCCTGCACCGCGAGTACGTGGCCGGGCGGCAGGCTCTTGACGCCGCGGAAGACCGAGCGATCACCCACTGCCGACCAAAAGGTAAACACCTGGGCGAGGCCCACCGCGTCCAGTTCCAACCGGCCGCGCATGGCAGGCCGAAGCGCCTTGACCTCCGAGGCGAAGAGCAGACGCCCTGCTTCCTGCGTATAGAACAGGGGCCTGATTCCGACGCGGTCGCGGGCCAGCAACAGCCGCTGCCGCCCGACATCCCATAACGCCAGGGCAAACTGCCCGTTCAAGTGCTCGACGAACGCATCGCCGTACTGCTCGTAGGCATGCACGATCGTCTCGGTATCCGATTGGCTGTGAAACCGGTGGCCACGAGTTTCAAGATCAGTGCGCAACTCGCGGTAGTTGAAGATCTCGCCATTGAACACGACCCAGACCGACTCGTCCTCATTGGCCATCGGCTGATCGCCGGTCGTCAGATCGATAATCGACAGGCGCGCGTGCGCCAGGCCCACCGGCCCCTGCAGGTAGTAGCCGAAGCCATCGGGACCACGGTGGCGGAGCGTGCCGATCATAGCCTCGAGCTCCCCACGTCTAAGCCGGGCATCGCCCTCCCCGCCCAGTACACCAGCAATCCCACACATAAAGCGCCTCAGAGTGCTCGCCAGCCCGGCGATCTTTGGACCGGCATCGTGTATCTTAACCCGCCTCGTGAACACTGAAGCGACTGGCGACTACTTCGTACGCCCGGCCGATCTGGTGGCCGATGAGCACATTATTTTAAGCCTCCTGCGCAACGCCTCCGGCACCCCTGGCGCCGTAGAGCGCAAGTACCAATGGTTCTATGAGGAGCCCCACCTCGGGCCAACGCTGACATTGCTCCTGTGCCATAAGTCGGCGGACCACGTCGTGGGTATGGTGACCATCGGGCATCGGCGCCTGCTGGTGGATAACTTACCCATCGACGCCGGCCTGCTGGTCGATCTACACGTCGAGTCGGCTCACCGTACGCTGGGGCCTGCCCTGCAGCTGCTGCGTGAAGCGATCAGCCTGGGGCTCGCCCGGTTTTCGATTCTCTATGGATACCCGAACATCCGCGCTCAGCCTCTGCTCCGTCGAGCCGGCTTCACAATCGTAGCCCATGCCAAGCGGTTTGCGCGTGTCATACGCTTCTCAGAATTCCTACCGAAAACCGTACCACGAATTATTAGGCTCACACTCGGTGGCGCTCTCGACCTCGTTCAATGGATGCGTTTTGGTGTGAGTGCCAGCGCCGGTCCACGACCTAGTGCAGTGGTGCACGAGTACTGCGACGCCGGATTGCTCCCGGTGCCGTCATTTGACAGCGAAGCCCTCCAGGCCGCACCCTCGGTTGTCATCGGGAAGCACACGCCAGAATTCCTTCAATGGCGCTTTGGGCAGGCCGCACTACACCCGTGCATGGCCGCCACGCTAAGTAGCCCCGATCCGCGGTATGGCAGTTGCTTCTATATTCTCGACGGTAGCAGTAGCATGCTGCAGATCAGAGACACCACGGCATTGATTCATACCACCCGAAGTGCCAAACGTTTCTGGCAAGCGCTAATTTCCGAAGCCCGACAGCGGGGCTATCGCTCGGTTTCGTTTGTTTGCACAGCTAGCGATCCACTGACAGCCGAGCTTGCGAAACTGGGGTTCACAATTAGAGATCAGCACCCGGTTTTTGCAATGTGCCGCTCGACTCATGCCTCGCTCATGCAAAGGTGCTCCTGGTTGCTAAGCGATGCCGATGAGGACGAGTAGCTCGTGCACCTGGAAGGCAATTCATGGTGGGTAAACTGGACTTACGCTGTTTTCAATGGTCTCCTATGCGCCACTGGGATCGCGCCGAATTAACCAGAGCGGCACTCTCGCCTGAAGCACCTCCGCTTTGTCGCCACGGGGCTGCGATTCGCGTCAATGCCGCGTTCGAACTGCTGTTCCGATAGGGTTTTGTCATGCTTACTGAATTGCAATATAGACTGCTTAAGGCCATTCGACCTGGTGAGCCGCCGTATTTGAGTGGGCGTGCGTTTGCCGGCAAATCGAAATTGCGAACACTGCTTGGGGACCAGCTCCTTGAGGATGTTCGCGGGAAGGTGGTCCTGGACTTTGGTTGTGGCGAGGGCCGCGAATCCGTTGAACTGGCCAAGAGTGGCGCGCGAAAAGTCATTGGCGTGGACATCCAGCAACCATTGCTTGAACGAGCGAGGCAACTTGCCAGGGATGCAAATGTCAGTCACCTGTGTGAATTTACCAATGTGTCGAACGAAAAAGCCGATCTCGTGGTAACCGTAGACACTTTCGAACACTTTGCTGAGCCGGAAAAGATCCTGGCAACAATGCACAACCTCCTTGCGCCCAACGGGCTCGTATTAGCCAGTTTTGGACCCACTTGGTACCATCCATTAGGTGGGCACCTGTTCTCCGTTTTCCCATGGGCCCACTTACTATTTTCCGAGAAGGCACTCATTAGGTGGCGGAATGATCTCCGCTCCGATGGCGCGCAGCACTTCGGTGAAGTGGAGGGCGGGCTAAATCAGATGACCATTGCGCGATTCGTAAGGATTGTGAAGGCGAGCGGCTTCCGCCTGGATGCGTTGGAGGCAGTTCCTATCAGGCGCCTTGAGTTCATGCACAACCGCCTGACTAGAGAGTTTACGACGGCCATAGTGCGTGCGAAGTTGCGTCGCATCTAACGAGGAGGTCGCCCGGCTGCTTAGTAAGCGCACCGCCATGCGCGGCGTGCGCCAGCGCCGGGCTGCAGCGCCGACAGACCTCGCTCTTGAATGTCCCCAACCGGTGCACGGCACATTCCGCTGCGCAATGGCAAATCATCACGCCAGTCCGAGGCCCGAGTGATGAGGCGACACGCTGTCTGTATGCAAAAAGTGAGTACCCGTTCGCAGTAATAGACCCGCCCGGCGCACCCACCTATCTCTAATATTCATTTATCAAATCCCGGCAACGTCTATAAACCTGCACTCACGACCCCCGCTAAGCTGGTACCTACAATGACTTCGGACACGGCACTTGAACAAGGCCAGAATCCCCGCGGAGAAGTTCTTTCGAGCGTGCACACGCCGGAATTGGATGGGTTCCGGGCACTTGCCGTCACCATGGTATTCGTCGCACACGTTTGCTATGGCTCGCGCCTGCCGCTAGCCGTGCTGTCGTGGATGCCTGAGCCACTCAGACAGGTCATCACTCACGGTTGGCTTGGTGTAGATCTGTTCTTCATACTATCGGGCCTGCTTATCACTGGAATACTCGTCGACTCCAAGAACTCCGCGGCCTACTTCAGAAACTTTTATGGACGGCGCGCACTGCGAATTTTGCCGCTTTATCTAACCTGTATCGCGGTAATGTCCATTGCCTACCGGGGTTACGGCAGCTATTTCGTTCTCTCTCTTGGATTTCTCGCCAACTTTGACCATCTTTTTCATGTGCCCGAACCCCATGGCCCGGGAGTATTTTGGTCCTTGTCTATCGAAGAGCACTTCTACCTGCTTTGGCCGTTGCTTGTGTATTTCTTGAATCGTTCGCACCTGCTCTTGCTGTCCATCTTGATCGTCGGCGTCACGCCAATCCTGCGAGGTGTTTGCGCAGCTTACGGTATGGATGCCAATTCAGAGATCTACATGTATTCTTTCTTCCGATTCGACGGACTTGCTCTTGGCGCGGCGCTTGCCATCTGGGTTCGTTCTCGATATTTCACAAGCAAACACATTGTGATACTCGTGACGACCCTCGGAGGCCTCGCGTTGGCGATAACCGTCATAGGAAGGCCATACGGAATAATGCAGGGACAGAGCGTTGCCAGTGCTGCCTTGCGCTATACCCAGGCAGAGTTCCTCTTCGCTGCGGCGATAGCCTCGGCGCTTGCGCTTGGAGGATCGACTCTAACCGCTCCCTTGCGATCGCGCGTAGCGAAATTTGTCTCCGATCGGAGCTACTGCATCTACTTGATTCACCTTGCGCTGATCGATCTCTATCTTTGGACTATGCACTCCCTCAATATCAATGACATAGTGAGCCTTGGACCAGTCCTGACTGTCTGCCTTCGGCTCATCATTCTAGGTGTAACAACTCTATTGATTGCTTCCCTGTCCAGGAGGTTTCTGGAAGGCCCATTCCTTCAACTGAAACGATACTTTTGATGGCAGTCGCGGACCACTGGAGCAGCGCGCAACTGGCGGAAGAGCCTGCCGCATACTTTGGCGCCTCTTTCAGCCACTACTAGCTACAAATGCCGATCCCGCTATTCGGGTTTGCGGTGCAAGTTATAGTTCAGCAATAGCGCCAGGCGCGGCTTCTTACATACGCCACGCTTGTGGAAAGCAGTCTGCTCTTCAAAAAAGCCAATGCCGGCCTTACCGGTCAGCGTCTTTACCCGCTCACCGTACTTGCGCAAAGCCTGCTCGTCAGTCAGAAAGGGATTGATCAGACGAAGCAGGTTCTTGCTCAGGTGCGTTCCCTCGATACATGAATGTGCACCCGCCGTCTCATCAACATCAGTCAAGTAGAAATACACCTGCACTGACTTGAAGTCTGAAACATCGTAATGAAATTTCTCGGGGTACGTCGGCTTACTCAAGTTGTGCGGTTGGGTCCAAAACAGATAGCTACTGTAAAAGATTGGCTCCGCGCCGAGGTAGCCCGTTACGACATCCAGAATGAACGGGTCAGAGGCAATCTGACGAATCTCCGCACAGTCCACATGCCCCGTGAACGATTCTTTCTGCTTGAGCGAATAATCGTAGATTCCTTCGACAACCGCGGGCGGCAAAGCGAAGCCAGCGGCAAGCCCCTTCGCTTGCATCTCGGATACGTAACTCGCGGCGGAGAGCCCAGGAAAGACAGTATCGGGGCTTCTACGGAGCGCGGTATTTCGACTGTACCGGCGCAAGAACCAAACCGCGGCTCTTCGCCACGGTCCTATGATTAAGGTAGCGCGGATCGCTCGGATGCCCTGAATAATCACAGGGACGCGCAACGCGTATTCCCTAATGCGCTGCCTCATACTCAAACGAACGATCGCCTCACCTGTCATAATATTCGCCTTGTTGGCGCAGACGTGACCTGCGGTTGACGCCGTTTCGGCAAGTAATTTAGCTTACTTCTCGACAGTCGACAATCTTAGGCCTCACATTGGCATTTTGCATGAATCAATTGTTCCCGCCGTTAAACGCGCTCTTGCGCCCGCGTCGGGCCGCCCGCGCCGCGCCTCGCTCAAACGATGTATCTACCACGCCGTGCAATTGCGGCCGATCAGGCGCACTTGATTAAGATTTTTGAGCGACTGATCGATCCCTACCCGGATACGCCGGCCTCTGTGCCGGCGTCCGGGTTTCTCTCCTTCCTGTGGTCGAATACGCAAGGGGTGCGACGCTATTTGGCCGCGATGACCGCCTTTAGTGCCTTAATTGCCGCATTCGAGGCCGCGCTGTATGGCCTGCTCGGTCGCAGCGTCGACATACTCACGGCTTTTCCCTCCAACCAGCTATGGTCCCGTGGCCGATGGGTATTGCTGGCCATAGCGGCGGCACTTGCCACCAGTGTCGGGCTCGTGGCCATGCGAACGCTGATCAAACGCCAGGCGCTCGCAACAAACTTTCCTATGCGTCTGCGCTGGAATTTTCATCGATTGATCCTGCATCAGAGCGTGGCGTTTTACCAGGATGAATTCGCTGGCCGCCTCGCAGCCAAGGTCATGCAGACTGCACTGGCACTGCGCGATTTCTGGTTCACTATCACCGATATGGCCGTGTATGCCTTGATTTACGTCATCACCATCGGTCTGGTTGCTGGCTGCTTTCATCCCTGGCTGCTGTGCCCATTGTTCGTTTGGCTGATCCTCTCGGTTGCCGCCATCGTCTCGTTTGTGCCGCGCCTGGGCACCGCAGGTAAGGCGCAGGCGGATGCGCGTTCCTTGATGACTGGTCGAATCAGCGACGCTTACACAAATATCAGCACCGTCAAGTTATTCTCCCATGCGTCGCGCGAGGCCGGATTCGCTCGGCAGGCAATGCGCGAATTTGCCAACACCGTCTACAGGCAGATGCGCCTGATCAGTGGGTTCGAAGTCGTAAATCACGCCATCGGAATGCTGCTGGTCATTAGCCTTACAGGTACGGCGCTCTACCTGTGGTCGAAGGGCGCGCTGCGGGTGGGTGCGGTCGCCGCTGCGGGCGCTCTGGCAATAAGGCTCCATGGCCTGGCAAATTGGGCGATGTGGGAGATGACTGCGCTGTTCGAGAATATCGGAACTATACAGGACGGCATCAATACCTTAACTCAGCCGCAAGTGGTTCTCGATAAGCCCACGGCTAGGCCTCTGCACATCAGCTTCGGTTCGGTCCGATTCGAGTCCGTGAGTTTTGCATACCAGCGGCGAGAACAGCGAGTACTGCCGATAATCGATGACCTGAGTCTCGACATTCGACCGGGCGAGAAAATCGGCCTGGTTGGGCGATCTGGTGCAGGCAAATCCACATTGGTAAATCTCCTGTTGCGATTTTACGATGTGCAGACCGGGAGGATTCTGGTCGACGGCGTGGACATCTCCGACGTCACCCAGGAAAGTTTGCGGGCCCAGATCGGCATGGTGACACAGGATACTTCGCTGCTGCATCGATCTATTCGCGACAATATTCTGTACGGCCGCCCCGACGCGTCGGAATCGGACTTGTTGCGTGCTGCAGAGGATGCACAGGCGGCAGGTTTCATCCGCGACCTGGTCGATGCTCGAGGCCGGCGAGGATACGATGCCCATGTGGGAGAGCGCGGGGTCAAGCTTTCGGGCGGCCAGAGGCAGCGCATTGCTCTCGCCCGCGTGATGTTGAAAGATGCGCCAATATTGCTTCTTGATGAAGCCACTAGCGCATTGGATTCTGAAGTTGAAACCGTCATTCAGAGCGGTCTCACACGTCTGATGCGAAAGAAAACAGTGATTGCCATCGCACATCGCCTTTCCACCATAGCGGCAATGGACAGACTGGTTGTGCTAGATCAGGGTAGGATTATTGAAACAGGGGATCACGCAACGCTGCTGTCTAGAAATGGCGTGTATGCGCGTCTCTGGTCACACCAAAGCGGGGGCTTTATCGGCGACGAGGCATAGGCCGATGGCTACCGACCCACTCCTGCACTTAAGGGAGTGCAATTGGGGCAGACCTTAGCTACGGCGTCTTCGAACGGAAGTGTGCTCGAAGTCTAAGCATAGGCCGCTCAACAAGGTAGAAGGACATGCAGGCAAGAATTCCTGCGCACAGGAGGTTTTGCGGGAAGGCATTTAATGCCGACGTCCGCGATCGGTCTAAGAATGGTTGCTGCCAGAGGTATAACGAGTAGCTAAGCGTTCCAATCCACACTATCGGACTCCAATTCAAACAGCGGTGTGCGATACCGTCATAACGCGTCCCCCCCTCCACCAACGCCGCAATGCAAAGCAACTTCAAAGGCCCAAGCGTCACATCAACTACCGTATACCCGCTGAACGTTTCCATAAGCAACGCCCCGGCAAACAACGCCAGTAGCCGGCGGGGCGCCGTTAGCCACAGCCACGTGCGGTTGCATACCAAGCTGGATCGCATAAGTCCTACGCAACATCCTATTGCTATGCTGTCAGCTACCGCTGGGAAGACCTCCAGGTCCCGAAGTGGAGAGCCTCGAAAGAAAAGGTGCATTAGTAGCCGCGTCAGTGGCCCAAGCAAGAATACGGCGACTGCCACTCTCAATCCCCTAGTCGCCCCCGCCAGGGCAAGCGCCGCAGGCCATAGCAGATAGAATTGCTCCTCAACAGACAACGACCACAGGTGGCCAATAGCCCAACTCCGAGTGCTGAAATAGTTGACAGTCCAAGTTAGCGACGCGACCACGTCCGTACCGGTTAAGGTTGCGAAGCCACACGTTCCGGCAACCACTAACGACGCCAGGAAGACTACGAATGCCGGTAGAATTCTCAGTGCCCGGCGAGCGTAAAAGTTTCTCAGGGAAATGGCGCCGGTCAGTCGGTATTCTGCGTCAAGCAGGGTGGTTATCAGAAACCCAGAGATCACAAAGAATACCGTAACCCCTAGGTGCGAAAGCACTGTGGCCAGGTGCCGCGACGTGATTGGGAATCCCTGTGTTCCGGTCAGGTGGCCACATAGCACCATCAGAATGGAAATCGCTCTGAAGCCGTCGAGTGAACGCAGTCGACCTTGGCCATCTGCCTTTGACAACTTGGCGGGCTCCGGATTGGTCCGCGACACTGGCACTTTCCGAGGCATTCAAGTTGTCGATTTCATTGAGGGTCCAACAATTCTTGCCACGCGCACGTCATGCTACGCGGCGCAGGGTAACCGGGCCAAGCCCTAAAGGAACTGAAGGATAGGAGCGCGAGCGATATGCCGTGCCCAAGTCGGCAATCAGCCACTTACCCGGCACCCCACCCTCACCAGCACATGCCCCGGTACTGCTCTCCGGACGTCCTGCCAGGAATGGCTCGGGCCAGATCGATAACAATACGATGGTCCAGCGCATCCCCCAGTTCGCGATATTCCTTTGAAGTGTTGCCAATGATTATCGTCTCCGATGCACTAATGACGTCAGCGGTCCTCTCGCGCATCAGCGACCACAGGTGAGGAATCTCCCGCTCCACATATTCCCGATTGGCCCCAATTATATTGGCCTTAGACACATCACGATCGTGGATAACCACCTGGTACCCCTTACCGACCAACATCTCAATCAGGGTCACCATGGGAGATTCCCGCAAGTCGTCCGTGCCGGCTTTGAAAGCCAACCCCAATACGCCAACTCGCCTTGATGCGGCCGCAACAACCATGTGAAAGGCGCGCTCTATATGTCGACGATTGCTGTCCAGCACCGCCTCGAGTATCGGCAGTGGTACATCCTCAACGCGTCCTCGATGGACCAGCGCCCGAAGGTCCTTCGGCAAACAGGAACCGCCAAACGCGAATCCGGGCTTTAGATACGCCGTGGAAATATTCAGCTTCTTGTCATCACAAAACAGTCTCATTACTTCGTGACTATCGACCCCCATCACCTTGCATAGATTGCCGATCTCGTTGGCAAAGCCGACTTTGAGCCCGTGAAAGCAGTTACAGGCGTACTTCACCGTCTCTGCCACTCGCACTGCGACAACGTGGCAGGAGGATTTCACATTGGAATACAGTGCAACTACCGGTTCCGCGTGTGCCGGATTGAGTGCCCCCACTAACGTAAATGGTGGATCGCGAAAGTCTTTGATTGAAGTGCCTTCACGCAAAAACTCAGGATTTGAGCACACTGCGAAGTGCTCACCATGCTTCAACCCAGACGCTTGCTCAATTGCTGGAATGACATGGGTATCGATCGTTCCCGGCATCACGGTGCTCCGAATCACCACCGTATGCCAGCGCTTCTTGGCGCGCATTGCTACTGCGATTTCCTGCGAAACGCGCATAATGTATGAGAGATCGATGCTGCCGTTAGGCCGACTAGGCGTTCCCACACAGACGAGCGAAATCTCCGTATTGAGAACCGCATCGTGAACGTCCGAAGTCGCGCTAAGTCGCCCATCCTTGACTACAGCGGCTACCATTTCTGCAATCCCTTCTTCGACAATCGTGCTGCGTCCGGCATTAATCTGCTCCACTTTTGAGGTCGAGACATCAACGCCAATTACTCGATGACCCTCCCTAGCAAAGCAGGCGGCTGAGACGCATCCTACATACCCGAGACCGAAGACACTTACGGCGGTAGGCATGTTTACCGAATCCTCTATTTCACTAACGGGCGCATTCCGCATGCGCTGGTACACTGGGTTAGAAATTGATCAGCTACGGCATCCCAGCCACAGCTGGCTCTCACGAATCGCTGCGCATTCTGCGCCATCTCGACTGCTCGTACCGGGTCGCTCAGCAATTGTACGATGGCCGCGGCTTGCGCCTCCGGCGAGTCGGCGATGAGCAAGTGCTCGCCATTCTTAAGTGGTAGCCCCTCCGCTCCGATGGTAGTCGCCACGATCGGCGTCCCCATGGCCATGGCCTCATAGATCTTCAGACGTGTACCGCCGCCAATGCGCAGAGGCACGATACTCACGGTGGCGCTCTCAAGATATGGTCGGACATCGGGCACCGAGCCCTTCACTTCGATGGCTCGATTTCGTAGAGCACTTTGTCCCAGCGCTTGCGAGGGATTGCGGCCCACAACAGTCAATTTGGCCGATGCAATCTGTCGTTGCACCAGGGGAAAGACCGCATCGGCAAACCAGCGAATTCCGTCATCGTTAGGCATCCAGTCCATAGAGCCGACGAAAACAATCTCCGCTCCGCTCTGCCGGCGCATTACCGACGGCTCAAAATACTCAGTGTCCACCCCCGTACCCACGCTCGTCACGGACGTTACGCCATAGGCGCCTTGAATCTCCACCGCATCCGTGCCTGATACGGCAACTACATGCGAATAGCGTCGGCATTCGGCCGCTTCAAAGCGAACCATGCGCTGCCACTGCTCATGCATATATCTACGGCGTAGGCAATTCTGCGGCACGGTGGCATGTCGCTGCCAAATCATGGCCTCGACATTGTGTTGAAACAACACAGCCGGTACTGGCAATTGATCAGGCACATTGATTGATGGCGCCAAAAAATCGCATATCACCAGGTCGACCGAGCCGGCGAGTCGTTCAATCTGGCTGCGCAATGACTTGGAGCGGTACCGCGCGATTGCGTAGGGCAGTGACGAAAACAAGTTCCCAAACAGGTGCAGGAAGAAGCCCGCACCCAGCTTATTGGGTGGGCAAAACGGCACAGTCACGACTTCCTGGGCATACTCGGAGGCGCGCGCCAGTGCGTCCGGGGCCGCCGTGCCGTCGTCGAGGCAGAGATAGGTGACATGATGACTGCGGCGCAGCGACCGCAACATCTGATACGTGCGGATACGGCCACCTTTGTCTACTGGGTGCAGGAGCTCAGTCTTGATCCAGAGAATCCGCACGAACTTAGGCCACCCGCTGCAACGGCGTCGGCAGTGACATAGGCGCCTCGCCATCCATATATATTCGTGCCCAGATCTCGAACGTCATCAACGCCCAGAGGCGTTCGGTGTGGTTGACGCCCGCGGTGTGCTCTCGCTTCAGTCGCTCGACGGCCGCTTGATCAAACAGTCCGCGTTCCCGGGCGCGTCCGCCCGTCACGAACTCGTCCAGCAGGTGGCGCCAGGGCCCGCGCAGCCATGCGCCGACGGGCACGGGAAATCCCATCTTTTTGCGACTCAATATGGCTGCAGGCAATTTGTCGCGCATCGCAGCCCTTAAGATCCACTTGGTCGTGGTCCCGCGCAACTTCATGGACTGCGGCAACGCTGCCACCCACTCCGCGAGCGGATGGTCCAGGAACGGAACCCGACTTTCGATCGAAGCTGCCATACTCATCTGATCCTGCTTCATCAGTAGCTCTTGCAAATAGGTCTTGACGTCTGCGTACAGCAGCTGCGATACCAGTGGCTTGTCACTAACTCGACCAAGCGCCTCGTGGTAGGCCGCGTAGGGATTGACGTTGGCCAAACGGGCCCGCAGTGCCGGAATCAGCAGCTCGTGCTGCGCTGCGCGCCCAAACACGGCGAAGTTGTCAAAATACAGCTCATCGAGATTGGAACGCCGCATAAGGAAGCTACGCGCGGCGCGCTGCCGGAAGCCAGAAGTGACCGGCAGCGCGCTTATTGCAGCGCGCACACCCTGGCGCGCGAAACCGGGAATCATTTTTTCATACACGTGACCCAGCCGCGTATTGTAAGCCGTGACTCGATAGCGATTGTAGCCCGCCAATGTCTCGTCGCTGCCCTCGCCTGTCAGCACGACTTTGACATGCTTGGATGCGAGTCTCGAGACGAAGTAGAGCGCCACACTTGAAGGATGCGCAAGGGGTTCATCTTCGTGCCAGACGAGTCGAGGCAGCTCGCCGAAGAATTCCTCGGGAGATACCAGTACCTCTCGATGTTCGGTGGTGTAGGCTTTCGCGACCAGCCTGGCATATTCCAGTTCGTTAGCCTCGCGCTCCGCAAATCCCACGGAAAATGTCCGAATTGGCTCCCGCACCATGGGAGCCATAGTGGCCGTTATTGCCGCGGAGTCGATCCCGCCCGATAAGAACATGCCCAGCGGAACATCGCTCATCAGGCGGAGGCGCACCGATTCCTTAAAGCGCTGTAGATACTCTTCGACCAGCGCGCGCTCCGCGGACGAACCGGGCGCAGGGCCATCCACTGCGTCCCCAAAGTGCAAGTCCCAGTAGCGACTGATGGACACTTCACCATCACGCCAGATAAGCGTGTGCCCAGGGGGGACTCGCTTTACGCCCTGAAACAGCGTCTCGTCTCCAGATGGCGCATGATTGGCCAAGAAATCCGGCAGGGCCTGCACATTGAGGGCTGGCCGCCCACCAAATGCTGGCAACAGTGCCTTGATTTCGGACCCGAATACCAGCGAACCATCTTGGCGGTGAAAATAGTAGAGCGGCTTTACGCCAAACCGATCGCGAGCCAGGAACAGACGGCGTGCCACGGTATCCCAGATTGCGACCGCGAACATGCCACGCATGTGATCCACAGCACTGTCACCGAACCGCTCGAAAAGATGCAAGACAGTCTCGGTATCAGAGCGAGTGCGGTAACGGATTCCAGCGGCCTCAAGTTCTGGTTTCAATACCGGGTGGTTGAAGATCTCACCATTGTAGACAATGACGAAGCGGCCATTTTCGCTGTACATGGGCTGCTGACCGTGGGCCACGTCCACAATACTCAGGCGTCGATGGCCCAGGCCCACCCCAGGGCCGATGTGCAGACCAGCGCCGTCAGGGCCGCGGTGCGTGAGCGTGTCGCGCATTCGTTCGATCAATGCGCGGTCCGGCTCCGCCCGTGGGTCAGCACTGACGAGGCCACAAATCCCGCACATCCGCTCTACTCCACGCCTCTACGAGGCTCCGAGAATGGAATTATCTCCCAAGCCCCGCCCACCCGACCTACGATTACGTCACGCATACCATAATCTGGCGGCAAGGGTAGCGGCATTACAACGCCCTCAGGGGACACCAAGCGTCGCACGCCTACCGCCACTATCAACTCACGGTGACACGACAAAATATGCCACAACAGGTCTGCATCAGCCTCCCAACCGTGTACCAGCAAGGTTCGAGTGCCACCCGCTGACACCTCCAGTACTTGAGTGCCGCGCGAATCGCTCCAGTGCAGCTGCTGCCTAGAAGCGGCAACTCTGTTGCCAGCCATCTGCGGCGGTGTTGAATCAAGCGCTGGGAGCCATACCGAAAGGACCCGCAGTTGCTTGTTGGCTTCGATTTCTATTAGTGGGGCTGCGTGGTGTTCCCCATAGCGGCCGGACACTTCACGCGAACTCACCACCACCGACCGGCTCAATGGCGTCAGCAAACGAGCAACAGGCATTTTCTGGCGATTGATTACGTCCAGCATCCCGTCAGACGATGTCGTCACGTCAAGCCCAGGCGCAAGCTGCCACCGTGCCACAGCGTGGCAATCACCGGCGCGGGTACCTTGGTCGAAAACCAGCCAGGCACCTCCATCCAAATGAACGATCACCCGTTCATGCATCGAGTTTCGCCCAGTACCTTCATGTCCAAACGCCGTGCCGCGAAACACGGCACCGTCAGCGTAGACATGCAATCTGGCTGTGGGCCGCCTTGGCCTCGGACCCCACTGAAATGCGCTGAGCGGCTGAACGGACGACTCGCCGTCAAATTCAAGCGTGTTGTGCGATGCGGTCGCACGGTACTCGTTGCGGGCCGCTCCGATGTAGGAAAGCGTTCCGCGATCGACGATTAGCGGCTGAGTCCCGAGGGTTAACGTCATTGCCAAGGCATCAGCGTGCGCATGGCCGCAGTTCATTGCTCCATGCGGCCCTGCGTCTATGACGCAAACGGCACTGTTGTCATTGCGGACTTCGCGTATGACGGCGATTCCACCAGTCGCAAAATACCGGCTATGCCACTCACCAGGGGCAATAGCTCGGGCCAGCAACTCTTCTGTGAACTCGACCCCATACATGGCAAAAGCCAATGCCGGATGGCATGGGCCCGGTAGGACTAACTCGGGCCGACCAAGTGCAATTGCTCCGGCCAACAGCAGCCCGCGCAGATCGTCGGGCGCACGATGGTCGAGAGGCAATAGCAATCCACCGTCGTCATCACCCATCAGTGGCATATGGCCGCTGCAGTCAGTCATGGTGCGCAGGACGTCGAACAGTCTGCTTAGTGCTGCCGGCACCTGTTTCGGGACCGGTCGACCCGTCAGCTGCGCAATGCGCCAATACTGCAGGTAGATCTCGGCTGTATAGCGCTGGTATTGGCTCGCCTGCTCGAAGTAGACGCCATCTGCGAGCACGTGGCGATCCAGCCAGCTATCGAGAATCTCAGCGCCTCGCTGGCGCCAGCGCTGCGCATGCTTCGAACCCGGTAGCGCGCTGCCCACACAGAACAGCCCGAGCGCCTCACCAGTCAAGTGGGTATTCGGGCTGAAGTACAGCGACAGATATCGCTCAACATGCAGCGCATGACTTTCCAGGCTAGCCGCAAGCCGTCCAAGCAATTGAACATCCCACGGCGCCTCTCTCAGTAGTGCCGCCAGCCAGCACCATGTCAAGGCGCGATACGCCACCTCGAGACTACTGGCCCAGTTCACACCTCTGCGGGGCGGATTCTCCTGCAGCCACGACGCCAGATGGCGCTGTATGAGGGCAAAATACGCAGGATTTCCGTCTACCAGCCAACAGATGGCCGGCGCATACAAGTATTGGTGCCGGTTCACCTCCCATAGGATCTTATGGTCACCGACGACGGCGGCATCCAGATAGGGCACACGGCTCCAATGCCTTCGCGGCGCCGTCCTTCCAGAAAACGCCTCGCGATGCCAGTCCGGAGGATCGCCGACGCTTAGGGAACCGAAACCCAGCAGCGATACATGTCCCGAGGCCATACCCATAGCCCGCTGCCTGGCAACCTGCAATAAAGGCTCGTCCCGGCTCACCAGAGCGCGAATGGCGGCCGCCGCATGGGGCGCGAACCCTGGCTGGCCAGCCACCAGCTGCCGCCCCAGGGCCTGATCCTCACGCACCGCATTGGCGGGGCCCGGAACGATCCCTTGGAGTCGTTCGAGGTATGAGTGCGCCACCTGCGCCGATCGAAATCCGACCTCTCTGGGGGAACGCCCACCGAAGCGCCTTAGCCGTCGCAGCACAGCTCAACCCACGAAGATAAGCAGTTCTTAGAGTCATGCATCGGTGTGTGCGCAGATGGCTTGACCCTAAAGGGCTGTTTACCGTCTACTGTGCAACTATGGACCATGTCGGAGCCGTGTGGGCAATGTTACGTGAAATATGCATTTGACAATCAACCTTCTGGCCTAGCGACCTGATCTAACGCCATGGAGCCAGTTACCACCGATACGGATCGGTACGCCACCCCGGACCCGCGCCCACCCAAGACTGATCGCCACCTCGGTCGGCACACGGTTACTTACGTAGCAGGAAGTGGCATCGCCCTACTGAGCGGCATCATCATGTTGCCGATCTATACCCATGCGCTGACGCCTCAGGACTACGGCCTACTCGAGACATCACTACGTTTCGTGGCCATTTGCATGAGCGTTGCCTTTTTGGGACTTCGACAAGGCTATCTGCGTTTCTACTTCGACAGCACCGTTGAGGGCTGGCACAAGACACTAACTTCTACCTCGGTCATTGGGGTGTCGGTGATCTCCTTTGCAATCATGTTTCCCATCATCGCCTTTGTGGCGCACTTTACCAAGCCGTTGCCCTACGGACATTTCACACTTCTAACGAGTTTCCTGCTTGCCTTGTGGCTGGCCTTCGAAGCCACCTATTTGCTGGGGCTCTCGTTCTTGCAAGTGCGCTTCAAGTCCACGCAGTTCGTTGCTGCACAGGGTGCCAGATTGTTGTTGATGCTGGGCATCAACTACACACTGTTGAATGTATTTCACTTCGGGCTTAGTGGTGCGCTGGCGGGTAATCTGGCCGTCTCGCTACTCTCTGGCGGCGTGACCGCCATCTCGCTGCTCGGGTGGGCGGGCATCAAGATATCGACGCCAACTCTCGGCGGATTAGTGAAGTTCGGAATTCCATATATCCCGACCGCAGTATTTGGCTATGTCATCAGCAACGCTGACCGGCTGTCGCTTATCCATTTTGACTACCTGGCGACCCTGGGGCTACTCTCGCTGGCCTCCAAACTCGGTGACATGGCCCTATCGATTCTCGCCACGCCCATCGAAAACATCTGGATGCCCTACGCCTTCTCAGTTCTCAACGAACCGAAAGGCGCCGAGATGATTGGCACACTTTTTACGCGCTATGTGGCGTTCAGCATCCTGGTTGCCCTGGTAGTGAGTTTGGGCGCGCCACTGGCCATCACCGTACTGACTGCCGGGAGTTTTCACGATGCCAGTGAGCTAGTCCCACTGGTGGCCATAGGCTGCATCTTCACCAACGTCTCGTGCTTGGCTGACTTGGGCATTCTTGTCAAGAAGCGCACGATATTGAAGCCTCCGATTTATGCCGTAATTGCAGCCATTGCAGTGTCGCTGCAGCTACTACTCACTCCCAAGAATGGGCTGGTGGGCGCAGTCCTAGGCACAACGCTTACAGCAATTTGCCAGTTCCTGATCATCTCCATTGTGGCTGGGCGTCTGTATCGGTTCAAAGTGAACACCAAGCAGATGCTGGTGATTGTCGTCTCGGCTGGAATTGCATTTCTGGGCTGCCGCTGGTTCATGGAACTGGTTCCACTGGTACCTGGCAGCATCCTCGCGATAGTTGCAGCCGTAGCATTTTACGTGGCTGTGATGCATTTCTCACGCGTCTTTACCTACCCGCAGCTGAAGTCACAGCTACTACAATTGCTCGGCCGAGAGACAGCATGAACTACGCCTGTCAGCGATGATTTCATCGCTGTACCTTCGTTCAGACTCGACGTCGGCGCCATTGCGAATTGCCGTGCTGGCCGATGATGAGAGTCTTATTGCGCCGTTTGCCGCGGTACTTCGTCACATTCAGGCATCAAACTTTTGTGCCGTTGTCACTGTCGTGAAGCACCTCAAAAGTGCTTCCGGTCAAACACGAGCGCGATTGCCACTGATGCGTGCGAAAGCCATGTTGGTCGACCGTACTCGGCGCTCAAGTTTGCTGTTTTCGCTCTATTCGCGCTGGGACGCCAGGCGTTCCGCAAGGATGGCAACAACATTTGAACGTATTCGATGGCGGCCGCTGCTTCCCGACGTGCCAGTGATGGATGTTGCGCCGTTGACGTCTAGCTACGTGCACCGCTTTCGGGAAGGCGACATTAAGGCTTTGCGAGCCCTAGATCTGGACGTCATACTTCGCTTTGGCTTCAATATCCTTCGCGGCGACATCTTGCAGTGCGCACGCTACGGCGTATGGTCATACCACCATGGCGATAATGAGTATTACCGTGGTGGGCCTGCGTTGATGTGGGAATTGATCGAGGCGGCGCCACTATCTGGTGCTTGCTTGCAGGTATTGAACGAAAGACTGGATGACGGTCTGGTCTTGGCTAAGACGCTTTCCCCCACACTGATCGGGTTTTCGCGCATCGCCAACCAGATTAGTCCATATCGAGGCGCCGAGCCTCTGGTAATCTGGAAGTTGCACCAGCTGCATACTGAAGGCTGGGAAGCCGTTAAGCGGGCGTCGCTTCCAAATGTACTGTATCGCGGTAAGCAGACTATATATCGCACCCCTGGCAATCGGGTCATGCTCAAGTTCCTGACCCGTGAGTCTAGGCGCGTCATCGTTCGAAGCCTGTCAGGTAAGCACATACACCGGCAGTGGCAGATTGCCATCCGGCCCATTGCACCGGGAGTCCCGTGGGAGAATACCTGGACCCGCTTTCGTTGGATCGCTGCGCCCGGCGGACACCTATTCGCTGATCCGTTCTTGTTTGAACGTCAGGGCCGAACTTGGCTATTCGTCGAGGACTACCTTACCGCCTGTGGCAAAGGCGTGATTAGCTGCTGCGAAGTGCTGCCCGACGGTCGTCTAGGGGAGTGGCGACGGGTGCTCGAGCAACCTTATCACCTGTCTTTTCCCCATATATTTGAGCGAGCCGGAGTGGTTTATATGCTGCCGGAGACGGCCGCTGCGGGTTTCGTGGAATTGTATCGCGCAGTCGACTTCCCACTGAAATGGGACCGTGACGACACAATCATGAATGATGCAGCCCGCGACACCGTGCAATACTTGGCGGAAGATGGCACGCAGTATTTCTTTTCGACCTTGAAGGAATCTGACGAAGCTCAGGGACAGTTGTTTCTGTTCACGGCCGATGGTCTGACCAAGCCGTGGCGAGTCCACTCCGCCAGCCCAGTTACCCTCGACGCGCGCTACTCACGCAATGGCGGTGCACTGACGCACATAAACAATCAGCTATATCGAATCAGTCAGGATTCAGTGCCAAGCTATGGCAGCCGCCTGCATTTCCACAAAGTGACATCGCTCACGCCGACCAGCTACGCCGAGTCGCTGGCCGGCACGTGCGAGCCGGACCGTACTCAAGGCTTCTGTGGTACGCATTCCTATAGCCGGTCATCGCAGTGGGAAGCAATCGATGGCCTGAAGCTCACTGCACACGCCGCGACCTAATTGACCGTCAGGCTGCTCGGTGGCTGCGGTACGCCGCTGGTTGGGGAATTCACTGGCGGCGCTGCTATCACGTTGACGTTGGCGCCGACATCCAGGCCATCGGTTGCCGCATTTCTATAGGGACTTGAAGCCGCCAGTCGGTAATCCCCCGCTGCGTAGTTCAAGAACTGTACCGTACTGGCGGTGGCTGGGAAGAAATTCTTTCCGGAGTACACCGTCGGATCCCCGCCAATGATTGCGTTATTGGAAAAAACGGTATTCTGAAAGAACACATTCAGGGTCGACAGGCCGTCACCAGTACCAGCACCTTTGATCCCGTAGATGCCTTTCTGAGCGATGTTGTTAGTGAATGTAAAGTTCGCGGCAGGACCGTACTTTCCTGAGCTCGGCGGCGGAATTGTTCCATAGTCAGCAATCAAGTACGCGGATGACACAGAATACGTGCCCATTATCAGCACTGTGTTGTGATCGATCGTGACGTCCTGCGGGTCACCGAGTACGCCAAAGGCCCAACCGTAGCCATTAGTATTGAGACCAGTAATAACAATCACGTTGTCCTGGATGAGAACGCGCTGAGTCTGCTGCGATGGGTAACTGTCGTCGTGTCCGCCGACTCTGATTCCAAGGCCGGCATTCGTAAAGACGTTGTTCTTTATCGTGATATCAGAATCGCCGGCCCAGGTGTTGCCTCCAGACTGGTTTCTCGGCGATACAATCAAAGCCCAGCCTGCCTGGGATTCCGCCCAGACGTTGGTGAATGTGTTCCCGGACACCAGTACGCGCTTCGCCATCTTGAATTCGAGCAGGTTCTTCTCGTTATAGCCCTGACCAATCCACGCCACCGGCTTGAAGAAAGTGTTGTTGGTGATCTCGATGTCCGCCGGAACCAGGCTTGGATCGAAGTTATCCGCGCCCCCCGTATTGATATTCTCTGATCCCGCCTCGAGATAATTATTGTGAATCTGCAGTGGGCCCGTCGTGTTGTAAGCCCAGATGGCTTGCGTGTCGCTTCCGGTCTTATCCTTCCAGCCTGAAAGATAGGAATCGATCACCGCCACATAGGCACCGTCCATGGAAATTGCTCGGCGACCTCCCACGGTCGGGTCTGGGTGCAGGTAGCAGCGGTCAATGACAATGTCATGGGGTAATGTTGCGGCGCTAGTGTCGCTGCCGCCGATACCAATCAGAGAAGTGATCAGCTTTCCGGGGGCAGCGGTAAACTCTATGCCAACAAACCGAAAATGATGCGCCTGGCTGGGTGCAGAAATCGCTGAGGCACTGCTGGCCGTGCCGACAATCTTTGGCATATTCGCACCATCGGCGGCGCCAACGCGCACGCCTGGGGCAGGCAGCGACGAATAGGCACTGGATTGAACATAAATCCAACCCGAGCCGGTCTTATTCGGCAGCACAAACGGCCCGACGAACGTTGCACCCGCCTGCAGCACAATAGTGTCGCCGAGCTGCGCGTTGTTTATCGCAGCCTGGAGATCTCCCCCTGCATTGACGGAGATCATGCGTCCCGAGGGCGCCTGATACGCCGTATTGAACGATTTAGGAAGCGTTGGCAGCGTTGCTGCATTGACGCTCACCGCCGCACCAAACCACAATGATACGAAACCGAAACAATACGTTGTGAGCCGACAAAGGGACACTAAGTACGAGTGGCGCATTGGTTCAAATCTCCAGCAAGGGTCTTGAATCTCTTGGAATCTGACATGTCAGCGCGGAGCGGAAACACCGCATAGTAGGCGCGGACCTGGCCGCCGTCTGTAAATCTTGTATGACAGTGCTCAGGTGGGCAAATTGTCTCCCTATAGCGACTCAATCAGATCGGCAGCTGGCCTAGTTCAGCAGCTCCGAGAAATGGCCAAGAGACCCTATTAATCTAGACCCTTCAACCGATAGGTGCCCCTCATCCCGGTAGATGATCGTACCGTCTCGATATGCAGTACATCTGCCCTCGCTACAAATAAGGCTCGAGAGCCAAATGATCCGAGCGTTGTGAAGCTTTCGTAGTTCCGACTCGACCCGCAGGTGTTGTGGAGTGATGTCGCTGGTCAAGAAATTGCACCGCTCGAGTTTCTCGCCCCGCCTTTCCGTCAAGAAATAGCATCTGCCGAAGTCTTTGCTGGTCCTAGGCGGTGGCGCAACAACCACAACTGCAAGGCCCAATGAACGTATCGTGTCGATGGTGCCTTGCAACAACTCCAGCGGATTGGCGTTACCATCCCGCGCGACGGGATCGGCATTCAATGCACCAAAGGTCGAAGACAGGACCACCAACTTTAAGGACGTGGCGTGTTCGCGAATGCTGGCAAGTACCATGCGATTGAACACGTCGCATGTCCTGTTAATGCCTCTCTGCGCTACCTGGTAACCAAGGATGGGCGGACAACTGTCTTGGGCGAGCTGCACAATCCCTGCGCCAGGGATTGACTGCAAAAGCCCGGGCACCAGGTGCATTGCAAAACTATCCCCCCATACGGCAATCGACGGTGACCCGGTGCTCATGCAGCTCCCTATCCATGCCGTGTTTCCATTGCACTGAATTCCGAGCCCGGTATTTGAGACAAGTCGAGCATTCAAACTCGATCGTGAGGGAAACCCCTGAGTAAAATGGCCGAGCAAACCCGTCACCAAGAAGGCCATGGCGACTGCACCGCTTCCTGCAAACACCACTCGCCTAGAGACACCTCCATTCTGCGGCTTGCGACGAAATGGTAGCTCCACCCAGCGCCAGGAAGCGTAGGCAATGACCAATGTGAGCGCTGTGAGCAACAGGAACACTACCGGTCGTGGCGGCACCTCGCTTCGCAGCCGCGCAAAAACAAACAGCGGTTGATGCCACAGATAGGCGCTATAGCTAATCAACCCGATGCCAACCAATATCCTTGATCCCAGCAGGCGGCCAACGAGTGACGTTGAATCGGCATAAAGGACAATCAGCGTAGCGCCGATCACGGGCGCCAATGCGTACACCCCCGGAAAAGGAGTCAATTCAGTGTAGGCGAATGTCGCCCAGAGTATCGCCGCCAGACCGATTACGCCGAGCACTTCTCGCAACCATGGGGCCGCAGCCAATCCCCCC
>Ga0075017_100000216_pt1 | contig 28667 bp, 30 predicted proteins | sample AleBraG_ABR_2012_FD_71475 | JGI IMG/M metagenome (GOLD analysis project Ga0075017, IMG submission 71475) | Freshwater sediment microbial communities in response to fracking from Pennsylvania, USA - Alex Branch Run_MetaG_ABR_2012 | ecosystem: Environmental > Aquatic > Freshwater > Creek >... | reverse complement strand
GGCGAGGCGCTGCGCGAGGTGATGGACTGGCGCGGGGAGAAGGAGAACGAGGGGCGCTTCAGCTGGACGCTCGGCCTCTACGGGACCCCGGCCATGGCCGCCGAGGCCGGGCTCTCCCCCGAGGAGTACTGGCAGCAGATAATCCACGCCTGCTTCCTCGACGAGCAGGACCCGATCGCGCGCTGGCGTGAGGTCGGCCGCCGGCTCGAAACGACCCGCGAGCGCCTCGACGAGCTGAACATCGAGCGCCTCCACGTCGAGGGCGAGGACGTCGATCTGTGGGTGACGATCGGCGAGCAGCGCCGCTGGCTGGGCGGGCGCGGGCGCAACATCCCCAGCTTCGAGCTGTTCACCAGCCCCGACTGGCGGGGCACCGAGGGCTGGATCAGATTCGACCAGCCGCTCTACCGCTACGGCAACCTCGTCCGTGGGATCCGCCTGGTGTTCGCCGAGGGGCGTGTGATCGAGGCGAGCGCCGAGGAGAACGAGGCGATCCTGACGGAGATGATCGCCACGCCGGGAGCCGATCGCGTCGGCGAGTTCTCGCTCACCGACAAACGCTTCTCGCGGATCACCCGCTTCATGGCCCAGACGCTCTACGACGAGAACGTCGGCGGCCCGTTCGGCAACACCCACCTCGCCCTGGGGCGCTCCTACCAGGACGCCTACTCAGGGGACCCCGCCGGCGTCCCCGCGCAGGAGTGGGCGCGGCTGGGCTTCAACACCTCGAGCGTGCATACGGACATCGTCTCGACGACCGACCGTCTCGTCACCGCACAGCTGAGCGGCGGCGGCGAACGGGTCATCTACCGCGACGGGGAATTCCAGCTGGAGGAGTAGGCGATAATCGCAGGGCCAGGATCGCCGACCAGGACGAGGGGGACAGATGAGCAGCGAATCGCAGCGTGAGCCGTTTCAGATCGCCGGGCCCGAGGCGCTCGAGCGAAACGGCAACTGGAGCCTCGTCAGGCGCTCGGTCGCCCTGAGTTCGTTCGGCGCCAACCTCGTCGAGATCCCTCCCGGCGAGTCGATCCCCGAGCATGCGGAGCTCGATCGCGACCAGGAGGAGCTGTTCTGCTTCCTGGCGGGAGAACCCCTGCTGGTGATCGACGGCGTCGAGCACCGGGTCGCGCCGGGCAGCTTCGCGCGGCTGGACCCCGAGCCGCGCCGGACGGTCCGCAACGACGGCGCCGAGCCCGCGAGCGTGCTGATCGTCTCGGCCCCGCGGACGAGCGGCTACGAGCCGATGAGCTGGGCATGAGCGACCCGCCCGGCGCCGCGGCCCACCCGCTGCAGGCGGTCATCGACCGCTACAACGAGGCCTGGAACGCCCATGACGTCGATGCGATCGTCGCCCTGCACGCGCCGGGGATGGTGTTCGAGAACCACACGGCCGGCGAGCTCGCCGAGGGCGATGCGGTTCGCGGGCACATCGCCCAGATCTTCTCCGGCTGGCCCGATCTGGCCTTCGCGACGCGGCGCATGTACGTCCGCGAGGGCCTCGTCGTCCAGGAGTGGACGGCGAGCGCGACCCACACCCGCGAGCTGCGCCGCGGCGAGCTCGTCGCTGCGCCCTCGGGCAACAGGCTGGAGTGGCGCGGGATGGACGTGATCCCGTTCGAGAACGGCCTCGTCAAGCGCAAGGACGTCTACTCGGATTCGCTCGCCATCCTCAGGCAGGCGGGTCTCGTCTAGCCCTGCTCCAGCGGGCTATCCGCCGGCGGCCCGGCGGTAGCGCCAGACGGCCAGCGGTGCGAAGACGGCGATGATCGCGAGCGACCAGATAACGGCGCCGAGCACGTCGTGGTGGCTGGGCGCACCGATCCACAGGTGGCGCATCGCGTCGACGACGATCGTGAACGGGTTGACTTCGGCGAACTGGCGCAGCCCGTCGGGCATCGAGGGCACCGGCACGAAGGCCGAGGAGATGAAGGTCAGCGGGAAGACCGCGATGAAGCCGACCGAGTTGACCGTTTCCGGCGAGGAGACGAGCAGGCCGAGGAAGGCGAGAACCCAGGAGAAGGCGTAGCCGAACAGCAGCAGCAGGCCGATGCCGGCGGCCCCGTCGAGGAAGGCGGCGTGGAAGGTGAAGCCGATGATCAGGCCGGTCACGAGCAGGATCGTCATCGAGAGCGCGTTCGTCGCGACGTCCGAGAGGGTGCGCCCGGCGAGCACGGCCGCGCGTGACATCGGCAGCGAGCGGAAGCGGTCGATCAGTCCCTTGCGGACGTCGTCGTTGAGCCCCAGAGCCGTCGCGAAGCCACCGAAAGCGGTGTTCTGCACGATGATGCCCGGGATCAGGTAGTCGACGTAGCTGTAGCCCGGCGTCCTGATCGCGCCGCCGAAGACGTAGCGGAACAGCAGCACGAACATGATCGGCTGGACGGTGAAGCCGATCAGCAGTTCAGGCGCCCGGCGCAGGCGGATCACGTTGCGCTCGGCGATGATCGCGGTGTCGATGATCAGGCGCCTCACGGGATCTCCGCTCCCTGCCCGTCGGCTTCGGCGGCGTGGCCGGTGAGCGCGAGAAACACGTCGTCGAGCGTCGGGCGGCGCAGCGAGAGGTCGTCGACTTCGATCCCGGCATCGCTGAGGCGCCTGAGCGCCTCGACCATCGCGCCGCTGCGCTCGCGGATGCTCACCTCGAGGACCCCGTTCTCGCTCGACGGAGGCTCGTCCGACATCGGCGTGAGCACGCGGACGGCCGCCTCGGTGTCGGCGCCGTCGTCCAGGTGCACCTCAAGCCGCTCTCCGCCGAGGCGATCCTTGAGCTCGTCGGGGGTCCCCCGCGCGATCAGGCGGCCGTGGTCGATGACCGCGATCGTGTCCGCCAGTCGGTCGGCCTCGTCGAGGTACTGGGTCGTCAGCAGGACCGTCGTGCCATCCGCCACGAGGCCCTCGATCATCCCCCACACGCTCAGCCGGCTGCGCGGGTCGAGGCCCGTCGTGGGCTCGTCCAGGAACAGGACGGGCGGGCTGGCGACCAGCGCCGCGGCGAGGTCGAGGCGGCGGCGCATCCCCCCCGAGTAGGCCTTGGTGCCCCTGTCGCCGGCCTCGAGCAGGTCGAAGCGCTCGAGCAGCGCGAGGCCGCGGGCCCTGGCCTGCGCACGGGGAGCCCCGTAGAGGCGCCCGACCATCGTCAGGTTCTCCAGGCCCGTGAGGTTCTCATCGACGGCGGCATACTGCCCCGCCAGCCCGATCCGCCGGCGCAGCTGGGCGGCGTCCCGGGCGACGTCGAGGCCCAGGACACGGGCCGAGCCGCCATCGGCTTTCAGCAGCGTTGCCAGGATCCGGACGAGCGTCGTCTTGCCGGCGCCGTTGGGCCCCAGCAGGCCCAACACCTGCCCCGGCGCCGCCACGAGGTCGACCCCGTCCAGGGCGCGGACCTCGCCGAAGCGCTTGACGATTCCCTCGACCTCGATCGCCGGTCCGCTGCCCTGGGTTGACATGGGCCTCACCTTAGCCGTCGATCCTCGGCGTGGTTTTCCGCACCTCCTCGCCGGTGAAGCGTCCACCGGGCGGGCCGGGCCGCGGGCCTCGATACTGATCCCGCCGGACGACGCGGAGGCGACGCACTGCGGTGCCCGGCCTAATGCGAAGCCGCGCCGCCGGGGTCAGGGGCGGGCCAGATAGCTGTGCCCGGCGCGGACGAGGACCGTCCTGTGCCTGCGCAGGTCGCGCAGGCTGATCCTGCCGCGCACCACCCGCGTGAGCGTCCCGGCGCAGGTGTCGATCGTCTCCCACTCGGTGCCGCGCACGGTGGCCACGCTGTTGTTGCCGTAGGTGCTGTACTGGCCGTGGCTGTCCCTGGCCCAGAGCCGGCGCATCTTGGGCCGGTGGTTGCTCGCGGCGCTCGTGGCGGCCCGGGCGTGCCGCGCGCACGACCCCAGCGCTCCCGTGAGGGTGATTCGCGTCATGCCGCTGCCGCGGCTGCTCTGGTTGACCTGGAAGAGGCCTCCCCAGACCCTCAGCGACTGCTTGCGCCCGTGGCCCGCGAGCGCCGTGGTCACCCGGACGACGCCTCGCCTGGCGTCGATCACAGACCCCATCGGCACGGTGGATGCGCCGCTCAGGGCTGTGAAGCTCGGCGAAGGCGGGGTCCTGACGAGCACCCTGCCCGAGACCCGTTCGACCCCCGCCAGGCGCCCGATCACGGGTGCCGTGGGGGTGTTGGGGCCGCTCGTTCCCGTGCTCGGGCCCGGGGTGCCGGTCGGGGTCGTGGTGGAGCCGGGCGTGATGCTGCCGAGGGGCAGGTACTCATAGGCTCCGATGTCCGGTGCGGAGCCGAGCGTTCTGGGTTTGCCATCGGGGTCGCTCGGGCCGATGGACGCCGAGCGCATACCGCCGTCGATCGTCGGGGATCCGGCGAGCTCGCGGAAGTCCCCGGCCGCCGCGTCGACGAACAGGGCGCCCGCGGCGAGATTGCCGGCGCCGCCGGTGTACCCAGAGGAATGGGCCGGATTGAAGTCCGAGGCTTCGATCCTCACGATGCCCGAGGGGGCGGCCACGACGTCCCCGGCGGCACCGGCGAGGACCGTGTTCAGCACCGTGTCCGTGCCCGCAGCCTGTTCGGACAGGAGGCCGTTGCCCGTGGTGCCGGTGCCGATCAGGGTGTCGTTGACGAGCGCGATCGATTCCGAGGCGGACGGCGACTTGCCCGAGCGAGCGATCACGCCCTCGGTCCCCGTCCCGGATCCCCATGCGACGCTGTCCCTGAGAACGGTCCCCGAGCTGGATGCGACGAGGTCGGCCGCGGCCGGGGGGTGGCCGCCTTTGGCGGGGGCGCTCGCCGCCTCTTCGAGGATCAGCTGATCGCCGGTGGCTCCGTTGAGGTCAAGTGCATCGCGGCCCGGGGCTTCCGAGCGCAGGCGCACGGCGCTGATCGATGCTCCGCCGCTGAGCGCCAGGAGGTCCTTCGTCAGGGTGAGGACGCCGAGGACCTCGGGCATCGCCGGCCCGGTGGCCCCGTGGATCACGACGGCCGTGCTCACGCTGAGCGGCGTGGAGACCGGGTAGGTGCCGGATTCCAGCTGGACCGTGCTCCCGGCCTTGGCAGAGGAGAGGGCGCCGGCCAGCGTGCAGGGTTCGCTGCGGGTGCAGCCACTCGTCCTCGTAGCGTTGGGCGCCGCGTAGTAGGTCGCGCCCGTTTCGGCCGCATCGGCGCTGAAGCCGGCCGTGACCAGCGCCAGCGCGCAGATGGCCCCCGTCGTTGTCAGGGTTAGGGCTCTCATCGACCAACTATCGGCAGCCGCTGTCAGGACGTTGAGCCGTCCTCCATGACGGCCGCCGCTCAGGCCGGGCGGCGCCGCACCGGCGCGCCTTCGTCAATCAGCGTGCCTTCCTCGCTGGTTTGGTCATCTGCCGCCGCGACTGACAGCCGCGGCGGCATTCTCTCGTCCTGATCGAAGGGGGCTGGCCCCTCGGCGCTACTTGTACTCGAAGTGCCCGCCGCTTCCGGTGCCGTAGGGGGTCTTGACGCTGATCGTCACGGAGCCTACGCCCGCGGGCGAGGTGGCGGTGATCGTCGTATCCGATACGACTTTGACGCCGCCGGCTTCGGAGGAGCCGAACTTCACGACTTCGGCGCCGGTGAACCCTGTGCCGGTGATCGTCACGGGCGTCCCGCCGGTGACCGGGCCCTTGTCGGGAGAGACCTTCTTCACCGACGGGGGTGCGGGCGGGGTCGGGCAGCCGTGGGGCTGGCCCTTGTTCTGCGTGTTGCCTTCGCCTTCCGTGCTCGGCAGGTTGTTCTGGCAGGTGGCGTTGTGCCCTGCTTTGTTGAAGCTGACGAGCACGCCGCCGCTGTTGTTCTGCACATGCAGGTCGTGGACGGCGGTGGTGCCCGACACCTTGACACCCGCCGTGTTGTTTTCGACATGTATGTCGTGCCCGGCCGAGCTGCTCGACACGTCGACGCTGTTGGCGTTGCTCTGCACGTGAATGTCGTGGCCGACCAGGACCCCGGCGCTGCAGTCGGGCGCGTCGCCGACGACCAGCTTCGCCGCCGTCAACACCGAGTGTTCGGCGTGCAGGTCATGCCCGATTTTCGCGTTGCAGATGTAGTTGTCGCCGAGCCCGATCTGTCCTGTCAGGCCGTTGATCTGCACGTCATGGCCGATCAGGGTCTGTTTCGAGCCGCCGATCTGGATTCCGGCCGGACTGTTCGCTTTCAGGTCCTTGCCGATGCTCGCGCCCTCGACGATCAACGAGCCGCCGGGTTCGACCTTCACGCTCTTTTCGACCGTGGCGCCCGCTTCGAGGATGCACAGAGCCCCCCCGGGGACGACGATTTCGGTGGCGTTGCCGGCGAACGGCGCGGTGCAGCTCGTCGCCGGCCCCGACGCCCAGGCCTGCCCACCCGAGGCGAGCATGCCCGCCGACACCAGCCAGCCGAGCGCGAACAGCCGCGCCCTTGAGCCTCCAGGCTTCAATCTCTTCATCTCGCTCATCCTCCAAGTCGTCGATATGGATCCGCCCGCCGGTCGTGCCGCTCCCTGGCTGTCAGTCCGGCGTCCTAGAACATAAACGCAAGCATCCTGCGAATGTTGGACTGATCTTCAGTCTCCTGCGCGCACCGCCGGTCCTACATCCGTACCCGACCACGATCGGGCCATCCGTGGAGGCCGCTGTGGGGGCGGCTCAGCGCGAGCGCCCGCCGACCTGGGCGAGGCGCAAGGCGATCAGCTTCTTGACGAGCGCCTTCGGCAGGGTGCGGTCAACAGGGAAGTGCAGGGAGCTCTTGGTCATCGCGTAGCCGTCGAGCTCATCCGCGAGCTGTGAGAGGACCGAGCCGCTGAACGGCAGGTAGCTGAGGTGATGCTTGAACGCGGCAAAGCCGGCGACCGTCTGACCGCGTACCCGGAAGGCCGGGACGCGGTAGGAGATCGCTTGTTCCGCGTCCGGGATGATCTCGAGGATCGTGCGCCGCAGGGCCTGAAGCGTGCTGCGGCCCGGCTCCTCAACGCCACGCAGATACTCGTCGACGTCGCCGGGCACCCGGTGCGGATCGTCGGACGCCACCGGCGCAGCGAGTTTGGGAAAGCCCGTCTCATCATCGTCGTGCAACGGAGTCCTCCCTGATCGACAGCCGTGGTGCGGCCCTGGCCGCACATGACAGGACCGCGATCCAGGCCAAGCTCATGGGCCTCGTCATCGCGGGCAAGCCGAATCTATACAGCTCCGCGATATCGTGACCCGCCCGGCAGTCGCCCGGCCAGCGAACGTCAAGCGGAGGTGAGCAGATGGATCCCGTCGTGCATTTTGAGCTTCCGGCCGAGGATCGCGAGAGGATGGCTGCGTTCTACGCGGCGGCCTTTGGATGGCAGACGGAACCGCTCGGCCCGGAGATGGGCAACTACACGGTCGTGACCACCACCGAGTCGGACGGGAGCAGGCCCACGACGCCCGGAGCGATCAACGGGGGCTTCTTCCTGAAGACGAGCGATCCCGCCTCGCACGCGCCGTCGGTCGTGATTGCGGTGGAGGACGCGATCGCGGCGCTCAAAGCCGTCGAGCAGGCCGGGGGGACGGTCGCGGGCGCGCCACAGGAGATTCCGGGCGTGGGCCTGTACGGCAGCTTTCACGACACCGAGGGAAACCGCATGAGCGTGCTCCAGCCCCTGCCTCCCGCCTCCGAGCAGTCCGGCTGATCACGCGGAGATCGCGTCGCCCGCGCCGTGGGCGACCGAGCGGTCGCGGCGATGATGGGGAGGCCTGTGCGTTGGGCTCGGCAAAGGCCTGTCTCGCGTCGAAGGTGACCGACCCGATGCCTCGCTTCGCGAGGGTCGCCCGTGGCCAATACCGGCTCGCGGGCTGACACGCGGAACCATGTGCCACTGATCAGCGCGGCCCGACCAGGGGGCTGGGCCGCCGCAATGAAGGCGGGATCGGTTGAGTCTCGACTACCTGGGCGCGAGCCCGGCGTCTTGGGCGGGGAGCGCTGTTGACTTCGCCACTACGGCGTGGGAGACTCGGTTGTCGGCATCGCCGCGCAGCTGGATCTGCTTGTGCGGCTCATGGCCACGTTCGCTGGGTGGACAGGACTGAGCGGGGTCGTAGTCGCGGCCACGCGGACCTGTCGGCTCCAGTAAGGACAACGAGGCCATCACTCAGAGGAGGTCGTCTTATGTCGAGCGCAACTCCCAGGTTGAACCTGGGCGCTCTGGTAGCAGCCGTGGCCGGGACCGTTCTGTGCGTCGGGGCAGGTCCGGCGATGGCGGCGAAATTGGTCACGTCGGACACGGTCAGCTGGAAAGGAACCTACTCCGCCGCGAGCGGAGCAATCAAAGTCACCTCGTGCAAACTCAAGTCCGACGGCGAGACACCTGTCTTCCCGTGCGCCGTAACAGCCATCCTTGCGGCGGGTCCATCGCTTGAAACCAAGTGGACATCCGTGCCCTACAGTCTGGACGGCGAAGGGTTCTCCACCGGCCCGGTACCGCTCGCTCTGGTGAAAGTGATACCCCCCGTCGAAACGTACGAAGGTACGGGCCAGTGCTACGAGGTCGAAGAAAGCGACCTGCCCGGCACGACGGGACCAGTCCGCTATCCCTGTGTCTTGAAGGCCAGGCTCGCCTTCAACACCGCGAAAGGGACCGTCAGCGGCACCTACCACGTCCTGGAGGAATCTACCCAGCCGTGAGTTAGGAGCTTCGCACGGACGCGATCCAGCCGGGACAGGGATGGGCCGAGGCGCGGCCGGCACCCGCTTCGCCTCGGCCCGCCTGTCGAGTGACGTAGCGGGGCAATCAGCTTTCGTGGGCTGCTGCCCGCCTGTGGCCGCGGGCCGCAGTTCCACAACGACCTTATAGAAGGCCGGAACGGGAACGCGGACGCGGACGGCCTCACGGTCGACGAACTACAAGCACTCATCGACGGCGCAGAGACAGGCGCCTGATGCCCCAATGTCCAACATTTGCGTTTGACACCCTTCCGCCGCTGTGGTGTCATGGGTCCGCGGTCGCGCGAGTCTGGGCAATCAGATTCGCGCCGAACTCGCGCAACCGACGAACGGGGGGGCGGGATGCTTGACTGGACTGGAGGTCCGCAGCGCGCCGCAGGCAGCGCGATCGGCGCCCGGACGTTGGCCGAGTTGCACCGACCGCTCATGCCGTGGCGAGGCTTCGGCCTCGTGGCGCTGGTCGCGGCGGCGGCGCTGGCCGGCGGGAGCTTCACCGGCTCGGGCCACCTCGCGCCGGCGCGCGTTCAGATCGGCGCCCCGCATCAGACGCTGCTGAGCCTCCCCGGTGACGCCCAGGCGCCGGTTTCATCGACCCTCGGCGCCCAGCAGCCCGCCTACAGGGTCAGCGCTCGCGGGAGCAGCTTCGCCGCGAGCAACCCGGCGGAGCACCTCCAAAGCACCTTCGCGGCCTCCGGGGTTACGATCGCCACCGGCTCGGCGCGCCTGGGCCTGCGCCTGCAGGGCATCGGCTTCGGATCGGCCTTGAAGCCACTCGGCAGAGCGAACCTGCGCGCCCACGCCAACCGCGTGAGTTACGCCCGCGCCGGCGTGAGCGAGTGGTATGCGAACGGGCCGTTGGGGCTCGAGCAGGGGTTCGCGATTCCTCGGGCACCCGCCGGGGGCTCGGCGGGGCCGCTGACGCTCAGCCTGGCTCTCGCGGGCAACACGGTCCCGGCGCTCGGAGCCGGCGGGAGCGCCATCGTGCTCAGCCGCTCTGGCCGGCCGGTCCTGCTCTACCGTGGACTGTCGGCGAGCGATGCCCGTGGCCGGGCCCTTCGAAGCTGGCTCGAGTTGCGCGGCGGGGCTTTGCTGATCCATGTTGACGCCCGTGGGGCGCGCTATCCGTTGCGGATCGACCCGTTCGTGCAGCAGGGCGAAAAACTGACCGGAGCCGGCGAGATCGAAGGCGGTCAGTTCGGGTTCAGCGTGGCCCTCTCGGCCGACGGGAACACGGCGCTGATCGGCGGGGCGCACAACAACGCATCTCGCGGCGCCGTGTGGGTGTTCACCCGTGCGGGCTCAGTCTGGACGCTTCAGAAGATGCTGAGCCCGGCGGGACTGGCCGAATTCTCGTATTTCGGCGAAAGCGTCTCCCTGTCGGCCGACGGGAACACGGCGCTGATCGGCGGTGACGGGGACAGTTCAGGCAAAGGCGCTGCCTGGGTCTACGTCCGCTCGGGCTCGACATGGCAAGCCCAGGGCGCGAAGCTGACGGGTGCCGGGGAGAGCGGGCCAGGCGCGTTCGGACTCAGCGCGGCGCTCTCCGCAGACGGCAACACCGCGGTGATCGGCGGGGCTGTTGACAACTCCGGCGCGGGGGCCGCGTGGATCTTCGCGCGCTCTGGTAGCACCTGGTCGCAGCAGGGCTCAAAGCTCACGGGCGCCGCGGTGAGCGAGTTCGGCGTGGACGTGGCGATGTCCGGCGACGGGCAGACCGCGCTTATCGGCGCGCAGGACGACAAAGCAGGCGAAGGCTCGGCTGCCGTGTTCGTGCGGGCCGGAGAAGAATGGCTGCAGCAGGGGGCCGTGCTCACGGGCGCCGGCGAGGTCGGGAAAGCGGGTTTCGGCATAACCGTCGCGCTGTCCGGCGATGGCAGCACCGCGCTCGTGGGGGGACTGTTTGACAACGGTTCGCAGGGCGCCGCCTGGGTGTTCACCCGGGCCGGCACGACATGGTCTCAGCAGGGCGAAAAGCTGACCGGCGGCGGGGCGGTGGGAGTAGCCTATTTCGGTCACAGCGTGGCGCTCTCGGCGAGCGGCGATATGGCGATCATCGGCGGGATGCATGACGACGAAGCACGCGGGGCGGCGTGGGTGTTCACCCGATCCGGCGGGGAATGGACCCAGCAGGGCTCGAAGATCACCTCGGGACTGAGCGGCTTTCCCCACTTCGGGTACTCGGCCGCCCTCTCTGCCGACGCAAGCACGGCACTGGTGGGGGCTACAGGCGTCGAAGGCGAAGTCGGCGCTGTGCTGGCGTTTGAATATCAGTCGCCGCCGGTGTCGGTGACCGGCGAAGCGAGCGAAGTGACGACGAAAGCTGGAACCTTGGGTGCGACGGTCAACCCCTCGGGTGCGACTGTAACGAGCTGCGAATTCGAATATGGCATGACGACCTCCTACGGCAGCACCGTGGCGTGCTCTGCGATGCCGGGCTCGGGCAACGCTCCGGTGGCGGTCACCGCCGCGCTTGGCGGCCTGAGCGAAAACACGACCTATCACTTTAGGATCCTCGCGACCTCCTCGCGCGGGACGGCTTATGGGAGCGATTCGACGCTGACGACGTTGTTGACGGACGTCACGGCAACCACCGTCAGCGAAGCGACGCCCGCTGAAGCGGTCGACGGGGAACTGAAGGCGGTGGCCGCTGGGGGAACCGGCTCGGTCACGGCCGGCGTCTACGGCTCGAATATCGGCGGGCCCCCGGTGTCGAGAAGCACCGGGAACTATTTCGACGTGTACCGGAGCGCCGGTTCGACCTTCAAAAAAGTTGAAGTGAAGGACTGCGAACTCGGTGGCGGACGGACGCTTTGGTGGTATGCCCCGGGTGTCGGCTGGGAACCTGTCGCCGAACCGCCCGCCGTCTACACCGAAGGCGGGACGCCCTGCTTCACGGTCACGTTCACCGAATCGACCAGGCCCAAAGTGGCCCAGCTGACCGGGACCCGCTTCGGGACGCGCTTCGGCGATCAGCCGGGGGGGCTGGAGTTCGGCAAATGCGTGGCCGTGAAGGGGGGCAGCTACGCCGACGGGTCATGCCAGGCGCCCAGCAGCAAGCCGGGCAAGGGCAAGTACCAGTGGTACACCGGGACGGTTGAATGCGTCCCGAAGAAGAACGGCTACTACGCCGACTCGGCCTGCCAGAGCGAAGACGTAAAGAAGGGCAAGGCCAAGGGCAAGTACGAACGAGCCAGCACGAAGTCCACCGGAGTCGGTGGGAGCGCGAAGTTCGAAATCGCCTCGGTGGGCATGCTCGAATGCAAATCGAGCGCCGTGTCGGGGACCTTCGTGGGCCAGAAAACAGGCCTGGAAACGATCGTGTACGCCGGCTGCGCGTTGAACAAAGCGGCCGACTGCTCGAGCCAGGGGCTGGCCACGGGAACGATCCGGAGCTTCCCGCTCGAAGCGTTCATCGAAGAAGAAGGGCCCAAGGTCCAGATCGAATACTTCCAGGACCCCGTCATGGCCTTCAGCTGCGGCGGGGAAGAATATGTCCTGCGCGGCGGCGTGCGCGGGGAACTCCACGGCGGCGTGAACACGATGGCCCGAACCCGTGAATCGATCTTCAGCCCGGGCGTCGGCGAACAGCAGCTCATGGTGAAGGCCCGTAAAGGCGGCGAATACAAAACGACGATGACCGCCACCTTCGCGATCACCGGCGCCCAGGAAAACGAGATCGACACAACGTTCTGAGCACCGGTGCGAGCGGCCCCGGCTGCGGATGCCTTGTCCGGGGTGGTTTTCGAGGTGCGTGGTTACCAGCTCTCGGAGCTCTCTTGGCCTGGGCCCTCGATCGCAACGAGTCGCCTGCTGCGGCTGTGCTCGTCCCATGACCGCCGGTAACGGATGCCTTCGCTGGCTTCGACCTCGCGGTGCTCGGCGCTTATCTCGCATGTGCCTTCGTCCTTGCAGGTGAGCGTGATCTTCGACTCCCAGTAGCCCTCGCGATCGCTGCTGCCACGCATGTGCGTGCCGCTGTAGCCGGTGTGTCGAACGAACACCACCGCGGCACCGCTCGTGTCTCGCAGGTCGCGCATGAAGTCGAGGACGGGTGCCATCTCGCGCTGCGAGTTCTCGTCCACGGCTGAGCCCTTCAGACGGACCAGCCGGTCCAGGAAGATGGCGCGGAGCTGGAGTCGCTTTGATACCTCCGTCAGACTCGTCTGCCAGTCGATGTCGTTCAGGCGGACTCGCGCGTTGGCGTCACTTCAGGCGCCGCCGACACGCCGTCGCGATCCTTCTCGGCGGCCTCGCTCTCCCGCGGCGTGTCGAGCGCCCCGAGGGCGGGCTTCCACGCCTTCTCGAACTCCGCCCCGAGGCGCCGCTGCCGCGTGAGGATGAGCCGGACCCTCTCGAAGTCTCCGGACGCCTCGGCGTAGACCTCATGTCGGCCCACGTAGGGCGGCATCGGCCGCAATCCTAACCCCGCGCCGCTGGCACCTCCCAGACGCGCTGCTGCACGAAGGATGCGCGGCCCGGGTCCAACCTGTGCCGATATTGTGCCGACGGGACGTCCCGGACGGGTACTACAGCCGCTCTAGAACGCCGGTTTGCGAGGTATGGAGCTAGGGGGACTCGAACCCCCGACCTCCTGGGTGCGATCCAGGCGCTCTCCCAGCTGAGCTATAGCCCCGCGCGGCCCACCCACAGGGGGTGGAGCGGTGGGCAGAAGTGTAGTCGGATAACGCCGTGGGGCGAGGCCGGTAAGGTGTGAAGGCGTCATGGGATTGCTCGACGAGGCCATCCGCGAACACCTGGAGCTGAAGCGGCGCCGGGGTGGGGACCCGACGGAGATCGCCCGCGAGGAGCGCGAGGCGCTCGAGCCGGTCCCGCCCTCCGCCGCGGGTCCCGATGACGGCGCACCGCACGGAGCCGCGGGCGATCCGCTGCCCGCCGCCGGCTCGGAGGCCTCGGCCCCCGAGCTCTCGGCGCTCGGGCCGTCGGCCGAGGCGGGGGACTTCGGGGGCGGCGGCGAGGAGACGGCCGAGCTCGACATGCAGTCGGTCCTCGGGGCCGAGGAGATGCTCACCGAAGAGCATCGTGCCCCGCTCGCGCCGAGCGCCGAGCAAGATGAGGAGTTCGAGTGGGAGGCGCCCCGGGGCGGCGGGGAGCGCCAACCGGAGGTCGATCCGGGGCAGGAGCGAATGAGCTTCGAGTGAGGCCGGCCCCGGTCGGCCACCCGCCTCACTGAACGAGGAGGGTGGCCCTCATGCCCTTCTGCTCGTGTTCGGGCAGCGAGCAGAACAGCGTGTATGACCCCGGCCTCAGGATGACCGTCTGATCCCTGACGCCGCCGGCCGGCTCGTTCGGGAATGATCCGGCGAGTTCGCCTTCGCCGCCGAGGGCGTTGAGGTTGTGTTCGTCCTGGCCCCGGTCGATGAACTCGAGGATCACCTTGCCGGCCGGCACCGTCGCGCGCGACAGCGTGAAGCTGTACTCGACGGCCGTGACCTGGACGCGCGGGACGACCGGGGGTCCGGAGCCCAACGGCGATTCCGCCGGCCCCGGGACCGCGGGGAGCGTCGGCGCCACGGATGGGGTGCTGGGCGCCGGCACGGCCGGAACCGGGCCGGCGGGGCCGGCCGGCCGCCTGAGCCCCGCGGCGTGACGGCTGTGCCTGCAGCGGATGACCCGGTATGCGGGATGCCTCCCGCTCCGGGCGGCCCGGCAGCGGTGGGCGGCGTGGCGCCGGATCGCGACGCTCTGCGGCGGGCCGGCGAGCGCGACTGCCCCCGGCGTCCCCGAGCAGCAGGCGGCGCCGATCAGCAGGGCGAGGAGCCTCCTGCCCCCGGGGCCCATCAGGCGATCAGCTGAGGGACGTTCCCGTACGGGCTCGGGCCGGCCAGGCCGGTTCCCGCGTCGGGAATCACGAGACCGGCTTCGGTCTGGAACCACTGGCCCAGAAGGCCCGCGTACATCGCCCGGAAGTCCGAGGTCCTGAGCGTGTTTTCGTTTTCGTCGAGGTTGCTCAGGCCGGGAAACTCGCCCACCATCTCTCCCTTCAGGCGGCTGCCGATCAGGAACGCGACCCCGCCGGCGCCGTGGTCGGTCCCGGACCCGTTTTCCCGGGGGCGCCGGCCGAACTCCGACCACAGCTGGACGATCACCCGGTCATCGATCTTGCGGGCTTCGAGGTCGCGCTGGAAGGCCACCACGGAGGCGACCGTCTGCCCCAGGTTGGTGCTCAGCGTTTCGACCTCGTCGGAGTGGGTGTCATATCCGCCGACGGCATTCATCGAGACGCATTTGATCGGCAGCGCTTCGTCGTCCAGCATCGCCGCCAGCGCGGCGAGCCTGGTCGGGAACTCGCCGCCCGAGGTGGGGTAGGCGACCGGCGAGGTGTAGCCGGGTTTGCCTTCGTGTTCGGCGAAGGGAGCGACCTGGTTGCGGATCAGGTTCGTGTCCAGCGAGGCGATCCGCGCCTGGGCGTAGGCCGGCGAGGGAGCCCCCAGTTCGCCGAGGCGACCGTAGGCTTCGAGCGTCGGCGAGGCCAGCGGTTCGTCGAGCCCGTAGGCCCAGAACTGGTAGTCGTCGGGGGAGGAGACCGCCGCCACGGGGACCCTGGTGGTGGCCAGCGCCGGCGCCAGCGAGTAGTCGAGCGAGAGGCCCTGCAGGGGGTTGCCGGGATGCCCGGCGATGTCGAGGTAGCGGCCCATCCAGCCGGAGCGCGTTTCCGTGTTCAGTTCGCCGACCTCCCAGTAGTGACGGCTCGTGAAGTGGCTCTCGTCCTGCGGCTCGTAGCCGATCGCCGGGAAGACGGTGACTTTCCCCTCGGCATGGAGCTGCGCGAGCCCCGCGGCCTGGGGGTGCCACATCAGGTTTTCGTCCTCGCTGAACATGACGCCTTCGCCTTCCTGCCTTGCGAGCGTGGGGCGCAGTTCCTGGTAGCGCGCTTCCCTGACGGGGGCCAGGACCGAGAGGGCGTCCCAGCCGCCTTCCATGAAGATCGAGACCAGCACCGGCTGGCGCGGCGGGCTTTCCGCGGCGGCCTGGGCGATCCCGTCTTCGAAGTGCCGGGGCGAGAGCGCCCCGGCGCCGTAGACCGCGAGCGCCGCCCCCAGCGAGCGCAGGACGAAGGCGCGGCGATCCATGCCGCTGCCGGCCGGGATCGGCATGCCGGGCTCGATCGAGGGGAGTCCGCGGCCCGCCTGGGCGATGCCCGCGCGGCGGATCTGGGAGCGGCGGAAGTCGTTGCACGAGCAGCTTCTGGCCATTTTTCAGCTCACTTGCATGTCGGGGGACGTGGCGATCAGCATGCGCAGCGCGTTCTGGCGCAACGCCCTGAAGGGACCGTTCTGCCAGGCGGCTTCGATCACGCCGCCTTCCAGGCACTGCTGGGCGAATTCGATCAGCGTGGAGCGGGTTTCCTCCGACAGCTGGGGGTCGGCCCAGTAGCTCATGGCGCTCGCGAAGGCCGCGAGCGGTTGCTCGGTTTCGCTGTAGCCGGCTTCGCCCTGGCCGGGCCAGGGGTTCGCGTAGGTCTTGGCCGTCACGTAGCTCGCCATTTCCCAGCGCGCCTTGGCCGTCGAGGTGTCGAGCCAGCGCGTGAAGTCCCAGCCCGAGACGTTCGGGGGATAGAACAGCTGCTGCCCGGCCGCCGAGGACAGCCAGGCCCAGGCGGTCGTGTCGATGGGGCGGCCGATCGAGCGCAGCAGCCCCGCGTTGTAGACGACCGGTGGCGTCACGAGCTCGGGGCCGTCGAGGAAGTCGGGGTGCATCAGGATCGCCTCGAGGACCGCCCGGATGCTGTGCCCGGATCCGATGTAGATCCCCTGCAGGGAGGCCAGCGTCGGTTCGGACGGCGGTGTGGGGACGAAGTAGCTCCACAGCTTGGCGACGAAGAACGACGGGTGCAGCGGATGGGCGAGGCACATCCTGACGGCGTCTTCCCAGTTGAAGTTGCCGGTCTTCCCGAACACCGTCTTCGGGTCGGCGTCGTGGCGTTCGGGGTCGAAGTGGAAGTTCTGCAGGCCGCTGCTCTGTGTCCATTCGGCGGTCCATCCGGTCAGCGACCGTCCCATTTCGTGGACGTCGGACTGGGTGTAGGCGCCGCGGTCGGCACCGAGCGAGAACAGCTCCATCATCTCGCGGCCGTAGTTCTCGTTGGGGTTCCACCTTTCGTTGTAGATCCCGTCGAGGAAGACGAGCATCGCGGGGTCGATCGTCACCGCCATGAACAGCTCGTCGAAGCTGCCCAGGGCGTGCGTGCGGAACAGGGCGTTCTGGTCGAGCATCCGCTGCTGGTCGCCCACCTTCTCGTTCGAGTTGGCGAACCAGTCGTGCCAGATGAACGTCATCCGCTCGACGAGGGGCTGATTGGAGCGGACCATGCGATCCAGCCACCAGCAGTGATCCTGACCCCACGCATCGGCCGGCGTCAGAGCGTTGCCTTCGTCGTCGGTCGGCTCCGGGCCGCTGAGCACCGCTTCGCCACTCGGGCGGGTCAGGCTGTGAATGACGGTTTCGATCGGCTGTCCGGCGAGCGCCTCGGCCTGGCCGGGGGTCGGCCCGAAGCCGGCCCGCCAGAGCAGCCGCCGGGCCTGGGCGAGGGTGATCGGCGCGCTCTGGGCGGCCGGGGGGGTGCTGGAGGGCGGCGGCGCCTTGACGGGGATCGAGGGCGGCATCGGCGCGCCGGGCAGCCCCGAGAGATGCCTCCTGTGGTGCCTGCGCCTGTGATTGTGCTTGCTGCCCCGCTTCTTGTGCGAGACGTGCTTGGTGTGCTTCGGGTGCTTGGTGTGCTTCCTGGCAACGGCGGCGGTCATCGAGGGGCCTCCCGAGGGTCTGCGAGCGCAACGCGTCTCACGCTGCGCTCCTCGGCGCCTCGCCGGGCGCCCCCAAGCGCCTCGCCGGGTCCTGGACGGCTGTCCTAGATGTGGCCTTCGCGGAGCCCCTCGACGCTCGATCATCCGTCCAATCGGGACCCCGGGGCGTGACGGGGGCGTGAGATCCGCCGTTGACGCTTGTCCTAGTTCTCAGCGCGCCGATCGAGCGCGGGGCAAATGTGCAAGGACGGTGACACGGATGCGCCTACCGAACAAACTGAGCATCGCCGGGACGGTGCTGGCGTTGGGTGGTCTGACGGGAGTTGCGATGTCGGCGGGCGCAGGCAAGCGCGGGTCCGCCGGCACACCGGCGGCTGACATCCGCACGGTGACGATTCAGCAGACGATCCACCGCTACCACCAGGTCGTCGCCGGCGGCTCGGCCAACGGCGTCGGAGGCACCGGTGCGGTCCGGTTGGCGGCGAGCTACAAGGGGCCCCGGGGCGGCGTCGCGACGCGCCCGAGCGGGCACAAGACCTATGCGGCGGGCACCTACGCGGCGGGCACCTACACGACGAGCAAGGGCGTGAAGACCGGGCCGAGCGGCAAGTACAAGACAGCCAAGACGGGGAGCGGCAGCACGCCCGGCGGCTCCTCCACGGCGCCCAAGACGCGTGCCAGCGGGACGACCCAGAGCACGTCGAGCACGAGCTCGAAAGCGACCCCCTCCGCCCCGACCACCAAACCGTCGGGCTCCACGACGACGCCCACGGAAACGACCGGTGGCGGGACGACTCCCCCGCCGACGACCAAACCGTCCGGTACCACGACGACGCCCACGGAAACGACCGGTGGCGGGACGACTCCCCCGCCGACGACCAAACCGAGCGGCGGTACGGGCGAAAAAGAAAAGGAAGGCAAAGAAGAAAAGGGCCACGATGACTGAGCCCTCCCGCCGAGCGGCCCGCCGGGGCCCCGGGCTCGTGCCGCTGGCCGGCGCCTCACTCGCCATGTTCGCCGTCATGTTCGTGCTGCTGGCCGAGCGCGTCGCGGCGGGCACCGACCCGGTGCTGAGCGTGGCCCATCGCAGCGTGGCCCGGCCGGTGATCGTCCGGCGGATCGTCAAGCGGATCGTCGTCGACACGACGATCCGCACACACGGCCACGCGAAGGTTCCCGCCTTGGCTGAATCAGCCTCGCCCCTCAGCACCTCCCAGTCGGGCGGTGAAGCGCCGGCGCCGGTGACGAGGAGCTCATGAGCGAGTACGACCTCGGCTTTCCCTGCATGGGCTGCGAGTTCAGGCTGCTCGTCGGTGCGCCGAGCAGGCCCGGCCTCGCGACGCCCGCCGAGGCGGCCGCCCAGGCCCGCAGCTGGCTGGAAGCCTGCGACGCCCGCCTGTCGCGCTTTCGCCCGACGAGCGAGCTGGTCGAGCTCAACAGCGATCCGCGGGCCGTTGTCCCGGCCCGCCCGTTGCTGCTGAGGGCGGCCGGGGCCGCCCGCTGGGCGGCGGAGCTGACCGGCGGCCTGGTCGACCCGACACTGATGGGGGAGCTCGAGGCCGCCGGCTACCGCCACTCGCTGGCCGGCGCCGAGCCGCTGGCGCTGTCCGAGGCGTTGCGCTCGGCGCCTACCCGCCGGGCCGCCGAGCCCCGCCCGACGGCCGCCTGGCGGTCGATCGAGATCGATGCGGCTGCCGGCGTCGTGATGCGCCCGCCCGGCGTGCGTATCGACCCCGGCGGCGTAGTCAAGGGCCTGGCCGCCGACATCATCGCCCGCCTGTTCGAGGGCTACGAGCGCTTCTGCGTCGACGCCGCCGGCGATCTGGCGATCGGCGGCATGCGGGCGTCGCGCAACCCCTACGAGGTCGAGGTCGAGCACCCCCTCTCGGGCGAGCACGTTCACGCGGTGCCCGTCTCATCGGGGGGGATCGCGACGTCGGGCCTGAACTCGCGGATGTGGCGAGCAGAGGACGGCACCATCGCCCACCACCTGCTCGACCCGAGCACCGGCGAGCCGGCCTGGACGGGCCTCCTGACGGCCACGGCAATCGGCCGGAGCGCGCTGGAGGCCGAGACGCTCGCCAAGTGGGCGCTGCTGTCCGGCCCCGACGGCGCGCGCAGGGTCCTCGCCCGCCACGGCGGCCTCGTCGTGCACGATGACGGCGACGTCGAGCTGGTCGGCCCGCTGCGCTCCCGCGTGGCCGTCCACCTCTCCCGGGTGCCCGCATGAGCCGCCACCCGCTCGACTACGGCTGGTGGCTGCTCAGCCGGGCGTCCGGGTCGGTGGCGCTCCTGCTGGTGACCGTCTCGGTCCTGATCGGGCTGCTGATGGCCTCGGGACTGCTGCGCAGGCCGGGCCTGAAGCGCTCCCTCGTGGCGACGCACGAGCACCTGGCGCTGATCGCGCTGGTGGCGATCGCCGTGCACGGGATCTCGCTGCTCGGCGACCGCACGCTGCATCCGGGCCCGATCGGCGTCCTGGTCCCGCTCGAGATCTCCTACCGCCCGGCCTATACGGCGCTGGGGATCCTCAGCGGCTATCTGACGGCGGCCCTCGCGCTGTCCTTCTACGCCCGCAGGCGGATCGGCGGAGGACGCTGGCGCAGGCTGCATCGCTACACGGTCCTGGCCTACGTGCTCGGCGTGGCTCATGCTCTGGGCGCGGGCAGCGACACCAGCATCCCGGCCGTCCGTCTCGCGGTGCTGGCGAGTGTCCTGCCGGCGGCCGGCCTGTTCCTGGCGCGCAACCGCCCGCGCGCAGCCAGGGAGGCGGCGCGGCCGAAGCTGGCGGTCGTCCCGGGCCCGGTGCAGGTGGACCAGCGGGCCTATCCTTGATCCATGTCCGAGGAGGAGCCCGTCGACCGTCGCGGGCTGTTTCGAGATCTCTTTCGCCAGGCGGGCGAGGCGATCGCTCCGGCGCTCGGCGCGCGGCTCGAGCCGCTGCTGGGGGCGGGGCCGGCCGAGACGCGGACCGCGCATCCGGCGGCGTCGGTGGAGCAGCTGCTGGGCGCCGCCGCGGACCTCGGCCTCGGGGCCCGGGCCGAGTCGATCGAGCAGCTCGCCCGGCGCAGCCTGCGGCTCGTCCCGGCGGCCCACGCCCGCGAGGCCGCCGTCGGCTTTGGCGGGCCAGCGCTGATGAACGAGGGCCAGGAGTGGCCGTCCTGGCGGGGGCGGCCGCTGACGCTGCTGGCGCAGGTCGAGGCCGGCGGGGAGCTCGGACGCCTGCTGTTCTTCTACGACGTCCTCGGGCGCCCCTCGGGCTGCCTGGCCGCCCACCGCGGTTCTGCGCAGGTGCTCAGGGCCGCTGACGGCCGTCTGCTCCCCGTCGACGGGCCGGCGCTTCCCGCCGCGCAGGTGCCGGGCCAGATCGATGCCGAGCTCGTGATCCCCCCGGCCGGCTCGGTGGCGGAGCGGCTCGGCCTGTCGCGGGGCGAGCGCGAGGCCTGGGAGGCGCTGCGGGAGGAGCTCGCCGGCCTTCAGGGAACCGCGCCGGCCCACGTGGCGGGGGAGGTCTTCCGCGTCGTGCATCGCGTCCTCGGCTATGCCGACTCCGCCTCCGACGAGCTGGGCCTGGCGTGTGAGCTGGCCTCGGCCGGGGAGGACGTGATCGAAGGCCGCGCCCATCTGCACCCGGGGGCCGCCGCGGCCGGCGAGCCCGCCGGGCGCTGGGAGCTCCTGGCCCAGTTCTCGGGCGACGGGAAGCTGGGCTGGCCATGGGTCGCCCAGCGCGTCTACTTCATGATCGATCGAGACGCACTCGCCGCGGGCGAGCTCGAGCCGGTCTGGGCGATCGCGCGGTAGCTCAGCCGGCGAGCAGCCTGACCTCGGCGCCGGTCCGCTCCCGCAGCCGCGCGGCCCTGCGGCGGCTGCGCAGGCCGAACGGCCCGCGACGCGCGAGCAGGAGCAGGCCGAAGCGCTCCGCCGCGGCCCAGGACTCCAGCGGCGGGTCGCGGCCGTCGAGCAGCAGGACGTATCGGGCACCGGCTCCGGCGGGCCCCAGCAGGCGCCGGGCCTCGGTCAGCTCGCCGAGGGCCTCGGCGCGGACCCCCTCGTTGAAGGCCTCGGTGTAGACGCCGCACACGGCCGGGTCGGTGTCCTGCGGGGCCAGCGCGAGCACCGTCAGGGCCACCACGCGGTCCTGCGCCGAGCGGGCGCCCTCGGCGAGCGCCGCCGTGCCGCCGCGGCCGCGCTGATAGACGACCAGCACGCCGCCCTCGCTCATGCGGCGCTCCCACGGCCGTCGGCCTCGCCCCGGCCGGTGCCCCTCCCCCCGCCCAGCGAGCCCCACAGGTGTGCGACGGCGTAGGCCCGCCAGGGCCGCCAGCGCTCGGCGAGGGCGGCGGCGCCGCGGGCGTCCTGCGGGCCGCCGAGTCCGCCCAGCGCGCGGCGCACGCCCAGGTCGCCGGCCAGGAAGGCATCGGGGTCGCCGAGCGCGCGCATGGCCACGTAGCCGGCCGTCCAGGGGCCGACGCCGGGCAGCGCCAGCAGTCCCGCCCGCGCCTCCCCGGGGTCGGCCCCGGGGCCGATCGAGAGCTCCCCGGCGGCGAGCGCGCCGGCCAGGGCGGCGAGCGTCCGCCTGCGCGAGGCGGGCATCGAGAAGGCCGCGGGTCGCCGGCGAGCCAGTTCGCCGAGGGCCTCGGGTGTCGGGAACGTGTGCGTGACGGGGAGGGCGGGGTTGCCGAGCGGCCTCCCGGCCGCCCTGACCAGCCGCCCGGTGACGGTACGGGCGGCGGCGATCGAGACCTGCTGGCCGACGACGGCCCGCACGGCCAGCTCGAAGCCCTCGGCGGCACCCGGCATCCGGATCCCGGGCGTGCGGGCGACGAGCGGCCCGAGCAGCTCGTCGGCGCCGAGCACCCCGTCGACGGCCTCGGGGTCGGCGTCGAGGTTGAGCAGGTGGCGGCAGCGCGCGATGGCCGCAGTGAGGTCGCGCAGGTCCTCGAGTTCAAACACGGCGCGGATCGCGCCGGCGGCGGGCTCGGCGCTCAGCGCCACCGAGCCGTCCCCGTTCGGCAGGCGCAGCGAGCGCCGGTAGGTGCTGCCGTCGAATGCCTCGATGCCGGGGACGGCGCGCGTGCCGAGGAACTCGAGCAGCGGCCCCGCCGCCAGCGGGCGGCGGTGGGGCAGGCGCAGCACGATCGACGGCAGCGGGCCGGCGGGCGGAGGGGACGGGCCGCCGCGGCGGCCCTGCCGGCGCAGCTCGCCCGGTGTCCGGGCGAAGACGGCGCGGACCGTGTCGTTGAACTGGCGCACGCTCGAGAAGCCCGCGGCGAGGGCGACCTCGGTGATCGGGACGGCCGTCGTCTGCAGCAGCAGCCGGGCGGTCTGGGCGCGCTGGGCCCGCGCGAGCGACAGGGCTCCCGTGCCGACCTCGGCCAGCAGGACCCGGTGCAGCTGGCGCTCGGAGTAGCCGAGCCGGCGGGCCAGGCCCGAGACACCCTCGCGATCGACCGTGCCGTCGAGGATCAACCGCACGGCCCGGGCCGCGACGTCGGCCCGGCCAAGCCACTCGGGCGAGCCCGGCGAGGCGTCCGGGCGGCAGCGCAGGCAGGCGCGGAACCCGGCCTGCTGGGCGGCCGCGGCCGTCGCGTGGAAGCTGACGTTCTCGCGTTTCGGGGTTACCGCCGGGCAGCTGGGCCGGCAGTAGATGCCGGTCGTCCGGACGGCCGTGAAAAACCACCCGTCGAACCGGGCATCGCGGCTCTGGACGACCCGGTAGCAGCTGTCGAAGTCCTCCAGCACGTTGTCATCGTGGCACGCCGGAGCGAGCCTGACCAGCGGGTTTCGGCCATCCACGGACATCCCGGCGTTGTTGTCCGATTCCCGCCGGAGAATCGCGGCCGCCGCTGTCAGGATCGGCCGTGGTGCCAACCGCCGAGCGTCAAGGAGCCAAGCGATGACCAGGACCGACCCCCGGCCCGAGAGAAGCTTCACCACGATCGAGAGCCCGGTCGGGCGCCTCACGATGACCTCCTCCGGGGGCGTGCTCGACGGCCTGTCGATGGCAGGCCAGCGCCACGCCCCGGTGCTCGACCCGGCCCTCGTCCGCGACGACGCACCGTTCGCCGAGCTGATCGCTCTGCTCGAGCGGTACTTCGCCGGGCGGCCCGTCGAGTTCGATGTCCCCGTCCACCTCGGGGGCACCGATTTCCAGCGCCGCGTCTGGACGGCGCTGCGCCGGATCCCCCACGGCGAGACGATCAGCTACGGCGAGCTGGCCCGGCGCCTCGGCACGCCGGGCGCCTCCCGTGCCGTCGGTCTGGCCAACGGACGCAATCCGATCGCGATCGTGATCCCCTGCCACCGGGTGATCGGCGCCGACGGCCGCCTGACCGGCTACGGCGGAGGGCTGCGGCGCAAGGCCTGGCTGCTGCGCCACGAGCGCTCCGCGGCCGCCCGGCCCGCGGAGCGACAGCTCGCCCTGGTCTGACGCCGGCGTCCGCGCGGCGCTGCCCGATGGGTCTATGCTCTGCGGCGATGGGGCACCTCGGCGGCAGCGCGAGCACTGAGATAGACGCCCCGATCGAGCGGGTCTGGGCCCTGATCGAGGACGTGGAGACGGCGCCCCAGTGGCAGGGCGGCCTCGATGCCTCGACGGCGCTCGAGCGCGACGAGGCCGGCCGGGCCGTGCTGGTCGAGACCGAGAGCGACATCAAGGTTCGGCGCGTCAAGGCCCGCGTGCGCTTCCGCTACGAGGCCCCGACGCGCCTGACGTGGACCCAGGAGCAGGGCGAGATGAAGTCCGTCGAGGGCTCCTGGGAGCTCGAGGATCTGGGCGGCGAGCGGACCCGGGCGACGTTCAACCTCGACGCCGATCCCGGCCGGATGCTGGGGATGCTGATCCGCGGGCCCGTCGAGGCGGCCACCCGGGCCATCTTCGTGAACGGCCGCCCGGGCGAGCTCAAGCGACTCGTCGAGGGCGCCCGGTAACCTGCCGGGGCCATGTCCCGCAGACTCGCCCTGATCGCCGTCCTTTCGGCCCTCGCCATCGGCGCGGCGGGCTGCGGGTCCAAGACGATCACCCAGACCGGTGCCAACGGGGCGGTCACGAGCAAGACCGTGCCGAACATCCACTTCGCGAAGACGAAGTTCGTGCTCCACCTCGGCCTGGCCTTCGGCGCCTTCCACCGCTACATCTACAAGCCCTACCGGGCCGGCGCATTCAAATCGGGCGCCCCCGGGCGGGCCAAGGCGATCGTCAAGGCCGGCGCGGCCGCGGTGTTCATGGTCCACGAGCTGAGGACGGCGCGCGAAGACGCGCTCTCCGATGAACACCTGCGCCCGCTGGCTGAAAAGGTCGAAGGCCTGCTCGGACGGGTCACGAGCCTCGGCGGGGCCGTCAAGGGCGGCTCGTTTGATCCGGCGGCCCTGGTGGGGACCGCGAGCGCGGTCACCTCGCTGGGCGCGGCGAGCAGCGGCCTCGGCGCCGTCGTCAAGGAGGTAGCGCCGGCGCTCTAGCGCCCGGCGTCCGCGGGTCGGATGCGAGTCGCCGCCGTCGCCCTGATCGGCGCACTGCTCGCGGTGCCCCTTGTCGCGGGCGCCCGCACCTCGCCCTCGGGCCTCGTCTACTCCTCGGCCCCGGCCGGGCAGGTCCAGCGTCAGCCGCCGGCCGGCTCCTGCCACGCGGTCGGCTCGGGGATCTACGCCCGCCCCGACCCGCGCTGCACGCCCGGTGCGCTCAACCCTGCCGTCACGCAGGCGACGATCGGCTCGACCATCTGCCGCTCGGGCTGGACCGCGACGGTGCGACCGCCGGAGTCCGTCACCGAGCCCGAGAAGTTCGCGAGCATGCGCGCCTACGGCATCTTCGGCTCGGCCTCGGGCTACGAGTACGACCACTACGTCCCGCTCGAGCTCGGCGGGGCGGCCAACGATCCGCGCAACCTCTGGCCGGAGCCCGACTATCCGGCCAGGGCCGGCTTCTACCTGAACCCGAAGGACCGCCTGGAGACCGCGCTCAAGCATCTCGTCTGCAGGGAAGCACTGTCGCTCGGCCAGGCCCAGCGGCTGATCGCGACGAACTGGGTGGCCGCCTACCGCCGCTTCGGCTGAGCTCTCAGGCCCCGCCGGCCCCGGTCCCCTCGCCCGAGCCCGTCGCCGGATTTCGGTGGACGACGAGGCAGGCGATCGCACCGGAGCCGACCACGACGGCCAGGGCGAGGAACGGGAACTCGCTGTAGGGGGAGGGCTGTCCGGGCCCCAGGAGCTCGACGAAGGGGACCACTAGGCTCAGCGCGGCGGCCCCGGGCAGCACCAGGTGGCGCAGCGCCGAGAACGAGTCGCGGTGCCGGCGCCACATGAAGACGGGCAGCGAGACGGTCGTGAGCACGTAGACGAACAGGATCACGATCGTGCCCATCGTGGAGCACTCGGCGTAGAGGCCGACGGGGTTGGTCGAGCCCCCGACGAGCCCCGTCAGGTGGCAGGCCCACCAGGCCGCGATCAGCCCGAGGCCGAAGACCGCCATCGCGAGGACGGCGTTGGCCGGGGTCCCCGAACCCTGACGGATGCGCCCGAGACGCGCCGGCAGCATGCCCGACCGGCCGGCGTCGAACAGCATCCTCGACTGCGAGTTGGTCGCCGCGACGAGCGTCGCGAGCACCGAGATCGCGCCGGCCGCCCAGGCCAGGCCCGCCGCGCCGCCCATGTAGCGGTCGGCGACCGCGAGGAACGGCACCGAGGAGCGCCCGATCGAGGAGACGTCGTAGCCGAAGCCGGTGACGGTCGCGTAGGCGAACAGGACGAACAGGGCGGTCGTGATCGCGACCGAGGCGTAGAGGGCCCGCGGCACCGCCCGCCGCGGATCGCGGCACTCCTCGGCCAGGGCCGGCCCGTTCTCCCAGCCGATGAACATGTACAGCGCCAGCGGGAACCCGGCCGAGAGCCCGGCCAGGCCGCCCCTGACGTGCGACCAGGCGAAGGGCGTGCTCGACAGCCGCGAGCGGCGGTCGATCAGCACGACGATGCAGACGGCGAGCATCACGGCGACCTGCAGCAGGACGGCGACGGCGACGGCGCGGGTGGAGAGCTTGACGCCGCGGATCGTCAGCCAGATCGCGCCCGCGGTCAGGGCCAGGGCGATCGGCTCCCAGGGTGGGTTCCACGAGCTGTAGTGGGCCAGCGTCAGGCTCACCATGCCGCCGGACATCGTGAAGACGCCGGCGATCGCGACGGTGTAGCCGACCGCCACGAGCAGCGACGTCGCGACGCCGGCCCGCGCTCCCAGCGAGGTCTCGACGTAGGTGATGAAGCTTCCCGCCGAGGGCTCGGCCCGGGTGAACTCGGACACCACGAAGGCCAGCAGGACGACCGCCAGGCTGGCGGCCACGATCGTCAGCGGGGCCGCGACCCCCGCCGTCACGGCGATCACCCCGAATGCGAAGTAGAAGTCGATCCCGGGGCCGATGTTGGCGACCGTCGAGGCCGTCAGGTCGGCGGCTCCCAGCTGGCCGGCCCGCAGCCGCCCGCCGGTCTGGCTCGCCGAGGCCACGAGCGCATTTCAGCACGGGCCGCGGCCGGGTCCGAACGCGGGCTCGGGGCCCTGTGGATGCACGGGCGGGACCGGACGCCTCGACCCGCTACCGTGAGGGGTATGGGATCGCAGGCCGATCGGGCCGCTGAGGAGCGGCGCGCGAAACTCGCCGAGATCCAGCGGCAGGTCGAATCGGGGTCGTTGAAGAAACGCCAGATGACCGCCAAGGAGCGCAAGAGCTTCCCGCCGCCCGCGCCGAGGCCGGCAAAGAGGCGAGGTCGCTGACGCACTTCTTCCTCGCGGGGCTCGAGTCCGACAGCGGACTCGCGGAGGCCGTCTACGTGGACCTGCGCGACCGCTCCGAGGCCGCCGTCGGCTGTGTCGCCAAGCCCGTGCGGATCTTCAAGCTCGACTGCCGCTTCGAGGGCTCGGATTGCGAGATCGAGGTCGGCAAGCCGCTGCCCGGTGGGGGCGCGGTCGTAACCGCGATCCTCGACCACGGCCGCGACGAGTCCTTCGCCGTGTTCACGGTCGAGGATTCGGTGCACCCGACGCGGGTGACCCGCCCGGCCTACGCCGTGACCGCCTTTACCTAGTGACCTGAGTCGTTGATTCGTTTGCAGTAGTTGGCGAGGCCGTTGAGGATCTCATCGGCGGTCTTGTGCCAGACGTAGGGTTTGGGCTCGTCGTTCCAGTTGGTGATCCAGGTGCGGATCGAGGCGGTGAGCTCGCGGACGGAGCGGTGGGCGCTGCGCTTGATCCATTTCGTGGTCAGCTCCGCGAACCAGCGCTCGACGAGGTTCAGCCATGAGCTGTAGGTCGGCGTGAAATGCACGTGGAAGCGCGGGTGGCGCACGAGCCAGCGCTGGATCGAGGGGGTCTTGTGCGTCGAGGAGTTATCGAGCACGACGTGGACCTCGAGGTGTGCCGGCACGGCGCTGTCGATCAGGTTCAGGAACCGCCGGAACTCCTCAGCGCGGTGGCGTGGCGTCATGTCGGCGATCACGTGCCCAGAGGCGACGTCGAGCGCTGCATAAAGGTTCGTGGTGCCGTTGCGTACGTAGTCGTGGGTGTGGCGTTCGGGCACCCCAGGCATCAGCGGCAGCACCGGCGCCGAGCGGTCGAGCGCCTGGATCTGGGACTTCTCATCGACGCACAGCACAACGGCGGCATCAGGCGGGTTCAGATAGAGCCCCACGATGTCGCGGACCTTCTCGATGAACTGCGGGTCGGGCGAGAGCTTGAAGGACTCCACCTGGTGGGGCTTCAGCCCGAATGCACGCCAGATCCGGCTGACCGCAGTCTGGCTCATCCCAGTCGCCTGGGCCATCGAGCGCGTCGACCAGTGCGTGGCATCCGGCGGCTGCTGCTCAAGTGTCTTGACGATCACCCGCTCGACGTCCTCATCGCCGATCGAGCGTGGTTTCCCGGGGCGCGGCTCATCGTGCAGCCCGTCAAGACCGCGCTTCGCGAACCGCCCTCGCCACTTGCCAACCGTCGATTTGGAGCAGCCGAGCCGTGCCGCGATATCGATACTTCTCTCTCCTTCGGCCGCCGCCAACACGATCCGACAGCGCAATGCAAGCGCCTGCGCGCTGGTCGGCCGGCGAGCCCATCGCTCGAGCACCTCCCGCTCATCCTCTGAAAGCACGACCTCCGCAAGCTGCATGACTGCCTCCAATCGTCGCGGCTAACGACAACGGATTCGCCAAGCAGCCCCCCAAGCCTGCGAACTAACGACTCAGATCACTAG
>Ga0075017_100000215_pt1 | contig 28707 bp, 30 predicted proteins | sample AleBraG_ABR_2012_FD_71475 | JGI IMG/M metagenome (GOLD analysis project Ga0075017, IMG submission 71475) | Freshwater sediment microbial communities in response to fracking from Pennsylvania, USA - Alex Branch Run_MetaG_ABR_2012 | ecosystem: Environmental > Aquatic > Freshwater > Creek >... | reverse complement strand
CATCAGCCGCGCGGTGGTCACGCCGGGCCGCTGCTGCTGCAGGTCGATGTACAGCAGACCCGTGACCCCCTGCAGCGACAGTTCGGCCAGCGTGCGCTCCGAGATCGGCGCACTCGAATCGATGTCGACGATCACCTGCACGCGGTCGGCGGCGCGCTGATCCAGCCGGATGCGCACCACGCGGCCGATGTCGACCCCGAGATAGCGGACCTCGCCGCCCTCGGAGAGACCGCTGACGCTGCCATCGAAGTAGATCTCGTAGCGCGTGAAATTGTGCTGGTCGCGTTCATCGCTGTACCAGTAGACGAACAATGCCGCCATGGCCACGACCAGCAGCACGAAGGCGCCGACGGCGACGTAATTGGCCTCACGCTCCATGCTGGAATCCCCGGTGCTGCGCACGCGCGCCCTGGAAGTATGCATGAATCCACGGCTGTGGATTGTGGACGATGCCCGCCAGGGTGTCGCTGATCATGTGCCCCTCGACCAGCACGCCGACCCGCGTGCAGGTGCCGAACAGGGTGTCGAGATCGTGCGTGATCATCACCACGGTCAGCTCGAGCTCGCGCTGCAGATAGACGACGAGTTCGTCAAAGGCCTGGGCCCCGATCGGATCCAGACCCGAGGTCGGCTCGTCGAGGAACAGCAGGCTCGGATCCAGGGCCAGCGCGCGCGCCAGGGCCGCGCGCTTGACCATGCCGCCCGACAGCTGGGACGGATACTTGGCGGCCGCGTCCGGCCCCAGCCCCACCAGCCGCAGTTTCAGGTGCGCCAGCTCGTCGAGCGCGCGGCGCGGCAGCGCCAGGTGCTCGAGCATCGGCAGCTGCACGTTCTGCAGCACGTTCAGTGAGCTGAACAGGGCGCCGTGCTGGAACGTGACGCCATATCCGGCCTTGACGCGACGCAGTTCGGCCACGCCCATGCGCGTGATGTCCTCTCCGCCCAGCAGCACCGTCCCGGCGCGCGGCGCCTGCAGTCCGAGGATGGTCCGCAGCAGCACCGACTTGCCCGAGCCCGACCCGCCGACGATGCCGAACACCTCGCCTTCCTCGACGCGCATGTCGAGGTTCTGGTGCACCGTCTGCTGTCCGAAGCGGTTGACCAGGCCGCGCACTTCGACCGCCGCGGCCATCAGATGTCCATCTCCATGAACAGTACGGCGAACAGCGCGTCGGCGAGGATCACGAAGAAGATCGCCTGCACCACCGCCAGGGTGGTCAGCCGGCCCAGGTCGCGCGAGGAGCCCCGCACGCGCAAGCCGCACCAGGTGCCGGCGAGCGCGATCAGCACGGCGAACACCGGTGCCTTGATCACCCCCACCCAGAACGTAGTCGGCGCGAGCGCCGAATTGGCGCGATTGATGTATTGGACCAGCGGCATGCCGAGCAGCGTCTTGCACAGCAGGCCGCCGCCCACCATGCCGATCGCATCAGCGATCACGGTCAGCAGCGGCAGTGCGATCACCAGGCCGAGCACGCGCGGCAGCACCAGCACTTCGATCGGATTGACGCCGATGGCCTGCAACGCATCGACCTCCTCGTTCAGGCGCATCGAGCCGATCTCGGCGGCATAGGCGCTGCCCGAGCGCCCCGCGACGATGATCGCGGTCAGCAGCACGCCCAGTTCGCGCAGCACGCCCACCGTGACCAGGTCGACGACGAAGATGTCGGCCCCGAACTTCCGCAGCTGCTGGGCGCCCATGTAGGCGAGAATGACGGCAATCAGGAAGGCGATCAGCGCCACGATCGGGATGGCCGTGATTCCCGTGTCATACACGTGGCGCGCGATCGAGGCCGGGCGCCAGCGCTGCAGGTGGGGCACGGTCCGGCCAAACACGGTGGCGACGCGCCCGATGAAACCGAGCAGCGACCGGACCAGGCTCCAGGAGCGCACCGTCCGCCGCCCCAGGCCTTCGACCGCGAGTGCCGGATCCAGCCAGGGCAGCAGCGGTCCGCCCGGCGCCTCCTCGGCGGCGACGCTGGACTGCTGCGTGCGCTCGATGAGCGCCAGGGCGGCGGGCACCGGCCCGGAGAAATCCGCACTGACCCCGGCCGCGGCGGCCTGGGCGAGAAAATCCCGCAGCACCCAGGCCCCCGACAGGTCCAGCCGGGCGCTGCCGGCGTCGATCAGCAGGCGCCCTGCGCCCTGCAGCGACACGGCCGCGAGTTCGGCCTGGATCTCGCTCAGGGTCGCGAGCCGCCAATCCCCGCGCAGTGCCAGTGCGACGCGATCGGCGTGACGCTGCGCCTCGCAGAACACGGGTCTTCAGGGCCTCTGCCGGGCCAGCGGGTGGCTAGGCCTTCAGACCAGGGCCTTGTGCGAACCGTCGCAGAGCGGCGCGTTCTTCGAATGCTTGCAGGTGCAGAAGTAGGCCTTGCCGGTCGCCGCCGGCGTATAGGCCTTGGGTGCGAACTCGCCGCCCTTGTGCGAACCGTCGCAGAACGGCTGCTTGGCCGACTTGCCGCAGGCACACCAGTAGTAGGTCTTTCCCGCTTCAACATCGACGCCGATGGGCGCGCGCCCGGCGATCACTGGTTCAGCCATGTGCAGATCCTTTTGCTTGAGGTTTGCGGGCCCGGATCGGTCCCGGCGCCCATGCTAACAGCCCCGCCCACCCAAGCCATAGGTCGGCGGGCGTCCGCAAGCCACAGGCCGGCGGGCGTTCGCACCCGCCCGGCCGCCGCCGGCCTGCCGGTCCGGTTATTTCGGCCCGCCGTGCAGATGCGCCTCGAGCAACCACAGGTATTTGTCCACGTCGCGGGACACGCCGGTGAACAGGTCCGAGGTGTCGGCGTCGTCCAGTTTCGCCGCCGCGGCGATGCCGGCGCGGACCTTGCGGCCGAAGTCGGCCATCCGGTCGGCGAGCGCCGCGACGTGGGCGAGCCCTTCGGTGAGTTCCTCGGGATAGGGCGCCAGGCTGCTTGCCCGGACCACGGCACCGACGGTGCCGCGCGCCGTGCCACCCAGCGCCGTGATGCGCTCGGCGATGGCGTCGACATGCTCCTCGACGTTGTCGTGCACCTGGTCGAACAGCTCGTGCAGCGCGATGAAGTGCGGACCCTTGACGTTCCAGTGGGCCTGCTTGGCGGCCGCTTCCAGGTCGAGCGCATCAGCGAGTCTCTGGTTCAGTAGTTTCTCGACACGGGCCCGGGTGCGGGCCGGCAGATCGTTGCGGGTCGGATGCATGGCGTGCTCCTCGGCATGGGGTGAATCAGGGCCGGCTGCAGCGCCGGTAACGGAATTGTGCATGGGCCTGCCGGGCGGAACCAATGGTTTGGCTGGATTGCATCCATAGGCTATGTCTATCGCTTTGCGACCCTTGCTGGGTATTCTTATCTCGTTCCCCGCGCCGTGCCCGCACGGGCTGCACGCGCGAAAAGGATTGCCGTCGCGGATAATCTCATTAGAATCAGCGCTCTTTTACGCGCCATCCGCCCGGAGCCCCCATGAAGAAGCCCCTGAACGTCGCCATTACCGGTGCTGCCGGCCAGATCGGTTATGCCCTCGCTTTCCGCGTCGCCTCGGGCCAGATGCTGGGCGTCGATCAACCGGTCAACCTGCATCTGCTGGAAATCACGCCGGCGCTGCCGGGCCTGCAGGGCGTGGTCATGGAACTGAACGACTGTGCTTTTGCCACGCTGAACGCGGTGGTCGCCACGGACGACGCCAGAGTGGCGTTCAAGGACTGCCACGCGGCGCTGCTGGTCGGTGCGCGCCCGCGCGGCCCCGGCATGGAGCGCAAGGACCTGCTGCTCGCCAATGCACAGATCTTCTCCGCCCAGGGCAAGGCACTCGACGCCGTCGCCGACCGCAATGTGCGGGTGCTGGTGGTCGGCAATCCGGCGAACACCAATGCCCTGATTGCGCGCGCCAACGCGCCGCACCTGCCGCCCGGCAACTTCACGGCGATGACGCGTCTCGATCACAATCGGGCACTCACGCAGCTGGCGGAAAAGACCGGCACGCACGTCACCGACATCCGGCGCATGATCATCTGGGGCAATCATTCGGCGACCCAGTATCCGGACATCAGCCACTGCCTCGTGGGCGGCAAGGCGGCGAAGAGCCTGGTCGAGCAGTCCTGGATCGAGCAGTCCTTCATTCCCACCGTGCAGCAGCGCGGCGCCGCCGTGATCAAGGCGCGCGGTTCCTCCTCGGCGGCCTCGGCCGCCTCGGCCGCGCTCGATCACATGCGCACCTGGTTCCAGGGCACGGCCGACGGCGACTGGGTCAGCATGGGCGTACCGGCCGATGGCAGCTACGGCATCGGCGCAGGCGTCATCTATTCGTACCCCGTGACCTGCCGCGATGGCCGCTATGAGATCGTGCAGGGCCTGAGCATCGATGGGTTCAGCCGCGGCAAGATGGATGCCACGGACCAGGAATTGCGCGAGGAACGCGACGGCGTCAAGGACCTGCTGGGCTAGCTGCGGCGCTCGCCACCGCCGCGCGCGCGGCCACGCCCGAGCCCGCCACGCCCGAACCCGCCACGCGCCGGCCGGCGTGGCGGCCGGCCCGCGGCCGGGCACCTGCGCCGCGATTGTTCGCGCGCCGCCCGCACGCGGGCTAGTATTGCCGCCATGTACGGTGCGCTGGTGACCTTGCTCTTTGTGCTGGCGGTGGTGTACCTCGCCTACCGGCGCCTGCCGCTGCTGATCTACACCCTCACCTTCACCGCTCTGCTGGCGGTCTACCTGCTGCTGGGCAACCCGAGCGGCATCTGGCAGGGCGTGCTATGGCTGGTGCTGGGGCTGCTGTGGCTGCTGAACCTGCGGCCCCTGCGCAAGGCGCTCATCAGCCGCCCCTTCCTGCGTGCCTACCTGCGGCTGCTGCCGACGATGTCCGCCACCGAGCGCGAGGCGCTGGAGGCCGGCACCGTCTGGTGGGACGGCGAGCTGTTCAGCGGCAACCCGGACTGGTCCAGGCTGCGCGCCAACCCGCCGGCGCGCCTGTCGGCCGAGGAACAGGCCTTCCTCGACGGACCCTGCGAAGAGTTGTGCCGGATGCTCGATGACTTCGACATCACGCACCGCCGCGGGGACCTGCCGCCTGCGGTGTGGGATTTCCTGAAATCCCGCGGCTTTTTCGCGATGATCATCGGCAAGACGTACGGCGGGCTGGGCTTCTGCGCCTACGCGCACTCCTGCGTGCTGGTGAAACTGGCAAGCCGCAGCATCACCTGCGCCTCGACCGTGGCCGTACCCAATTCGCTCGGGCCCGCCGAACTCCTGAATCACTACGGCACCGATGAGCAGAAGAATCATTTCCTGCCCCGTCTGGCGCGCGGCGAGGATATCCCCTGCTTCGCGCTCACCGGTCCGCGCGTCGGCTCGGATGCCGCGGCAATCCCGGACACCGGCGTGGTCTGCCGCGGCCTGTGGGAGGGCCGGGAAATCGTCGGCCTGCGGCTCAATTTCTCCAAGCGCTACATCACGCTGGCACCGGTCGCCACCGTGATCGGACTGGCCTTCCGCATGCTCGACCCGGACCGCCTGCTCGGGGGCGAGGTGGACCGCGGCATCACCTGTGCGCTGATCCAGCGCGACACCCCCGGCGTGGAGATCGGACGGCGGCATCTGCCGCTGAACATCCCGTTCCAGAATGGCCCGATCCGCGGCCATGACGTCTTCGTGCCGCTCGATTCAATCATCGGCGGCCTGAAGATGGCGGGCCAGGGATGGCGCATGCTGGTGGAGCAGCTGTCGGTGGGCCGCTGCATCTCGCTGCCCTCCAACGCCACCGGCGGCTCGAAAGCCGCCACGTTTGCGACCGGCGCCTACGCGCGCATCCGCCGCCAGTTCAACATGCCGGTCGGTCGCTTCGAAGGGGTCGAGCAGGTGATCGCGCGCATGACCGGCCTCACCTATATTTCCGACGCCGCGCGCAGCGTGACCGCCGCGGCCATCGATGCGGGCGCGCGGCCGGCGGTACCGGCCGGCATCCTCAAGTATCACGTGACGGAAATGGGCCGCCGCGTTGCCAACGACGCCATGGACGTCCAGGGTGGCAAGGGCATCATGCTCGGGCCGCGCAACTACCTGGGGCGCGGCTACCAGTCGATCCCGATCGCGATCACGGTCGAGGGCGCCAACATCCTGACGCGCAGCCTGATCATCTTCGGCCAGGGGGCCATCCGCTGCCACCCGTTCGTGCTGCGCGAGATGACGGCCGCCCGCAATCCCGACCGCGCGCGCGGCGTCGATGATTTCGACCGCGCGCTGTTCGGCCACGTGGGCTTCACGATCTCCAACGCCGTACGCTCCCTGGTGATGGCCCTGACGCTGGCGCGCTTTGCCCGCGTGCCGGACACCGGCCCGACGCGGCGCTATTTCCAGCACATTGAGCGTTTCAGCGCCTCCTTTGCCTTCGCCACCGACGTCGCCATGCTGACCCTGGGCGGCTACCTGAAGAAGAAGGAGAGCATCTCCGCGCGACTGGGCGACGTGCTGTCCGCGATGTATCTGGCCTCCATGGTGCTCAAGCACCACGAGGACCAGGGCAGTCCCGCCGAGGATCTGCCGATCGTCGAATGGTGCTGCCGCGAACTGCTGTACCAGGCCCAGGAACAGCTGCACGGCGTGCTGCGCAATTTCCCGGTGCGCCCGATGGCGCTGCTGATGCGCCTGTGCATCTTTCCGCGCGGCCTCACCTATTTCGCGCCGGGCGATCGCCTCGGCCGCACCGTCGCCGGCCTGGTGCAGAATCCCGGCGGCCCGCGCGACCGCGTGACCGCCGGCATCTATCGTGAGGCCGTGCCGGGCAATCCGCTCGGCCAGCTGCAGCAGGCGCTCGAACTGGCCGCGCAGGCCGAGCAGATCGAAAAGAAACTGCGCGTCGAAGGCGTCAAGACCGGCCGCATCAGCGCCCTGGAACTGCCGGGCCAGATCGGGCAGGGCCTCGAGCTGGGCATCATCGATGCGGCCGAGGCCGCCATGCTCAGCGACTACGACCGGCGGGTCATGGACATCATCAACGTCGATGATTTCGCGGCTGACGACCTGGGCCAGCATGGCGGCAACCCGTCCCCGACTCCCTGACCGGCGCCGTCCATGTACCTCGCCTTCTTCGGCATCGCCGAAAAGCCATTCGCGATCACTCCCGATCCGCGCTACCTGTACCTGGGCGCCCGCCATGCCGACGCGCTGGCGCACCTCGTGTACGGCATCAACGACGCCGGCGGCTTCATCCAGCTGACCGGCGAGGTGGGCACCGGCAAGACCACGACGATCCGCTCGCTGCTGGCGCGCGCGCCGAAGGACGCCGAGATCGCGCTGATCATCAACCCGCGGCTCTCGCCGCTCGAATTCCTGCAGACCATCTGCGAGGAGCTCGGCATCGGCATCGCCGAAGACGAGACCGGCAATGCCAAGGAGCTGGTCGACCAGCTCAACCGCTACCTGTTGCGCGCCCACGCGGCGGGTCGGCGCGTCGTATTGATCGTCGACGAGGCCCAGAATCTCACCGTCGAGGTCCTCGAACAGGTCCGCCTGCTCACCAATCTCGAGACCGAGTCGCAGAAGCTCCTGCAGATCATCCTGATCGGTCAGCCCGAACTGCGCGAACTGCTCGATCGCAACGACCTGCGCCAGCTCGCGCAGCGCATCACCGCGCGCTATCACCTGCAGCCGCTGGAGCGCGAGGAGACCGCGGCCTATGTGCGCCACCGCCTGCGGGTCGCCGGCGCCACCAGCGAAATCTTCACGGCGGCCGCGCTGCGCGAAGTGCATCACTGCAGCGGCGGGGTGCCGCGCGTCATCAACGTCATCTGCGATCGTGCGCTGCTCGCCGCCTACACCGAGGACCAGCACGAGGTGCGGCCGGCACTGGTGCGGCGTGCGGCCGGTGAAGTGTTCGGCCAGCGCCTCGCGCCCTCATGGCTGGTGCCGCTGATCGCCGGGCTGTGCCTGCTGCTGATCCTGGGACTGGTCGCGGCCTTCTGGCGCCATGGGCCCTGGGCGCGCCGCACGGCACCGGCCGCGTTGCCCACTCCGGCCAGATCGGCGGCGCCGCCCGTCGTGGCCGTGGCGCGACCGGCAGCGCCGACGCTGGCGCAACGGCTGGCCGGCGCCGGCGATGCCACCTCCGCCGACCGGGCATTCGCCGCGCTGCTGAAGCAGTGGAACGCCAGCTATACGCCCGGCGCGACGGACGGCTGCACCCAGGCCGCGGCGCAGGGACTTGACTGCGTCACGCTGCGCAGTTCCCTGGCGCAGCTGCGCCAACTCGGCCGCCCTGCCATCCTGATGCTCGGCCAGGCAGGCAATGCCCCGCACCAGGTGGTGCTCACCGGTGTCGGACCGGACCGGGTGCAGCTGCTGATCGGTGACCAGCAGGTGACCGTCAATATCGCGGAGCTGACCCAGTACTGGTACGGAGACTGCGTGCTGCTGTGGCATCCGGCCACACCGCCCGTGGCGGAGCTGCGGCCCGGCATGCGCGGTCCGGCCGTGCGCTCACTGCGGGCGCAGCTGCTGCGCGCGAGCGGCGTGACCCCGGCCGCTACGATCAGCGCCACCTTCGACGCCGACCTGTCGCAGCTGGTGGAAGGATTTCAACGGGAGCATCATCTGGTCGTGGACGGCGTGGCCGACATGGAAACTCAACTGCTCCTGGATGCGGTACTGGCGGAGCCAGGCACGCCGCTGCTGCAGGTCATGGCGCCATCGACCGCGGGCGCGGGCTGACGCATGTCTTTCATTCTCGATGCACTGAAGAAATCCGAGGCCGAGCGCCGGCGCCAGGCGGGCCCTGCCCTGCTCGAGATGCGCATCGTGCGGCCGCAGCGCCGCCTGCCGCTGTGGGTCGTGGCGGTGTGTGTGGCACTGGTCGCCTGCATCCTGCTCCTGGGCTGGCTGGCCTGGCGCGCGGGCAACGCGGCAGCGGGCGCGGCAGCGGGCGCGGCAACGGGCGCGGCGGCGCCCGCGCCGCTGCCGACGGCCAGCCCCGCTGCGGCCCCGGTAGCGGCTGTGCCCGCGGTCGGTGCCTACGCGCCGGCCGCGGCGCCGGCCACCAGGGCGGATCCCGCCCCGCAGCGCGCGCCGCCCGCCGCCGCCCCGGCCAGTGTCCCGACGGCCAGCGACGCCGACAGCGATGAGGCCGATGCCGCTCGCAACCCGGCGGACCAGGAACCCGCCGTGACCGCGCCCGCGGCGCGCGCCGACGGCAGCAGCGCGAACCTGCACAGTTACGCCGAACTCAGCGGCCGGCTGCCGCAGATGCGGCTGGATCTGCATGTCTACGCCGCGGTCCCCGCCGACCGCTATGCGTTCATCAACATGCGCAAGGTCCGTGAAGGCGACGTCACGCCCGAGGGCGTGCGGGTCCTGGAGATCACGCGTGACGGCGTCGTGCTCGACTACCAGGGCACGGAATTCCTGCTCGGCCGACAGTGACGGCGCGGCCGCCGCGGCGCACGCCGCGGTGCACGCCGCGCGCGCGGCGCCGGCGCTGACTGCGGGTGAGGCGCGTCACAGTTCACCGCGTGTCGGCCCGACCTGGGTCACAGAATCTCCAAGCCCGGGGCCAGTGGCAGCACCGGAAAAAGTAAAGTTCCAGGCTGTTGGGCGCACCGCGCCCGCCCTGCGCAGCCGAGTGAACCCTTGCCAGACAGCGCGCCGAACACGAGCCCTCTTCGAGCGAGCCCATGACGCCGCGGATTCTCATCGCCGGCAAGGATGAGCAGCAGCGGGCCTGGCTGCGCCACCACCTGCAGACGCTGTGGCCGGATGCCGACCCTCCGTGCCTGGACCTGCAGCAGTTCGTGCACCATCTCGACACGATCACGCTGAAGAACTACGACGCAGTGCTGTTGTGCGCCTGGTTCGGCGCGGCCGGCGAATCCGAATGCGAGGGCATCGCCTGGCTGCGCGAACTGCGGCGCGAGCGCCGGCTGCCGCCGCTGATCGCCATCGCCTCCCAGGGCAATGAGTACGCAGCGGTGCGCGCCATCCGCCTCGGCGCCGCCGAATACCTGCCGCGCGACGTGCTCGATGCGCAGCTGCTCGGACGCACGCTGCGCAGGGTGCTGCACGCCAGCCGTCGCCGGGCCCAGCGCGCCGCGACCGGCGGCCGCAGGCACAACGACCGCATTGCGCCGGATCTCGAAATTCCGCACTACACGCTGCTGCGCGAGCTGGGCCGTTCCGCCAATGCCTGCGTCTGGCTGGCACGCAGCGACGCGCTGCAGCGCACCGTGGCGCTCAAGATCAGCACGCCGGCCGCCACGGCACCAGGCGACCCGCAGCACTTCGCGCGCGAATACACGGCGATCGCCGCGCTGCGCGACCCGTCGATCGTCGACATCTACGACTACGGCGTGCACGACGGCCGCGAGTTCCTGGCGATGGAGTATTTCCCCTGCGGTGACCTGAAGCAGCGCCTGCTGCATCCACTGAGCGGCGACGAAGCCGTGGCATACGCGCGCCGCATCGCGGCCGCGCTCAAGGTGGTGCATGGCGCCGGACTCCTGCATCGCGACCTGAAGCCGCCCAATGTCATGCTGCGTCCCGACGGCAGCGTGGTGCTGATCGATTTCGGCCTGGCCAAGCGCGTCGACTCGGACACCCAGAACACCGCCATCGGCGTGCTGCGCGGCTCACCGTATTACATGAGTCCCGAGCAGGTGCAGGGCCAGTCACTCGATGCGCGCAGCGACATCTACGCGCTCGGCGTCGTGCTTTACGAAATGCTCACCGGTCACAAGCCCTACACCGGCCACACCGCGATGGAGCTCATGCAGCAGCACGTCAGCGGTGAACGGCCGGTGCTGTCGCAGGCGCTGGCGCTCTACGAACCCGTCGTAGCCCGGCTGATGGCGCGCGAGCGCGACGCTCGCTATCCGGACATCGACGCCGTACTGGCCGCGCTCGACGCATTGCCCGCCGCCCGCCGCACGACCGACGCACAGGCCGCGAATGCCGCCTGAGCCGCACATGTCGGCGGACGCGCTGGAGCAGGAGCGCCTGCAGCGCGAAGTGCTGCAGCTGCGCGACGACCAGGCCCTGCTGATCGAGCTGCTTGCCATCGACCAGGCCCGGCTGCGCCGCTTCATGGCGGTGGCGGCCCGCACGCTGAGCCGCGTGCGTGCGCAGCTGGTACGCCGCGCACGCGAGCCGGCGCTCTTCGCCAGGAAGATTGCCCGGCTGCGCATGCTGTACCGCCAGCTCATGCGCGAGGCGGCGGCGCTGCCGCTGCCGACCCTGACGCAGCAGTTTGCCGCCACGGTCGAAGCGCTCGAGGCCACCGCAGACGGACCGCCCGCATCCGGCGACGCCCTGCTGCCCGCCCTGGTCCGCATCGATGAGGGATTTCTGGCGCTGACCACGGTGGCCGAACGCACCGGGGCGCCGCTAGTGGCGCAGCGATGCGCGCACCGCCGCGCACCGCGCCGCCGCGCCCGCGCCGGCTCGTCGGCGCCTGCGGCCAGCGCCGCCCCGCAGCTGGCCGTGGCCCTGCAGCAGCTGGCCGGCCGCCTCGCCGACGAACAGGGCAAGCGCGTGGATCTCGCCGTCACCGGGCTCGAGCATGTGCCTGAGGACTGCGCCGGCCCTTTCTACGACATGCTGAGCCAGCTGCTGCGCAATGCGGTCGAGTTCGGCATCGAGGTGCCCGCACAGCGCACGGCCGCAGGCAAGAGCGCCCAGGGCCGGCTGCGGATTGAATTCCGCCAGCGCGATGCGGCGCACTCGGAACTGATCTTCCAGGACGATGGCCAGGGCCTGAATGCCCGGGGCATCGTCGACGCGGCGATTGCCTCCGGGCTGATCGCCGAGGACACGACCCTGGCCCAGGATCCGCGCCAGGCTTCCTCACTGATCTTCCATCCCGGGCTCAGCACCGCCGCGGACGGCACCGGGCGCGGCCTCGGGTTGCGCATCGTGCGCGACAACGTCAAGCGCCTGCGTGGCGAGATCCAGGTGGCCACCAAGCGCGGACAATTCACGCGCTTCCGCATCAAGCTGCCGATCGCCGCATCGGCGGCGCACGACAGGTCCGCGGCCCGAGCTTGACACGCCCCTGACCCGCAGGTGCAATGGCCCACAGGACTCGTGGGGCGCACATGCACCTGGTCGATACCACCCTGCTCTTCTCGCCCACCAGCGGTGGCGTGCGCCGTTACCTGACTGCGAAGCACGACTGGCTCGCTGCCCACACCGCGCATCGCCATTCGCTGCTGGTGCCCGGCGAAACTACGCGGCTGCAGCCCGGCGGCACCAGCACGCTCGCGGGCTGGCGGGTCCCGGGCACCTTCAACTATCGCCTGCCGCTGTCTCCGCCGCGCTGGATCCGCATGCTCGAGGCGCTCGAACCCGATCTGATCGAGGTTGGCGATGTGTTTCATCCGGCCTGGTGCGCCGCCAGCGTGGCGCGCCGGCGCGGCATCCCGCTGCTGGCATTCTTCCACTCCAATCTGCCCCGGCTCGTCGGCCGCCGCCTGGGCCGTTTCGCGGAATCGGCCGTCAGCCGCTACCTGCGCAGCGTCTATGAACGCTGCGATCTGGTGCTGGCGCCGAGCCAGCTGATGTGCGAGCTGCTCGCGGCGCGCGGCGTGCGCCGGATTGCCCTGCAGCCGCTGGGCGTCGACACCGCGATCTTCTCACCGGACCGCCGCACGCTCGATCTGCGCCGCAGCCTGCAACTGGCCGACGCTACGCGCCTGCTGGTCTACGCGGGCCGGTTCTCCGGGGAAAAGAATCTGGACGTGCTGCGCGGGGCCGTGCAGCGCCTGGGTCGGCGCTACCATCTGCTGCTGATCGGCGGCGGCGAGCATCGCCGTCCGGCGCCCAACATCACCGTACTGCCCTACCGGCGCGACAGCGTCGAGCTGGCCGCATGGATGGCCTCCTGCGACGCACTGGTGCACGCCGGCTGCAGCGAGACCTTTGGCCTCGTGATCGTCGAGGCACTGGCCTGCGGTCGCCCCGTGGTGGCGACGCGCGCCGGAGCGGTTCCGGAGCATGTCGATGAATCAGTGGGGATGCTCGCGCCGCCGCGCGACGTCGCCGGAATGGCGGCCGCCATCGCCGGACTCTACGAGCGCGACCTCGAGGCACTGGGCCGCGCGGCGCGGCGGCGGGCATTGCAGCGCTACACCTGGTCGCATGCGCTGCGGCGGCTGCTCGGCCACTATGCCGCCGCGGCCGGCCAGGCCCCGGCCGGCCTGGAGGCGGGGCCTGCGGATCTGCCCCTGGTCGAGGCGCCGCTGGAACTGCGCGAACTCTAGCGCGGCATCGTCACAGATCAGTGCCGCAGCGCATAGATCGTCAGCACGCCGCTGCGATCGCCGACCGCGAGCTGCGACCCATCGTGCGACCAGCGCAGCAGCGCTACCTCGTCGCCCAGCAGGTCCGCGTCGATTGGCTGCTGCGGCCGGTTCAGGCGCCACAGCGTGACGCGATGGTCGCGGGCACCGGCGGCCAGCAGCGGTCCCTGCGGCTGGAAGGCGAGCTGCGTCAGGCGGGCGGTGTGCGCGTTGAGCAGCAGCGGCTCGCTGCCCTCGGGTCCGGCGCCCGTGAAATCCCAGACGATGATCTGCTGATCCGCGGCGGTCGCCAGGTGGCGGCTGTGCGCGTTCCAGCTGGTGAGCGCGACCTTGGCGCCGTAGCCGCGCATCTGTGACTGCGTCTGGGCGCCGACATTCCAGAAATGCACCGATCCATCCTGCATCCCCGAGGCGAGCACGCGCCCGTCCGGGCTCCAGCTGGCGGTGAGGCAGGCGCCCTGCCACGGATACTCGCGGGTCAGGAGCGTGGGTTCGAGGCGATGGATCCGCGCGCCGCCGTTGCCGACCGTCGCCAGCTCGCTGGTCCTGGCGCGCCAGGCCAGCGCCGCGATCACGCCCGCCTGGGGCGGCAGCTCGGTCCGCAGCGTGCCATCGCTGTCGTAGACCCGGAGCGCGCGTCCGGTACCCACCGCCAGCCATCGCCCGTGACTCGCGAACGCGAGGCGCTCACTCCATTCAACGGATTTGAGGATGGGCCGCGCTTCGCGCGAGCGGGCATCCCACAGCCGCACTTCGCCATCCTGTCCGGAGGTCGCGAACTGGCGGCCGCCGCCCTGCCAGCTCACCGCCAGGGTGCCGCCGGCATGTTCGCCGATGCGCACGACGGCGGCGCCGTCTGGGGCCGCAGCGGCGCCCGTGTCCAGCCACAGCACGGCACCCTGGCCGCCGCCGATCAGCAGCGCACGGCCATCCTGGGACCAGGCGGCATCGGCGGGATAGTCCCCCAGATCGACCCGCGCGCGCCGCTCGAGCCTGGCGGAACCCGCCGTCACGCGACGCAGGACTCGAAGCCGGCCTCGAGCTCCCCACGATCGAGCTTGCGCCCGATGAACACCAGGCGGTTCATGCGCGCACTGTCGCCCCACGGCCTTTCCAGCTGGCCGTCGAAGATCATGTGGACGCCGTGAAACACGTAGCGCCGGGGTTCACCACGGAAATTGAGCACGCCCTTCATGCGCAGGATATCCGCGCCGCGGCTCTGCAGCAGGTAGGACAGCCAGTCGTTGACCTTGTCCGGATCGAGCGGGCGTGCATCGGCGATGCCGATCGAGCCGATCTGCGTCTCGTGATGATGCGACCCGAATTCGCGCTCGGCAGTCGGTACGGCGCCCAGCAGCGCCCAGCCGAATTCCGCGGGCGCATGTTCACAGAAGGCGATCCAGTCCCCCGGGCGCGGAATCTCCACCTGAAAATCCGCATGCTTCCCGAGCTGCAGGCGGTAATGCCGTGCGGGCCGCAGCACCGCACCGGGGCTCAGCGCCTCGCCGGGGCCGTTCAGATGCGCGCCGGCCTCATCCAGCAGCGCGTCGATGCCGGCGGCAGCGCCGGCAGTGGCCGGCAGGATCACGACCCCGACTTCGCGCAGCCCGCCGACCGCATGTTCGTGGTCGTGCGCTTGATCGTGGTGGCCATGAGCGTGTTCATGGTCGTGGCCGTGATGTGCATCCGTACCGGTATGCAGCTCGAGCGTACCGGCCTGCAGGGCATAGCTGCCCGCCCATTCAAAGGGACGCTGCTGCTCCAGGAAAGCGCCGTCGATCGCGAGTGCACGCCCGAGGTCGAAGGCCCCCAGGTCGAGGACCTGCGACAGCGGCAGTTGCGCACGCCGGGTCCGCACGATGCGCGCGGTGCCATTGATGCCACGCAGCTCGCGCTCGATGCGCGCCAGGTCGGTTGCCGCCACGAGGTCGGTCTTGTTGAGCAGCAGTACATCGGCGAACCCGATCTGTTCCGCGGCCGCGGCCACGCCCGCCAGCTGCCCGCCGATATGCGCGGCGTCGACCAGCGCCACGATGGCGTCGAGCTGGAAGTCCTCGCGCAGATCCTCGTCCACGAAGAAGGTCTGCGCCACAGGGCCGGGATCGGCAAGCCCCGTGGTCTCGATCAGCACGTAGTCGAAGCGGTCGCGGCGCTTGCGCAGCTGGTTGAGCACGCGGATCAGGTCGCCGCGCACGGTGCAGCAGATGCAGCCATTGGCGGTCTCGAAGATCTCCTCCTCGGCACCGATCACCAGTTCGTGATCAACGGCCACCTCGCCGAATTCATTTTCGATGACGGCGATGCGCTTGCCGTGCTGTTCGGAAAGAATGCGGTTCAGGAGCGTGGTCTTGCCCGAACCCAGGAACCCCGTCAGCACCGTCACCGGTATGCGTTTGCTCATGTCCGCTTCAGCCTCTGAAATCTGTGCACCAGCCGCACCACGCCGGGTATCCGCAGCAGCCGCAGCAGCACTGCCCAGCCCGTGCGCACCCGCCAGGGGATGAGGATGCGCGGCAGCGCGGACTCGAAGGCCGCCTCCGCCCGCCGATGCACCTGGATCGCGCGGACCGGCAGCGGCCATGAGCCCTGGGCGCTGCGCAGCTCCCAGCCGCCGCCGTCCGGGCCGCTGCCGGCATACAGTTCGGCATCGTGCAGCTGCGGCGGCAGCTGCAGGCCGGCCGCCCCGCTCAGCAGCACCTCCAGCCCCGCGCCGCCCTCGCGGTCGGTACCGGCCAGGCACCACTGCACGGCTCCGGGTTCGCGCCGGCACCGCACCGTGCCCTGGAATGCCGCCGCCCGTCGCGCGCTCATACCACGTGCCGCGCCTCGACCTGCTGGTGGGTGCGGAAGGTCATGATGCACAGGAATCCAAGCAGCAGCAGATAATACCCCGCATAGCGCACGCGGGCGTCCATCGGCACTTCGTAGTAGCGCGGATTGTGCGCCGGCGCTTCGCCGCGCCACGCGGCCTGGAGCGAAGCGTAGAGCGTGGGCGCCAGCAGCAGCAGGATCATCAGGAACATCGGGCTCGGACTCAGCATGAAGGCCCCGAGCAGGATCGGCACGCCCGCGAACCACACCTTCGGCGACAGGATGGCGACGATGCGCCCGCCATCGAACGGGGTCACCGGGATCAGGTTGAAGAGATTGAGGAAGAACCCGGCGTAAGCCAGTGCCATCAGCAGCGGGCTGTGCTGCTGCAGCGACACGGCCATGACGGCCGCCGCCGCCACGGTCCCCGCGAATGGCCCGGCGAAGGCGATGGCGGCCTCCTGCTCGACCGTCATCGGCTGATCCTTCAGCTCGATCCAGGCGCCGACAAAGGGAATGAAGGTCGGCAGCCCGACGTTCATCCCGAGGCGCCGCGCCGCCACGTAATGCCCCATCTCGTGCACCAGCATCAGCAGCACGAAGCCCACGGCATAGCGCCAGCCGAACACCAGCGCGTAGACGCCGACCGAAACGGCCATGAAGGCGACGGACTTGAGCACCGGACCGAGCTTGGCGAACTTGAACAGCATCAGCAGCAGCTTGATCATCGGCCGGCCCCGTCGAGGTCCCAGAGCGTGACCGGCGCACCGTGGCGCAGCCACATGCCGCAGCCCAGCGGCGCGAAATCGCGCGCCAGCTCTCTGCGGTACCAGGCCGCGCTGCGCAGCCCCGGGATGCGGTCGGTGCGCGACTGGTCGCAGTTGTCGCGCCAATCGCCGCTGGTGAGTGCGCCGAAATACAGCGCGCCGCGGCACACCGTGGCGAGCTTGGCGATCGCCTGGCGGGCATCGGCGGCATTCAGGTACTGCATCACGTCATAGCAGATCACCAGTTCGTAGCGCGCGTTCGTGGGCAGCGTCTGCAGCGTTCCCCGCCGCCAGCCGTAGCGCTTGCACAGGTACTCGCTGATCTCGAGTCCCACGTACCGCGCGCGTGGCAGGCGCCGCAGGAGCGGCGCGCGCAGCAATCCGACGCCGCATCCGGCATCGAGGATGCGCTTGATGGGCAGCCCGACATAACGCACGCAGGCGGCGATCAGCGTGGCCCGATCGCGCATCTCCGCGCGCGAAGTCACCGCCGTGCGCGGATCGTGGTAGTAGCGCTGGTAGTAGGCTTTGTCGAAAGGCATGGCTGCCGTCCGGCACGCGCGTGGGCGCGGCGGGCGGGTTCCTGGTGTAAGATGATGCGCCCATTGTACCGGACGCGCCGGCCGCCGGCCCGATCACCCCATGACACCAGCTTCCCGAGCCGCACCGGGCCGCAAGGCGCCCGCCCAGCGCCGTCGCGCCGCCGCACCCGCCCGGAGCCCGGCCGCGCGCGCGCCGGCCGTCGGATTCGTGAGCCTCGGCTGCCCCAAGGCGCTGGTGGATTCCGAGCGGATCATCACCGAGCTGAGGCTGCGCGGATATGCGATCGCGCCCGAGTACCGCGACGCGGACCTGGTCGTGGTCAACACCTGCGGGTTCATCGATGCGGCGATCGATGAGTCGCTGTCGGCCATCGGCGACGCGCTCGACCAGAACGGCCGCGTGGTCGTGACCGGATGCCTCGGCATGCATCCGGACCGCATCCGTCAGAGGCATCCGAAGGTGCTGGCGATCACTGGGCCGCATGCCACGACGGAAGTGCTCGCCGCAGTCCACGCGCACCTGCCGCAGCCGCACGATCCGCATGTCGACCTGCTGCCACCGCAGGGCATCCGCCTCACGCCGCGGCACTACGCGTATCTCAAGATTTCGGAGGGCTGCAACAACAAGTGCAGCTTCTGCATCATTCCCTCGCTGCGCGGCCTGCTGGTCAGCCGGCCGCTCGACGAGGTGCTCGGCGAGGCCGAGACCCTGGTGCGCAGCGGCGTGCGCGAACTGCTGGTGATCTCGCAGGACACGAGCGCCTATGGAAGCGATCTGCAATACCGTCCGGTGCAATGGCGGGGGCAGACCCTGGCAACGCGGTTCATCGACCTCGCGCGCGCGCTCGGGACGCTCGGCGTGTGGGTGCGCCTGCACTATGTCTATCCCTATCCGCACGTCGACGCGGTGATTGCGCTGATGAGCGCGGGCCAGGTGCTTCCGTACCTGGATATTCCCTTCCAGCACGCCAGTCCTGCGGTCCTCAGGCGCATGCGCCGGCCGGCGCACGCGGAGAATACGCTGGCGCGCATCGGCGCCTGGCGCCGCGAGTGCCCGGACCTGACCCTGCGCAGCACGTTCATCGTCGGCTTCCCGGGCGAAACCGAGGCGGACTTCGACCTGCTCCTGCAGTGGCTCGATAGCGCGCAGCTCGACCGCGTGGGCTGCTTCCGGTATTCAGCGGTGACGGGGGCCGCGGCCAATGCGCTCGGCGGCGCGGTGCCCGAAGACGTGAAGGAATCACGCTATGCGCGCTTCATGGAGCGGGCCGCCGCGATCAGCGCCGCTCGCCTGCGTCGCCGCATCGGCCAGCGCTTGCGCGTCCTCGTCGACCGGGTCGAGGATGGCGTCGCTGTCGCACGCAGCGCGGGGGACGCCCCGGAGATCGACGGCGTGGTGCGCCTCAGGGCGTCCGCCGCGACACGCCCGGGGGAATTCGTCGAGGTCCGGATCACCGGCGCCGATACCTACGATCTCGAGGGCACGCTGGCCGGCTGAACGCTCAGACCGGTCCGCCGGCCCTCGTGGTCAGGGCGGTCGGCGCGGTCCGGTCCACCGGCCGCGTCTCGAGCCACTTGCGGATGCGCTGCGCATCCGCGACCCGGGTGTACTTCCCATAGGAATCGAGCAGCACGATGACCACCGGGCGGTCACGGATCAGGGCTTTCATGACCAGGCACTTGCCGGCTTCCGCGATATAGCCGGTCTTCTGGACCACGATGTTCCAGGCCGGACTGCGCACCAGCAGGTCGGTATTGCGGAACTCGAGTTCGCGGCGACCGACGCGGACCTCGTGCCTGCTGTCCGTGGAATATTCCTGGATGGTCGGCACATGGGAGGCGGCGATCACCAGCTTGGCCAGGTCGGACGGGCTGGCGACGTTGTCACTGGACAGCCCGGTGGGATCGACGAACCGGGCATTGCGCATGCCCAGCGCTTTCGCCTTGGCGTTCATCGCCGCCACGCACGCGCTCAGTCCGCCCGGATAATTCCGGCCGAGCGCATGGGCGGCACGGTTTTCGGAGGACATCAGCGCGACGTGCATCAGGTCGCCGCGGCTGAGTTTGGTGCCGACGGTCAGGCGGGAAAAGGCGCCGCGCCCGTGTTCGTGGTCCGCTTCGGTGACCTGAAGAATCTCGTCGAGCGGCTGGCGGGCCTCCAGCACCACGATCGCGGTCATCAGCTTGGTGATCGACGCGATCGGCGTCGGCACGTCGGCCTGGCGCGCGAGCAGCACCGTCGAGCTGCCTTCGTCCAGCACCAGGACGGCGGTCGAGCGGATATCGGGCTGATCGGTCGCCGGGTGACGGCGGTGGTGATGACGCGCCAGGCTCGGCGCACTTGCCAGCAGCAATGCGGCGATCCAGGGCAGGAGGCGAGGCAGGCGGCGGTGGTTCAAGTGCATGAGTGACCCGAATGTGCAGCGCGCGCAGTCTAGCAGTTGCCCTAGAATCAGTCGCCCATGTCACCGCCCGTTCTCGCCCGCTTTTTTCAGTTGCTGACGTCCGGTGCCGGCAGCCATGTCTTCAATCCCTGGACGCAGCGCGACCCGTCCACCGACGCCGCGGACAACGGGCCCGGTGTCCGGCGCGAACGGCTCGCCGCTCATCTGCGCGTCAAGCCGGCGCGCATCCTGATCGGCGAGGCCGCCGGTTACCAGGGCTGCCATGTCTCGGGCGTGCCCTTCACCAGCGAACGGCTGGTCATGGCCGGTGTCATACCGCGGTTGTCGAGCGACGGGCGACGTCTTTCCGTGCGCAAGCGCCCGTGGAGCGAGCCCTCCGCAACCACGGTCTGGAACACGCTGCGGGCGCTCGGGATCGCAGGGGATACGGTGCTCTGGAATGCCTTCCCCTGGCACCCGCACCGGCCGGGCCAGCTGCATTCGAACCGCACGCCGACCCGCGCCGAGCGGGCCCAGGGCCTGGCGGTGCTCGAGGCCCTGCTGAAGGCCTATCCCGGTGTCCCGGTCCTGGCGGTGGGGCGCCATGCCGAGGCCGCCCTGCTGGCAACCGGCCGCGCCGTCGTCGCGTTGCGACACCCTTCGATGGGCGGCGCCGCGGCATTCCGCAAGGGCCTGGAGGCGGCCCTGATTCGCAATTCCCGGGCCAAGTGCGGATAATTGCGGCCCGCGAAAATGCCGGACCCCATTCACCATGCCTGACCGATACACGCGCACCGCGGTGGCACTGCATTGGACCGTCATGGCCCTGGTCATCACGGCCCTGTGCATGGGCTGGTTCATGACCGACCTGGCCATTAGTCCCCTGAAGCTGCGCGTCTATTCCTGGCACAAGTGGATCGGCGTCACCGTGCTGGGATTGTCCGCCGTGCGTGCGCTGTGGCGGCTGTCGCATGCGCCGCCGGCGCCGGTACCGATGGCGGCGTGGCAGCGGCTTTCGGCCCATGCCATCCACGGTTTGTTGTACCTGATGCTGCTGGTGCAGCCGCTGACGGGCTGGATCTACAGCAATGCCGCCGGCTTCCCCGTCGTCTACCTGAAGCTCATCCCGCTGCCCAACCTCGTGGCCAAGGACAAGGCGCTGGCCGCGCGCTTCGAGGATCTGCACAGCGCTGGCGGGACCATCCTGGCGATCGCGATCGGCTTGCACGCGCTGGCGGCCCTCAAGCATCATTTCATCGATCGGGACGACACGCTGCGGCGCATGCTGCGCTGGCGTGCGACCTGAACCTGGGCACCACCATGGGGTCTATCGGCTCATGAAGAATCTGCGCATGCGTTCGGCCGGACTGTTCGTCAGCGTGATGGCCGCTGCCGCGACCCTCGCTGCCGACGGCGGCCTCAATGTGACCCGGAGCAGCATCATCGCCACCTTCAGGCAGGAGAATGTCCCGGTCGATGCGCCGTTCCGGACATTCAGCGGCACGATCCACTACGACAGTGCGCAGCCCGACCGCTCCAGCGCGGCGCTCGCGGTGGATGTCGCCAGCTTCGACATCGGCGATGTGGGCTACAATGCCGAGGTACGCAAGCCCGCGTGGTTCGACGGCGCCCGCTTTCCGCAGGCCACGTTCCGCTCGACGGCAATCAAGCCGGGCGCCGCCGGGCATTTCGACGCCACCGGTACGCTGACCATCAAGGGCAGGGCCCAGCCCATGTCGGTCGCCATCACCGTGCAGCGGATCGGGGGCGCCGATGCATTCGATGGCAGTTTCGATCTGTCGAGAAAGGCTTTCGGGATCGGGGATCCCAGCTGGGACGACGTACTCGATGACAAGGTCCATGTGCGCTTCCACCTTGTGAACGCCGGGACCTGAACCGACCGACGCCGGTCCGGATCCGCAGCCGCCACTTTCGCTTTGACCTGTGTTCGCCCGAGTGAACGATTAACCTCACTGGAGAGAAGTCTGTGAAATCAACGTTTCTGGTTCTGAGTCTGGCCCTGGTCGCCGGCGCCGCCTGCGCGGCACCCGTGACCTACAAGATCGATCCGACCCATACCTACCCCAGCTTTGAAGCTGATCACATGGGGGGCCTGTCGGTATGGCGCGGCAAGTTCCGCACCACTTCCGGCGTGGTGACCCTGGATACCGAGGCGCAGGCCGGCGATGTCGACATCACCGTCGACACCGCGAGCATCGACTTCGGCATGGACAAGCTCGACGCGCACGCCAAGAGCCCCGAGATGTTCGACGTCGCCCAGTTCCCGACCGCCACCTACAAGGGCAAGCTGGCGAAATTCAAGAATGGCGCTCCGACGGAAGTGGACGGCGAATTCACGTTTCACGGGGTTACCAAGCCGCTGACGCTCTCGATCCGCAGCTTCAAGTGCCAGCCCAATCCGATGACCAAGAAGCAGACCTGCGGCGCGGATGCTGCGGCCAGCTTCGACCGCTCGGATTACGGGTTCGACTACGGCAAGGCCTACGGCTTCAACATGGGCGTGAAGCTCGCGATCCAGGTCGAGGCCGTCAAGGCCGACTGAGTCGCTTCGGAACGGATCGTTTCTTTTCCGCATGGACGGCGGCGGCGGGGAATCCGGCCGCCGCCGTCCTTATGTGCGGTCCCGCTCGCTCGCGGCCGGGCGAACCCCGATAGCGGCTTCGGGCGCCTTACAAAGGCGTAGACTCGCCGCCCCATGCACAAATCCTCCGCAGCGGCAAGCGCCGCGACCTTCGCAGAACTCGGCCTCGGCGCGCCGGTGCTGGCCGCTCTGGCCTCGGTGGGCTATGAGTCCCCCTCGCCCATCCAGGCCGCAACCATTCCCGCCCTGCTGGAGGGACGCGACGTCCTCGGCCAGGCGCAGACCGGAACCGGGAAGACGGCCGCTTTTGCGCTGCCGATCCTTGCGCGCCTCGATCTTGCGCAGCGCAACCCGCAGGCCCTGGTGCTGGTCCCGACCCGGGAGCTCGCCATCCAGGTGGCGGAAGCGTTCCAGAAATACGCCGCTGAGCTGCCAGGGTTTCACGTGCTCCCGATCTACGGCGGCCAGAGCTACACGCCGCAGCTGCAGGCGTTGAAGCGCGGCGCGCATGTCGTCGTCGGCACGCCCGGGCGCGTGATCGATCACCTGGAACGCGGCGCGCTCAGCCTGGAGGGCATTCGCTACGTGGTCCTCGATGAAGCCGATGAGATGCTGGCCATGGGCTTCGTCGACGCCATGGATACGATCCTGGCAAAGACGCCGACCGAACGGCAGGTCGCCCTGTTCTCGGCCACCATGGCACCGGCCATCCGGCGTATTGCGCAGACGCATCTGCGCAAGCCGCTGGAAGTCACGATTCGTGGCAAGACCACGACCGCCGCCAACACCCGCCAGCGGTACTGGCTGGTCAGCGGACTGCACAAACTCGACGCCCTGACCCGCATCCTCGAGGTACTGACCTTCGACGGCATGCTGGTGTTCGCGCGCACCAAGCTCGCCACGGTGGAGCTGGCCGAACGCCTTGAAGCACGCGGCTTCGCGGCGGCCGCGCTCAACGGCGATATGCAGCAGGCCGAGCGTGAGCGCACCGTCGCCCGCCTGAAAGGCGGCCAGATCGACATTCTCGTCGCCACGGATGTGGCCGCGCGTGGCCTGGATGTGGAGCGCATCAGCCACGTCGTGAATTTCGACGTCCCCTACGACACCGAATCCTACATTCATCGCATCGGGCGCACCGGGCGGGCCGGCCGGAGCGGCGAGGCCATTCTGTTCATTGCGCCGCGTGAGCGCGGCATGCTGCACCTGATTGAACGCGCCACGCGTCAGCCGATTGAGCAGATGGACCTGCCGACCATTGCCGACGTCAACGCCACTCGCGTCGCCAGGTTCAAGCAGCGCGTCGTTGCCGCCATGGAGCAGGGGCTGCCGGACCTGTACCGCGGCGTGGTCGACGAACTCGTGCACGACACGGGCGCGGAGCTCGCCGACATCGCCGCCGCGCTGGCGACGCTTGCGCAGGGCAGCACGCCGCTGCTGATGGGCGAGAAGGCGGCCGCGACCGAGCGGGACACGGAAACGCCACCCCGCGGCAGTGGACGCGAGCGCGGCGCGCCGGCCGAACGCTCACACGGTGCCGACCCGGAACGCCGGCCGCGATCCGGGCGCTTCGCGCCCCAGGACACGTATCGGCTGGAAGTGGGTCGACTGCATGGCGTGCTGGCCGGAAATATCGTCGGCGCCATCGCCAACGAGGCGGGCCTGGACGGCTCGGAAATCAATGGCCTCAAGGTGCGCGAGGATCACACGCTGGTGCGCCTGCCGGCGGGCATGCCGCCCGACGTCCTGAAACGGCTGGCGAGGGTCCAGGTGCGGGGGCGACCGCTCGCGATTTCGCTGCTCGCCGGGCGCGGGGGCGGGTCCGAACGCGGCCCAGACCGCAGGCGGTCGAAGCGCGCAGGGCTGTGAACGCGGGTCAGCCGCCGCCGCAGCCACAGCCGCGCCACTCGGACATGTCCGCCAGCGCCGTCAGCTCTTCCTCGGGACTCAATCCCCGGTCGAATGCCGCCCGGTGCGGGCCAGAGCCGGCACGCACCAACCATTCGAGTTCGCGCTCCCGGGCAAGCCGCGCGAACTGCGCGAACCACCGATCGAATGCGCCCCCACTCGGGTCCAGGCTGTCCATGAATCACCGCCTCTGCCGTGTCCCAGGCATTTTACACCGAGTGCCTGGAGCGCCTAGAGTGCCCGCCGGAAGGCTTCGATCTGCGGCAGTATGGCCTTGCGCCGCTGCAGGCTTTCCGGTGGCCAGTATTTCTCCCGGTCGTAATAGGCCGGTACGGCGGGTGTGTCGGCGGGAAGAATGACCCAGGGTTGTTTGGATGCGGTGAAGATATGGATGTCGGGCGGCAGGCAATCAGGGTTGTCGAGCGTGCCCACGCGCACAAAGGCCACCACCGGACCGGCGCCGGAATAATGACTCCACAGCGCCACGCGACATCGGGGGCACCTGAAAATCTGCTGGCCACGGCCGCTGAAGGTGGGCGTGTCCACGCACTCCGGAGCGCCCGCGAGCATCACCAGGCGATCGCTCTCGATCATGGCGTTGAGGGCAAAAGAGGACCCGCTCTCCCGCTGGCACCAGCGGCAGTGGCAACAGTGGACAAACAGCGGTGCGGTGGCCACGCGGTAGCGAATCGTCCCGCAATCGCACCCGCCTTCAAGTGGAAATGCCATCAGCGACTGGCCCCTTGCACGCTGCACCCGCGTGCGCGGCGGTCCGGGTTCCCGATCATGGTGCCATCTGCCCGGTATGGCCACAAGTGTCGCAAACGCAGCGTCGCAAACGCCGCGTCCTAAATGCCGCGTGTCGCAAACGCCGCGCACAGGCCCACGGGCAGGTACAGTTCCACAGGCTTCCTGCGCCGGTTCCACGCCCAAGCCGCCACACCCCATTTACTCCGTATAACGGAAGTAGAGCTGCCGCGCGACGGTGTCCAGTTCACACTCGCGCTCCTGCGGCCGTCCATCCGGTGACTGGTAGCTGTAATGCGTGCGGGATGCACCGCGTAAGTTCAACCCTGCCTCCCGGCGCAGTGATTCAAGCACCTTCGGCACATCGTCCTCGCGCAACAGGACCGTCCCGTCCACCGAGTTGGCCCACCCCGGCTGCGTCGCCGCCTTCAGCCACTTACCCTCCTTCAATACGGGCGGTGCACTCAAGGCAACTCCGCAGGCCTTCTGGAGCCACCGCGCCGCATCCGCGGAGCTCAGTGCATCCGCTGTGGTTGACGAACACGCCTGCAGCGCGGCGCCAAGACATAACACCAGCCGCCAGTGGCTACGCCGGACAGCCGGATAGCCCGCGGGCGAGTCGCCCGACGACTTAGCCTCGGGCGGTGCGTGCATGACCGTCCCGCGCATCCCCGCTCGTCGCCCGACCGGGGCCTTGACGACTTGCGTCACAACAGGGCTGAGGAGACATTTCCGCGGGTGAGACCGTGACGGACTGATCATCTTGGCGATCCGTAACGGGATTTCGCGGGATGCGGCCGATACGCTTGCTCTGGAACCGTCATCCGGAGCGCACGCATGGAGCTGTCGCCTGACATCATAGCCGAGCTGGCCGAGGCCTACGCGATCAAGGCGGAGGATATCGCGCACTACAGCGAAGCCCAGCTGCGACTGCTGGCACTCGGCCTGGCGACCGAACATCAAGCGCCGCCTCGCCTGCGCCTGGTCGCGCTCGACGGGCAGCGCCTCGATTGAATGACTGATTGGCGATCCCAGAGCGTCGCATCCCAGCCAACCCGCCACTGCGTGGATTGCGCGGTGTAGTACCACCGGGGGGCTGCCCATGGCAATGCCGACAGGCATTCCCAGCCGCAGGCAGGGACGGTCCGACTTGCGAGTTGGTTGGGTCATGGTGCATCCGGGTCGCGACACACGTGACGTCGCTGTGATCTGCCCACGCGGGATTCAGGTATCGCGGTGAACGGTCTCCCGGACGAACTTCGCGACGAGCTTTCTGGCGACCAGGCGCATGGCCATGAATCCCACGGGTATCGTGCCCACGACGAGCGGCAGGGCGTGAAGATACGCTTCCCGTCCAAGCAGACCAAGCCAAGCCGCCAGGCAGGCAGCGATGAGCCGGTCCGCTACCACAGAGGCCTGTTCCTCGCTCAGCACGCCCGGAGATCCCCGGAATCAGGCCTGACGCCCCGCATGAGTACCGGCCGTGCCCACGCCCGAACCCGGCGCCTCATCCCGCGGCCGTCCGCCGCTGGGACGTTTGCTCAAGGCGCCCCTAAAGCCCCAGCAGCGCCACAGGGGCCGCCGCTGCTATGACTGCCATGACCTGAACCGCGAGCACCACGATCGCCTGGCGCGGGCCCTTCGGCATCCATCGGACCGCAAACCAGGCGATAACCGGCAGCTGCCCCGCCATCAGCAGTTGCCAGACATGTGCCGCAGCGCCTTCATCGGCTTCAGCAGCGGTGCCCACAACGAGCATGTGCCCGACGACCACCGCAAGCGCACTCAATGACATTGCTATGGGCAGCCAGGCGCTCGGCAGCCGGAACGTGGAATGTGTCATGACCATGCCTCCGTGGCCTGAGCCGCGCAGCAGGCGTCCGTTCAGCCGGCGCCTCCGTGCGGGCAGTCATCTGCGCACCAGGGCACGTCCGCACAGCGCGCCCAGTTCACACAGGATGATCCCGAGTCCGGCACTGACGCCGAAAACCCGCAGTGTCGTCCGCCCAGTCCAGTCGACGTGCGAAAAATGTCCCAGTTGCAGGGTCACAAACGCTGCGGCCAGCACACCCAGGATCACGCCATGCATGAGCGTGTGGCGCGGCGACCAGGCCCCCACGAGCGCACCGGGTATCAGGAATACCGCTGCGGTGAGTATCGCGCCGAGGTAATGGGTGCTGCCCAGGTAAGGTTGGATGGCTGCGCGCAGCAGGCTGCCCAGGGCGAAGACCGCCAATCCAATCGCCAGGGCCAGGAGCGGTGACCGCAAGGAAAATGCCGACCACGACATCATTCTCGTCCCTCAGGACCTGCTGCGTTCGAGGTCTCTTTGCACCAGGTACCGCGCGATCCGCGCCGTGCGCTGCTCTCGCCGTCGCGGCTCCGCCGCTAACAGCGCCATCCCCAGTAACGTGTGCACGAGCCGCTGAGCGCCGAATGAGCACAGCCCGAAAACCACCACGGCTGCCAGCATGCGATGCCCGAAGGGCCAGAGTCCGACAAGCCTGCAGAGCCACCACGTCGCGACCAGCCCTGAAAGCCCCGTGATGATCTGAAACCACTTCGTAGCTTCGAAGTTCATTGCAGTCTCCTGGCGCTCGCGTTCCGCGGCGGCCGCCGGCACGCAGCGCAGCCACTCTATCACAGGGCTCAACAGCCTTCATTCTTCCCGCCGCCCGCCGGCGCGGCCCGGCAGGCGCCGTGCCCCGCGCGCTGGCGGAACAGGCCGCCGCCGCGCCGCTTACTCGACCGTCACGCTCTTGGCGAGATTGCGCGGCTGATCGACGTCGGTGCCGCGCAGGATCGCGACGTGGTAGGCGAGCAGCTGCAGCGGCACCGTGTAGACGATCGGCGCCTGGAAATAGCTGACGTGGCGCGGCATCTGGATCACGTGCACACCGTCGCTGGACTGGAAGCCCGAGTCAGGATCGGCGAACACATACAGCTCGCCGCCGCGGGCGCGCACTTCCATGAGATTGGACTTGAGCTTCTCCAGCAGGTCATTGTTGGGTGCGACGGCGATCACCGGCATGGTGGCGTCGACCAGCGCCAGGGGTCCGTGCTTGAGTTCGCCGGCGGCGTAGGCCTCGGCGTGGATGTAGGAAATCTCCTTGAGCTTAAGCGCGCCTTCCAGGGCGACGGCGTACAGCGCCCCACGCCCGAGGAACAGGGCGTGCTCCTTGTCGGCGAAACGCAGCGCGAGCTTGTGCACGACCGGGTCCAGCTCGAGCGTCTTCTCGATGATGCCGGGCAGTTCGATCAGGCGGGTCACCAGGCCGCGTTCGCGCTCGGGATCGCTGCCGGTGTGGCGCGCGAGCGCGATCGTCAGCATGCCCAGCGCGGTCAGCTGGGTGGTGAAGGCCTTGGTCGAGGCGACGCCGATCTCGGGGCCGGCGCGCGTCAGCATGACCAGGTCGGACTCCCGGACCAGCGAGCTCTCCGGCGCGTTGCAGATGCCGAGCGTGGCGAGGTAGCCGAGCTGCTTGCCCAGACGCATCGCGGCCAGTGTGTCCGCGGTTTCGCCGGACTGCGAGATCGTGACCAACAGCGTGTTCCGGCCCACCACGGGGTTGCGGTAGCGGTACTCGCTCGCGATCTCGACCCGGCAGGGAAGCCGGCAGATCTGCTCGATGAAGTAGCGCGCCACCACTCCGGCGTGATAGCTGGTGCCGCAGGCGACGATCTGCAC
>Ga0075017_100000213_pt1 | contig 28741 bp, 25 predicted proteins | sample AleBraG_ABR_2012_FD_71475 | JGI IMG/M metagenome (GOLD analysis project Ga0075017, IMG submission 71475) | Freshwater sediment microbial communities in response to fracking from Pennsylvania, USA - Alex Branch Run_MetaG_ABR_2012 | ecosystem: Environmental > Aquatic > Freshwater > Creek >... | reverse complement strand
GCCGGGGGAGGGCTGCTCCTGATCTCGCTGCTCACGGGCTTCCTGGTCATCGGTGTGGACGTTCCGGTTGTCCTGGCCTGCTGCGGCCTCGCGATCGCTGCCTTCCTGAACGCAGCCGTGCTCGCGGCCGCATTCTGGCTGGCGACTGAGGGCCGGCTCGCAAGTGCGGAGCTTTGGAGGGCCGCCGTACCCGCCGCGGTGGTCTGGAGCGCGCTGCAGGCCAGCGGCGCATTCCTGCTCGATCATCAGGTGTCCGGCGCGACCGAGGTCGGCGGTTTCTTCGCCATCGTGATCGGGCTGATGACCTGGCTCTATGTGGCCTCGCTGGCGACGTTGTACTCGATGCAAGCGCAGATCGTGCGGTTCGCTCGGCTCTGGCCGGTACCGATCGCCTACCCCCGACCGGTACCGGTGCCCACCGTCGCGCTGCCGGACTCCGACGCCATCCGGGACGCGAGCCGCCGGGCATAACGCCGCCGCGCCCCGCACGCTCAAGCCCGTGTGGGGGCGTGTCGAAAATCGAACGACAGCGGGGAATCCCCGGAGTCCGCCAACAAAGGCCTGGGTCGATGTCGCTCCGCAGGTTCACCGGGCCGGGTGCGGCGGCGATCATGGATTACGTCGTCTTCGGGGTCGGCGCGGTGGTCGGGTTGGCCAGCGGCGCGGCCTGGTGGTCCGACGGGTCAGCACCGACTGCTTCCGCGGCGCTCGCGCTCGCCCTCGTCGTGGTGATGTCGCGGTTCCCGCTCGTCCTCGCGCACCGCGCCGGCGATGTCGTCATCGGGTTCGAGACCTGCGCCATCGTGTTCTTGGCCTTGACGGTTCCACCCGCGCAGGCCGTCGCGCTGTGGGCCGTCGGCATGGTCGTCGCCCACGGAACCGAACGCAAGTCCTGGCAGACCCGGCTGTTCAACATCGGATTGACAACCACGTGCGGTGCACTGCTGGTCGCCGTGACCACTGCGTTGTTGCCGCCCTCCGGTCGAGGACTCGGCGAACTCGGTGCCGTGATCGTCGGCTGTGCCTGCTACTTCCTGTTCGACATCGGGGTCACGGCGGGTTCACTCGCACTCGAGGCACGGGTGTCCGTGCTGTCGGTCGTGCAGTGGCGATGGCTGCCACTGGGTCTCGCCACGTTCGTCAGTGTCGACACGCTCGGGTTCCTGGCTGCCGTGCTGCTCCGCTCCCAGCCCCCGTGGACGCTCCTGCTGCTCCTCGTTCCGATCAGCACGATCCTCGTCGCCGTCAGCTCGATCAGCCGGAGCCGGATCGCTGAACGCAGGCTCAGCGGTCTGCTGGAGGCGGCCCTCCAGGCCCCCGACTGGTCCGACGACGAGCAGATCGAGCAGGCACTCGTCCTTCAGGCCGAGCGCACGCTTCGCCAGACGCTGGCTCACCTCGACCACGAGCCGCCCGAGCCGCCGGACATCGGATCCGTGCTCGAGGTGCCGGGCCGGCCCCGTAAATACCTCGTCGTCCGCCGATCGGTCAGTGCGCATCACTTCGACGACGAGGACCGGCGCGCGCTCGACGCGCTCGCCGCCATCGGGGTGGCCGCGCTCAACCGCCGCCGACTCTCAGAGGACATGGCGTACCTCGCTCGACACGACGTCCTGACCGGCCTCAGCAACCGAGCGGTGTTCGCCGACCGTCTCGAGCATGCGCTGTCCCGTCGGCGCGGCAAGGGACTGGTGGCGGTCCTGTACTGCGACCTCGACGGGTTCAAGGGCGTCAACGACTTGCTCGGCCACGAAGCGGGCGACCGTTTGCTCGCGGCGGTTGCCGAGCGGATCCTCGGCTGTCTGCGATCGGAGGACACTGCGGCCCGGCTCGGCGGCGACGAGTTCGGGATCTTGCTCGACGACGTCCGGGACGAGGCTCAGGCTGATCGGGTGGCCCATCGGATCCTCGAGTCGCTCGGCCCGACATTCCACGTCTCCGGGCGCGAGCTCAGGGTTCAGGCGAGCATCGGCATCGCGTTCGCGGAGGACAACAACGTCACCGGGGATGCGCTGCTTCGCAGCGCCGACACGGCCATGTACCGCGCGAAGGCCCTCGGCAAGGGTCGTGCCGAACGCTTCTTGCCTGAGATGCGTACCGAGGACCTCAGCCGCCTCGAACTCGAGGTCGAGTTGCGAGCTGCTATCGAGGCCAACGAGATCGACGTCCACTATCAACCGATCGTCGACCTGTTGACCGGCGAGGTGATCGGCTTCGAGTCGCTGGCCCGTTGGACCCATCGGTGGCTGGGACCGGTCGAACCCGACGTGTTCATTCCGGTGGCCGAGCGACTCGGCCTGATCCGCGCGCTGGGAATGCAAGTGCTCGAGCAGGCGCACCGCGACGCCCGTGCAATGGTCAAGGGGTCGCCCCGGCAACTGACCCTGGGGATCAACCTGTCCGCGATGCAGGTCACCGACCCGGCGTTGGCCGAACGGATCTCCGAGCTGCACGAGTCACATCCCGACATCGCGGTCGTCTTGGAACTCACCGAGGGCTCGCTCTTCGGGGACGACGAGCCCACGATCGAGGGCCTGCACGTGCTCAAGGAAGCGGGAACCCGGTTGGCCGTGGACGACTTCGGCATCGGCTACTCGTCGGTCTCGTACCTGCACCGCTTGCCGGTGGACATCCTCAAGATCGATAAGTCCTTTGCAGATCGCCTCGACGAGCCGCGCACGTTCACGCTCGTCCAAGGGATCGTGGCGATGGCCAATGCGATGGGTCTGACGACGGTGACGGAGGGCTTGGACAGCTGGGGCAAGGCCCTGACGGTCCGGGACCTCGGATGCCGGTACGGCCAGGGCTACCTCTTCGCCCGGCCGATGGATCCGCGATCAGCCGCTGAACTCTTCGTCCAGGGAGCGGTCGACCTGTCAGCTCTCGAAGGATCGCGTCTGGTTTCGACCGCGCGCGGGAAGCGCGACCGGTGACGCCACCTCCAGAACGCCCCACCAGACCCGTCCGTCCTTGATCGGACGAGTTCCCGAGGACGCCGCAACTCGGGCAACCAGGTCGGTACGGATCTGGCGGCTCACGTCGGCGTCGATCGGTTCGCACCGGCCTTCGGCGGCCAACTCGATCCGCACTTGAGTCTCCGAGATGGTCACGTCGAGCGTCCTGGGAGGCCGGCCCCGGCCTAGCGCTTCGATGACGAACTCGGACACGAGGGTGTGGGCGTCGTGCACGGTGGCGTTCGAAACCCCGGCCTCGCCGAGAACCGCTGTCAGGAACCTGCGCGCCTGGCTCGCTGCGGCTCGCGCATCGGTCAGATGACGGCGCGCCGTCCGTTCGGACGGCTGTGCCACAGAGACGGTGAAGGGGTCGGGAGGGACGTCGCGCTCGGGCGCGACCTCCAAGTCGGGTTCGACTGCGACCGGACGCTTCTCGGCTCGCGCCGCCACGTCGGAAGATCGAGCGGCGGGCACCTGAGCGCCGTCGGCGACCTGCACCATCGTCTGGAGACTCCCTTCCGGGCCGCCTACCGATCCGGAAGGCGTTCCGGTACTCGAGATACCCCGAGCGATTCCTGTTTACACCCCCGGTAGCCGCGCCACCACCCCCGCTCGGGGGACGTCAGATGTCGTTTCTCCGCAAGCGAAATCTCGCAATCGACTGCGGCGCAGGAGCGAGGTTCGGCGAGTGGCTCAAGATCTCTGCTTCGAGCCGGCGGATTGTCGGGCCGGGTTCGAGACCGAGGTCGTCAGACAGTGCCTGGCGCGCCGATCGAACGGCGTCAAGCGCGTCAGAGGTGCGGTCCGCACGGTACAGAGCGAGAGCGAGCAGAGCCCAGAAGTCCTCGCGGCCAGGATGCCCGACTGTGAGTCTGCGGAGGTCCGAAATAGCAGCGGCGTGCTGGCCGAGTTCGATCCGAGCCTGCGCCCGGATCGAGCACTCGTCCAGGCGCAGCTCGCCGAGTCTGAAGGTCTCGTCCCGGATCGAAGGAAGATCGCTCAGCTCGGCGAACGGGTCTCCCCGCCATAGCCGCGAAGCCGCGTCCGAACACGCCACCGCGTCGCGCGGCGCGCCTCCGGCCAGCATGGTGCGCGCCTGCGCCACCAGGCGCTCGTATCGGTGGACGTCGACGTCCTCCGGGGAACAGGTCAGCACGTACGAAGATTCTTGATGAGCCAGCGCTCCGGCACCGCCGACCGACCGCCGAAGCCGTGAGACCTGCGATTGCAGCGCTGCTGCGGGATCCCTCGGATGAGGTTGAGCGCGCCAGACCAACTCCACCAGACGGTCGACGGAGACGGGAACGCCCGGTACGAGTGCCAATACTGCGAACAGGACGTTCTGGCGGCGGCCGGGCAGGCGCCGGAAACCACACCCGAGGTCGACTCCCGCCACGCCGAGCAGCTGGTACCGAATGTCCCCCGACTGGCTCAACGGCTCGACCGCGGACTTTGAGATCATCGCACCGGTATATGTGATCGGGACCTGCCACCGCTCGCCGAACGTCCAGCCTGTGGATATGTATCAGCGCGCCCGCCACCGGCTCTGGAGATCGTCGGGGATCGATAGCCGGAGGGACGCGACCATGACCTTGATGACCGAGCCCAGGCCCGTGCTCGCAAGCCGCGCCCGGATCACCGTGACGGTGCTGGCCGACGATCCGGTCACCCACGCAGGCTTGACCGGGCAGATCCGCGGCCGTCCTGAGCTCGAACTCGTTGGCGCCCGCAACGGACAGATCGGTCAGGTCGTCATCGTGGCCGCCCAGCTGATCGACAGTCGCCGCCTCGAACAGATCGCCGCATTGCGCAGTCATGCCCGGGCGCGGGTCATGGTGGTGGTCTCTGAGATCGACTGCCCCACGCTGCTCGCCACAGTCGACGCCGGGGCCTGCGTCGTGGTCCGGCGCCGCGAGGCGACGAACGAGCGGCTGGCGGATGCCGTCAACGCGGCGGCCGCAGGCGAGAGTTCGCTGCCGGCAGACCTGCTCGGTCGACTCATGGACAGCTCCGTCGGCGGTGGACTCGTTGCTGGACTGGCTCCCAAGAACGCAGTGACGCATCGCGAGGTTCGCGTGTTGCGGCTGCTGGCGGACGGCTACTCGACTGCGGAGATCGCGAGTGAGCTCGCGTACAGCGAGAGCACGATCAAGAGCGCCATCCACGAGATGACGTCGCGACTGGAGCTGCGCAACCGTTCGCACGCGGTGGCCTTCGCCGTCCGCTCCGGACTGATCTGACGCAGCCGCGAACTAGCGGCCGACGCAACCGGGCGTGCCTGGCTGAGGCATGTCGTCAGGACGATCCGCGTCCAGAACTGATCGATGGTGGGGCGCCGAACCGTTTGTGGGATCTGAGGCCTGTTAGAGGCTGACCCACGTCGTGGTCACGGGGTGGCCCGACTCGGGTGTGACTTTGAAACGGACGAGTCCTGCCTCGAGTTCGCTGACCCAGAACCTGCCCAGGTCGTCGAGTTCCTCTGTGCGGTGGCCGGACGGGGTCTGCACCTCGATGGGGCCGCTTGCCCCGGTGACCAGACCGAGGATCGAACGCTGATCGCCTTCCGGCGTCACCTGGATCTCGAAGTTCACGGTCTCCGTCGAGAAGCTGATGATCCGGATTTCGTCGGTCGTGCCGCGCATCGCGACAGCCGCCGGGTCGGTGGCCGAGTCGCGAACCAACTCGGCGAGTTCGGCATCGATGTCGCGCATCCCGAACGCCGCTCTTGCCGAGATCGTCACGAGTTCGGGGACCGGGTCGAGCTCCGCGCTCACACCGCGTAAGCGCGCCAGCAGCGCGTCGTCTTCCGGGGCCGCATCAGCGACATCGAAGGGACCCGCAGACTGCTCGGCGGGCACCCGCTCGTCCGGGGTTGAGATGTCCGGCGTCGGCTTGTCAGACACTGGGTCGCCGCCCGGTCGTTCGTCGGTCACGAGGGCGCTCCCGGAGGGATCGGACCGTCGGCTCGTCCGGACTCGGCGCCCAACAGATCGCCTGAGGCTTCCAATCCGGAGCGCAGTCGATCGAGGCATCGCTGGCGCGTCGGACCGATGCTGCCAACCGGAATGTCGAGCGCGACGGCGACGGCGGCGTAGCTCGGCGGCGGGGCCGCCATGAGCACCCGAAGCAGCTGCTGGCAACGGGCCGGGAGCTGCCGCAAGGCGCGCCACAGCGCCGCGTCGCGCTCGTCGACCAGAAGCTGCGCATCGAGCGGCTCGGCAGGGTCCGGGACGTCCATTGCGTCTCCGTCGTCCATGAGGTGCTCGCGTCCGGAACGGCGAAGTACGGACAGGCATTCGCGCCGGACGGTGGTGGCGAGCCAGGCGGCCAGCCGCGTCGGATCCTGGATCCTGGACAGGTTCTCGACCAGCCTGAGCCACGTGGTCTGGACCGCATCGGCGGCATCGGCGTTGGACAGCCTGAAGCCGCGCGCGATCGACCAGAGCAGACCGTTGTACTGCTCGACGAGGGCATTCCATGCCGCGGAATCGCCGCCGGCCGCCGCGACGAGAAGCTCTGTCGGATCCGCGACCATCCAGCACCTCTCGCAGTCGCCAAGCGGACGCAGGACTGGCGGCACCCATTCTGCCCGACCGGTGTGCGTGCGCTTGCCTCGCGGTTCCCCGTCGTCTCCATTCTGACAAGAGCCCGGGGTGCCCCGTCTGATACGCCGCGCGTGGTGCGCCTCCGAGTCGCTGCGAGCCCGCAACGCGGGCAGGCATGTTGAAGGCGGGCGGCTCCCGTCGTCCACAACCAAGCGCAGACGGGCCTTCCGTCCCCAACCGAACCGGATGGGTAAGGGCCCTGGCTCGGCGCGCGGCAGGGTCAATCCGTCGGCCCCGCCGGGGCCAGGGGAGGAGCAACACGAGGTGAACGAGACCACCGCAACCATCGTCGGGAACATCGCGACGGAACTGCGCTCGTCGCGCAGCAAGGACGGCGTCCCGATGGCCAGCTTTCGGATCGCGTCGACGACGCGACGATTCGAGCGGGGCAAAGGGTGGGCAGATGTCGACACCCTGTTCGTCACCGTCGTCTGTTGGCGCCAGCTCGCCGAACACGTCGCCCTCTCGTTCCACAAGGGTGACCCGGTCATCGTCACCGGGCGGTTGCGCATGCGGCAGTGGACCGCAGACGACGGGCGAAGCGGCACCGCATTCGAGCTCGAAGGAGCCAGCGCGGGTCACGACCTGAGCCGGGGCGTGTCGTCCTTCGCCAGGGCCAATGCCCGGCGTGCCTCGCCGGTCGGCGAAACCCGCGGGGAAGGCGTCGTCGAGCTCGGTTCGGGCGACGCGGAGTCCACCCCCGAGACTCCCGCGGAGCGCGCAGCCATCGCGGCTTGATCGGCGCGGATGCGGTCCGGCGTCGTCAGGTTGAGAGCTCGCGTGGTCGGTCGGTGCGCGCCGGCGCCGGAAATTCTCCGGCTCGGCGCGCACTAGGCTCGGCGCATGGCTGAGTTCATCTACACGATGCGCAAGGCGCGGAAGGCATACGGAGACAAGGTCATCCTCGACGATGTCACCTTGGCCTTCTTGCCGGGCGCGAAGATCGGCGTCCTCGGTCCCAATGGCGCCGGAAAGTCCAGCGTGTTGCGGATCATGGCCGGCCTCGACATTCCGTCCAACGGCGACGCGCTCCTGTCACCCGGTTACAGCGTGGGTTTCCTCCAGCAGGAGCCCGAACTCGACGAGACCAGGACCGTTCTGGAGAACGTCCAGGACGGCGTTGCCGAGACGCGAGCGCTGCTGGACCGCTTCAACGAGATCTCGGTCGAACTGGCCGATCCCGACGCTGATTACGACACCCTGCTCGCTGAGATGGGTGGCCTCCAGGAGCAGTTGGATCATCGGCAGGCTTGGGATCTGGACTCGCAGCTCGAACAGGCGATGGACGCGCTGCGGTGCCCGCCAGCAGACGCGGACGTGGCAGTGCTGTCCGGGGGAGAGCGGCGCCGGGTTGCCCTCTGCAAGCTGCTTCTGCAGGCGCCTGACTTGCTCCTGCTGGACGAGCCGACCAACCACCTCGACGCGGAGTCGGTGCAGTGGCTCGAGCAGCACCTCGAGAAGTACCACGGCACCGTCGTCGCGGTGACTCACGATCGGTACTTCCTCGACAACGTCGCCGAGTGGATTCTCGAACTCGACCGCGGTAGGGCCTACCCGTACGAGGGGAACTACTCGACATATCTGGAGACGAAGCAGGCCAGGCTCAAGGTCGAGGGCCAGAAGGATGCGAAGCGGGCTCGGCGCCTGTCCGAAGAACTTGAATGGGTCCGCTCCAACCCGAAAGGTCGACAGGCCAAGAGCAGATCGCGTCTGGCCAGGTACGAGGAAATGGCCAACGAGGCAGAGCGCACTCGCAAGCTCGACTTCGAAGAGATCCAGATCCCGCCGGGGCCACGGCTCGGCACCATCGTGGTCGAGGCGGACCACCTCAGTAAGGGGTTCGGCGATCGGCTGCTGATCGACGACCTGTCGTTTTCGTTGCCGCGCAACGGGATCGTCGGGGTGATCGGGCCGAACGGCGTCGGGAAGACGACGCTGTTCAAGATGATCCTCGGAGACGAGGAGGTGGGCGGGGGTGTTCTGAAGATCGGCGAGACCGTCCAGATTTCGTACGTGGATCAAAGTCGCGGCGGCATCGAACCGAAGAAGACCTTGTGGGAGGTCGTGTCCGACGGTCTCGACTGGATCAAGGTCGGGCAGGTCGAAATGCCCTCTCGCGCCTACGTCAGTGCGTTCGGCTTCAAGGGCCCGGACCAGCAGAAGCCGGCGGGGATCCTGTCCGGCGGTGAGCGGAACCGGCTCAACTTGGCTCTGACGCTGAAGCAGGGCGGCAATCTGCTGCTGCTCGACGAGCCCACCAACGACCTCGACGTCGAGACGCTCGGCAGCCTCGAGAACGCACTCCTCGAATTCCCCGGATGCGCCGTGGTCGTGTCGCACGATCGCTGGTTCCTGGACCGTGTCGCGACCCACATCCTCGCCTACGAGGGTGACTCGCAATGGTTCTGGTTCGAGGGGAACTTCGAGTCCTACGAACAGAACAAGATCGAGCGGCTCGGCGCAGAAGCCGCGCGGCCACATCGCGCGACTTACCGCAAGCTCACCAGGGGGTAGGCGGTCGGTGGCGCGATTCAACGCGAAGGTCGCGATGCGCTGGTCGGACATGGACGCCTACGGGCATGTCAACAACGTGCAGTTCCTCACGTACGTCGAAGAAGCACGGGTCGACATGTTCAAGCTGGTCCCATGGGGAACTGACCAGCTCGAAGCGGGGATCGTCGTCGCCCAGAGCGAGATCAAATACATGCACCCGCTCTTGCACCGGCACGCGCCGGTGCCGATCGACGTCTGGGTCACCCACATCGGGGCGGCCTCGTTCCGGTTGCAGTACGAGGTGCACGAAAACGGAGCCGAGGACTTCGATCCGGCTGGATCCGACGACTCTCGAGACGCGAAAGCCGAAACGAAACCCGGGCTTGTCTACGCCACGGCGTCGAGCGTCATGGTCCCGTACGATTTCGCCGCCGAGCGGCCCCGGCGGCTGACGGCGGACGAAAAGGCGTGGCTCGGTACTTATCTCGAGCCCGCCGCGTCCGACGCCAAGAGAGTCGAGCGCGGTGACCGCGACCCTGCAACTGCGTGACCGGGTCGAGGTTGTCGGGTTGTCCGCCTACCTGCGACGCCTCGCGGCGCTGGACGCGCGCGCAAGCGTGCGCCTGCAGGCTGGCGGTCCCGTGCTGGGAGTGTGGGGCGGTCCCCCGCTGGGCGTCGTGACGTTGCGTCCGGTCGGCCTGGCCGGACCCGCCGAGCTCGACCGGACCGTGTCCGTCCATCGACTCCTCGAAGCCATCGAGGCGGCCCAGGCCGATGCGAAGGTGACTGTGCCGCCGGTGATCGGTGGACCGCCGTGGGCAGGACTGCTACCACCGAGAACCGGCTGGAAGTGGCTGGCCACTGTTCCGGTCGCGGTCGTCGCCGACGCGGTCCGAGTCGGTGTGGACGCGTTCCAACGGCGCGTACAGCTGCTCGCGCCGGGTGAGCGAACGCAGCCGGCGCTCGAAGGAGTTGCGAACGAAGTGTGGAGTAGGCCGGTGGTTTCCGACGTGCCGCTGCGAGCCGCGCACGCGGCCCAGGTGATCGGGCTGCTGGGGCCTGAGGGAGAGGTCAGCGCGCATTCGAGCGGCTCTTGGCAGCGACTGTCGTGCCCCGGCGGATCCGCGGCGCTACGACGTGACGGGACGATGGGCCTCGGGTTCGACCTCGGCGTGTGGGCGCTCGGAGGCTAGGCCCGCGGATTCTCGTCGAAGGTGTTCACCAAGCTGTGCGCAGCGGCGACGAGGTACTCCCAGAGCTGAGTTTCGAGATCGGCCGGAAGGTCGAGTTCGTCGACCGCCGCCCGCATATGGAAGAGCCATCGGTCGCGGGCTTGCGGGGTGACCCGAAAGGGCGCGTGCCGCATGCGTAAGCGTGGATGTCCGCGCTCGTCGGAGTACGTATGAGGCCCGCCCCAGTACTGCTGTAAGAACAAGGTCAACCGCTCTTGGGCCGGAGCCAGGTCGGCCTCGGGGTAAAGGGGTCGCAGGACCTCGTCGTTGGCCACGCCCTGATAGAACCGGGCGACCAGCCGCTCGAACGTGTCGCTGCCGCCCATCCGAGCGAAGGGGGTGCCGGCGTACAGATCAACATCTGCGGCGCCTGCTTGCGCGCCTTCCTGGGCGGGTGAACTCACTCGTACATCGTCCCAGACGGGCTGCGATCTTCCGTGCCCGGACCGTCCGCCGGGCCCATCGAGCGTCGTTCGAAGCAGCGTTCGGAGCCGTGTCGTCGCCGTCTCGAATCGGCGGCCGCGCCGCTGTTCATCCATCCGGCGGTAAGTACACGACCGTGCGGATTCCGACATCGTGGTAGCGAACCTGTCCCCTCACAGGTCGCACGCCGCGGCGTTCAGCGCGGGGCGGTCGAAGCCCCCGCCGCGGTCGTCAGTGCCGCTCGCCGGCCGCTCCCCCCAGCGGCGGCGAGCGGCCGACGGCGTTGCCGGTCCGAGCAGACGCCTACCAGGCACAGCGGCGGCGAGCGGCTGACGAGGTCGCCGGATCCGAACCAGCGCCGATCTTCAGCGGGACGTGGGGCCCTGTTTGTAGGCGACGCCGGCGTCGTCCAGCGCGCGCTTGACCCGGAGCCGCAGCTCTCGCGCGACATTCGCCTGCCGCAGTGGCTGGGTGCGCAGCTGGACCCGCATGAGTGCCGCGTCGGGGGTCATCGCTTCCAGAGTCGCTCCCGCAGGCTCGTCGAGGATGTCTTCCCGCCAGTCCGAGTCCTGGGCGAGCGCGTCGGCGGTGCTCCGAAGGAGTTCTTGGACCGCCTCCAGGTCTTCGGTGTAGGCGACCGGTACCTCGATGCGGGCCGCGGCCCACCCTTGCGACTTGTTGCCGACCCGGGTGATCGATCCGTTGGGCACGTACCAGAGCACGCCGTCGTCGTCCCGCAGCCGAGTGACGCGCAGGCCCACGTCCTCGACTGTTCCAGCGGCCTGGCCGGTGTCGATGACGTCGCCGACTCCGTACTGGTCCTCGAGGATCATGAAAATCCCGGTCAGAAAGTCCTTGATCAGGCTCTGGGCGCCGAAACCGATGGCGATTCCGACGATTCCGGCGCTGGCCACGAGCGGTCCGACGCTGATCCCGAGCAGGTCGAGCACGATCACCAGGACGACGACGAGCAGGACGACCGACACGACCTTCTGCAACGTCGCTCCGACCGTTCGGGCTCGGCTTGCGGTTCGCTCGGCCATGACTTCGGCGATCTCGAGGCCTTCGTGCTCGGCCCGGGCGCGAGCCATCCGGCGGGCGAACGAGTTCTCCGAGATGGTCTTGACGGTGCGGCTGATCAAACGGCGGATCAGCCAGCGCAGGATGACCGCGCCGACGATGACGGCCGCGATCGTGATCGGGACCGCGAACGATCCGTGCGCCCTGGCGGTGGCTAGGACGTCCATGGCGCGCAGCCTATTGAAGATCGAGCCCGGTCCACGCAGCCATGAAGGCGAGCGTGTCCGCCGAAAGCTCGACCGAGCGAGTCACCGATCGGGCACCGTGCCCCACGTCGGCCTCGCGCCGCAGGAGCACCGGGCGCGCCGATGTCGTCGAGTGCTGCAGCGCGGCGCACATCTTGCGAGCGTGCAACGGGTCGACGCGGGTGTCGCTGTCGAAGACGGTGAACAGGACAGCTGGGTAGGCAGCTGGTCGCTCGGCGTGGTGGTACGGCGAGTAGCTGAGCAGCCAGCCAAGTTCCTCCGGGTCGTCAGCGCTGCCGTACTCGACGTTCCAGGTGGCGCCGAGGCCGAACCGCTCGTACCGGACCATGTCGAGCAACGGAGCCGAGCACACCACGGCGGCGTAGAGATCGGGGTGCTGAACCAAGGCCGCCCCGACCAGCAGGCCACCGTTCGAGCCGCCCGAGATCGCCAGCTGCGCAGGCGTCGTGATCTTCTGATCGATCAGCCATTCAGCCGCCGAGCGAAAGTCGTCGAAGACGTTCTGTTTGTGCGCGAGCATCCCGGAGCGATGCCATTGCTCGCCCTCCTCGCCACCGCCCCGGAGGTTGGCGATCGCGTAGACCCCGCCGGCCTCCACCCACGCCAGAACCGTCGCGGAGAAGGCCGGCGTCAACGAGACGCCGAATCCGCCGTACCCGTAGAGAATCGTCGGACGGGGTGACGGATCGTCGTCGGCGTCGGGGGGCGACAGGATGAGCATGCGAACGTCGGTGCCGTCGGAGGATTGGTAGACCACTTGTCGGCTGCGGGCCTCCGGAACGTCGACGACTCCCGGAGCGGTGGACCACAAAGTGACGGCGCCGTCGCGTGCGTCGTAGTGCAGCACTCTCGCCACGGTTGTGTTGTCGGTGTAGTCGAACCAGGCTTCGTGGCCGCCTTCGGGTCGTTCGACGACGCCGCTCGTCGAACCGAGTCCGGGCAGGGCCACCGCGCCAAGCCACTCGCCGCTGGCGAGGTCGTGGACCGTGAGTTCGGAGACCGCGTGCCGCGTCCAGGAGGCCACCAGCACGGCCCGCTCGAGTTCGGCGCCGTCGAGTATCGCGAAGCCGTCGAGCACCGCCTCGGGGTCTTCGGGGAGCAGGTCCACCCAGTCCTGCACCGTCGGTCGCTCCGGAGTCGTGACGCACAACCGCGCTCGCGGCGCTTCGAAGTCTGTGTAGACGTACAGCCGGCCGTCCCGGCCGAACTCAAGCCCGGTTTGCGCGTCCACCCCGACCTGAACCGGCCGGAGGTCGGGCGACTCGAAGGCTGAATCCTCGGTCCCGAGGTCGGCGACCCAAAGATCATTGCGGGGCGCGGTCCCTTCCGACGCCGAAATAGACAGCCACCGACCGTCGCGGGAGACGCTCACGCCGTAGTACTCGGTGGCCTTCCGTCCGTCGCCGAACACCATCGAGTCGGAGGCCGGATCGGAACCGAGGCGATGGAACCAGACCCGCCGGTGGAACTGCTCTTCACCTTCGGGCACCAGGTCGGGGGCCAGTCGGCGGACGTAGAAGTACGCGTCACCGCCGGGCAGCCACGCGACCGGGGAGTACCGCGCGCGGTCGATCGGACCGTCCACGATGTCGCCGGTGACGACATCCATCACCCGAAGGACCGACTCCTCGGTCCCGCCCTCGGATACCTGGTAGGCGAGGAGGTCGCCCTCTTTCGACGGCTGCCACGCGTCCAACGTGGTCAGTCCCGACGAGTCCAGGGCGATCGGATCGACCAGCGTCCGCTCGGTTCCGTCCGGGTCGACGGTGAGTAGTACTGCGTGCTCCTGCTCGGCGGTGCGGCGCATCAGGAACTGCCGCTGGCCCCGCCAGATGGGAGGCGTGATCATCCCGGCGCGGAGCAGTTCGGTCAGCCGGTCGCGGAATTGTCCGACTCCGGCCCAGCTCTGGCGGGCCGTCGCGAAGGCCGCGTCCTGTGCGCGCGACCAGGCGATGGTCCGTGGATCGTCCGCATCTTCGAGCCAGCGATACGGATCGCGGACGGTTCGGCCGTGAATCGATTCGACGAGGGTCAGACGCTCGGCGTGACCGCCCGAATCGGCCGCAGGGGTGGTCGGTGGTGCCGTCTGGTGATTCATCGCCAGCAACCCTAGGTGAGACCGGCGACCTCCGGGCCGCCAGGCACGCTTTGGTGAATGTGCTGGCGTCTCATGCTGTCGGCAACGGACACTGTGGTGAGAAGAGATCCGGAGGGAGTCCTGGAGGCTGGCTCGGTGCCGCACACCTTGGTGCTGAACGCCACGTACGAGCCGCTCGGCGTGGTGGCGGAAAGGCGCGCGTTGCTCCTGGTCCTGGCCAGCAAGGCCACCGCGATCGAAGCCTCCGGTCGCAGCGCACGCTCGCCGTCCGGCGCGATGGCGATTCCGGCCGTCATCCGGCTCAACCGCTTCGTTCGCGTCCCGCATCGTGCCGGCGTGCCGCTGACGCGGCGCGCCGTCTTCGCGCGGGACGGCGGTCGGTGCGCATACTGCGGCGGCTCTGCGTCGAGCATCGACCACGTGCTCCCGCGCAGCCGTGGGGGGCGGCACAGCTGGGACAACGTCGTCGCGGCGTGCCACCGGTGCAATCGGGTGAAGGCCGACCGCACGCCGGCCGATCTCGGGTGGCGGCTCAAGTGGGTTCCGAGCCAACCGTCCGGACCTGCCTGGCGTGTACTTGCCAGTGGGCGGCACGATCCGACCTGGACGCCGTATCTCGTCGGCCACGGCATTGCGGAGACTGCGCTTCCCCTGGCGGCGGCGCCGTAGTGGCCGTCCAGCGCACGCGCCCTCTGCGCAGTCGGGTTCAGATCACAATCGTCGGTGCCGCGGCGGCCGCCCTCGTGGTGTTCGCGGTGCCGCTGGCGCTCGCCGTACGGACCGAGTACGTGCAGCAATCCGAGACCGAACTCGAGCGCGAAGCGGCCAGGGTTCTGGCGATCGTGCCCGACAACTCGATCCTCACCGAGGCGCCGCCCCGCTCGTCGGACGAAGAGATCCAACTGGCGGTGTACGACACGAGCGGGCGCCGCGTGTCCGGGGACGGTCCCGCGGTGTCGGAACTCGCGCACCGGGTGTGGGTCGGGCAGTCGTCCGAGACGATGCGGGACGGAGCCGCACTCGCCGCGTTCCTGCCGGTCGCGGACGGCCCGAAGCATGCCGTGATCAGGGCTGCGCTCGCCCGCACGACGGTGACGGCCCGTTACCTTCGAGCCTGGGCGCTGATGGCATTGCTGGCGCTCGCCGTTCTGCTCCTCGCCTGGCTCGCGTCCGGCCGGTTGGCCAGACGCCTGTCCGCACCTCTGGAACGGTTGGCGTCGAGTGCCGAGGTTCTTGGCCAAGGTGGCTTCGGCCTGCAGGTTCCACGCAGCGGAGTGGCCGAGGTCGATGTCGTCGGTGAAGTCCTGGAGCGATCCGGGCAGCGCCTCGGCGACCGCTTCCAGCGCGAGCGAGCGTTCTCGGCCGACGCATCCCATCAGTTGCGAACGCCGCTCACCGCGCTTCGGCTCACCCTCGAAGCGGCCTTGGACGATCCGACGGCCGACGTCAACGGCGTCTCGAAGGCAGCCCTCGAACAAGTCGATCGGCTCGAGAACACTGTTGAAGACCTGGTCGAGCTGTCCCGAGATCTGCCGGGTCCGGCGGTGCCGGTCGCCGTCGGTCTGACCCTGGCGGGACTGCCCATCCGGTACGGCGGCGCGTTCGCCGATTCCGGCCGGAGCCTGGAAATCGATGTCAGTCCCGGTCTGCCGCCGGCTGCGTTTCCCGAGTCCGCGCTCCGTCAGGTCCTGGATGTGTTGATCGACAATGCGCTCGAGCACGGGTCGGGAATCGTCGTCGTCAGCGGTCGCGCGTCCGGAACCGGCGTTGCCGTGGACGTGAAAGACAGAGGGAACTTGCCTGAAGGCGACCTCGCCTGGTTGTTCGAGCGCCGATCGGCACGGGCGCGGGGGACCGGAATCGGGCTCGCGCTGGCCCGGTCTCTCGCGGAGGCCGACGGTGCCCGGCTGACCGTCGCGCGAGGCGACGACGGCGGGACCGTCTTCACGCTGTTGATGGCCGAGGCGGAGCCGGCGCGCGCGTAGTTGTCAATTCGCCGACCAGCTTCTGCCTAGCATGCGTGTATGCACGACGCGGTGATCCTCCTGGTCGAGGACGATCGGGCAATCATCGGCCCGCTCGGCCGTGCCCTGACTTCGCAGGGCTACGTCGTCCGTGCCGCCGGAACCGCGGCTGCAGCGCTCGACTTCGCTGAGGAGCTTCCGCCGGTCGATCTCGTGTTGCTCGACCTCGGTCTGCCTGACCTCGACGGAGTCGAGCTCGCCCGCCTGCTGCGCCAACGGCTTCCGCTGGCAGTGATCGTGATGCTGACCGCCCGCTCGGCCGAAGTCGAAGTCGTCGCCGGGTTGGACGCCGGCGCGGACGACTACGTGATCAAGCCGTTCCGCCTGGCGGAGCTGTTGGCCAGGGTCCGGGCGCACTTGCGTCGAGGAGTCGTCGACGAGCGGGCGACACCGATCCAAGCCGGCCAGGTCGTGGTCGATCCGGCGGCGCGGCGTGCAACGGTGGAAGGCGTCGAAGTGCCGCTCCGGCCGCGGGAGTTCGACCTGCTGGCCGAGCTCGTCCGCAGAGCCGGCGAGGCCGTCAGCCGCGACGATCTGATGACCCGGGTCTGGGATGCGTACTGGTACGGCTCGACGAAGACGCTCGACATGCACGTGATGGCCGTCCGTCGGAAGCTCGCCGCCGCTGGAGCCACCTCGGCCAGGATCACGACGTTGCGCGGCTTCGGTTACCGCTACGAGCGTGGGACTGCTACGCCGGAACCTCACCGGTGACAGCTGAGGCGTCGACTCTCGCTCCCGAAATCGCGGCGCTGGCAGAGGCGATGGGCGTCGAGACCCGATTTCGGGATTGGCAGCGGAACGACGTCCAGGTGGCGCCGGGCACCGTCGTCGCAGTCCTGGCCGCGCTCGGGGTGGATGCATCGACGCCCGACAGCGCGGCGGCCGCGCTGACCGAGCTGAGGCTTCGTCCGTGGCGAGCTGTCCTGCCGGGGTGCACAGTCGTCCGGCAAAGCGCCGGGCACACCGCCACCGCGCATTTACGCGTGGACCGGCGGCTGGCCGTCTGGATCGAGTTCGAAGTCTCGGACGCCGGCTCGGACTCCGGGTGGCCTGACTCGGGCCCGCCCGCTCGCATCCCGGTTCCGGTCAGCGAGAACCGAAACCGGTGCGTTCTCGACGGGCAGGAGATCGTCGAATTCGACATCGAAATCCCCGGGTCCCTGCCGCTTGGCTGGCACACGCTCTGCGCCGAGCTGTGCGCGCCCGAAGACGGGCCCGCTGTCGACGGGCCGGGACCGCTTCCCGAGCAGGTGCGGGCTCCGCTCGTCGTGGTTCCAGACGTCCTACAACTGCCGGCGGCAGCAGCTCGGCGCTCGTGGGGATGGCTCACCCAGCTCTATCAGGTGCGTTCGCGCCGCTCGTGGGGGATCGGTGACCTGCGCGATCTGGCCGACCTCGCGCAGTGGAGCGGGCGGGAACTCGGTGCCGCTTTCGTCCTGGTGAACCCGTTGCACGCCTGCTCGCCGGTGTCGCCCCTGGAGCCGTCGCCGTACCTGCCCACCACTCGCCGTTTCGCCAATCCGCTGTACCTGCGGATCGACGAGATTCCCGAGTACGCCCTGCTTACGCAACCCACTCGGGCTGAGATCGACGCGTTGGCGCCGCCCGTCTCGGACGCGGCGGGAGCGCTGCTCGACCGGGACGCTGCGTGGGCAGCAAAGCTCGCTGCCATCGAACGCCTGGCGGCAGTAGACCTGACCGATCAGCGCCGTGCCGATCTCGCGGCGTTCGCGGCCCGCGAAGGACAGCCACTGGAGGACTTCGCTACCTGGTGCGCGCTGGTCGAAGCGCACGGCCCGCAGTGGCGCCAGTGGCCCGAGGGGCTCCGGACTCCGGACGGCGACGGGATCAGCGCCGAGCGGGATCGCCTGGCCGGTCGGGTCGAGCTCTACCGCCGGATGCAGTGGTGGACCGACGCACAGCTGGACGCTGCTCAGCGTGCGGCGGTGATGGCGGGCATGGGCGTAGGAGTCGTGCACGACCTGGCCGTCGGCGTGCACCCCGACGGCTTCGACGCGTGGGAACTGCAGGGGGTGCTGGCCGAGCGCGTGTCCGTAGGGGCTCCACCGGACAGCTACAACCAGCAGGGCCAGGACTGGTCGCAACCACCCCTCCGGCCGGACGCGCTCGTGCGCCTCGGGTACGCGCCGTACCGCGACATGCTGCGTTCCGTGCTGCGGCACGCCGGAGGCGTGCGCATCGACCACATCGCCGGGCTCTTCCGGCTGTGGTGGATCCCGGTCGGCGCCGATCCGCGCGAGGGCGCATACGTCCGGTACGACCACGACGCGATGGTCGGGATCCTCGCGCTGGAGGCTCAGCGCGCCGGAGCGCTCGTGATCGGAGAGGACCTCGGCACCGTCGAGGACTGGGTCCGTGAGTATCTGGTCGAGCGCGGGATCGCCGGCACCTCGGTGCTGTGGTTCGAGCACGACGAGTACGGACGACCGCTGCCGCCCGAGAAGTGGAGGCCGCACGGTCTGGCGTCGGTCACGACGCACGACTTGCCGCCGACCGCAGGAGTCCTGGCGGCTGAACACGTCCGGATCCGCGCCGAGCTCGGGCTGCTGACCAGGCCGATCGAGGTCGAGAGCGCCCACGCCGCTTCGGAGCGTCGCGCCTGGCTCAGTGCCTTGCACGAGCGGGATCTGTTGCCGGCGGCCCCGGATGCGGACACCTTCGAAACCGTCCGAGCGTTCTACCGGTACGTGGCGGCTACACCGTCGACCTGGGTCGGGGTCGCGCTCGTTGACGCCGTCGGGGACGTTCGCGCACAGAACCAGCCGGGAACGAGTGACGAGTATCCGAATTGGCGGGTCCCGCTTGCACGGCGCGGCGGCGAACCCGTGCTGCTTGACGACCTGTACGACGACGAGCATGTGCGTGCGCTCGCGTCGGCGGTTGCCGACAGCCGGTCGCAGGAGCGGCCCTCCTCCCGGCCGGACCGCGGAGTCGGATAAGTTGACGTCCGTGAGGAGACTGGCCCGCGCAGCCGCGGTCTTCATCGGCATTCCAGCCGCATCGCTTGTCGCCTTCTTGGTGCAGCCTGCGCTCCCGGCCCTGGCAGCCGTCGGCGCCGACCACCCCGACATCGGGGAGAACGCAGGCCCGGGTTTGACCGTGATCCAAACCGTGAGCTTGTTCGTGCTGATCCCGCTCGGCGTCGTCGGGCTTGTCTACCTCTTGGTCTTCTCGTTCTCGGCTCGCGGACCGCGCTACCGAGCCGGCGTCGCCTGGCAGGGGCCGCCGCGTTGGTGGGGTGGGCCGAGTCCGAACCGTCTCGAAACGTTCGGTTCTTCGCTGGAGTCGGTCGAGCCGATCGAGGGCGCCGGAGGTGCACGTGCCCACTGGTGAGGTGTTCACCCAGCATCAACTCGATGACGTTGAGCGCGCGCGCAAAGCCGCCGAGTCCGACACTGGTCTGAGCTTCGCGGTCTATGTGGGCAACCTCGGCGGCGACACCCGCGACTACGCCGTTCGGCTGCACGCCGCGCTGGGCGAGGACGCGAGCCGAAGCGTCCTGATTGCAGTAGATCCGGGCCTGCGCCAGCTGGAGATCGTGACCGGACCGCAGGCTCGGCGGTACCTGGATGACCGCGGTGCGGCTCTCGGCGCGTTTTCGATGACGTCGAGCTTCGGCACTGGCGACCTCGCCGGGGGCATCGTGGCCGGTCTCGTCACGCTCGGCGAGCACGGCCGCCATCCGGCGGTGCTGCACCAGGACGAGCCCTGATCCGCGCCGGCCTGCGGACCTCGGACCCGCGATCTGGTCAGCGGCGCGAGTCGCGCTCCTGACATCTGAGCGCCCGCAAGACTCCGTCCCGGCCCTCGGCCAGCAAGCGAGCCAGAGCGGCGGGTGGCCGTTCGGTGTCGAGGTAGTGCTGGGTCCGCTCGGCGACGGCCGCGTCTACGAGGAGCGCGGGATAGAGCCCGACAACGATGTTCGCGGCCATCTCAGTGGTCCGGCTGTTCCACACGTCCGCGATGCTCGTGAAGTACCGGTCGACGTACGGCCGTAGAAGCTCGCGGTGCTCCGACTCGTTGAAGCCTGCGATGCGTGCGCTCTGCAGGGCGTTCGGGAGCCTGTCGGTCTCGACGACCTCCGCCCAGGCTTCAGCCTTCGCCTCCGCTGTCGGCCGCGCCGCACGGACACTCGCGGCGTGCCTCGTGCCCGAGGCGGTGTTGTCCCGTCGCAGCTCGGCGTCGATCTCCGGGTCCGATGCACGGCCGGACACCACAAGTCGTCGGAGCAGAGCCCACCGCAACTCGGTGTCCACTACCAGCCCGGGGACCTCCGCGGTGCCGTCGAGAAGACCTCCGATCAGGGCGAGTTGCTCCTGGGACCCCGCAACTGCCGCGAGTGCCCTCGTGAAAGCGAGTTGGTGGTCGCTTCCGGGCTCGGCCGCGAGGATCAATCGGTGCAGCGCCGCGGCGAACCGAGCACGGGTGTCCGCCCGAGCCTCCTGGCTGACGTACATGTCGATCGCGGCCTGTGCCTGCCGGAGTACGGACTGCACGGTCACGATGTCGCTCTCGCCGGCAACGCCGTTCGCGACCAGTTCAACGAAGTCGCGGGCCCGCATCTCGGCGTCGCGGGTCATGTCCCAGGCCGCGCTCCAACAGAGTGCTCGCGGCAGGGAGGTCGTCAACTGTGCGAGAGACGACGTCAACGTCGCGAGCGATCGCTCGTCCAGCCTGATCTTTGCGAAGGTGAGGTCGTCGTCGTTGACCAGCAGCAGATCGGGCTGCACCTGCCCGACCAGCGAGGGCACCTCGGTGAGGGGTCCGACCACGTCGGTCTCAACTCGCTGCCGCCGGACCAAGCCGCCCTCGGTCCGGTCGTACAGGCCGACCGCGATCCGATGCGACCGGAGCGTCGGGTGGTCGAACGGAGCCTCCTGCTCGACGACGAACGACGAAAAGCGACCCTCGGCGTCGAGACTGAACGTCGGCCGCAAGGTGTTGCACCCGGCCGTCTCCAGCCATTCCTTGGACCATTCGGCAAGGTCCCGACCTGACGTCGTTTCCAACTCAGCGAGCAGATCGCCGAGACGGGTATTGCCGTACGCGTATTTGGTGAAGTAAGTCCGGACGCCGGACATGAACTCGTCCGGACCGACCCACGCCACCAGTTGCTTGAGGACACTTGCGCCCTTTGCGTACGTGATCCCGTCGAAGTTGATCTTTGCGGTCTCGAGGTCGGGTGCGTCCGCGGCGATCGGGTGCGTCGAGGGCAGCTGGTCCTGCCGGTAGCCCCATGCCTTCCGGCTGGTGGCGAAACCGGTCCACGAGTCGGTGAACCGGGTGGCGACCGAGGCGGACTGGTACGCCATGTACTCCGCGAACGACTCGTTGAGCCACAGGTCGTCCCACCACGTCATCGTGACCAGGTCGCCGAACCACATGTGCGCCAGCTCGTGCAGGATCGTGTTGGCGCGCGCGTCGCGCGCGGCCTGCGTCACCTTGCTGCGGAATACGTAGTCCTCGAGGAAGGTCACCGCGCCCGCGTTCTCCATCGCACCGGCGTTGAATTCCGGGACGAACAGCTGGTCGTACTTGGTGAACGGGTAGGGCCGGCCGAACTCGGTCTCGAAATAGCCGAAGCCCTGCTTGGTGATCTCGATGATCTCGTCTGCGTCGAGGTACTCGCCGAGCGACGCTCGGCAGTAGACCCCGAGCGGGATCTCGCTGCCGTCGGCTCGCCGCCAGCTGTCCTGTACGACGTGGTAAGGCCCGGCGACGATCGCCGTGATGTACGTGGACATGCGCGGCGTCGGCGCGAATTCGTAGGTCCGCACGGACTCGCGCACCGGCACGGGATCGCCGTGCGGCTCGTTCGAGATGACCTTCCAGTCGCCCGGTGCCGTCGCGGAGAATCTGAAGACTGCCTTGAGATCGGGCTGGTCGAAACAAGCGAACGCACGCTTCGCGTCGGCGGACTCGAACTGCGAGTACAGGTACACCTGGTTGTCAACCTGGTCGACGAAGCGGTGCACGCCCTCGCCTGTGCGCGAGTAAGTGCAGCGCGCCCGGACGCGCAGGGTGTTCTGGGCGGCCAGGTCGTCGAGTCTGATCCGGTTTCCAGAGACGACGTCCGAAGGCGAAAGGGCCCGGCCGTTGAGCTCGATCTCGGACACTGACTCGGCGATCAGTTCGATGAATGTCGATGCCGAGGGCTCGGAGCAACGGAACCGCACGACGCTCGTGGAATCGAACGCGGTGTCGCCGGTGGTGAAGTCCCATTCGACGGCGTAGTCGTCAACGGTCAGCTTGCGAGCTCGCTCGGTCGCCTCGGCCCGGGTCAGGTTGTTGGCGGTCACGGTGAGGTGTCTCCTCGTCGTCGTTACGGTCCGCCCTGGGGTACAGGGCGAGGCCCAGACACGGTAGCTGACCGGTACACCAGTTCACGCGAACGGAAATGAATCCGTCACCGAACGGCGGCCTCGAACCTGACAAGAACGCCCGCCCGGCCCAGCGCGTCGGGGTCAGCGGCGGCGCCGCCGCTGGGAGGGCGGGCCCTGCGCATCGCGGAGGCTGCCGGCCGGCGGCCGCCATGACGTCCGCCGAACCGGAAGCTGGTCGGCTGCCTCGAAATCCGCCGGATCAGGCCTGGACACGTCCCTGGCCCGCAGAGCTCCCTCGACGCCGACGACGGACGAGCCGGCGGCGGCGACGTCCGCCACCGCATCGCGCTCGGGTCGAGTCGCCATCAGAACGTGAACGGGCAGTACGGACCGGGCTCGTGCAGCATCGCGCGACTCAGGCCGGCCGCGGCGCCGGGGCGGCCCTGCATGACCCTGCCCGCCGCCGCGGCCCGAACGAGTGAACGGCCGCCGAAATAGGCACCGCCGAGATCGGCGATGTCCATCGCAAGGTCGGGCGGATCCTCGGTCCGCGTGCAGTTCGCTCCAGATTCTTCGAGGGACAAACGCCAACGGCCCTGGTTCCACGGGGCGAACCGGTCGGCAATGTCGACGACGCCAGCCCATCGCTCGTCGTACGTGCGGGATGCGAGCGCCGTCGGGAGGTCGATGAGCCGTCCACGGAGGCCGTCGCCGAGCCGGGGCTGCGCTCGCCGGAGTTCGGTGAGGAGATCCAGGAGCACGTCGTCGGTGGCGACGCTGACCCGGACGACCCGGGTCAGGTCGGTCGACAGCAGCATCCTCCACAGTGCAGCTGCGGCGGCGGCATCGGTGGCGAGCGACTCCCGCACGTTGATCTCGTTCTGGCCGGACCCGGATTCCCACACGTGAGTACTCGTGAAGATCGCGTAGGCCCGCGCTCGACCGGCGTCCTCCGCAACCGCGACCCGCAGTGCGCTCGCCTTGCCACGTTCGGACGGATAGTCGCTCGTGCAGCGTGCCCACCAAAGCTCGTCCCTGCCCGGCATGCCGGCCCTGGATTCCCGAACTGATGCGTAGACCTGCTCGACCGCCGGGCGGGCATCGGCGACAGTCATGAGGCGGACCCGCAGCCCGGGGTCATGTGGTCCCTGGATGCCGCCGCGGCCGTGTTCGATCGCGAGTGCGTACTGCTCGCTCGCCAGCCCGTAACCGAACCGGCCGTAGATTCCCGGCTCGGACGCGAAGAGGGTAGCCACGGGTTCGCCACGGTCGTGCAGGTCGGCGAGCTGCGCGCGCATCAGTTCGGTGAGCACTCCTCGGCGACGGTGCGTCGGCACCACGCCCACCCAGGTGACTCCGGCAGTGTCCACTTCACGCCCGGTCGGCACCGACAAACGGAGCTGGTACGACAGGGTCAGACCGACCGGCTCGTCACCGTCGTAAGCGAGCAGACCCCGATCGAGATCGAGCACGCCGCGCTCGGTATCCCCGGTCGCCGGGTCCCAGGTGTACCCGAACGCGAGCTCGTCGACACGCTGAATCTCGTCCCAGTCCTGCGTCGAGGTCGCTCGGATACGCCAGGTGGTGTCGTCCTTGGTAGGGGCGGGTGCGGTGGTCGTGTTCACGCTGCGTTCCTATCGCGAAGTCGGCCGGCTCGCATCCGGGTTTGCGGCGAGCTTCGCCGATTGTGTCGTCGGCGTTCAGCCGGTCGTGGGCTGTTGATGTACCGATCATCCCGTTAGGCCTATCGAGCAGAAAACCTTCGACGCTCCAGACCCACCGGTAGTGTCCGATGGCGATGGCACCCGGTGGCTCGACTTCGGCTCCGGTCCGAACCGCCCAGTCGATCAGGCGAGCGTGGCTCCGCCTCCAACGGGGATTTCTTCGGACCGATGGCTTCGCGTTGCTCGTGTTGGTCGCCGTGGTCGTGGTGATGGGGTTGGCCACGAGCAAAGTTCCGAATTGGGTGCCGCCCGCGTCGGTTGTGCTGGTCGTACTGCTCGGCGGCTTCATGCTGTCGGTGCGGAGCCTGATCTTCCTGCTCATCGTGGTGGCCGGCGAGCTCGTCTGGTTGATCGGGCACGACGGCATCCGCAACGTCCGCCAGGGCAACATCCTGATCATCGCGGTGACCGCGGTCGTCGTCGTCGTGCTCGCCAGATCGCGGGCTCGCTTGGGCGTCCAGGGTCTGCGCGGCGAGTCGATGCTGGTGGACCTGCGCGACCGCCTGCGCACGCAGGGCGAAATGCCCGAGCTTCCCAGCGGGTGGTCGGCCGATATCGTGATCCGCCCCGCCGGCGGCGCCTCGTTCTCGGGCGACTTTCTGGTCGCCAGCAAGAAGGACGAGACCCTGCTGGAGATCATGCTGGTAGACGTCTCGGGCAAGGGAGTTGCCGCCGGTACCCGCGCCCTGTTGTTGTCCGGTGCGTTCGGGGGCTTGCTCGGCGCCTCGCCGCCGGAGGAGTTCCTCGGGGCCGCCAACGCATATCTGCTTCGACAGGGCTGGGACGACGGGTTCGCGACTGCGGTCCACGTGACGATCGATCTGTGTACCGGCAGCTACCTGCTCGGCTCGGCCGGCCATCCGCCTGCTGCGCAGTTCGCAGCCGGATCAGGAACCTGGCGGCTGCTCGACGCGACCGGAACCGCACTCGGCATCGATCCGGACGCCACCTTCGACCTGGTCCAGGGCAGCCTGCAGCACGGCGACGCGCTGTTGATGTACACCGACGGCTTGGTCGAACGGCCCGGTCGGGACATCAACGTCGGCATCGACCGCCTGCTCGGCGAAGCCGAACGGATGGTGCCGAAAGGGTTCCGCCGCGGAGCACGTCGCCTGCTGGAAGCGCTGCGTGCACAGGAGAACGACGACCGGGCTCTGGTTCTGCTCTGGCGGGCATGATGCGGGCGGCTCGTTCCGCACTCGGCTGAGTTATTTTCGTCGCAGGCCCAACGAGAGCGAGTCCACCGATGACCGAGAGCACGAACCTCGACCCGGTGGCGTCCGAGCGGTTGTCCCACGCCGGCCGCCTGTTCACATCGGATCTGAGTGTCAACGAATTCGTCCTGCTCCACGGCGCCGGCTTCGAGCCCATGGACCTGGTGATGGGGGTTTCGGTCTACCACGTCGGGTGGCAGTCGACGGGGCTTCGTCAGCAGCAGGAAATCCAAGTCCTGACCGAGGCGATGTACCACGCCCGCTGGAACGCGATGTCCCGGATGCAGGCCGAGGCGGACGCCCTCGGAGCGGATGGCATCGTCGGCGTTCGACTGCAGTGGCGGCCGCACGGCGAGGCAGCCGAGCATCTGGAATTCATCGCGGTGGGTACCGCGGTCAGGTTCGCGGCGCAGCCCGGCGTGTACCGCAGGCCCAACGGTCAGGCGTTCTCGAGCCACCTCAGCGGCCAAGACCTGGTCACCCTGCTGGCCAGCGGTCATGCGCCGGTGGCCTTCGTCCTCGGCAATTGCGTCTATCACGTCGCAGCTCAGGGCTTCATGCAAACCCTCCGGCAGACCGGACGCAACGTCGAGATGCCGCAATGGACGCAGGGCAATTACGAGGCCCGAGAGCTTGCGATGACCCGCATGCAGGCGGAGGCCGAGCGGGACGGCGCGACGGGGGTGGTCGGCGTCAGGTTCTCGGTCGACAACTACATCTGGGGCAACCACACCCTCGAGTTCTACGCGGACGGTACTGCCGTGCGCCGGCACGCAGAAGCCGAGCCGATCCGTCCCAGCTACGTGCTGCCGATGCTGTGAGCGATTCGGCCGCGCAGGCGCCGCGCCTGGACGAGACGGAAGCCGCCGCCGTCGTCACCCGCGCGCTCGCGCTTGCCGGCGGATCCGACCTGGTGCTCTCCGCACTGGCCAGGCTGCCCGGTGCAGTGCACGCTCCGGCGCGCAAGAGTTTGTTCCGGTCCGATCCGGAAACCGTCGCCGTCGGCCATTGGCGGTACCGCGCACTGCCGGACGGTCGATTGTCGGCGGCCCACGTCGTCGAGGGGATCGTGCTCGCCGATACCGCGTTGCCCGCGGCCGAGGCCGGCGCGAACGTCGTCGGTGCGCTGCGCGGTCTGATCGCGGCGCACGGCCCCGGAGTCCTGCCCGACGTCGAAGCGGCGCTTGCCGGACTGCAAGCCGCCGCCGGCCCCTGAGCCGGACGGTTACACGCCGAGGTCCGGGTATTCGGGCGCGAGCGTCGGACCGGTTCCGGGGAGATCGTGTGACGTCGCCGCGCAGGCTAGCAACGATTCGAGAGCCTGCGGCGCCGTCTCGTCGTGCGCGGCCATCCGCGCGGCGACAAGTCCGGCGACGACCGGCGTGGCGAACGAAGTCCCGCTCCACCGGGCCCGGCCGCGAAAGTGGCGCACCGTGCCGGCATTCGGAGGCTGGACGCAGCGGTAACGCCCTCGGGCGTAGGCGTTGACCAGAGCCGTTCCGGGTGCGTACACGTCGGCGTTCACGCCGAAGTTGCTGTACGACGCGCGCGCCGCTTGCGATGCGTCGAGCGCACCCACACCGGTAACCCACGGCAGCGCAGCCGGCCAGAACGGCTCGGCCGATCCTTCGTTGCCGGCCGCGGCGACCAGCACGGCGCCGAAGTCTGCGAACAACGAGTGCAGGCCGCGGAAGGACAACGGCGGATGACCGTCGAGCGTCGGACCTCCCGCGCTGAGGCTGATCACCTGCTGACCCGACCAGAGCGCGGCCCGGATGTGGTCGGCGATGTGCATCTCGTCGACCAGGTCGGCCGAGTACTCCGGCCAGTCGGTGAACGCCGCGCGCAGGTCGATATCGAGTCGCCGCACCTGCATCACCGCAGCGGGGGCGATCCGTTTGATGATGCCGGTGATGAACGTGCCGTGGCCGGCGTACGGGTCGATGAAGTGATCCGGCCGATCCTGCATCGTCGTGACGTCGAAGGCATCGACCGGATCCGGATCGAAATCGACCACATCACTCAGCCATGAGCAGTACTCCGCTGCTGCGCCGATGAAACCGGTGTCGAGGACGGCGACCGCAGTGTCGCTGCCGGCCTTGTCGTCTGCAGCTGCCGGGTAGGTCGGATCGTCCTCGTCGACCTGTTCGGGCTCGGTGGCGGGGCAAAGGATTCGCACCGGGGTCATATAGAAGTAGTGGTGCGGCGCAAGGGGCGGGTAGCCGCTCTCGTCGACGCCGAGTTCCCGGTGGACCGCCCGGCACAGCTCCGGTATGTCGGTGCCGGGACGCGCGTCCGGCAGCTCGACGAAGACGGGGGCGCGCTGACCCAACTCCTCATCCAGGTCTGCGTCGCGGCCGATCCGGCCGCGAGCGACCGGGTCGGATGTTGATGGCAGCCGGCGTCGTTCGGTCAGCTCGGCACGGTGCCCGCGCGCACGCAGGGCGTGCTGAACCTGTTCGGCTAGGTCGTGCCTGGCGAGCACGACGCCTTCGCGGTAGATGAAGCCGAAAGGTTCGCCCGGGCGACGCACACTGGTTCCGTCGGCGCCGGTGAAGGTCACCCCGGGATGGGCGGCTTCGATCAGGCGGATCTGCTCTTCCATGATTTCCAGGCCGAGTCGCGCTTGCCCGTCGGTGCCTCGATCGCCCTGCATCACGTCTCCTATCCGTCGATCCTTCGACCGGTCCGTGATCGATCTCTGTCTAGCCGTGAGCTCTAGCATCACGCTTGTGGCGCCCGATCAGCAGGAGCTGGACGAGTGGCTTGCTGGCGGGCCGGGTGCGGACGAGCTTGCTTCCCTGGCGATGTCTCGACCCGCTGTCGTGCTGGCGTGGACCGGACCCGACCGACCTGGCGCCGACCTCGAGCGACTCGCCGAGGTCTTCGGCGAGTCGAGGCTCTGGCAGGCCCGCGGGTTGGCCGCACGTGAGACAGGAGATGCGCGTACCGCGCTCGGATACCTCCGCAGGGCAGTGAGTTCCGCTGATCGCGGCGACGATCCCGATCGATCGGCTGATACCCGGGCATCGTTGGCGGCGACTTTGATGGTCGCTGGTCGTTCAGCGGCGGCCCTGCGCGCCCTCGACGACGCGGAGCGTCTGGCCGGACCGGCGGTCCGGGCACAGGTTCAGGTCCGGCAGGCGGCGGTCCTCGACATGGTCGGCCGGCGGCCCGAGGCGCTCGATGTGCTCGCGCTGGCCGTTCCCGCGCTGCACCGCTCCGGCGACGTCCTCTGGGAGGCCAGAGCTCGTACCAACCGAGCCCTGGTTCAGCTTCAGCTCGGACGCGCCGCGATTGCCCGGCGGGACCTGAACCGCGCGGCGCGTCCGAGCTGAAGC
>Ga0075017_100000212_pt1 | contig 28827 bp, 28 predicted proteins | sample AleBraG_ABR_2012_FD_71475 | JGI IMG/M metagenome (GOLD analysis project Ga0075017, IMG submission 71475) | Freshwater sediment microbial communities in response to fracking from Pennsylvania, USA - Alex Branch Run_MetaG_ABR_2012 | ecosystem: Environmental > Aquatic > Freshwater > Creek >... | reverse complement strand
TATTCCGCTTCGGGCATCTATGGCGACGCCACTTTGGCGACGCGAGCCAAGGGCGAGAAGTTGGTGCGGGCCTTAACTGCATCTATCCTAATGGAAATCAACGAGTTGAAGGCTGAGCACTAAGGCAATTGGGCGTTTGTGCCGATGGCTGGAGCATGAAGAGGTTGTTTGGCTTCGTTTTGCTCCTTGCGGTTCTGGGGGTTCCCGGCGCGTTCGCGAACAGTAAGAATCCAGGACCGAAGATCAACTACAAGAAACGCTACGTGGCCAAGCCGTACGACAAAAAGCAAAAGCAATCGACTATCACCTACGGTATGCCTAAAGGCAAACGCGCCCCCAAGTCGTAGTCGGACTTCAGCACCGATATCCCAGAATCAGTTTTCAGGCGCATCTCCCTTACCAGCCCTCGGTTGCAGTCTGACCCTCGCACGTAACCCATTCTGAATAAAGACCAAAATCAGAGCTGTGCCCCTTCACCCTATTCGGAGACAGAGGCGTCAGACCCCGGCTTGGTCCGGCTTGGTCGGCTTGGTCGGCTTGGTCAGCTTGGAAGCGTTTGCTGCAAAATTGCTGCATGCTTGCTGCGCGTCAAATCTCCGGATAGAACTCGAAGAACGCATCCAGCGACTGCAGCAACTGCTGCCGGATTTCGTCTTCGCCACCTTCAATCAGATGCATCGCCACCCGAGCGGTCTTGTCGCTCTTCAGGGTGATTTTCGCGTCTTCCACGCTCGCAATTTCATCCGATGGTAAAAGACGCATTCCATAAACGAGCGCAAGTTTAGCCATGTCAACATTCTATCGGCTCGAGGGAGTAAACTAGAGGAACAAGGCCGCCTGTCTCACCGTACTTCCCTTGGGGCGGGAACGAGAGCTACCCACAATGAAGCCGGCAACCGAGTCGAGCGAGCGCGATTCCAACCCGACAGCTTTGCCTCCCGACATCTCCGCCGAAGCCGTGCAAACCGAGCTCGAGAAAATCCTGGCCAGTCATGGTTTTGCCAACGCCGACCGCTTAAGCCGCTTTCTTCGTTTCGCCGTTAGTGAGTACTTGTCCGGCCAGACCGACCGATTGAAAGAGTCGCTGCTGGGCGTGGAAGTTTTCGGCCGCAAGCCCTCCTACGATCCGCGGGTGGACGCGGTGGTACGCACCGAAGCCGTCAAACTGCGCGCCCGCCTGCGCGAGTATTACGAAACCGAGGGCGTCGCCGATCCGCTGATCATCGATCTTCCCAAAGGCGGCTACATTCCCAAATTCCGCCTGCCGGATAAGGAGGCGATTGCGGAGCCTCCGGTCTCTGCGTCTAGCCCCATAGCGCCGGAGCCCGATCGGCTGTGGCCCCGCTATTTCACCGCAGTGGCCATTGTCGTGGCGGTTTTCAGTTTAGCCATTTACATGGGCACCCGGGACCGTCAGGTTCGGGCTCACGGACCAATTGAAAACGCCATTGTCGTGTTACCGTTCGCCGATCTGAGTCCCGATCGGGATCAGGAATACTTTTGCGATGGAATGACCGAGGAGATCATCGATTCACTCACCAAGGTGGGCGGATTTCGCGTGGTCGCCCGCACGTCGGCGTTCGCCTTTAAGGGCAAGCAGCAGGATATCCGCGAGATCGGGAAGAAGCTGAATGTCGGCTACGTTCTGGAAGGCAGCGTGCGCAAGGATGGCAGCCGGCTGCGCGTGACCGCGCAGTTGAACAGTGTCAACGACGGTTATCATCTGTGGTCGGAGACCTACGAACGGGAGTTGAAGGACGTGTTCACGGTGCAGGATGAAATCTCCCGCTCGATTGTCAACACGCTGGAAGTACGTTTAGCCAGTTCCTCCCGGCCAGCGCGCCCCGAACCGGGGAACCTGGAAACCTACGACTTGTATCTGCAAGGCCGGTACCACTGGGGCCGCTGGCGGATGGAAGGCGCCGAGAAGGCCATTCAGTATTACGAGCAGGCGATCTCCAAGGATCCGAAGTATGCGCCGGCCTACGCGGGCGTGGCCGACTCGTACACCTGGCTGGGTTTCTTCGGAGCCCTCCCTCCCAGCCAAGCCATGCCCAAAGCGCGCCAATATGCCCAAAAGGCGATCGAACTGGATCGCTCGTCATCGGAAGCCCATACTGCGCTGGCCTTCGTGAAAGCGCTCTATGATTTCGACTGGCGCGGCGCCCAAACGGAGTTCCAGCGGGCGATTCAGTCCAATCCAAACAACGCCCAAGCCCATTTCGGGTACAGTATCGGCTACCTCTGCCCGACCGGCAAGACAGCGGAAGGGCTGCGTGAGATGCAGGTGGCCAAGGAATTGGATCCTCTGTCGTTGGTTATCAACACCTACCTGGGTGTCACGCTATTGTTGAATGGCCAGGACGAGGCGGCTGCCAATCAGTACAAGAGTGCGTTGTTACTCGACCCCGGTTTTGCGGAGGCTCACTTGAATCTGGCAAACCTGTACCTGGGCCGCAGTGAGTACGCCAAGGCCCACGCCGAGCTCGACAAACTGAAGGACGAACAGCCGCAGTGGCGGATCGACTTGCAGCGCGCGGCCATCGAAGCCCGAGAGGGCCGCAAAGCGGATGCCTTGGCGCTGGTTCACAAGTGGGAGAACCCTGGAAGCGATTTCGTTCGACCGACGTCCATCGCGACCGTCTATAGCGCTCTGGGTGACCGCGAAAACACCATAAAGTGGCTGGAAAAAGCCTACGCCGACCGCGATGGCATGCTCGTTTACATGGCGAGAGGCTTCGAAATCGGCCAAGCCCGCTCCGATTCCCGAATCAAGGCCGTCTTCGACAAAATCGGGCTTCCGTAGAAATGGTAGGGACGGGCAGATTCGAACTGCCGACCTGTCGCTTAGGAGGCGGCCGCTCTATCCATCTGAGCTACGTCCCCGCCGGTGTACACTCCGATCTTACCAGCGCTTGAGACCTTTTTGGCCTATGTCGGTACGATAGTGCATTCCGTCGAAGTGAACCCTGGACACCTCGCCATAGGCACTGGCGATGGCAGTGCGCAGATCGGTGCCGGCAGCGGTAACGCCTAACACGCGGCCTCCGGCGGTCACGAGATTGTCCCCCACCCGACGTGTACCGGCTTGGAAGACTGTGGAGCTCTCCACTCCAGTGATGACGTCGCCGGTCCGGACATCGCCGGGATACCCGGCGGCGGCGAGGACGACACAGACCGAAGGCTCAGGACGCCAGCTTAACCCGCCGGATTCGAGTTGTCCGCGGGCCGCCGACAGGAGCAGCGGCACGAAGTCGGAAGCCATGCGGTGCAGGATGACTTGCGTTTCCGGATCCCCCAGGCGGGCGTTGAACTCCAGCACCCGCGGCCCATCGGCGGTCATCATCAGACCTGCGTAGAGGAAGCCAGTATACGGGCACCCTTCTAGCCGCATGGTATCGATGGCCGGAAAAATGACTTGATCGAGAATCTGCTGCTGTTGGGGCTGGGACAGAATTCGGCCGTCGCAATAGGCGCCCATTCCTCCGGTATTCGGACCTCGGTCTCCGTCGAACACCGCTTTGTGATCCTGCGTGGGATCGAGAACCGCCGCGCTGTGGCCGTCGCTCAAGACGATGAAGCTGACTTCTTCGCCCGTAAGAAATTCCTCGATGACGATTTGCGAGCCAGGCTGCAACAGGAGCGGAATGGCTTGCTCGGCTTCCACTTGCGATTGGGCGATTACCACCCCCTTGCCCGCCGCCAGGCCGTCCGCCTTGAGAACCACCGGAGTGCCCATGCGGAGAACCGCGTCTAGTGCTTGTTCCGGCGTATCCGCCGCTATATAACGCGCCGTCGGGATACCGGCGCGCTGCATGAACGCTTTGGCGAACGCTTTACTCGATTCCAGGCGGGCGGCTGCCGCTTGCGGCCCAACGATCGGAAACCCTCGTGCGCGAAACTGGTCGACAACACCCCCAGCCAGCGGAGATTCGGGACCGACGACAGTGAGATCGGGCTGAATGGCCTGTGCAATGGCGAGATAGTCCTGGCCCGGAATACAAGTACCGATCCCAGCCATACCGGGGTTGCCCGGAGCAGCGTAAATCTGCGTCGTCTGGGCGGACTGGGCGATCTTCCAACACAGCGCGTGCTCGCGTCCCCCTGAACCGATGACAAGAATCTTCAAGAAGGAAAGCTACCACAGACGGGGGACAGTCACAAATTGCCCCATTTTCGGCGGCAGCTCTACTGTTGATTCTGTGGCCGCAGCCGCACGCCCCAAACGGTAGTTACTGAGTCGGAACTGGCGGACGAGAAACGGGGTAATTCGTGACTGTCCCCATAGCGGTCCCCATAGCGGTCCATAGCGGACCCCCATGGCGGTCCATAGCGGTCCCATAGCGGTCCATAGCGGTCCATAGCGTAGCGGGCTTAGCGGGCTAGAACTGTTTTCCCAAACAGCCAGCCGCAAAGAGACGCGCGTCCATGCGCTGCAGGCGGCGCACCGCGATCGGCGTCAGCAATGGCGTATGACCGATCTCGCAAAGATACTCCGGGATTTCCCAAAGGGGCGCGGTCGTGGTGGTCCAATTGAGCGCATCGAAACGGCGCAGATTTACCGGGCGCGAGTAGGCGCGGAGCGTCTTCTCACGCCGCAGGTTGAAATAGTGCTCAAAGTAAGACATTGCCAGCTCTCGGATGGTGCGATAAACCGGTTCGCGAAAGCGGAGACCGGAGTAATTGGACTGCGCTACCGCGCCCCAACAGCCGTGCTCGCGAAATACCGCCACCACGTGATCGGTATCGCGGGTGGCCTCCAGGTCGACAATGAGCGGTGGATAGCCATGGAACCGTAAGGCCGCGGCGGCGAAAAGCGCGCCTTCCATACAGTGGGCCACGCGCTTGTCCAGCACCGTGCGCGGGCTGTAGCAGGTGACGCCATGGGGCTCGGTATTGTAGACGATCTTCTTATCGAGAAACGCCTGGATTTTAGCAGGCGTGTCCAGGCGCCTCAGTTCGGCATTTTCGGGCAAGCTCTATTCTAAACTGCACGCCTGGGCCTTGTGTTTCGTCTAACTACTTGATGACCTCACTCCGTTGGCTGGTGCTCTCGCTGTGTCTCACGGCTTGGGCCGGTGTGCCGGCGGATCGGCTATTCTCGCAGGGGCAGGCCGCCGAGAAAAAGGGCGATCTGGAAAGAGCCTACTCCTTGTATGCCCAAGCGGCCGCCAGCAAGCCAGGCAATAAGAAATATTGGGCCAAGGTGAACGCTCTGCGCCCCATCGTCACGCAACTGGAGTCCGGCAAACTGGTGAGCGCAGAGCCAGCGGCGGAGCAGGATTTTCTGGGCGCCATCAGCGACCGCGATTTGGAAGAGGCGCGCCGTCCGCTGCCGCCGGTGGAAGTCGTCGCCTCCAAAGATCACAAAGACTTGGACATCCGGGGCGACGGGAAAGCCATCGTGGAACAGGTGGTGAAAGCGTATGGCCTGACGGTGGTGTTCGATCAGCAATACCAACCCACGCAGACCACCCGGTTTCAGTTGAACGGCGCCGATTTCCACGATGCCCTGCATGCGGTTGAGGTAGCCACGGGCACGTTCTTTGTTCCGGTGAGCACGCGAGCGCTGTTCGCCGCCAACGACACTGCGGCGAAACGCACGGAATTTGACCGGGACGCGGCGCTGGTACTGCCGATTCCGGAGCCGATCACGATCCAGGAGGTGCAGGAGATTCTCACGGCTGTGCGGGGAACGTTGGATATTACCCGCATGGTGGCGGACTCGGGACGGCGTCTGATTCTGCTTCGCGACCGGGCGTCGAAGTTGCGCGTGGCGGGAGAACTCTTTCACGATCTCGCCCGGCCGCGGGCTCAGGTCAATATTGAGGTGGAAGTGATCGCCACTGACGTCAGCAGTTCGCTGCACTACGGGCTCTCCCTGCCCACTTCCTTTTCTCTCGTGTCGGTGGGAAATTTGTCTGTCAACTTCCTGCGGGCGCTCATTCCGGGTAATTACTTGTCATTCGGAGGAGGAAAAAGCGCGCTGGCTTTCAGTCTGGCCAATGCCAGTCTGTTCGGAGTGCTAAGCCAATCTAACTCCACCTCGCTGCTGAAATCTCAGCTACTGGCGATGGACGGCCAGGCCGCGAGCCTGCATGTGGGAGAAAAATATCCCATCGCCACCAATCTGTACCTGGGTAACACCAGCACGTCCGGGACGGTGTACTCGCCTCCGCCCACGTTCAGCTTTGAGGATTTGGGACTGACGCTGAAGATAACGCCGCGCGTCAATGGCGCCGATGAAATCTCGCTCGACATCATCACCGAATTCAAACTGCTGGGCGCGGGCTCCTTCAATGGCATTCCGGTAGTGGCCAGCACCAAATATGAATCCAAGGTGCGCGTGCGCGAAGGCGAATGGGCGATTTTATCGGGGCTCACCACGGCGTCGGAGATGCGCTCCGTTACAGGCTTTCCGGGGCTAATCTCGATCCCGCTATTGCACGACCATACTGTGAGCCGCGATCGCGGCGAGACCCTGATTGTGCTGAAGCCGCACCTGGTGAACGCGCCGCCAACGGAGTTACCAACGGGGACGCATTGGGTGGGCACGGAAACACATCCGCGCACGCTGTAGGCCAACTCGAATGGACAGTTCTGTCCGTCGCGTCGCGCCGAGCGCCATCGCGAGGACCTGCGCGTGCAGACTTATAATAGGCGCTTGCCCCTGACGCGAGTCCTGATTGCCAATCGCGGCGAAATCGCCGTCCGTGTTGCCCGTGCCTGCCGCGAGATGGGCATCGCCTCGGTGGGGGTGTTCACGGACGTAGACCGCACAGCGGCGCACACCCGTGCAGCGGACCAGTGCATCCACATTGGGGCCTCGTATCTGGACATCGAGCGCATTGTCGCTTGTGCCGGGGATACCGGCGCCGGGGCGGTGCATCCGGGATATGGATTTCTAGCCGAGAATGCCAGCTTTGCCGAAGCTTGCGCGCACGCCCGGTTGATCTTTATCGGCCCTTCTCCGGAAGCGATTCGCGCGATGGGATCAAAGACCGCGGCGCGACAAATCGCGACGTCGGCCGGCGTTCCGGTGCTGCCGGAGTACACGCCGGACGGGGCGATTGAATTTCCTCTTTTGGTGAAAGCCTCGGCGGGAGGCGGCGGCCGGGGCATGCGCATCGTGCACCATGCCTGGGAGTTGCGAGACGCCATGGAAGCGGCGCGGGGCGAAGCGGAAAGGGCTTTCGGCGATGGGACGCTGCTGCTGGAAAAATACATCCAGAACGCGCGCCACATTGAATTTCAGATTTTCGGAGACCAGCAGGGAAACGTGATTCATCTGCATGAACGCGACTGCTCCGTGCAACGGCGCTATCAGAAATTGATAGAAGAAAGCCCGGCGCCGAAGTTTACAGAAGAACTGCGGGAGCGCATGGGCGAGGCGGCGGTGGCCATTGGCCGGGCCATCCACTACACCAGCGCGGGCACCGTGGAGTTTCTGCTGGATCCGGATGGGAATTTCTACTTCATTGAAATGAACACGCGCATCCAGGTGGAGCATCCGGTGACCGAACTGGTAACCGGCATCGACCTGGTGCGCTTGCAACTGGAAGTGGCGGACGGCAAACCGCTGCCGGCGCGGGTGATCGTGCGCGGTGCGGCGATTGAAGCTCGCCTGAATGCGGAGGATCCTCGCAACGCTTTTCTGCCGTCCACCGGCACAATCGAGGTCTGGCATCCGCCCAGCGGCGTTCGAGTGGACTCGGCGCTGGAAGAGGGCGCGCACGTCGGAGTGGAATACGATTCGCTGCTTGCCAAAGTCGTCGCGTTCGGATCCAATCGGGAAGAGGCGCGCCGCAAACTCGTGCACGCTTTGGAGCATTCGGTGCTCCTGGGCGTGACCACCAATCGCGAATATCTGCTACAGGTACTGGAAGACGAGACGTTTCAAAGTGGCGGCGCCTACACCGCGTGGCTTCCGCAGCCGGCCACCGCCACCCGGGATTGGTTTGAACACGCGGCAGCGGCGGTCCTCCAGCAAGAGCAATTGCGCAAGCCTTTTTTGCGCGGCGTTCCGCCGAATTACCGCAACAATCCGTATCGCGATCCCGCCGTGAAATTGACTGTTAATGGACACGAACACACCATTACGTGGCGGCGGCTGGGGCTGCGGCGGTTCCGGGTAAACGGCGGGGAAGTGGAAATCGTATCGGTGTCGAGCGATGCGATCGCGCTGCTGATTGACGGTATTCAACGCACTTACAACATAAAGTCCGCGGGCGAGACGACTTTTGTCTGGTCACAGCAAAAAAGTTCGGTGATCCAGAAATTGTCGCGCTACCCTCGCAAGCTGAGCGCCGGTGGCAGAGAAGCCGCCAACTCACCGATGCCGGGCAAGGTGCTTCGTGTCGTGATCGAAAAGGGGCAGACGGTCTCTATCGGCGACCCCCTGGTCGTGCTGGAAGCCATGAAGATGGAGCAGACGATTCGGACTACAATCAACGGTGTGGTGGCGGCAATTCTGGTTGAGCCCGGCCAAGTCGTCATGCCCGCCCAAAAGCTAGTAGAAATCAACTCGCAGGAGAGTGCCATATGAGCCAAGTAGCTACGGAAGTGGAAGCCAAAACGCAGTTTCCGCCGTTCACCGAAGAAGACAACATGATCCGGCAAACGGTCAAGCAGTTTTGCCTGAAGGAAATCGCGCCGTTTGCCGAGGAGTGGGATCTGGCCGGCATTTTTCCGCGCGAGTTGTTCAAGAAAGCCGGCGATCTGGGCTTGTTCGGCATTCGGAGCGATCCCAAGTACGGCGGCGCAGGCATGGACTGGTGGGCGACGACGGCGTACATGGAAGGCATGGCGTACGCCGATAGCGGCAGCGTGGGCATGGCGCTGATGGTCCAGTCCGATCTCACGTTGCCCGTGATCGACGAACTCGGTACGCCGGAGCAGAAGGAAGAGTTCCTGCGGCCGGGCATCGCGGGCGACGTAATCGCAGCGTTGGGCATCAGTGAACCAGGCGGCGGCAGCGACGTGGCGGCGATTAAGACGCGGGCAAAAGTGGATGGCGGAGATTTTGTGATCTCCGGCCAGAAGCTGTGGATCACCAACGGCACGCGCGCCGACTTTATTGTTCTGGCAGTGCGCACCGGTGAAGAAGGCCACAAAGGCGTTTCGTTCGTCTTGTTCCCGACCAAGACCAAAGGTTTCTCGGTGGGCAAGAAGCTGAGCAAGGTGGGCAACATGGCATCCGACACGGCGGAATTGTTTTTCGACGAGTGCCGGATTCCCAAGCGTTATTTGCTGGGCGAGCTGAACAAGGGCTTCTACTATGTAATGCACAACTTTCAAGGAGAGCGCCTGGTGGCCGCCGTGGCGGCGCTCGCCGGGACGGAGAAAGCGCTTCGCGATGCGATGCATTATGGCGCGGAGCGTACCGCATTCGGCACTCCGGTGCGGAAATTCCAGGTATGGAAGCATCGCTTTGCCGAGCATCTGACTAACATAGAAGCGGGCAAGTGGCTGACCTATCGCGCGGTGGACATGATGAATCGCGGCGAAAAGTGCGTGCGGGAAATCACCATGGCCAAGCTGTTCACATCGGAGCTGGCGCAGAAAGTGATGTATGACTGCATGCAGATTTGGGGCGGTTTCGGTTACACCACGGAGTATCCGATTGGCCGGGCGTGGCGCGACATGCGGCTGAACACTATCGGCGCAGGCACCTCGGAAATCATGAAAGAGATCATCGCCAAGGAAGAAGAGATTTGATCCGCATCGCCAACGGTCAGGGCTTCTGGGGCGATTCATTGGAAGCGCCGCTGGAGCAGATCCGGCGCGGGCCGCTGGACTATCTGACGCTGGATTATCTGGCCGAAATCACGATGTCAATCCTGCAAAAGCAGCGGTCGCGCGACCCGCGCACCGGTTATGCGCGGGATTTTGTGGACATGATTTATCGCGGGGCCGCGGACATTCTGGATAAGAAGATCCGCGTGGTTGCCAATGCAGGCGGAGTGAACCCGCAGGCTTGCCGCGAGGCGGTGGCCAAGGCGCTTAACCGAGCGGGAGTGAAGATCGGCGTGGTCGCGGGCGACGATATTTTGGACCGGCTGGATGCCATGATCGGGCAAGGCATCGAGATGAACAATCTCGACACAGGTGAGCCGCTACAGTCCATTCGTTCGCGCGTGCAGAGCGCCAACGTCTATTTTGGCGCGGCGCCGATTGCCGAAGTGCTGGGCCAGGGCGCGCAAATCGTGATCACCGGGCGCTGCACCGATACGGGCCTGGTGTTGGGTCCGATGGTGCATGAGTTCGGCTGGCGTTTGGACGATTGGGACAAGCTGGCGGCGGGAACGATTGCCGGACATACCGTGGAATGCGGCGCGCAATGCACCGGCGGCAATTGCCAGGTGGATTGGCAGACGATGCCGGATTACGCGGGCATCGGCTATCCGATCGTCGAGGTCGAGCCCGACGGCACTTTTGTCATTACCAAACACGCGGGCACCGGCGGGCGTGTGTCGGTCGATTCCGTTTCCGAGCAACTGCTGTATGAATTGGGCGATCCGCATTCCTACATCACGCCCGACTGCGTGGCGGATTTCACCACCATTCATCTGGAGCAAACCGGCGCGGACCGTGTGCGCTTTTCAGGGATCAAAGGCAAGCCCGCGACGCCATTTTATAAAGTCTCGATCAGCTATTCAGCGGGCTTCAAGGCAGTGGGTACGTTGGTGTACGCATGGCCGGATGCGTTTGCCAAAGCCGCCGCGGCCGACAAGATTCTACGCGAGCGCCTGGACCGGTTGGGATTGCGGTTTGAGGCGATCCGGAGCGAGTTCGTCGGCGTGAATGCCACCCACGGTCCGCTGGCCGGGCCACCCTCGGCCGATCTGGCGGAAGTGGTGCTGCGTGTAGCGGTGCGCAACGGCGATCCCAAACCAATTGAGCGCTTCACCAAGGAACTGGCGCCGCTTGCGTTGAACGGACCTCCCACGGTGACCGGCCTCGGCAGTGGGCGGCCCAAGGTGGAAGAAATTGTCGCCTATTGGCCGGCGCTGATTCCAAAAACTGCGGTTCAGCCGGTCATCTCGATCGAGGAGACACGCTAATGGCGCGCATAAGATTGGTGAAAATCGCTCACGCCCGTTCCGGCGACAAGGGGGACACGGCCAATGTCGGTCTCATCGCCCTTCGCCGCGAGTTCTATCCGCTGCTGGCGGAACAAGTGACAGCGGAACGGGTGAAACAACATTTTCAAGGAATTTGTCTGGGCAAGGTGGAACGCTTTGAGTTGCCCAACCTGGGAGCCCTCAACTTTCTGCTGCACGAAAGCCTGGACGGCGGCGGAACGCTCTCGTTGAAAACGGACGCGCAAGGGAAGACCTACAGTTCCGCTTTATTGCGAATGGAGATCGAGGCGCCGGATGGACTCGTTTTATAAGGCGATTCGCTACCACGTCGACAACGGGATCGGCCGCATTGTTCTCAACCGGCCAGAAAAGCGCAATGCTCTCAACCAGGAACTGATAACCGAACTCCATCACGCCGTGCGAGATTCGGCTAAGGATCCGGCGGTACGCGTCGTCCTGTTGAGCGGAGCGGGTTCGGATTTCTGCTCCGGCGCCGACCTGAGCGGTCTGCAGCGCGCCTTTAGCGCGGGCGTGCTGGATCAAATGGCGGATGCACGAGTTCTGGCGAACTTGTTTCAGGACATGCGCCGCCATCCCCGCCCAATTATCGCCGCCGTTCGAGGGCGAGCGCTGGCCGGCGGCTGCGGCTTGGCCACGGCTTGCGATCTTATTCTTGCCGCCGAATCCGCCCAGTTTGGCTATCCGGAAGTGAACATCGGTTTTGTTCCCGCCATTGTGATGGCGATTTTGCGGCGCTCCGTCCCGGAGAAGCGAGCGTTTGAGCTGATCACGATGGGCGAAATCTCGAGCGCCCGCGACTTCGGTTTGGTGAACCAAGTATTCGCCGACGAAACCTTTGACATCGACGTGGACGCCTACGCGCAAAAAATGGCGGCAAAATCGGCATCCGCCCTGCAGCTTTGCAAACTGCTGCTGTATCAAATTGATGGCATGAGTATCGAGAGCGCGCTGGAAGCCGGCGTGCAGATGAACGCCATCGCCCGCATGACGGACGACTGCAAGCGCGGCATCGAGCGCTTTTTGAAGAAGAGTACCTGATACACCTGCGACTATAGAAGCGTGGATCCGCTCGAAATTCTTCGGCGCTATTGGGGCTACGAATCGTTTCGCGCCAATCAGGAGGCGATTATTCGCTGTATCCTGGCGGGGCGCGATGCGGCGGTGGTCTTGCCCACGGGCGGCGGCAAATCGCTCTGCTACCAGATACCCGCGGTTGCAATGGAGAAGACCGCGATCGTCATCAGCCCATTGATCGCCTTGATGCAGGATCAGGCTGAGCATCTCAAGCAAATGGGCATACCGGCGGGTGTTCTCAACAGCTCCACACCACAGGAACAACGTTCGGAGGTGATGCGGCGCGCAGTGAGGGGGGAGTTGCGGCTGTTGTACTTTTCGCCGGAACGGTTGGCGATGCCGCAGACCATCGACTGGCTGAAGCGCGTGCCCATCGGCTATTTTGCCATCGATGAAGCCCATTGCATCTCCGAATGGGGGCATGAGTTCCGGCCAGAGTACCGGCAGTTGGGAGGACTGCGGGAAGAATTCCCGGACAAGCCGATTGCGGCGTTCACTGCCAGCGCCACGCGACCGGTGCGGCAAGACATTATCCGGCAACTGCGCTTGCACGACCCCGGCAAGTTTATTGTCAGCTTTCATCGTCCCAATCTGACTTACTTTGTGCGGCAGTGCGACACCAAGACTCAGCCCTGGTATCTCTTGAACGCAGTTCGGGCGCATGCCGAAGGTAGCATCATCGTGTATGTGCCGACCGTGGCGCGCGTGGATTCCACGCTGGATTTTCTGGCCGAGCACGGCATCGCCGCTACTTCGTATCACGGTCAGATGGGCGCAGCGGAGCGCCGAAAGAATCAGAATTTGTGGATGAACGACGAGGTGCGCGTGATGGTGGGCACGCTCGCCTTCGGCCTCGGCATCAACAAGCCGGCAGTGCGCTCGGTGATTCACCTGGCAATGCCGAAATCGCTGGAGCAGTATTACCAGGAAGCGGGCCGTGCTGGCCGGGACGGAGAGCCTTCCGACTGCGTGCTGCTGTGGCAGAACCGCGACCGGGCGCTGCTGGCGCACTTCATCAATGAAACCGAGGATGCGGAGGAACAGAAGCGTGCCTGGCAGCGCTGGAGAACGATCTGTTCATTTGTGGAAGGCTCGGCGTGCCGCCATCGACAAGTTTGCCTGCATTTCGGCGAGACTCCGAAATTTGAACGCTGCGACCGTTGTGACGTTTGCGCGCAAAATCCGGAGTGGCTGACGGACAAGGCAGTGCGGAAAGCGCCGGCCAAGCCTGCCGCGCGTAAGGCCGTGGTGAAAGCGGAAACTCCCGTGCTCGGTCTGGATCCCGAACTGGCGAACTTTATCCGGCACTGGCGCAGCCAGTTGGCCAAGGAGAAGGACACGCCGCCGTACGTCATCATGCACGATACCACTCTGGAAGATTTGTGCCTCAAACAGCCGAAGAACAAAAGCGCACTGTTGGGCGTCTCCGGATTCGGCGAGCGCAAGGCGGAGTTATACGGGCCGGCGATCTTCGATCTGTTTGCGCGATTCGCAGCGGGGGAACGGGCGCCGGAGAAAGAAGCCAAGGCAGTGGCTCCCGCGGACGAAACCATTGCGCTCCTAACGCAGGGCCTGACGTTCGAGCAGATCGCCGAACGGCGGCAACGCAAGCTGGCCACGGTGGTGGATACCGTTGCGGACCTGGTGGAAAAAGGAAGGCTCCCGTTCCGCGAGGATTGGTTTGTTCCGGGCCGAATTGACGCCATCCGCGCGGCCGCCGAGCGACTGGGCGTGGAACGCGCCAAACCAATCAAGGATGCCTTGCCGGAGGAAGTCACCTACGGGGAGATCCGCCTGGTGCTGGCTGAGATGCGGCGTGCACGGGTATGAGGGAGTTGCCTTAGTGATGAGTTTGTGCCTCGTCGTGGCGGAGGTCCGTCCAAATCAGTTGAATTAACCCGGTCGAGGTGACCTTTCGGCGGTGTTCATCTGGCGGGTGGAAAGGTGGATTCATGCCTTGAAGTTCGGCTGTACAATGGTGGCATGCCTCTCCAGGTGGACGCCGTGTACGAGAATGGGGTGCTGCGTCCGCTTCAGCCTTTGGATTTGATGGAGCACGAGCACGTACTTGTCAGCGTCTTCAAAGCCGCGGCTCCGGGTCGATCCAGCTTGGCGGTCGAGTACATCGAAAAGGTCAAGAGGGAACTGCGGGACGCCGAACCGGCTCCAGGTCTGGAGGAAGTTCGGAAGCGGCTTGCCAAGATCCCTGGTTCGATGGCTGCTGAGATTATCGCCGAGCGCGGGGAACGTTGATCCTTGGCTGGTTATTTCTTCGATTCGAGCGCACTGGTGAAGCTTTACCACCAGGAGACCGGCTCATCGGTCGTGGATCAGATCGTCAATGCGGCTGACAGCCTAATCCGAATCGCCCGATTATTATAACTATTGCGGAACTCACATCGGCATTCGCGATCAAAGTGCGAACGCAATCCATCAACCGGGCGGATGCGGACGTATTTCTTCGCCAATTTAGGGGCGACGTCGCCACAGGAAAACTCGAAGTTTTCTCCATCGGGGAGGCCGAGTTTTCAAGCGCCGAAGTGTTGGTTGAGCGTTACGCGTTCGCCTCGCGCCTTCGCACTGGACGCTCTTCAACTGGCGGTGGCGCTGGAACTACGGCATCAAAAACTAGTGGATGATTTTGTCGCGGCCGATACGATACTCTGTGAAATTGCAGCTCTGGAGGGGTTCTCGGTAATCAACCCAGAACATTCCTGACCGCGTGCCGTTGTCGTGAACCTCGCTGTTCGCCGAACCGGCTTTTCGATTCCTCTGGGCCGAAATTCGGATGGGCTTGAGCCGTTCTTGTGGAACGGCGCCAGTGGCATATGATCGAGCCCAGTTTTCGCGTGTGCCTTCTCTGGGCGCAGTCTCGTGCCACACTCGGCCGCTAATCGGACTATCATGTCCCTATGGCCCTTGATGCGCAAGCCAAAGCTGTTCTGGAACTGATGGCGGCGGCAGGCCTGCCGCCGATTGAACAAACCACTCCCCAGCAGGTGCGTGAATTACGCGCCTCGATGGGCGCCAGCTTCGGCGCTCTAGCTGGAAACGTCCCTGAAGTCGCCCACGTGGAAGACCGCACTGTCGCGGGTGTCCCCGTGCGAGTTTACTGGCCGCAATCGGTGAGCCCGCTGCCGATTTTGGTCTACTATCACGGCGGCGGTTGGGTGTTGCTCGATATTGAAACCTACGACGCGGCTTTACGTGCGCTGACCATGGCCTCTGGTTGCATTGTGGCCTCAGTGGAATACCGGCTGGCGCCGGAGAATCCGTATCCCGCGCCGCTGGACGATTGTTATGCCGCGACCAAATACATAGCGGAGAATGCGCATGAGTTTGGGGCCGATGCCAGCCGGCTGGCGGTGGGCGGCGATAGCGCCGGCGGCAATCTGGCCGCAGCCGTTACGCTGTTGGCGCGCGAGCGCGGCGGTCCGGACATTCACTTTCAACTGCTGATTTACCCAGCCACCGATTTTTCCGCCGACACCGGTTCGATCCAGGAATTCGCCGATGGGCATTTTTTGACCCGCGCCGGAATGCGCTGGTTTTGGCAGCAGTATGCCGTAGATGCCGAGGAAGGGCGCAACCACCTGGTTTCGCCGATCCTTGCCCGGGACTTGAGCGGACTGCCGCCTGCCTTTGTGATCACCGCCGAGTGCGACGTTTTGCGCGACCAGGGCGAAGCGTACGCGCAGCGTCTGGAGGAGTCGGGCGTGCCCGTGCGGCTCAAACGCTATGACGGCGCGATTCACGGCTTTTTCAATATGGCGGGTCTGCTCGACACCGGCAAGGAAGCCATGGCCGATGCCGGCGCCATGCTCTGGAATACGCTAGGAGCGCGAGCCGCAGCCGGCGGAGTGTATTAGGCAATGAATCCATACGCATCCTATCTTGGCAGCCGGGATCCGTTCGCGGTGATCGCCGCCACGGCAGCACAATTGCAGAGCCGGTTGGACAAGTTGGGCAAAGAGGGCGTGGAGCGCCCGTGGGCTCCCGGAAAATGGAGTCCACGGGAAGTGGTCATTCACCTGGCAGACACGGAAATTACTTTTGCGTTCCGAATCCGGCAAGCTCTGGCCGAACGGGACCACGTGATCCAGCCCTTTGACCAAACCGCCTGGTCGCAGCAGTATGCGGCCTATGACGCGGCCACCGCTCTCAATGTGTTTAGAACGGTCCGCGCTTGGAATCTGACCCTGCTGCGCAGTTTGCCGAAGGAAGCATTCGCGAAAAGAGTGACACACCCGGAGCGCGGCGCGATGACCTTGCAAACCATCGTGGAGACGATGGCCGGGCACGATCTGAACCATCTGCAGCAGTTGCAGCAAGAGGGAACGTAGCCGCTACCATGACCAAAATACAGCTTCAATACGACTTGGTGCGTCCGCTGACGGACGCTGATAGCAAAGGGATTTCGGACGTACATGGCTACTACGGGTTCTTTCGCGTGCAGCCAACTTCGTCCCTCGACAAGTTGGATGTCGAGTATGACGCCTCCCGCATGGGCGAGAAAGACGTGGAGTCCGTACTGGTGCACTACGGCGTGCCGATTCGCCGCAAGTGGGCGGTGTAAGCTGTAAACGTGGCGAAGCGCGCCGGACCGCTGGACGAGTACTCTCGCAAGCGCTCTTTTGACAAGACTCCGGAACCTACGCCGCAAACTGCGGCACAGTCTGCCGGCGGAAATTTCTTTTGCGTGCAGAGGCACGACGCCAGCCGGCTGCATTACGACTTCCGGCTGGAGATAAACGGCACGCTAAAATCCTGGGCTGTCCCCAAGGGGCCGAATCTGCAACCGCTGTCCAAACAACTGGCCATGCACGTGGAGGATCATCCACTGGACTACGGCAACTTCGAAGGCAACATTCCCAAGGGCGAGTACGGCGGCGGCAGCGTGATGCTGTGGGATCGTGGAACGTTTGAACTGTTGGGCGATGCTCCCGGTGAGGACCAAATCCAGCGGGGCGACCTCAAATTTCGGCTGCATGGCGAGAAACTGCAAGGCGAGTTTGCATTGGTGCTGATGCGGGGACGGGGCAAGGGCAACGAGTGGTTGATCATCAAGAAGAAGGATGACTACGCGCAGCCGGACTGGAACATTGAGGATTACGCGTATAGCGTGCTAACCGGGCGCACGCAGCAGGAAATCGTCGACAATCTTCCGGCTCAAAAAAAAACTAAAAAAGCACGCCCCCAAGTAGACATTCCTGGCGCAGTGGCCGCGCCGATGCCGAAGAGCCTTGATCCGATGCTGGCTTCCCTGGTGGATCAACCGCCATCGGGCGACGATTGGCTCTACGAGGTGAAGTGGGATGGCGTGCGCGCACTCTGCTTTATCGAAGGCGGCAGGCTAACTATTCTTTCTCGAACCGGAAAACGTTGCGAGGCGCAATATCCGGAGTTAAGCGTGCTTCCGAACTTCGTCAAAGCGGACACGGCGGTGCTGGACGGCGAGATCGCCGTGCTGGATGAGAAAGGGCGGTCCAGTTTTAGCCTGATTCAGCCGCGCATCGGCGTAGTGGATCCGAACAGCGCCGCGCATCTTTCCCGCTCCACGCCGGTGACGCTGTTTCTGTTTGATCTGCTCTATCTGGACGGCTTCGATTTGCGTGGAGCACCTCTCGAAGAACGCCGGCGTCTGCTGGAAGAGGTGATCCGGCCGGCGGACCATATTCGAATTTCCGGCCAGTTCGAGACCGACGGCAAGGTGATGCTGGAAGCCGCGCGTGAGCGCGGGCTGGAAGGCATTTTGGCCAAGCGCCGCGGCAGCAAGTATGAAGGCCGCCGCAGTCACAGTTGGCTGAAGTTGAAAGTCACGTCGCAGCAGGAGTTCGTCATCATCGGGTTCACGCATGGCGAGCGGAATTATTTCAGTTCGCTGGTACTTGGTCTGTATGAGAACGGAAAATTAGTGCATGCCGGTCAGGTGGGCACTGGCTTCAATGACAGATCGCTGAAGGATATCTTCAGCCGGTTGGCGCCGCTGATCACGGAGAAGAGTCCGCTCCAGAGCAAAGCAAAAATCCCAAGGGACGTCACCTGGGTGAGGCCGGAGTTGGTGGCGCAGATCAAGTACCTGGAGTTTACGCCGGACGGATTGCTGCGGGCTCCAGTGTTTCTCGGCCTGCGGCCCGACAAAGACGCGAGGGAATGCGTCCGGGAACAACCCGAGGAGGTAACGCAAGCCGTGCGTGAATCTGCACCGAAGACCAAAGGTCCGTTGATCGCGAAGAATTCCCCCAATGAACTGGTGCTGGAGATTGAGGGACGAAGTCTGAAACTTACCAATCTTCACAAGGTGTTTTATCCGGTGGAGAAGATCACCAAGGGCGATCTGATCAACTACTATGATTCAGTCGCACACTTAATTCTGCCGCACCTGCGGGATCGCCCGCTATCCTTGAAACGCTATCCCAACGGTATTGACGAGCCGTTTTTCTTCCAAAAACACGCGGAAAACAAGTTCGCGGACTGGATCCACATTGAACCCATCTATTCCGAGGAGCGGCACGCGGACATCGAATGGGTGATCTGCAACGACCGGCCGACGCTGTTGTACCTGACGAATCTCGCTTGCATCGATCAGAATCCCTGGATGAGCCGGATCGGCTCGCTGGAGCATCCGGACTTCGCGCTGATCGATCTCGATCCGACTGAGGGTTGTCCCTATGAGCGCATTGTGCAGGCGGCGCAGATTGTCCGGCGCAAGTTGGAAATGGTGGGCCTGCAGGGCTATCCGAAAACTACCGGCGGTGACGGAATGCACATCTACGTCCCGCTGGAACCGGTCTACACGTTCGAGCAGGTGCGCACCTTCGCGGAGCTTCTGTCTGTGCTGGTGATCCAGGAACATCCGGACCTGTTTACGACGCCACGCGCCGTATCCAAGCGGAAGAAGGAGCGGGTCTATTTCGACTATCTGCAGATCGCGTCCTCAAAGACAATTTCGGCGCCTTATGTCGTACGAGCTTATCCCGGCGCGCCGGTGGCCACGCCGCTGGATTGGAAGGAAGTGAAGAAAGGCTTGCTGCCGGGCGACTTTACCCTGCGTAACGCGCCACAGCGTTTTGAGAAGGTAGGGGAATTGTTCGCGCCGGTGCTGGAGAATCTACAGCGGATCGAGCCGGCGCTGGAAAAGATCGGTAAGTTAGCCTAACCCCCGTTGAGAAAAAGCGGCCGGCTGGGTGCACAACATAGTTAGGGTTGTACGTTATTCTGAGCATTCTGAGCCGCGACGGATCTTTCTAAACCTAAAACATTCTTGCTCGTTTTCGTGTATCATCAAATTTAACAAAAGATGTAGGCTTTGTGGATGCGCGCGCCGCGCGCTTGACTGTGCGGCGCGCTCCATCGCTCAAGCAAGAACGGCGGTCACGAATCGGCCATGATCGCGGGATGTACGAAGTCTGAGAGAAACCAGCCGGAAACGCCACATCCTTAACACGATGGTACTTCTCAAAATGCTGTCGGCGACCGTGAGCGTGCTGGGTGACGCCACATGGCGGCCGTTACTTCTTTTTGTTTACTGCTGGACGGCTTATGCGGGCTGGAACACCTATGGCTTGGGTGGCCTGATTATCGCGTTGATCCTGCCAGGCATATCCCAGGTGATCTGTATTCTCTCGCTCTGGCAGGGGAATGTCGCCATCCTGCAGAACTATGACTGGGCGCTGCTGTGCGCCGTGATTGCCTGGATGGCTTCGTTCTGTGGGAATGCACTGTGGAACTGGATCGAACTGAGACGCATCGAACTCTCGCTTGCGGCCGCTAAGGCGACCCGTCCGGTGCACGAGTTTCCGTTCCGGGAGATTCCGGCGCAGCCCATTTCGGCCCAAACAGGAGAAGTGGCCTAACGGCGCCACGTCCGCAACACCTTGTACTCCGGCGTTGCGGTGGGCGTAGCTTTGTAAGCACGCAGCAGCTTCCGGCCCACCAGGCAGCGAATGCCCGTTTGAACGGCGCTCTTGGAAAGCCCGGTTGCCTCCGCCATGGTTTGGTGGCTGGCTTGGACGCCGGGTTTCGATTGCCTTTCACACTCGCCCCAGAGGTGCAGGTATACCAGAAACGCGGATGGACAGCGGTCGTGCCCGACTAAGTCGCGCATCAGCACGGAAATCACGTAGTCATCCACTGCTATATCTTTCAACACTATAGTATTGTGACATATAGTAAACGAAAAGAGATTGACCCGCTGTGGGCGATCTTGTATTCTCGATCCCATGATCAAAGGCGGCAAGTTCATCAGTATTCCCGTGACGGATCAGGATCGGGCAATGGCCTTCTACACCGAAAAACTGGGATTCAAGGTTCATACCGATCAGCCGTTCAATGACAAACAACGCTGGATCGAACTCTCCATCCCGGGCGCAGACACGCTAGCTAGCTAGTGGTGCTATTCACGCCGGATGGCCACGAAAATCGGATCGGAGGATTTTCGCCGGCCACATTCTATTGCGATAATAACATTGAACGCACCTACGAGGAACTGACGGGTCGCGGCGTCACCTTCAATGCGCCGCCGACCAAGCAGCCCTGGGAGCATTTCACGATGTTTCGCGATCCGGACGGGAACCAGTTCGTTTTGTCGTCGAGATAGGTTAGCGCTCGACCATCTCGCTGATTTGCACGCCGGGAGTCTCCACGACTACACGGCAGGCAGGCCCGGGACAATCCAACTGGCGGACTTTGACCTCAATCTCGGAAATCGGACGAGCACCTGTTGCCGGACTGGCCGTTCCGAACAACACTAAATTGCGAATCTGCCCTTCCGCAAAAGGCTGCGTGGCGCCCCAACGCGCCGCTTGTCGCACCCGCTCCAGCAGCGCTTGCCGCTCGATGAGTTGTACGCCCACGTGGACGATGCCTAGCAGTAAGCCCATAAAAGCGCCCAGGATGAGCGTGGTTTCCACCAGCGCCTGGCCCCGCCGCTTGTTCATTTGCCGGCTCCCGTAATTGGGAACGTCACCGACGGTTTTCCATCCAGCTTAGGGGAATAGAACATTCCGGAGAGTATAAAGTCCCGGATGACTACGGTCGCTTTGCGATCGGCGATGATCACCTGTACGTTGCGCTCGCTGAGACCGGCAATGAGGGGGGAGGCCGTCGGGGCTGGGTTGGTCTCACCATACACGATCAGCTTCTGCACAATGCCGGTGCTGGCGGCAGTCCCCGGCTGGAGCGAGGCAAAGCGCGCTCCTTGCCGCACCGCATTCACCAGTCGATTGTAGGTGTAGAACGATTGTCCGAGCTGAAACACACCAGTGAATAGTGTACTGATCAGCACCAGCGACCCCGCAAACTCTATCAACGCGGTGCCTCGCCGCCCGCTCATTGCACGAGCCTCGGGGGCCCGCTGGCGGCGATACTCGACGCCGAAACCAGGGAGGCATTGGCTTGAATGGCCCCCATCGCCTTCAGGAAGATGACGGGCGCTTGCACGGCCACTACCACCCGCACCTGCGTGGGCTGATCAAAATAAACCTGGACGTTCTCAATGGGCCGGGACCCCATGTCCCATTTCATGGGATGATCGCCTCCGGCAAGTTCCTTGGCCGCTTTGCGGGCTTTCTCCTGACCGGTTGGCGTTCCATCCAATTGCAACGCCGCGTTTAAGGACGAGGCGTCGGTATACGCCTGCAACTCGCTTTTAATCAGATACATGCGGCCCGCGTCGACGACGATGGCGGCCAAGCCTAATAGAATGGCAAGCACAATGGTGGTCGCTATCAAGACAAACCCCCGGCGCCCAGTTCTCATCAACCGACACTTCGGCCTTTTTGTGTCAACGCTTTAGGCTGTACCTGTTACTCTGAAAGATTCTATGTCAGATGTGAAGTTGCAAATAGTCCCGTTGGGAGGGCTGGGTGAGTTCGGGATGAACTCCATGGCCATCCGCTACGGGGACGACATTATCGTCGTCGACGCCGGGATGATGTTCCCGGACGCGGAGTTGCTGGGAGTCGATGTAGTCACACCCGACTTTGCCTACCTGGAGCAGAACCGCGAAAAAGTGCGCGGGCTGATCCTCACCCACGGCCATGAAGATCACATCGGCGCCGTGCCTTTCCTGATCTCTCAGATTGACGTACCGGTGTACGGCACGGCTTTCACGCTGGCTCTGGTGGAGCGGCGGCTGGAAGAGCACGAGATGCTCGACAAGGTGAAACTGCACCGGGTCAAGCCTGGAGGCAAGGTTACGCTCGGCCCGTTTGTGATCGAGTTCATCCACGTAACCCACTCGATTGTGTCCGCCGCCGCGCTGGCCATCACCACGCCGCTGGGTGTCATCATTCACACCGGCGACTTTAAAGTGGATCCCACGCCAACCGACAACGATATGTTCGATCTGCACACGTTTGCCGAGTATGGCAAGCGCGGCGTGCTGCTGTTGATGTCGGATTCCACCAACGTCGACCGGCCCGGCTATACCGAGAGCGAGCGCGCGGTGCGCCCGCGTCTGGAAGACATCTTCCACCGCACAGAACGCCGGCTAGTGATCTCCTGCTTCAGTTCGTCCGTCCCGCGGTTGCAGCAGATTTTCAATCTTGCCGCTGAATACGGCCGCAAGGTGGCGCTGCTGGGACGCAGCATGTTGAGCGTGACGGAGATCGCGCACTCGTTGGGCCTGCTGGATCTGCCTGACGGCATTCTGCTGCGGCCGCAGGACATCATGCAAGTGGCGCCCAACAAAGTGGTGGTGTTGGCGTCGGGCACCCAGGGCGAGCCTATGTCGGCACTGTCCCGCATTGCCGTCGACAATCACAAGAATGTCTCCGTGGACAAGGATGACACCGTGGTGCTCAGCGCCCGCATCATTCCCGGAAACGAAAAAGCGATTTACCGGATGATCAACCACTTTGCCCGGCGCGGCGCCGACGTGATCTACGGCCCGATGAATCCCCCGGTGCATGTTTCCGGCCACGCCAGCCGCGAAGAATTGGCGCTGGTGTTGAATCTGGTCCGGCCGCGTTATTTCTTGCCCGTACACGGGGAATATCGTCAATTGTCCAAGCACGCCGCGCTGGCCCAGCATCTGCGGAGCGCGGGTCTGGAGGACACGTTTGTCCTGGAGACCGGCGAAACGCTGGAGATCGATCGGGCCGGCGCGCGGCGGGGACCCAAAGTCGCGGTTGGCCGTGTGTGCATCGATTCCGGCACGATTGACGAAGTGGTGGAAGACATCATCATTCGCGACCGGCGTCACCTGTCCGAGGATGGATTCGTGATTCCGATCATCGCCATTAATAAGCACTCCGGCAAGAGCGAAACGTTGCCGGAAATCGTCAGCCGCGGCTTTGTGTCCTTTGAAGACGGATCGGGATTGTTGCAGGAAGCGCGCCAGGTGGTGGCGCGCACCGTGGAATCGTCTACTGCGGAAGAACGCTCCGATTGGGGTGTGATGCAGGAAAAAATCCGCTCCGATCTCAAGCGATTTCTGACCAAACAAACGCAACGCCGGCCGCTGATCATGCCGGTCATTCTGGAAGTATGAACGTTCTCGAAGACGCCTCGGGCTTTACGGGCTCGGCGGACGAGCTGTTTACGCCCGATACCCAGCAGCAAGTGTGCTCGCTGTTAAAAGAGGCGTCGGAAAATGCGATTCAGGTGACGCTGTGCGGTTCCCGGACCGGTCTCACCGGCGGCTGCATTCCGGACGGCGGTTGGGAAATTTCGCTCGAAAAACTTCAGAGCTTGTACATTGACCATGGCCGTGCCAGAGCCGGCGCCGGCGTCACGCTGGAGACTCTGCAAGCGGCGGCCGGGCACGCCGGGCAGATCTACGCGCCCGACCCCACCGAGTGGACCGCCAGCATCGGCGGCACCATCGCCACCAATGCCAGCGGAGCGCGCAGCTTTCGTTATGGCAGCACGCGCCGGCACGTGGTTGGACTGACGGCGGCGTTTATGGACGGATCGGTGCGCCAATTCCGCCGGGGCGACAAGGTGGATTTTCCGGTTCCGGCGATCCCTCTGCCGCAAACCACCAAGAACACTGCGGGGTATTTGCTTGAGCCAGGGATGGAGTGGATCGATCTGATCACTGGTTCGGAAGGCACCCTGGCCGTTGTCCTCGAAGCCGAATTGCAGTTGCTTCCCAAGCCGGCCGACCTGCTCACCGGCGTCGTCTTCTTCTCCAGCGATGAGGAGGCTCTGGACGCGGTGGACGCCTGGCGCCCGCTTCCGCAGCTGAACGTGATCGAGTATTTCGATGAACGGTCTTTAAAGATATTGCGCGAACGCCATAGCGAGATTCCGGACCGCGCGCGAACCGCGCTCTTCATCGAGCAGGAGGACGGTGATGTCGATTTCTGGGCCGATCGGGTGAGCGAGGATTCATGGTTCGCGGCCGGCGATCAGGATCGAGAGCGCTTTCGCCGCTTCCGCCACGCGCTGCCGGAACTGGTGAACGACACCATGCGCCATCGCGGCTTTCTGAAACTGGGCTCCGATTATGCAGTACCGCTGGCCCGCAATCGCGAGATGCTGGCGTTCTATCATGAGCAACTGCGCGGGCTGGACTACGTAATATTTGGTCATATTGGCGATGCGCATGTGCACGTGAATATCCTGCCCACGGCCGCCGCCGAATTCCAGGTCGGCAGGACGCTGTTGACCGAGTTTGCCCGTCATGCTGTTTCCCTCGGTGGCACTGTGTCCGCCGAGCACGGACTCGGCAAGCGAAAGGCGCACCTGTTGACCCTGCAATACACCGAAGAGCAAATCGAAGCCATGCAGTCCGTGAAGCGCCGACTGGACCCGCAGTGGCTGCTCAACCGCGGAAATCTGTTTCCGCACGTTGGTTGAGGACCTTCAACGCAAACGAGCAGAGGCAAGAGGCGGATGATACTTGTCACGGCCCACCGTGGGTCGCCCTCGCCTGCGCCCTTATTACCTTACACCCAGAACACCCTTGACCACCGTCCAAAGCGGGCTGACGAAGGCAACACTCACGCCCAGGCTCACCATCAGCGGCGGCGCGAGAGCGATCCAGCTCTGGCTGGAGACAGCCTCGAGCAGGAGCCACAATAACAACGGCGAAGCCGGCCGGCTAAAGGAGAGCGGCTCGATCATGCTGGGTGTGCCCAAGACCAGGGCAAGGGCCGCAAAAAACCCAACGCAAAGCGCAACCGGCCCACGGCGGCCCTTGCGAAGCCAGATCGCGGCCAACACAAGGCTGATGATCATCCCAAGCACGGCTAGAAAATCCGTAACGAGCAGTAGGGCTTGCTCGCGCGGATCCAAGAGCGCGACCGGCCGAAGCCAAAACAAACGCCGCAGGATAGCCCACCCCGGCAAAATGAGAACCGGAAAAACGCCGTCGCCCGGCAGACTTCCAGCGATATAGCCATACCAAGAGAGCGCAGGCAGGCTGCTGGACGCCAACCAGGCGGCGCGGAGCCATTTTCGCCGAAGTAGTTGATCGACGGCCAGCGCGGCCGGCAGAAACATACCGGTCTCCCGCGTCAGTGAGGCAAGCATCGCGATCGCCCACACGCGGCCCCACTTCTCTTCTGCGCAGTACAGCAGAAAGCCCGCAAATAGCGCCGACAGCGGTCCGTCCACCAGCATCCGGTCAAAGGAAGCCAGCGTGCCGGGCACAGCCACAAACAGAACTCCCCACAGGGGAGAGCGCCCACGGCGGGCCAGCAAACCTGCACACCAGTACACGCCCAACGCTACGAAAGCCATTTCGACCGCAATGAAAGACCCGTCAATCCACGGGCGCTGCCCGAGAGCCAACAGCCAGGCGAGGAGCGGAACCAGTAAACGGCGATAGCGCAGTTGGGGCAGGTCCATGTTGCGCCAGTAGTCCTTCCGGAGAAAGGGATCGTGCGCGACGTAGCGATAGAATTGTCCATCGTAGCCGTCGAGGCCTTGAAAGCGATAAGTACCCGCATCGAGATCCGGCGGCATGGCGCGATTTGTGCCGGTACAAAAAACAGCCGTCCAGTTCCCGCCAAAAACGTACTCAACCCGCGCCGCGGTCCAGCCGGAAATCAGCAGGGCGGCGGCAATGGCTATTGCGGCGCAAGCGCCGGATCTTTTCAATGCGCTCGTGAGTTAGTCTTGCTTTCCCCCGCTGCCGGGTTTTGCCGGAGCGGGCGGCGTGGATGGTTTGTAGCCGGCCAGCGAGTGTTTGTGATCGAGGTAATACTTGCCCGCGTCATTCAGTTCGCGCGAATGCGGAGGATGGCAAAAATCGCACTCCTTGTTGGTTCTTCTCGTATATTCGGGCTTTCCGAAGCTCGCGCTTGTGTTGACCAGCAGACCGGCGGCGAGAATTGCGGCAGGCGTAAACACCTTCACTGTGGTACGCATTTCTTGCGGTCATCGTATCATGGTGCGGAGATATCTTTTGCCTCGCTTGTTCGCGCTCGCTCTTCTGCTGATACTCTGCTCTTGCGAGCGCTTACCGGAGGAATACCCCCCGCCTGAACAGCACCCACCGTCTCAGGAGAGCGCCTCCGTGCCGCCGGAGTGGATGTTCCTCGATATGGCCGACGCCGACGCGCCATCGCATTTCGTCAAAGATCTGCAAGCACCGGTAAACGATGGATGGGTCTTTACCGGGCCATCGCCAACTCTCAAAATATTGGCGGTGCTGACCAAAGATCTGAAGTTGCGGGTGGAGTTCACGCTGTGGGAGGTCGCGTTTCGGGATACCGGCCCGGTACAACTGGAATTCCGCGTCAACGGAATCCCACTGGCCAACGTCCGGTATGATTCACCGGGCCCAAAGATTTTCGAGCAACCGATCCCGCCGGAAAACTTGGCGGTCGGCGAAGAATCCACCGTCTCCATCACCATCGACAAACCGTGGGTGTCGCCGCGCAATCATCTCCAGTACGGGTTCATCCTGCAGCGAATCGGGTTTGTGCGCTGATGAAAGTGGTTGGCGTCCTCTTTGGAGCATGGTTCACTGTGTCGACGGCGTGGTGCCTGGGGATGATCCTGCTCCGTTGGCTGCGAATTCCTTTGCATCGTCTGGAAGAAGGCCTGCTAGCCTTTGTCATCGGTTCGGCGTGCTTCAGCGAGTTGATGTTCGCCATCGCCGCCTTGCATTTAGCGCGCACTTGGGTTTTCGTATTGGCGGGCGCGGTGGCCCTGGCCGGCGCCTTGCTGATCGGCGCGTTTCGACCGGCTTCCAAAGGCAAATTGCCCGCTATGCCCTCGGCGGCATGGCTTTTGTACGGCGCGGTTTTCTTTGTCTTTCAGTATTACTATTTCGGCCAGGCGCTCGCGCCCGAAATCAGCCCTGACGGCGTCACCTATCATTTGGGGACGGTTCTGAAGTACTACCATGCGCACGGCTTTACGAAGCTCACGACCAACATGTACGCTAACCTGTCGCAAGGTTTGGAATTGCTGTTTCTGTTTGCCTTCGCATTCGGCAAGCATTCGTCCGCGGCCCTGGTGCACCTGGCCTTTTTGGTGAGCTTGCCGCTCTTGATGATTTGCTACGGCCGGCGCATCGGACGTCCCTGGGTGGGTGTTTCGGCTGCAATTTTCTTCTACGCGGCGCCCGTCGTGGGCATGGATGGATCTGTCGCCTACAACGATGTAGCCGTGGCGGCGATTCTCTTCTCCATTTTTTATCTGCTGCAGATCTGGGAGCAGACCCAGACTGCGCAGTTGCTGATTCCCATCGGCATTCTGGCGGGCTGGTCTTTCGCCGTCAAATATACGGCGGCTTTGGCCATCCCTTATGCACTCGGATTCGTGATCTGGAAACTGCAGCGGGAACACAAGCCGGTCTTGCGCCCGATTCTGTGGATGAGCTTATTGGTAGCCCTGTTCGTCGCGCCCTGGATGATCAAGAACGCTCTCTGGATATCCAATCCCCTAGCGCCCTTCGCCAACCGCCTGTTTCCTAATCCCTTCGTACACATTTCGATGGAAGACGAGTACCGGCGATATCAGCGAGTCTATGGGATCGCCAGCTACAAGCAAATTCCGTTGGAGCTGACCGTGTACGGCTACACGCTCACCGGTTTGTTCGGCCCGTTGTTTCTATTGACTCCGCTGATGTTCCTGGCGGCCAGAAAACGGGAAGGCCGCCAGTTGCTGATTCCTGCGCTGCTCTTTGCACTGCCCTACGCAACCAATGTGGGAGCTCGCTTTCTGATACCCTCTGCTCCGTTTGTTTCATTAGCCTTGGCGCTGAGCCTGAGCGCGATTCCCTGGTTCCCGGTGGCGTTGCTCGCAGGTTTGTCAGTGGCGCACGCCGTGAGCTGCTGGCCGATCGTGCTGGAAACTTACTGCCACCAGTACGCCTGGCACATCCGCGAAGTCTCCTGGAAAGCGGCGCTGCGCATCGAGTCGGAAGAGGCCTACCTCACTGGCAAGTTGCAGCCCGACTACGCCATGGCGCGGGCGATCGACCGATGGGTGCCGCGCGATGCCACCGTGTTTGCATTCAATGAACGAGCTACAGCCTATTCAGACCACCTGATCATCGGCCGTTACACGAGCGCCTTTGGTGAACTCCTGGCCGATATTCTGTGGAATCCTCTATTCCCGAACATGCACGCGCGCGTGCAGCGCTCTTTCCAATTCTCAAGCCGGAACGCCCGGCGACTCCGCATCGTGCAGACCTCGGACATGGGATCAACCCGCTGGAACGTGGCCGAAATCCGACTGTATC
>Ga0075017_100000211_pt1 | contig 28830 bp, 34 predicted proteins | sample AleBraG_ABR_2012_FD_71475 | JGI IMG/M metagenome (GOLD analysis project Ga0075017, IMG submission 71475) | Freshwater sediment microbial communities in response to fracking from Pennsylvania, USA - Alex Branch Run_MetaG_ABR_2012 | ecosystem: Environmental > Aquatic > Freshwater > Creek >... | reverse complement strand
TCTCCAAGGCGATCCTGGTCATCGTGGTGATCGCCTGCGTTCCAGGAAAGGCACGCTCGATGATGTGCCCGGCGTCGCGCGCGCGGGTCCCCGCCGAGAGCTGGACGACGGCATCGGTGATCTCTCCGGCCCGGCCGGCCAGCTGCTGGGCCTGCGCGAGCGAGAGTACGGCGCCGGAATCCTCGGCCAGGATGCCGGTCTGGTAGGTCCCGGCCACGCGGTAGCGGCGACCCAGGATCGAGATCCCCATGCCCGGCGCCAGCCTGAGCTGCTCGGACAGCCGCATGCCCACGAGCACTTCGGGCGCTCCACGGGCCGGTCGGCTACCGGCCGTCAGCACGAGGTTCTCGGCGAAGAAACCCGACGGGTCGGCGCCGAAGGTGATCGCCGAGGGATCGGCCTTGACGCCTTCGACGATCAGCAGCAGCGGTGTGGCCTGGGCCACCGAGGGAAGCGCCGCCAGGCGTCCGACGATCGATTCCGGCAGCAGCGATGCCGTCGGGTCCGAGACGTTGGCCTGGAAGACACCCAGCGCCGAGCCGCCGAGGTGGACGAACCCGGCAGCGGTGTTCTTCAGCCCCTGGGTGAACGAGAGCAGGGCGACGATCGTCGCCACGCCGACGGCGATCCCCAGCGCCGTGAACACGGTCCGGGCCGAACGCCTGAACAGGTTCGCCGTGATGATCGTGAGCACGCTCGCAGACCTAACGCAGGCTCGGTGCCGGCTCCGCCGCGATGCGGCCGTCGACGAGGGTCAGGGTTCGATTGGCGCGGGCGCCCACCGACTCGTCGTAGCTGACGATTATCAGGGTCATGCCGAGCTGATCGCGGAGGCTGAACAGCAGGTCCAGTACGCGCTCGGAGGTGCGCGAGTCGAGCGCTCCCGTCGGCTCGTCGGCGAGCAGCAGACGCGGCTGGTTGGCCAGGGCGCGAGCCACCGCCACACGCTGGCTCTCGCCGCCGGAGAGCTGGGACGGGAGGTGCTCCGCACGGTCGGCGAGGCCGACCTCATCGAGCAGCGACAGCGCCCGCCGGCGCCGCTCGGCGCGATGGACCCCCGCTCCGAGGAGCGGCACTTCGACGTTCGCCCGCGCGGTCAACGTGCCGAGCAGCAGGTGGCGCTGGAAGACGAACCCAACGAGCTCGCGCCGGGCACGGGCCCGCCGCGGCTCGCTCCAAACGGCCCGGCCGTCGATCCTGATGCGACCCGCATCCGGCTGCTCGAGGCCGCCGAGGAGCGACAGCAGCGTGCTCTTGCCCGAGCCCGAGCGTCCGGTGATCGCAACCGCCTCGCCCGCCGCGACCTCCATCGACAGATCACGAAGGGAGATGACCCGTCCAAAGGACTTGCTGACGCCTTCGACGGCCACCGAGGCGCCCGCCCTCGGGCTCACCCCCGTACCCGCACCGGGTAGTCGAGGGCGATCGTCGTGGCGCCCGAGGTGATCAGCGCCCTGAAGGTGAGGGGGTACCCGACCGCCGAGGCCGGAAAGCGGAACACGTCGGCGAAGTTCCCGGTGAAGACGTAGTGCGAGCGCCGGGCCACGACCTGCCCCGCGAACAGGTACTCGTAGGTCACGCTGGCCCGGGCCGGCCGTCCGGCGCTTGTGACGGTGAAGTGGATCGGCCATCTGGCGTTGACCTTCGGGAGATGTGTGCCGGCCCGCAGGGTCGCGGTCACCCCGAAGGCGGAGGTGCTGACCACGTGCGCGCCGTTGATGGCCGTCGCGACGACCGGCGGGGATTCCGGGGCGGTCCTGGGCGGGGTCGTGGTCGTGGTCGTGGTCCCGGGGCTCTTCGAGGTGCCCCCGCATCCGGCCAGCAGCGGTCCCGCGGCCGCCAGGCAGGTCGCGAGCCCCACGCCCCTTGCGATCACCGTTGCGGCGGTCCGGCTCGAGTTCCTCATCACCTGCTCCATTCCGGGAGGTTCGCTCGCTCCCCGTGAAGTCTTTCGCATCCGGGAGAGCAACCCATCAGGGTATTTCCCGGATGCGTCAGGCGCCGCGTCGGGAGAGCGTCACTCACGCTCCGTGGCCTCGTCCGGGGTCCCGGACCCCGCGGCGGCCGCGCGAGGTCCCGGCTCCGCCGCTCCCATGTCCAGACGGAATGGCGGGTACTCGTCCCGCATCAGCGCCGCGTAGGCGATGACCCGGAAGATCCACCGGTTCATCCCCATCACGAAGTCGAATATATCGGTGGGGTAGCGGTCGCGGAACAGCATCGAGACGCCGGCGAACAGCACCAGCACGCCCACCAGGCCCGACCCACCAATCTGTGCTCCGCCGCCGGCGAAGATGCCGACGACGATGTAGTGCGGGATGGCGAGCAGCCACCACTTGACCAGCACGCGCCCCCGCGAGAGACGCTCGGGGTAGTCGATGTTCAGGGTCGCCGGGTACTCGGGGACCTCGGCAAGCGTGAACGGCGGGTAACGGTCGGTCCCCAGGGCGCTGTAGGAGTAGAAGCGGACCCGCCAGGTCCATCGCAGCACGCCGAGGTTGAAATCGAACAGCGCCCTGGGGTAGCGCCCGGTGAAGAGGATCGCGAAGAGGGCGATGACGCTCACCAGGACGAAGGCGATCCACAGCAGCACGAGCACGATCAGGTGGGGGATCACCAGCAGCCACTTGACGAGCCACAGCCATCGGCTCAGCGGCTGCTCCAGGTGCCCTTCGATGCGAACCGGACTTGGAGGCGGCGCGGACATGTCGCGTGCACGATCCTACCTTCGGGGCGAGACGCCATCCGGGCCGATCCGTGCGCGGGCTGCGGATAGGCCGATGGCGCGACTGCGTCCCCGTGCCCGTGCGGGCCGGTCCCCGCTGCGGTGTTCCACCGAGCGCTGATGGGGGCCTGCCGCGATGTGCGCCGCGGCGTCGGCGATTACCGTTGCGGTGACGGCTGGTTTTCCCGATTGAAGGAGCGCGATCATGCCTGGAACTATCACCCGCTGGGAACCGTTCGCCGAGTTCGGCGAGCTTCGCAACCGTCTGGATCGCATGTTCGGCGAGATCGCCGACGGTGGCGAGCGGCGGTGGTCGCCGGCGGTGGACATCGAGCGCGACAATGGCAACCTGATCCTGCGCGCCGACGTGCCCGGGATCACGCCCAAGGACGTCAAGATCGAGGTGGAGGACGACATCCTGACCGTTTCGGGCGCGCACGAGGAGCGCAAGGAGGAGAAGGACAGGGACTTTCTGCGGCGTGAGCGTCGCTACGGCTCCTTCTCAAGGTCGATGGCGCTTCCGCCGGGGGTCGACGCGAAGAAGATCAAGGCCAAGACCCAGAACGGCGTCGTCGAGGTGACGATCCCGCTGCCCCAGGAGCCCAGCAAAGAGAAGATCGAGATCTCCGCGACCTCGGGCTGAGCGGCGGCGCGACGTCCTCAGCGCCCTCGTGATGCCCAAGCGAGTAACCTCGCAGGGATGCTCGCGGGGGCGCACCTCGTTGGATTCGTGGCGACGCGTGACCTCTCCGTCGCGGAGGCATTCTACGGCGGGCTTCTGGGGCTCAGGCGCGCGGCCTCGACGCCGCTCGCAAACGTCTATGACGTCAGCGGGGCAACGCTATGCGTGGTGCGGGCCGATGAGGTCGAGCCGACCGGTCAGACGGTGCTCGCGTGGAGCGTGGACGACCTGCAGGCGACGGTTGCGCGGATGCGCCGGGACGGAATCGAGCTGATCGTCTACCCGGGCCTCGACCAGGATGCCGAAGGCGCCTGGACCTCACCGGCGGGAGCCCGCGTCGTCTGGTTCGCCGATCCGGAGGGGCACATCCTCTCGATCATGCAGATGCCCTCCGGAGCCTAGGCCCCGTCACGTCATGGGCGCGGGCGGGGAGGACGTGGTGCTCGAGTTCCTGGCTCGGTACGTCGCGATGTCCGAGCGCGAACGCGATCAGGCGCTCGAGGAGCTCTCGCCGGTCGACCGCGAAGCTCTGATCGCCCTGTCGAAGGCGAGGACGGAGACCGCCGAGGCCGACCTGCTGAGAACGCTGACCTCGGGTCACGAGGGCCTCCAGAAGCTCTGCCAGGTCGTCGAGCCGGATGACCTGCTGACCGCCATCAGCCTCGCCGCCCACGAAAACCCGGCGCTCGTCGTGGAGGCGCTGTTCGCGGCCGTCGTCCTCAATCGAGGGGCTGACGAGCCCGACCCGGTCCCGATCGCCGTGCTTCGTGAGCAGTGGCGCCGGCAGGTCGCGGGCCTGATCTCCACGCCCCGGCCGCCGGAGCGCGACACGCCCCCGGAAGGCGCTCGCCCGTGACGCTGCTGGTCGTTCTCGTGGGAGCGCTTGTCGTCGTCCTCTACGTCCTGATCTTCAGGATCAACCACGCCAGGCACTTCGCACCCCAGGCCTTCTATCGCAAGAAGCGGGGCGGCGCGCCAGTCGCCTACGAATTCGATTCGCTCGGCCCTCGCCCCCGCAGACCCCCGCCCTCCGAGGAGGACGAGGGGTCGGGATGAGCGCGGGGTCTATTTTTTCGCCTTCTTGAACGTGAACGAGGATTTCCGCGAGGCTTCGCTGGTGCCGTAGGCCGTGCTCACGGTGACCGGCACCTTGCCGGGCGCCGCTTCGGGCGAGACGGCTTCGAGCGTGGTGGGGGAGACGAATTTGACTTCCCTGGCGGCCTGCGCTCCGAACCTGACGCCCGCCCCCGCTTCAAAGCCGGCACCCGTCAGCGTGATCGTGGTGCCGCCCGCGGCGGGGCCGTTCTTGGGCGAGACCTTCTTCACCGTCGGTGCTGCCGGCGTCAGCCGCTGCTGGCAGCTCAGCGTTTCGTTGCTGAACTCCTGCTGGTAGTAGTAGAGGCCGCCGTCGACGACCTGGTTGTAGGGGGCCCCGTCGGTCGCGTTGCCGAGCGGCGTCCCGAATTCGCTGGCCGGTTCGAAGGTCCGGCACTTGTCGCCGTTCTCCCAGCCTTCCGCGTCGGTCCAGGCGCTGATTTCGGGGTCGGTGATCGACTCGTTGTGCTCGTGGCTGAGGCCGCCCTGGATAGTTCCTTCGGCGGGGTTTTCGCTGGGGTGTTCCCCGGTGTCGCAGCCTTCGACCTGGTAGGTGTAGGGGTCGTCCGCGTAGATGATCACGCCGGTGTTGACGGTGATGTCGCTGTGGTAGGCGCAGTATGCGCCGCTCGAGCTGCCGGCCGAACAGGAGAGCGAGGCCGCTTCGAAGCAGCTTTCGATGCCCGGCGGGGTGAGGATGAAGTACTCGTGGGTCAGGTCCGTCGGCAGTTTGTGGGCTTTGACGTAGCTCTCGAGCTCGGCCTGCAGCTGTTCGTCGGTCAGGCAGGTCGGAGCGGCCGTGCAGCCGTTGGGCGGATAGGGGTTCGTATCGATCAGGACGCCGCCGAAGGTCGAGTTGTAGTTGGCGTGTTCCCCGGCCGCATCGCCGTACTGGGTCGCGACCGAGTCGACGTTCTGGCGCCCGCCGCTGTCATGGGCGAGCCGTTCGAAGTAGAGGTCGATGCCTTCCTGATAATGGGCGGCGTAGGGGGGCGAGCCGGGGGGCGCCCAGTAGAAGGCGTAGTTCGTGTTGGCGGGCATGATCGGGCCGCCGTGGTAGAGCAGCGGTTTCTGTTTCTTGGCGGCCGGCGAGGCGAACAGGGGCTGGGCGAGCACGGTGTGGATCGGCTGGTAGCTGACCTTCCTGCCGGCGCTCAGGTGTCTGACGACGGCGGATGCGCCGCTCGCGGTGAGGCCGAGCAGCAGGCAGGCGGCGAGGGCCGCCAGGGCCAGCCGCGTCGCTGCCGCGCCCACGCCGGAGCGTGCTGGCCCATTGCCGCGATAATCCTTCCGGCCCGCGTCGGGGCACATTCCTACGCCGGCTCGTCCCATGGTTCTCCCTAGTTTGGCCGTTTGGCGGTTGTGAACTCCCTCCCCACCAGCTTAGGGGCGCGGCGGCTCCCTGTCCAACCTCGAGGACGGATGGGGTATTTTCGGCTGATGCGCAAGCTCCAGAGCCAGGGCGTCCACCACATCACGCTCGTCGGTGCCGGCCGGCAGACCTCGATCGACTTCTGGGAGGGCGTCCTGGGGATGCCGTTCGTGTTCGAGCAGCCCAACCTCGACAATGCCGCCGAGAGCCACCTCTACTTCGACCCCGGCGACGGCCGCCTGATCACGGTCTTCACGAACGAGGATCGCGCGGCCGATCCCGAGCGCACGCCCGCCGATCCAGGCTGTGTGCACCACCTGGCCTTCTCGCTCTCCCAGGCGAGCTTCGCGCAGGCCGTCGAGCGGCTCGAGGAGCGCGGCATCGAGCACAGCGGCGTCAGGGACCGGGGCTTCATGGACTCGATCTACTTCAACGATCCGCTCGGGCTGCTGATCGAGCTGGCCGCCTACCGCTTCGAGCCGCCGGCCGGCCACACCCACGCCGCGGTCCTGCTGGAGGCCCACCGGATTCGGGTGGGGCGCGGTGACTACAACATCGCCCCGGTCCACCTCGCCGACGCGATCGAGGCGCTGGTGGTCCGCTCGCAGGACTCCCTGTCGGGCGACCGCTCGGCGAAGAACCCCTACTGAACGGGAGCTCCGCGAACGGCTCACTCGCGCGGCGACCATCGGAAGGTCCGTGACGCGAGCGCCATGGCGAGGATCCCCCAGGCGGCGACCACGAGCATGTCCCCGGCGGCGATGCCCGATCCCCGGGTGTCGATGATGGTGCCGCGCAGCGCCTGGGCCAGATGGTGGATGGGGAAGACCGTGGCGATGTCACGCAGCACCCTGGGGATCTGGCTTTCGGGGACGAAGACTCCCGAGATGAAGTAGAGCGGCAGCACCATGATGTTGATCGCCGGCGCCGCCGCTTCGGGCGAGGAGATCAGGGCCGAGACGGCGAAGGCCAGACAGGCGAAGGCCCCGGCTCCGACGACGACGGTGATCAGGAGCCCGGCCATCGTCGAGCCGGGGATGCGGACGTCGTAGGCGAGGTTGCCGATCACCAGCAGCAGGGCGGACATGCCGACGGCGACGACGATGCCGACCACGGCCCGGCTGCCGATCACGATCCCCGCCGGCAGCGGCGTTCCGCGCAGCCGCTTGAACTCGCCGTTCTCGCGCTGGGTGACGATCGTCTGGCTCAGGTTGACGAACGTCGCCGAGATGATCCCCAGCGCCATGATCCCCGGCACATAGAACGTCGTGATCGAGATCCGCCGGCCGTCGGCGATCGTCGTGCCCTTGAAGATGGTCGCGAAGATGACCAGGAAGACGATCGGCAGCAGCAGCGTGAAGTAGCGCGACTGCGGGTTGCGCCAGAAGCGCGCGAGATCCGAGCGGAACTGATGCGCGAAGATCGCCGCGCGGCTCACGCTTCCGGCTCCGAGCCGGCCGTCAGCCGCAGGTAGACATCCTCGAGGGTCGGTCGCCCGACGGTCAGGTCGGTGAGCTCGAAGCCCCGCTCCAGGGCCCACTCCGTCAGCTCGTGAAGCGGCGCGGCGGGCCCCGGTACGCGCAGGTGGACGCGTCCGTCCTCGCGCAGGCAGGCGCATGGAGCGAGTGACGGCGGCAGATCGGAGAGCGCCGTGCCGTCAGGCAGGGCGAAGGACACGTCGCTCAGCTCCCGGTCGCGTCCGCCGAGGTCCTCGGGTGTCCCCTCGGCGACGATCTCGCCGTCCACGATCACCGCGAGGTGGTCGGCGAGCGCCTGGGCCTCGTCCATGTAGTGGGTCGTCAGGAAGATCGACTTGCCCAGCTCGCGCAGGTTGGCGATCACCTCCCAGGCGTGATGGCGGGCCGAGGGGTCGAAGCCGGTGGTCGGCTCGTCGAGGAACACGAGCTCGGGATCGCCGATCAGGGCCAGGGCGACATCGAGGCGCCGCAGCTGCCCGCCCGAGAGCTGGCCGGTCCGCGCATCGCGCTTCTCGGTCAGGCCGACGAGCTCGATCGTCTCTGTGGCGCTCCGCGGATGGGGGTAGTAGCCCGCGTAGAGCTCGATCAGCTCCCGCACGGTCAGCTCGGCGGGCATCGTGCATGACTGCAGGACGAGCCCGATCCGGGCCCGCCAGCGCCCGTCGGGTGAGGCGGGGTCCTGCTCGAGGACCCGGACATGGCCGCCGTCGCGGGCCCGGTACCCCTCGAGGATCTCGACCGTGGTCGTCTTGCCGGCGCCGTTCGGCCCGAGGAAGGCGAACACTTCGCCGTGGCCGACGGTCAGATCGATGCCGCGGACGACCTCATGATCGCCGTAGGACTTGCGCAGGCCGCGAACCTCAATCACGGGGTTCCCGGACATGCCCCCTACCGCCCATCGCCTTTCGGGTCCGGTCCGCCGCGGCTCAGGCAGAACCAGACGGTCTTCCCCTCCGGGCGCTCCTCGACGCCCCACTCGTCGGACAGCGCGCCGACGAGGAGCAGGCCGCGGCCGGTGGGCTCCCGCGGGCTCGGCGAGCGCGGCGTCGGGTGCCCCTCCGCGGCGTCGCTGGCCGCGACCCGTATCTGCCCGCAGGACAGCTCGATCGAGACCTCGAAGGCCGAGCGGGCGTGCCGGACGCAGTTGGTGGCCAGCTCGGAGACCATCAGCTCGACGGCCTCCAGCGTCTGGGGCGGCTCGGCGCCGAGCATCTCGCGGGCGAAGCGGCGTGCGCGCCCGACCGACTCGCCGCGGCAGGGGAAGCTGCGGAGCTGCCTCATGGCTCCGGCTCGGGGAGGCCGGCCGGCCCCGTGATCTCCATCACCCGTCTGACGATCGGCCAACGCTACCAGCGTCGCATTCGACCGCATCGGTGACGTCGGTCTCCGCGTGGTGCTGTCCGGGCGATGACGATCGGCGCGCCGGAGGCCACCTCGAGCTGGGCAGCCCCGAGACGCGCCCGCCGCGCCGCGGGGGTGAGCGGGTGGCGCGGCGGGCGGCGTCGGGATGAGGTGCAACAGGACCCCGCACCGGGGAAAGGCGAGATCCTCGGCAGAACCTAGATCCCCGAGGGATGGCCCTGCGTCCGCACAGTTCCGCAGCGAGAGCCGGGCAAACTACGCGACCAGGCGACGCCCGGAATCGTTTGCCGCGCCCCGCGGCGCAGCCGCGCGATCCCGCGCAGGTCCTCGATCGCCGTCGCGAGGATGTCCACGTGCGAGTCCGGATCCTCGATCCACAGGACGGGGACCTCGTGGATCGCCAGGCGGTGGCGCTGAGCGAGATAGAGCAACTCGGTGTCGAAGAACCAGCCGTCATCCTCGATCTGCGCCAGCAGCGCGGCGATCGCCTCGCGGCGGGCCGCCTTGAAGCCGCACTGGGCGTCGGAGAAGCCGACGCCCAACAGGCCCCGCAGCAGGATGTTGTAGGAGCGGGAGATCGTCTCGCGCTTCAGCCCGCGCGTCACGCGCGCCCCCGGCGCCAGGCGCGAGCCGATCGCGACGTCGGCGCGGTTCTCGAGCAGCGGCGCCAGCAGGCCCGCAAGGCACGAGAGGTCGGTCGAGAGGTCGATGTCCATGTAGCCGACAACCTCGGCCCGGCTCGCGCTCCAGGCCGCCCGTAGGGCGTTGCCGCGACCCTTTCGCTCGAGATGGAGGACCTGCACCGGCCCGATCTCGGCGGCCAGGCTCCGGGCCCGCTCGAGCGTCTCGTCGGTGCTGGCGTTGTCGGCGATCGTGATCTGGAAGGAGCAGCCGAGGTGGCCCGCGAGGTACTCGTTGAGGGTCCGGACGCTCTGCTCGAGGACGTGCTGCTCGTTGTAGACGGGCAGCACGAGCTCGACGGTCGGGGCGTCCTGTGGGGAGGGGAGGTCAGGCGATGTGCTGCCGGGAGTGCTGGGTGGGATGTCGGTCAGGGTGGTCATGTCCCTGAGGATCGGACATCCACCTCTCGCGCGGCTGAACGCAGGCTGAGAGTTCGCTGAGACCCGCCCGTGGCGCTCGCCACGGCGGGGACGGTGGGGCGTGAGGTGCGCGCCCGGGACCGCTCAGGCGGCCTCGGGCCAGTCGGCCGGGCCCATCTCGCCGTCGCCCTCGGCCGGCCGGGGTCCGCCGATGGCGATCAGCTCGAGGCCCTCCGGCCCGGCCTCGAAGGCGCGGACGACCTCGGGGGCGACCCGCAGCACGTCCCACCGCCTGAGATCGTGGACCTCGCCGTCCAGCAGGGCGCGGCCCGAGCCGGCGATGACCACGTAGGCCTCCTCCTGCTCGCGGTGCTTGTGGGCGGCGGGGCTGCGCACGTTGGCACCCCAGCTGAACAGGCTCACGCCGAGATCCCGGGAGGCGAGCTTGCCGCGGGCGAAACGGCCTTCGATCCCGGGCGCCCGCTCGCCGACGACATCCTCCAGCTCGCGCAGATTCAGAATCGTGAAACCGGACATCGCTCTCCTCCGATCGGGCTGCATTGGCGTGGGCTCCCACAATATCCCCGCCGGAATGCCGCCTCCCCGGCGGTCCGCTAACTTGCCCGTGTGGTCCTCTACACCTGCCCCGATGCGAAGGCCTTCGGCGGCCTTCCCGCACCCATCGCCCATCCCTGCGGCCGGGCGGCGAAGGCGCTCGACGACGCCGGGCATTCCTACGAGCTCAAGCAGGTCCCGGGCGGGAAACTGAAGGTCTGGACACTGCCCAACCGGGCCCGCGACCGGGCCGAGATCGAGCGGCTCAGCGGCCAGCGCTCGGTGCCGATCCTCATCCTCGACGACGGCTCGGTCATCACCGGCTCAGGGACGATCGCCCGCTGGGCGGCCGAGCACTCCCCCGTCGCCGGTTCCTAGCAGCACGAGCGCCTCGGCCGGCGGCGCCCCGCCGGGCGCCCGGTCGCAGACGGGCAGCACCGCGACCCGCAGCTCGAGGCCGTTGAAGCGGAGCCCGCCGGCGAACTCGGACGGCCCCTGCGGGTCGCGACGGCGCAGTTCCTCCAGCAGCTCGTCCAGCCAATGCTCGAGCTCGGCCGAGCCAGGCGGCGAGGGCGCCCCGATCACGTAGCCGTCGAGGCCCTCGGGGCGGGCGGCCTTGGTGAAGGCCAGGAGCGTCGGGAGGAGCGCCGCGGCCCGCTCGCCGACCGGCGCGCGGACATCAGGCCCCGGCGCCCCCCAGAGTCGTGACTGCTCGGCGCCCGGGGCCAGCAGACCGAGGACGGCGGCCGTGCTCGGATCGGAGTCCTCGGGCGTAAATCGCCCCATGTCGGGGCCGGCTCGGATCACCCTCAGCTTGTCCGCGACGGCCTCGGTCAGATCGACCCCGAGGGCCGCGGACAGCCGCTCCAGCTCGGCGTGGAATCGGCCGATCGCCTCCGTCAGGGAGGGCAGCCGGTCGGTCGCGCGCGGTGTCTTCGGGCCGTCGTAGTGGTTGACGACCCGTGCGATCGGACCGGCGGCCGCCACCAGCGCCGCCGGCGAGACGCTCCCGGCGCGGCGGGGCCCGGCCCCGGGCTCTGCGACGGTGATCCGGAACTGATCGGCCAGGGCCGTCGTGATGATCCACAGGTCGGCCAGCTCCCCGGCGAGGTGCCCGGGGTCCGGGCGCATGCCATCCAGCAGCTCCACCAGCTCGCCCAGCTCCTCGAGCAGACGGACGACGGCGGCCAGCGGTCGCCAGTAGCCGCCGGCCTCGAGCATCGTCCGCCGCACCTCGGCCTGCATGGCCCCCATCGCTCAGGCGAGCTGCAGCAGCTCGACGCCGGCCGCCTCCATCACGTCCCGGCCGTCGAGGACCGCGTAGCCGGCGCGGAAGTACAGCTTCGCCACGCCGGCCCCGGCGATCAGCTTCGCGCAGGGCGGACACGGGAAGTCGGTCACGTACAGGACCGCTCCGGCGGTCGGGACGCCGCGGCGAGCAGCTTCGGCGATCAGCCCGGCCTCGGCGTGGATGGCCGTCGAGAGCTCGAGGGCGACGCCTTTGGAGAAGTTGCTGCGCGGATCGCCGACCACATAGGGGCTCAGGCGGTGGGGGAGGTGCTCGTTGGCCCGGGCCGCCACGGTGCCGTCGGTGTAGCGGATCGCAGCCCCGACTCGCCGCCACCAGTCGACGCTCGCACCGGCCCGCTCCTCGGCCTTCGCCACGAGCTCGGCCAGCAGCGGGTCTGCGGCCGGCGCCGAGGGCGCCTCGGCGCGCAGCAGCTGTGCCGTACGGGTCTTGTCCCAGCGCAGGAAGACCGTGTCGTAGCGGACCTCACAGCGTCCGAAGAACCGATCGGCGACCAGGTAGCTGACATCCTCGGCCGGCATCGTCAGGAACGGTCGCTCGCCCGCCAGGCGCTCGGCGCCGGCGGCGTCGAGGACGGAGACCTCCGAGCAGATCGACCAGGAGCCGACCGCTCTCGCCACGGCGTCCGCCGGCAGGGCCCGGATGTCCCTGGCCAGCGGCCCGTGGTCGAGGTGCAGCTCGGGCCCGATCAGGAACAGGCGCCGCCCCGTGCCATGGGCCTCGATGAAGCGCCGGTAGCCCTCGTGGAGCACCGGGATGTAGGCCAGCAGGAGATGCTCGTTCATCCCCGGCGCAGGATGCTGTCGATGAGTCCCGGGAGGACGTCGGCCAGCCTGGGGCCGAGCTGCTCCCCCAGGTTCATGTACATCTGGCGGATCCGCTCGCTGGTCGTCACCGATGCCTGGCGGGGGATCACCTCGATCCTCCCGCAGAGCTCGCCCAGCTCCTTCAGCTCGGCCTCCGAGTAGGAGTGATCCTCGGTCAGCACCAGCACGTCGGGGCGTACCGCCTCGATCAGGGCCCAGCGCTCTTCGCCCTCGTCCTTGAGGTAGATCAGGTCGACCGGCCGCTGGTAGGCCAGCAGCTCGAGCCGCTCGAGCTCGGGCACCATCGGTCGGTCATCGCCCTTGCGCCGGCGGATCTTGGCGTCGCTGTCGACGCCCACCGCCAGGACGTCGCCCAGCTGCTTGGCGCGCTCGAGGTACTTGACGTGGCCGAGGTGGATCAGGTCGAAGGAGCCCGAGGTCAGGACGACCCTGTAGCCGAGGCCGCGCAGGTGGGTGACCAGGCGCGTCATCTCCTCGAGCGTCGGGATCAGACGCTCCTGGAAGTTGGCGTTGGGGCTGAGGATGCCGGTGTTGACTGCCATCGATGCTCGTGCTCTGGGAGGCCTCCCCGGGGCGGACGAAGCACCTTATCGGCGTTCGGCCTAACGCCACGGCACGCCTCCGGCCCCCGGCCCGCAGATGTCTGGCGAAGCCTTCAGACTTGCTCACCCAGCCGATTCGAGAGCGAGACGACGGTGCCCGACTACCTGCCATTCGATCAGCGCCGGCCGAGCACGGCCTACCGCGACATGCTCGTCGCGATCCGCGACGGGGGCATCCGCGTGCAGACCAAGCAGGGCGGCGGCGCGATCGCCCTGGCGGGCCACTGCATGCGCTTTCCGATGGCCCACGGGGCGGCCGTGATCACCGAGCGCTCGATCAGGGGTTTCGTGGGCAAGGCGATCGGGGAGCTGTGCGCCTTCATCAACGGGGCCAGGACGCTCGACGAGCTGGCGGCCTTCGGCTGCGACTGGTGGGGCGCCTGGGCGACGGCAGAGAAGTGCGAGGCCCGGGGCCTGGAGCCGGGCGATCTCGGGCCCGGCTCCTACGGCCACGCCTTCCGCAACTTCACGACCGACCTCGACGGCGATGATCCCGGCTTCGATCAGCTGCCCCACCTGGTCCGCAAGCTCCGCGACCTGCCGCTCGACCGGACGGCCCTGATGAGCCCCTGGATCCCCAACGCGAACCACCGTGAGCGGGGCGTCCGCTCGCGCAACACGATCGCCCCCTGCCACGGCTGGATCCACGCCCTGATCTTCGGCGAGGACCTCCACCTGATCCACAACCAGCGCTCGGGGGACACGCCGATCGGCGTCCCCTCGAACATGGCCCAGTACACGGCCCTGGGCCTGATGCTCGAGCAGCTGACGGGCTACCGCTTCGCCGAGTACGTCCACTGGATCCAGTACGCCCACATCTACGAGGACCAGCTCCCGGCGGTCGAGCAGATGCTGGCGCGTGAGCCCCGGCCGCTGCCGACCCTGTCGCTCAACGAGGCCGGCCGCCGCGTCACCGACATCCACGACTTCCGCGCCGAGCACTTCGAGCTGAGCGACTACGAGCCGCACCCCGCCATCGGCGCGATCCCCGTGGCCACCTGAGTTGATCGCCCTGATCGTCGCCCACAGCTCGAACCGGGTCATCGGTCGTGGCGGGCGCCTGCCCTGGCGCCTGCCGGGCGACATGCGCCACTTCCGCGAGCTGACCACCGGCCACACCGTCCTGATGGGCCGCCGGACCTTCCAGTCCCTGCCAGACGCCTTCCGCCCGCTGCCCGGGCGGCGCAACCTCGTGCTAAGCGCCCGGGGCGAGCTCGCCGCCGCGGGCGCCGAGGTCTTCGCGGACATGCCATCGGCCCTCGAGGCATGCGGAGCGGACTGCTTCGTGATCGGCGGCGCCCGGACCTACGAGGAGGCGCTGCCGCTGGCCGGGCGCCTGTATGCGACCGAGATCGAGGCCGAGATGGAGGGCGACGTGCGCTTCCCGGAGATCGGGGAGGGTTGGCATTGCGTCGAGCAGAGCGAGAGACTGTCCGAGAACGATCTCACCTACAGATTCAGGATCTATGAGCGCGCCGCCCCTGTATAGCCTCGACGCCGCCCGCCGCTCCGACCAGCGGGCCTACATGGAGCAGCTCGAGGCGTCGGGGATCTGCGTCTTCTGCCCCGAGCACGTCGAGCGCCACCACCGCGAGCCCGTCGAGCACACCGGGACGCACTGGTATGTGACCCGCAACGACTACCCCTACGAGGGTACGGCCGCCCACTACCTGATCGTCGCCCGCCGCCACGTCGCCTGTTTCCAGGAGCTCCCCGACGAGGCCGGCGCGGAGCTCTGGTCGATCCGCCGTGAGCTCGTCCGCCGGCTGGCGCCGCTGGCGCTGGCGACCGTCGAGCGCAGCGGGGACATGCGCTACAACGGGGGCAGCGTGGCCCATCTGCACGTCCACCTGGTCGCGCTGGACGCCGCCCCGGCCGCGACCGTCCGCTTCCGCGTCAGCGCCCACGGCGAGAGGTAGCCGGTCACAGAACCGGGCCAGGTGGGTTAACCAGGCATGGGCCCCGCCGCCGACGCAACCGACGCCGATCTGCTCGCGCAGGCCCGGAGCAGGCCCGAGTGCTTCGCGGCCTTCTATGACCGCTATGAGCTGGCCGTGGTCGGCTATTTCGCCCGGCGTACCGGCGACCCCGAGGTCGCGGCCGACCTGACCGCCGAGGTATTCGCCGCGGTTCTCGGGTCGGCACAGCGTTACCGGGCCGAGGCGCCGACGGCCGCGGGCTGGCTCTTCACGATCGCCCACCACACGCTGGCCAAGAGCCGCCACCGCGGTCGGGTCGAGGCCCGCGCCCGGCGACGGCTGGGCATCTCGGAGGCCGTCAGCTTCGAAAGCGCCGAACTGGAAGCGGTCGAGAGCCGGGCCGGCGCCGACGGGTGGGTCCTCGAGCTGCTGGAGAAGCTGCCGGCGGAGCAGCGCGAGGCGGTCCGGGCCCGAGTTCTCGAGGAGCGCTCCTACCCCGACATCGCCGGCGAGCTGAAGACCAGCGAGCTGGTAATCCGCAAGCGCGTCAGCCGCGGACTGTCAAATCTCAGAGCCGAACTGGAGCAGCCCTCATGACCCTCCTGCCCAACATTCGTGCGCAGCTCTGCGAGGCCGCCGAGCGAGTCGCTCAGAGCCCGTCCGCCTCGCCCGACGCTCGCTTTCCTCGCTCCCTCTTCGCCCGGGGCGTACGTCGCCCCGGGCGGACGCCCCTGATCCTGGTGGGGGTCCTCCTGCTGGGGCTCGGCGGCGCCTTCGGCGGCGGTCTGATCCACCTCGGCAAGCCCTCGCCGGCCGGCCAGGAGTTCGCCAACCCGAAGGCGGAACTGGGCGCGCTGACCCCGGGCTCGGTCCGCCTGCTGCCGGTCAGGACGGCGGACCCGGCCGGCGGCCCTGACTGGGGCATGCGGGTCCTGTCGACGAGCCGCGGCGTGGGCTGCATCCAGGTCGGGCGGCTCGTCGACGGCAGGCTCGGCGCCCTGGGCCAGGACGACTCGTTCAACAACGACGGCCTGTTTCACGAACTGCCCGTGACGGGGCGCTTCGACCGGTTCAGCTGCGGCGCCCTCGACGGCGCGGGGCGGATCTTCAACAACGTCGTCCAGGGCGAGCTGCCGGCCAGTGCCGCCTACCTGCAGGGGCCGAGCTGCGAACCGCCGGGGGCCCAGCGCTTCGCGAACGTGGCCTATGGCCCGAACTGTCCCCAGGCCGACGAGCGAAACCTCTACTACGGCCTGCTCGGCCCCGACGCTCTGAGCGTCACCTACGTCCTCGACGGCAAATCCCACACGGTTCCCACCGTCGGCGCCGACGGCGCCTACCTGATCGTGACCAGGGCCCCGCTGCACCAGCTGCTGGGCTTCGCCGGCGCGACGACCGCAGATGTCGTGCCCGTCGACGGCCCGATCACCGAACTGCACTACACCGGCGGGCGCACCTGTCACCTCAACGGCAGGAGCTGGATCGGCGGCACGAGCGCCTGTACCCCGCCACTGGAAGTCCCCGTCGGCTACACCGCCGTCGCCCCGCCACCGTCAGCCGGCGAAGTAAAGGCGCCGCTCAGCGCGCGGGTCGTCAGGGACCCTTCGGGCGGTGAATCGATCGTCGTCCGGTTCACCTCGAAGGTGCCGATCTCGACCGACCGCAGCGACTATCAGATCCGCCTCTACGCGCCCGGCGTCCCGACCAGCCGCTACAGCGCTGGGCAGCCCTTCGCCACCGACATCCAAGCCGGCCAGCAGGTGTCGCTCAACGCCTACGGCTCGGGCCCGCGCCTGAAGCCCGGCCTCTACAAGGGCGACGTGACGTTCGTCTACGCGACCGGCCCGGCGCTGCTCGAAGGCCCCGGGACCGTTTACCGCCACGTCGGCAACTTCTCCGTCCGGGTGCCCTGAGCCGCCAGCGCCTACGCTCGGTGGGTGAGCGCGAATGTGACCTTCTCGCTGTGCGCCGCGGCCGGGGCGCTGATCGTCTCGACGGCCTCGGCGGTGAAAGGCAGGTGGGCCGTCGCGGTCGTCTTCGGGATGCTCCTGGTCGGCTTCCTGGTGCGGGCGCTCGAGGGCCGTCGCGAGGCGCGGCGCCCGCTCGCACAGCCGCCGCCACCGCCGCGGCCCCCGCACCGGAGGGTCAAACCGGCGCGCTTCAAACGGCGTTGAAGTGAGAGACTGCCCGCATGGAGCGCTATGAGCTGGACGGCAAGGTCGCCCTGGTGACGGGAGCCGCCCGTGGGATCGGCCTGGAGACGGCCCGCGCCCTGGTCGGCCGGGGCGCGTACGTCGCCATCGTCGACCTCGACGAGGGAGCCTCTTCCAGGGCCGCCGCCGAGCTCCACGACACCCGCGCCTTCGGCATGGCCGCCGATGTGACCGACCGCGGCGCCATGCAGCGGGCCGTCGCGAGGACGGTCGAGCGCTACGGCGGCCTCGACGTGGTTGTGGCCAACGCCGGGATCGCCTCGCGCGTGGCCACCTTCCGGGCGATGTCGAGCGAGAGCTTCGAGCGGGTCCTGGAGGTCGACCTGATGGGCGTCTACCGGACGGTCGATGCGGCCCTGCCGGAAATCGTCAACCGCCGCGGCCATGTCGTGGTGATCTCCTCGATCTACGCCTTCACCAACGGCGTCGGCGCCATCCCCTACGCCATGGCCAAGGCGGGTGTCGAGCAGTTCGGCCGCGCCCTGCGGACCGAGCTGGCGCCGCACGGTGCCGGCGCCACCGTCGCCTACTTCGGCTTCATCGACACCGAGATGGTCCACCGGGCGATCGATGCCGACCCGCTCGCCGAGCGGATGCTCCAGAACCTGCCCAAGCCGCTTCACAAGCGCCTCCCGCCGGCGGTCGCCGGCGAGGCGATCGTGTCCGGGATCGAGCGGCGGCGCCCGCGGATCATCCGCCCCCGCCGCTGGGTGGTCATGTCCGTCCTGCGCGGGATCCTCGGCCCGCTGGGGGACGCCCGGATGGAGAAGGACCTCGAGGCACGTGCGCTGGTGCTGGAGTTCGACGCCAGGGCCGGTGAGGACCAGCCCACCACCGCCTGAGGTGGGCATCCTCGGCCTCGACCAGGTCCAGCCGGCCGTGCCGCCCCGCGGCCCGGGTCCGATGTTGGCCGGCCGGGCCCGGCTCGGGCTGGCGCTCCTCCTCGCGGCGCTCGCGGTCCTGACAACGGGTGCCCTGCCGGCGCTCGGGGCGAGTTCGCAGCAGATCATCGCGATCCTCAACGCCCAGCGGGCGGCCAACGGGATCCCGGCCGGGATCACCGAGAACGCCGCCTGGAGCGCCGCCTGCCGCTCCCACGACGCCTACGAGCGCCTCAACAAGGCATTCGGGCACGAAGAGATCGAAGGCAGGCCCGGCTACAGCGCCCAGGGCAACCTGATCGCGCAGACCTCGGTCCTGGCCGAAGGCATCACCTGGAGCGCCGGCGACCCCTACGACAACGCCCCCTACCACCTGTTCGACCTGCTCAACCCCCGCATCAGCTCGACCGGGGCGGCCGACTTCGGCGGCTTCGGCTGCGTCGAGATCGAGCTCGGCACGCTGCGGGCGGCGCCGGCTCAACCGCTGGCCTACAGCTACCCCGGCAACCGCCGCACGGGGGTCCCCGCCTCCCAGAGCGCGAGCGAGCTGCCGATGACCCCGGCCCAGACGGTCGGTCTCGGCTCCGGGGCGACCGGGCCCAACCTGTTCGTCTACTTCGACGGTCCCTGGAGCAACGGCTCGAGGGCCCAGATCGTCTCGGCCTCGCTCAGCTCCGCCCAGGGCTCGGTCGCCCTGCGCTGGCTCGACAACAGCTCCTCGGACCTGCTGGCGCCGACCGGCGCGATCCTCGTCCCCGTCACCCGCCTGAGGGCCCGCACCACCTATCACGTGCACGTCGTCGGGACGGTCCTCGGCGTCATGGCGGGCACCAGCATCGAAGGAGCCCTGGCCTCCTGCGGCGCGCCCGAAGCGGGCGTGGTCGACTGCGGTGCGCCGCCGCCGACCACGTGCGTGGAGAACTTCGCCACCCAGCTGGCGCTGTGCGGGCTCAGCCGCAGCTGGGACGTCAGCGACAGCTTCACGTTCACCACCGGGCGGAGATGACCGAGGGGCGGGCGCTCCTGCGCTGGGCCGAGACGGACGCCGACATGAAGGGCGCACTCGCCGTCCGGATGCGGGTCTTCTGCGAGGAGCAGGGGGTCCCGGCCGCGGAGGAGCTGGACGGCCTCGACGGGCGGGCGCTGCACCTCCTGGCCGTGGCGCCCGGCGGCGGCGAGGTCGTGGGAACGCTGCGACTGCTGTTCGCCGAGGGGCAGGTCAAGGTCGGCCGCGTGGCCGTCGAGCGGTCCTGGCGCGGGAGGGGGACAGCCGCCCGGATGCTCGAGGTCGCACTCGCGGAGTCGGCCCGCCGCGGCTGCCGCGAGGCGCGCCTGGCCTCCCAGCTGGAGGTCGTCGAGCTCTACCGCCGCGCCGGCTTCGAGGTGCAGTCGGAGGTCTTCGAGGAAGCGGGCATCCCGCACGTGTGGATGGGCAGGGCCCTCTGACGGGCACGCTGGTCATCTTCGACTGCGACGGGGTGCTCGTCGACTCGGAGCCGATCTCGGGCGGGGTGCTCGCCGAGATGCTCACCGATCAGGGCCTGCCGACCACGCTCGCCGACGCCAAAGCCGCCTTTCAGGGGCTCCTGCTGGGCGACGTCGGGGAGCTGGCCGAGGAGCGCCTCGGCCGTGCTCTTCCCGAGGGGTGGCTCGACGATTTCGAGCGCCGCCGGGCGATCGCCTTCGAGGAACGGCTGAGGCCGATCCCGGGCGCCCGCGAGCTGCTCGAGGCCCTCGTCCGGGCGGGCACCGAGTTCTGCGTCGCCTCGCAGGGGCGCCTCGAGAAGACCGGGCGCTCGCTGGCGATCACCGGGCTGGAGCGCTTCTTCCCCGAGCCCAGCCGCTTCTCGGCCCACCAGGTCGCCCGCGGCAAGCCCGACCCCGACCTGTTCCTGTTCGCGGCGGCCCGGATGGGCTTCGCGGCGGACTCATGCGTGGTCATCGAGGACACCCCCTCGGGCGCCGCCGCGGCACGGGCCGCCGGCATGCGGGTCTTCGGATATGCGGCAGAAACGCCCGCCGGCGCGCTCGAGCGCGAGGGGGCCCGGACGGTCGGGAGCCTCGTCGAGCTCGTCGGGCTGCTGACCGGCGAGCTCGGTCCGGAGGCCTGATCGCCGCCGCTCCCTCCTCGCCGGGTCAGCGTGTGCGTGCGAGAACGGCCTCGGCGAGCTGCGCTGGAGCTTCCAGGGGCGGCCAGTGCCCGACCCCTCCCAGGGCGAGGAACCGGCTCGATGGCAGCCGTTCGCGGATCCGCTCGGCCATGTGGGCGCCGGAGACCGGGTCGAGCATCCCCCAGATGAAGGCCAGCGGCACATCGGTCTGCTCCAGCGCGCCCGTCCATCGCCGGCCGTGCTCCTCGCGGTCGGCGATGTAGCGGATCAACAGGTGGGAGATCCGCTCGCCCCCGCCGCGGTGGGTCGCCGCCCAGATGTCGGCGCTGTCGGCCGCCGCATCGAAGCCGGGAGCGAACGTCGGTGCGAGTCCGGCGATGAACAGCTCCCGGTTGACCATGGCGCTCACCTGCGGTCCCTGCTCGGGGTCGAGCAGGGCAAGCTGGAGCGGCTGGGGACGGTGGAGTTCGGGGTAGACGCCGCCGTTCATCAGGTGGATCTCCTCGAGCTCGACGGCGAGCCTGCCCTCGGCCCGGCGTGCCAGCAGCTCCTGGGTGACCGAGACCGCGTAGTCGTGGGCGATGATCGCCGTCGAGCCGACCCCGGCGCGGGCCCAGGCCGCTTCGACCAGGTCGGCCTGCTCGTGCAGCGAGTAGACGTGCTCAGCCGGCTTCTCCGACGCTCCGAAGCCGAGGAAGTCGGGCATCAGCAGGGAGTGCGTGGGGGCCAGCAGCGGCTCGACCTTGGCCCAGTCGTGCGAGGAGCTCGGGAAGCCGTGCAGCAGCGTCAGCTGCCGGCCTGCGCCGGCGGAGCGCAGAAAGATCGAGCGCTCCTCGCCCCCGAGCACGATCGGGACGTGCGTCCCACCCTGCCACCACTCCTCGAGATCGGCCACGAGATGCATTATCCCGGCCGGGGCGAATAGTCTGTGGCCGATGCGAGCACACCATGTCGAAGTCGATCGCCGTTTCGCCAAGCCGCCCGAGCGGGTCTTCGCCTACCTGGCCGAGCATGAGAACCTGGCCGAGATCTTTGGCGCCAAGATCACCCGCCTGCGCGACGGGGACAGCGAACGCAACGGCGTGGGCTCGGTCCGGCGGCTGCAGATCGGGCCGGCGCCCCCGTTCGAGGAGACCGTCACGGAGTTCATCCCCTCCGAGCGGATCGTCTACAAGATCACCAGGGGATCGCCGCTGAAGGGGCACGTCGGGGTGATGACCTTCGCGCCGGACGGCGAGGGCACCAGCTTCCACTACGACATCCGGCTGGCCTCGCAGATCCCGGGCCTCGCCGCGATCGTGAAGCTCTCGCTGACCCGCTCGATCAACAAGGGACTGGCCAAGGTCGAGCGGGACGCCTGAGGCTCGCCGGCGGTGAGCATCCACGGTTGGGCCTATCGTGCTCAGCCGTGTCCGCCATCCAGTTCAGCGCATCCCTCGCTCGTGACGAGGCGGTCCTTCGCTTCCCCTACGACGAGGATCTGCGCCAGCTGCTGCGGGCGATCCCCGGCCGGCGCTGGGATCCGCTCGAGCGGGCCTGGTGCCTGCCGCTCGAGCCCGAGCAGGCCGAGGCGCTGGCCCGGATCCTGGAGCGCCTGCCGGGAGAGCCGGAGGTCGAGGAGAAGCTGAGCAGGGCGTTGCGGCGGGCCCGCGGGCGCCGGCAGCGCGGGCAGTGCCTGGTCGAGCTGGCCCGGCCCGACTCCGACTGGTGGTTCAGCTTTGCCACCGACGGCCCGGCCGCAACGGTCGAGGCGCTGCTCGAACATCCGGCGGCGCGCGAGCTCGAGCCGATCGGCCGGGCGCTCGTTCCGGTCGACGAGCGCTCGGTTCTCCTGGTCGGCCGGCTCGACGGCCGCCCGGGCGGGTTGCGTGCGAGCGAGCCGGCCAAACGCGTGATCCGCGACCGCGACCCCGATGCGCGGCGCGAGGCGGGGCCCCCGGCGGGCGATCAGGGTCCCCGGCACGACGTCGAGTTCCGCCGCGACCGCGCCGGAGGGCACTGGATCCTGGTCGGCGCCCGGGCGGCCGCGACGGCCCGCGTCCTGGCGGCCCGTCTCGGATTGGGCTGCCGCGCGGGGCCGGCCGGCAGCGTGGGCTTGGCGGCCCTCGAGGCGGACGCCGAGTGCCTCGGCGAGCTGCTCGGCCAGATCGAGGATGTCGAGGTCGATCCACGGATCGGCGCCTGGCTGCGGCGCGCGCGGGCCTGGCGCGGCAACGTCGAGGTCGAGGGCTCCGCCGAGGCGCCGCTGTTCCTGCTGCTGGGTGACTACGAGCGGCTGCCGCGCGAGCTGCGCGAGCGGGCCGGCCGGGCTCCGGGAGGCGCCAGCCTGCCTCTGACCGCCGCCTCCTGGAGGCTGATCGACGAGCACCTGGACGGCTGGACGAGCCAGGCCACGCGGCGCTGCGTCGCGGCGCTCGAGGCGGGACGGCCGGCGCCGCCGGCGGTGCTCGAACGCTCGAACGTCCATGCAGAGGCGACATTCGTCCTGGCCCCCGGCCACGACACCTCGCTGCTCGGCCGGTTCGGGCAGCTGGGCGGCGCGGCGCCGGGGATCGGCGGGCCGGCGGCGGCACGGGAGCATGCGGCCCTGCCCGCGATCCGCGCCGATCCCTTCTGCGTCCCGGAGCTCGACAGCTTCCTGGCCGAGGGCCGCGTCTGGGTGGAGGAGCAGGCGCTCGAGCTGCTGCAGGAGATTCGCGAGGAACACGCCCGCGGGGCCGGTCTCGTCGCCCTCTCGGCGGCCGAGACCGGCGAGCTCGAGGTCGCCGGCCTGGGCGGCGAGCTGAAGCCGTTCCAGCGGGCCGGCGTGGCCTACCTGCTCGACCGGCGCCGGGCGTTCCTGGCCGACGAGCAGGGCCTCGGCAAGACGATCGAGGCGCTCGCCGCGATCCAGGCCGCCGACGCCTTTCCAGCGCTGGTCGTCTGTCCGGCGAACCTGAAGCTGAACTGGCTGCGCGAGATCGAACGCTGGCTGCCCGGTCGCAGCGTCCGCCTGCTCGCGGGCCACGGGCGCTCCTCGGGTGCGGGCGACGCCGCGCTGACGCTCGTCAACTACGACATCCTCGATGTCCGGCTCACCGAGCTTCTGTCGGCGCGACCACGGGCGCTCGTGATCGACGAGGCCCACTACTGCAAGAACCCGGCCGCCAAGCGGACCCGGGCGGTCCAGAAGCTCGCCGCCGAGGTGCCGGACGATGGGCTCGTGCTCGCCCTCAGCGGTACGCCGATCATCAACCGGCCGGCCGAGCTGATCTCCCAGCTGCGCATCCTGGGCCGTCTCGAGGACTTCGGCTCGGGGGCCCAGTTCGGGGCCCGCTTCCGCGGCCCCGACGCCCATCAGCGCCTGCACTGGCACCTGCGGGCGCGCTGCTACGTGCGCAGGCTCAAGCGTGACGTGCTGCCGCAGCTGCCGGCCAAGACCCGTGCCGTGGTGCCTGTCGAACTGGACAACGAGGTCGAGTACCGGCTGGCCGAGCGGGACCTGCTGGCCTGGCTTCGGACCCAGCCGCTGGACCTGCGCGAGCTCGACGCGAGGCTCGCCGCCGCGCTGCGGGCCGAACGGCTGGTGCGCCTGAACGCGCTGAAGCTGCTGGCGGCCCGGGGGAAGCTCGCCTCGGCGCTCGCTTGGATTCACGACTTCGCCTCGTCGGGCGAGCGCCTGGTCGTCTTCGCCCGCCACCGCGAGATTCAGCGAGCCGTGATCGAGCGCTTCCCCGCGGCGCTGCACATCCTCGGCGAGGACCGTCCCGGCCAGCGTGACGGGGCGCTGCGCGCCTTCCAGCAACCGGACGGCCCGGAGAACCAGCTGATCGTCTGCTCGATGGAGGTGGCCGGCCAGGGCCTGACGCTGACCCGGGCTTCGAACGTCGCCTTCCTGGAGCTCGACTGGACGCCCGCCAAGCACGATCAGGCCGAGGACCGCTGCCACCGGATCGGCCAGCACGACGCCGTGACCGCCTACTACCTGCTGGCCGCCGAGACGGTCGACGAGACGATCGCGACGCTCCTCGAGCGCAAGCGGGGTGTGATCGAAGCTGTCACCGACGGGCGCGAGGAGCTCGAGGAGGGTGTCCTGGACGCTCTGGTCCGGGAGCTGCGCGGCACCCCCTACCGCCACCTGCGGGCGGTCGCCTGACCCTCAGGGGTTGAGGTGCAGTTCGTTCATGATCAGGCCCCACGTTTCGACGAGGCGGGCTTCCATTTCCATCAGCTGGCTTTCGAACCGCTGCGAGCGCTTCGCGATCGCCCTCAGTTCGGGCGTCTCATAGCGGGACAGGCCGGACGGGAGAACCCCCAGCGAGACCCAGTTGGGGATGAAGGCCCGCACGAACGGCGCCGTCGCCGCAGGCAGCCGCATGAAGCCGCTCACGCCCCAGCTGCGGATGTCGTCGCAGAGGTTCGGCGAGGCGAGGTCATACAGCGTGCGCAGGCTCCTCGTGTAGTCGCCGACGGCGTGCTCGATCGAGCCCGCGTTCCAGCGCAGCCGCCCGACGGAGCGCAGGTAGGCGCCGACGGCGGCCCGGTCGGGCATGCCGCCGGCGAGGACCATCGAGCCGATGAGCTCGTTGCTGAGCTCGGTCGATTCTTCGTCCTGCGGCGATCCGAGGGCGGCCGCGGGGCATTCCCGGCGGACCTTCTGAAGGATCGCCCTGACGGCGGCTTCGGTGCGCGCGATATTCGCGTGGCCGGTGCTGACGAGGGTGTAGTTGGCCCGAATGTAGGCGCCGGTCGCCGTCGCATCAGGGCCCGAGGCGCCGGCCGCGGCAGTGGGACCCGCGATCGCGCCGGCCAGCACGAGGGCGCCGAGAATGATCCGTCTCCCCATGGCCTTGAGCCTACGCGATCATCCACCCCCGGGCGCCGCAAGGGATGGGCCAGGGCCTCCTGCCGAGCCGGCGAATCGCGCCTGTCGGCTCGCTATTGTGGCCGCGGCATGGGCGAGCTTCGCAAAGTCACGGCGCCGCTGGTCGGCCTGGGCGCTGCCGTTGCTCTGATCGCATGCGGCAGCGCATCCACCGCCAGTCCGGCGGCGAGGGCCGACGTCGCGGCCAGCGCGAACATCGCCGCCGCACAGGCCAACCCGGTGGCCGTCTCGCCGGAGCCCGGCACGCCCGATGCCTCGCCCGGCACGCAGATCAGCTTCCTGGGTGGCGCCGGGACGAGGGTCGCGAACGTCAGGGTCATCGGCAGCGCCAGCGGACCTCACGGCGGCGCCCTGCGGGCCTACTCCACCGGCACCGGCGAGAGCTTCCTGCCCAGCCATCCGTTCCGGGCCGGCGAGCGGGTCACCGTGCATGCTCAGATCACCGCCGGGCCGAACACGGGCGCCGTCGCGACCAGCTTCACGATCGCCAACCAGTACTCGGTGAGCCAGAAGGAGTTCCCCATCAATCCTGGCAACGCGAGCCAGGTCCAGCACTTCAGCACCGCCCCCGCGCTTCAGCCCTCGAGCGTGCAGATCCTGACCCCCGCCAGGCCCGGGGCCACGCCCGGAGACCTGTTCCTGGCTCCCTACCAGGGGAAGGGCGTGGCGGGCCCGATGATCGCCGACCAGGCCGGCAACCTGGTCTGGTTCCACCCGCTGCCCAGCGGCGTGGAGGCGACGAACTTCCAGGTCCTCCAGTACGAGGGCAGACCGACTCTGGCCTGGTGGCAGGGCCGGATCCTCGAAGTCGGCTTCGGCCAGGGCGAAGTCGTCCTCGCCAACAGCGCCTACGAACAGATCGCCACGATCCGTGCCGGCAACGGCTATCGCGAGGACCTGCACGAGATCCGGATCACGCCCGAAGGCACAGCCTGGATCGACCTGTTCGACCCGATCCGGATGAACCTGTCGGCGCTGCACGGCTCCCCGAACGGCGTGCTCTCGGACTCGGTCATCGAGCAGATCGACATCAGGACGGGGCTCGTGATGTGGGAGTGGCACGCCTTCGGTCACATCCCGCTGAGCGAATCGAAAAACCCGATCCCCAACTCGAGCTACCCCTGGGACTACATCCACATCAACTCCGCCGACCCGGGCGACTCGGGCGATGTGCTGCTCTCGGCCCGCAACACCTGGACGATCTACGACATCGATCTGCACAGCGGCGCCGCGCGCTGGCGCCTCGGTGGCGCGCACAGCACGTTCAGCGGGCCGGCGAACACGCGCTTCTACTGGCAGCATGACGCCGAGTTTCAGGCCGGCGGCGATATCTCGGTGTTCGACAACGGCTCCGATCCCCCCAAGGAGAAGCAGTCGCGCGGGCTGCTGCTGGCGCTGGACATGGCGAACCACACGGTCAGCGCCGCCAAGGTCTTCACGAATCCCGCACGGACCCTGCTGGCGATGAGCCAGGGCAACACGCTGAGCCTGCCGGGTGGAAACTGGCTGATGGGCTACGGCGGCCTGCCCGACTTCACCGAGTACGACCCCGCCGGGCACGTCCTGCTCGACGGGCGCCTGGGCAAGAACGTCCAGGACTTCCGGACCTATCTCTCGCCCTGGAGCGGCCGGCCGAAGAGCTCTCCCGCGGTCCTCGCCCAGCCGAACGGCGCGGGTGCCCTGGGCGTCTCGGTGAGCTGGAACGGGGCCACCGAAGTCGCCTCCTGGCGTGTCCTGGCGGGCTCCTCGCCGGGCGCGCTGGCGCCGGTCGCAACGGCGCCCAGGAGCGGCTTTCAGACGACCATCAAGGTGCTCGCGACCGGTCCCTACGTCGAGGTCCAGGCGCTCGACGCCCAGGGCACCGTGATCGGTACCTCGGTCGCCGTCAAGGCCTGACGCTCGGCCCCGCCCCGCGGGGCGCTCAGGCCCGCGAGCTCGGGCGCCGGTCCTGCCGCCCCCTCTGGATGCGCTCGCGGGGAGGCGGCGGCCCTTCGTCGCGGGAGATCCTGCCGAGCGTCTTTTCCGTGCGCACCCGGCGCGACGTCGTCGCCCTGGCGACCGCGGCCCTGGCCGTCGAGAAGTAGTCGGCGAAGCCACGGCCGTGAGCCGCCTTCAGATTCTGGGGCAGCCCCTCCCGCAGCTCGTGCCGGAATGCGTGTTCGTGCAGTTCGAGCAGCCCCTGCTCGAGCGGGCTGTGGCCGGCGATGTTCTGCAACTCGAGCCTGCCACCGTGGGTCGCGTAGTCGTAGAGCTCGGCTTCGCCGCCGGCCGAGAGCGGCTGGATGCCTTCTTCGGGCCAGTGGGAGTAGGTCGCGTACTTCGCCTGCGGCGTGCGCAGCGAGACGATGTGCAGCGGCGCATTCGCCGCGTAGGCTTCGACCGCGAACTCGGTGACGACCTCGTCGGTTGCGTGGAGGATCCAGGGGCGCCCCTGGGCCGTCGGATCGGCCAGGATCGCCGCCATGTCGAGCCGGTTGGCCAGGTGGGCGTATTGGCTCTCCCGGCGCCACTGGTTGCCGCCCGCCCCGATCGTCAACAGCAGCGGCGCCAGGTCGACGCTCGAGCTGAGCTGGGTGCGCGGGGTCCGGGTGGCCTTGGTCAGCAGGCCGCGGGGGTCCTTGACGAGCAGCGGCACCCGGGTGGCCTCCTCGTAGGCCGCTGCACCCTTGCCGCGCAGGCCGTGGGATGCGCCGTACTCGCCGTGATCGGAGGTGAAGACGACGACGGTGTTTTCGGCGATCTCGGGCTGGCTCTCGAGCGTCGCCAGTACGGCGCCGACGTGGCGGTCGACCGAGCGCTGGAGCTTCGCGTAGAGGTCCAGGAAGGACAGCCAGATCGGCAGCGATTCGGGGCCTTCGAAGGGGACCGGCCCGAAGGATGCGGCCGCGGTCTGTTGCAGCGAGCGCTGCAGGCGGGGCTTGCGCCGCTCGTCGAGCAGTTCGGGGGTCTCGTAGTTGGGTGGAAGCCTGTGGACGGTCGGGCGCGCCGAGGCCTCGGCGGCGACCCTGTCGCTCCAGACGTACCACCAGGCGATGTCGTGGGGATTGACGAAGGAGACCGTGGTGCACCACGGTTCGGCGCCGCCCTCTTCGCGGAACCAGTCGGCGAAGCCGGTCACGATGTGCGGGTCGACCTTGAAGCCCTGGCCCGGGCCGCCGTCGGGCGAGGGGTAGATGCCGCCGGCGAAGCCGTAGGTCTCGAGGGCCGCTTCACCGGCTTCGGGCGTCCAGTGGTTGTCATGGTGCGTCAGGTGCCACTTGCCCAGCCAGCGGGTGTGGTAGCCGTGTTCGCGCAGCATCGTGCCGTAGGTCGGGAAGCCGGGGTCCAGCGTGCTGCCGCCCGTGATCATGCAGCCGGTCTGGTGGGTGTAGAGGCCGGTGAGCATCGCCGCACGCGAGGGTGTGCAGTCGTTGGAGGCCGTGTAGTGCCTGGCGAAGGAGACCGACTGCTCGCGCAGCCGCTGGATGTTCTGCGGCAGGGAGAGGCCGACCGGGTTGGCCGAGAACCACTGCGGAAAGCGCAGCTGGTCGACCATGATCACGAGGATGTTGGGCTTCGCGCTGCGCCTGTGGCGGCGGCTCGCACGACCGGAGGGCGGGGGGGCGGTGACGGCCTTCGGGCGGTCCGAGCCGGTGTCGGCCAGGGCGCGGATGCCGAGGCCGGCGCTCGCGGCCACGCCGCCGGCGGCGAGGCCGGTCTTCAGGAACGTGCGGCGATCGACTCTCCTATGCTGCTCGGAATCCATGGTCTCCTATCGGGCTCTCATCCTGGGGCTGCTGCTGGCCCTCGGTATGG